>Ga0180220_1000684_pt1 | contig 32088 bp, 26 predicted proteins | sample eDN5th37CBELigBY_FD_151335 | JGI IMG/M metagenome (GOLD analysis project Ga0180220, IMG submission 151335) | Enriched backyard soil microbial communities from Emeryville, California, USA - eDNA 5th pass 37_C BE-Lig BY (version 2) (version 2) | ecosystem: Environmental > Terrestrial > Soil >... | reverse complement strand
GACGGTGCCGCTGCCGGCTGGCGGACGCTCGAGCTGGACGCCGATCACGACGCGCCCGAGACGCATCCCCGGGAGCTCGCCGGGTTGTTGTTGAGCCTGCTGTAGCTGACACGTACCTTTCAAGGACGGAGGAGCGACATGGCCAGGAAGATCCTCATCGTCACCGGCGACGGCGGCGAATCCTATGAAGCGCTGTACGCGTACCACCGGTTCCTGGAGGCGGAGTGGGAGCCCGTCATCGCGGCACCGAGCAGGCGGCGGCTCAACCTGGTGATCCACGACTTCGCGCCCGGCTGGGACACCTACATCGAAAAGCCCGGTTACCTGCTCGAGTCGCACGTCTCCTTCGACGACGTCAATGTCGACGACTACGAGGCCATTCTCGTCCTCGGCGGAAGGGCGCCGGAGTACCTTCGCAACAACCGGCGACTGATCGAGCTCGTGCAGGAGTTCCGGGCGCAGGACAAGTGGATCTTCTCGATCTGCCACGGGATCCAGGTACTCGTTGCCGCGGGTCTCGCGCAGGGCTCGCTGATGACCGCGTATTCGCACCTCCGCTTCGAGATCGAGGCGTGCGGCGGCACCTACAGCACCGACGAGGCGGTACGCGACGGCAAGATCATCACCGCGCAGACGTGGCAGTCGCACCCGGACTTCTACCGGGAGATCTTCGCCTGCGTCGGCGAGGGCGCGGCGCAGTACGCAGGCTGAGCAGAAGGTCGGGGGAGGACGGCTGGCCGGAGTGGTGGTGTCCAGAGTGACGGGTGTCGAGAGGATGGCGGTGGGCGGCGCGCCGGGCGTCGCCCGCCGCATGCTGGCCGTGCAGGACCCGATCATCCCCATCGTCGGCGGGCTCGTGCGCGCACACCCCGGCACGATCTCGCTCGGTCAGGGGGTGGTGCATTACGCCCCACCGGACTCCTGCCACGCCGCCATCGCCCGGTTCCTCGCCAATCCGGAGCTGCACAAGTACGGGCCGGTCGACGGCATCCCCGAGCTTGCCGGTGCGCTTCGCGCGAAGCTCGCGGCAGAAAATGGCATCTCCGTTGGCGAGGAGAGCCGGATCGTGGTTTCGGCGGGCGCGAACATGGCGTTCATGAACGCGGTCCTTGCCATCCTCGACGAGGACGACGAGGTCATCCTGCCGGCGCCGTATTACTTCAACCACGAGATGGCCGTCACCATTGCGGGCGGCCGCCCGGTACCCGTCCCCACCGGCCCGGACATGCTCCCGGACCCGGAGCGGATCCGCGACGCGATCACGCCCGCCACCCGCGCCGTCGTCACGGTCTCGCCGAACAATCCCACAGGCGCCGTCTACCCGGAGGTGCTGCTCCGGGAGATCAACCGGATCTGCCGGGAGGCCGGCATCTGGCACGTGAGCGACGAGGCTTACGAATACTTCACCTACGGCGAGGCCCGGCACTTCTCACCGGGAAGCATACCGGACTCGGCGGGCCACACCATCGCGCTGTACTCGTTCTCCAAGTCGTACGGATTCGCGAGCTGGCGCATCGGTTACATGGTCCTGCCGGGTCGCCTTGCCGAGGCGGTGACCAAGATCCAGGACACGAACCTGATCTGTCCGCCGGTCATCTCCCAGTTCGCGGCGATCGGCGCGCTGGAGGCGGGACGGGAGTTCCTCGACACGCGGGTCGCGGAGATCGCATCCACGCGCGCCGTCGTGCTCGAGGCGCTTGCCACGCTCGGCGACAGATGCACCGTCTACCCCGCCGACGGCGCCCTCTATTTCCTCCTGCGCATCGACACGGAAATGGACCCGCTGACCCTCGTGGAACGGCTCGTGAGCGAGCACGGCGTGGCCGCGATCCCGGGCACCACATTCGGCCTCGACGGGTGCCACCTGCGTCTGTCGTTCGGGGGGCTCGATGGCCGCACGGTGACCGAAGGGGTCGGGCGCTTCGTCGACGGAATCAGAGCCATCGTTTAGCCGGCCGGGTCGTCCGGTTCATCCCGCATCGCAACTCATTGCGCGGGGACGGCCCAGCCGCCCTACGGTTTCCCGACAGGCACTATCGCGATACGGACTCCAGCGTGGCGCCGGCCTCCAGCACCCGGAGGTCCTCCCAGGGTTTGCCCACGAGCTGCAGTCCGATCGGCAGACCGGCAGCCGTAGCGCCTGCGGGGACGGTCAGCGCCGGCCAGCCGAGGAGATTGAACGGCGCCGTGTTGAGCGTCCAGCCGGGACGGTCGAGGGGCGGCGCGCCATCGGGTTGCGTGGGGAGCGCCAGCAGGTCGAACCGTTCCATGCGCCGTTCCACCTGGTCACGGAGTACTCGCCGCTGGCGCTGGGCGCGGACCAGGGTGTCCGGGCCGTGGGCAAACCCTGCGAGCAGCCGTTGCCGGAGGATGTCGCCGTACAGCTCGAGCCGGGTGCGGAGCCAGGGCGCGTGGAAAGTGCCCGCCTCCACGGCCAGGATCGTGTTGTTCAGGATCCAGAGCTCCTCCAGCTCGGGGATGTCGACGGGGACGACGGCGGCGCCGGCGGCCTCGAGTGCGCCGAGCGCCCGTTCCACGACTGCCCAGACCTCCGGCACGCCCAGGCGCTCCCGGATCGGCCCCGAGGGCACTGCCACCCGGAGGTGGCGAGGGTCAGCGTGTCGGAGGGGATAGCCGGAGAACCCGGTTCCCGGTCGCGTGCGCCCGTCGCGCGGGTCTTCGCCGGCGAGGACACCGGCCAGGAGCGCGGCGTCGGAGACGGTCCGGGCCAGCGGGCCGAGGTGGTCGAGCGACCAGGCGAGCGGGACCGTACCGTGCAGACTCGCCCCTCCGAAGGTAGGCTTGAAGCCGACGACGCCGCAGAACGCCGCCGGGATCCGGATCGACCCGCCGGTGTCGGTACCCAGGGCGGCAAAGGCCATCCCGGTTGCGACGGCGGCTGCGGAACCACCGCTGGAACCGCCGGCGTCGCGGGTGGGGTCCCCTGGGTTACGGGTCGGACCGTAATGGCCGTTGCTCGAGCCGGGAAGATACGCGAACTCCGACATGCGCGTCCGGCCGATGAGGATGGCGCCTGCCGCCCGTAGCCGCTCCACCGCAGCCGCGTCCGAGGCGGCGACGGTGTCGTCCAGGACCCGCGATCCCGCGCCGTTGATCAAGCCGCGTTCACCGATCAGGTCCTTGATGGCTATGGGGATGCCGTGTAGCGGACCGCGGTAGTCGCCGTTCCCAATTTCCCGCTCGGCTTGCCGCGCCGCCTCCAGTGCTCGATCGGCATGCACCTGGTGAAAGGCATTGATCTCCGGATCGAGGTCGCTGATCCGGGCGAGAGCCCGTTCTACCAGCTCGATCGGCGAAATCTCGCCGGAGCGCACGCGGGGAGCCACGTCGAAGATCGTATCGTGGCCGGTCCCGGCTCGCCCGACGGGAGGCCGTTCTCCGCCGACGTCGATCGGTGTGCTTCGATCGTTCCCGTCCGGCGGGGGGGCGGTCATTCCGATCAGGTAGTCGGGTAGGACGTCGTCGGGTACGGACCACCCGGCGCACTTCTCTTCGAACGCCACCACGGCCTGGAGGAAGGGGCCGTCGATCACGGCGGCGAAGTCCTCTTCGCTCGGGGCAATGCCCGCCGCCGCCAGGTTCGCACGCAGCCGGTCGATGATCGAAGGTGGAACGCCGGTACTCACAGGATTCTCGTGGGCCAGAGATTGCCCGAATGCACCAGGGTCTTCATTCGCACGTTTCGTCAGCGTCGGGTCGCGGAAAGTAGCAGTCGGGTTGCCGACAGACTGGCTTCACAGCGATGTCCGCCGCAACAGTTGCGCATTTATCGCCACGACGACAGTGCTCGCGGACATGAGCACGGCGCCCACCGCCGGCGTGAGCAGTATCCCCCATGCCGCGAGCACGCCCGCGGCGAGCGGCAGGGCGACGATATTGTAACCGGCCGCCCACCACAGGTTCTGGATCATCTTGCGATAGGTGGCGCGCGACAGGTCGATGATGCGTGGGATGTCGCGTGGGTCCGACCGGACGAGGACGATGTGGCCCGCCTCGACGGCGACGTCCGTGCCGGCGCCAATGGCGATGCCGAGGTCGGCTGTGGCAAGGGCCGGAGCGTCGTTCACGCCGTCGCCCACCATGGCCACGCGTCTGCCACCGCTCTGGAGCTGCCGGACCCTGGACGCCTTCTCGTCCGGGAGCACCTCCGCCAAAACGGTGTCGATCCCGAGCTCCTCGGCCACGGCACGCGCCACTGCCGCGGAATCCCCTGTCAACATGGCGACCCGGATGCCCCGCGCGTGCAATGCGTCCACTGCGGCGCGACTCTCCTCACGTACCGCGTCGGCGACGGCGAAAACGGCGAGCGCGCGTCCCTTCAGGAGCAGGTATATGGCTGCCTGGCCCCGCGCTGCGGCGCGTTCGGCGGTGGTCCGCAACTCGTCCGGAATCTCTACACCCTCCGCTTGCAGCAGGTTGGGTCCGCCCATGTGATACTCGGATCCCTCCACGGTTGCCGCGACTCCCTTGCCGGGGATCGCCCGGAACGCTTCCGCCGGTGGGATGCCCAGATCGCGCTCCCCGGCGGTCCGGACGATCCCGCGCGCAATGGGGTGCTCCGAGTCCGACTCCACCGCCGCGGCGATCCGAAGCGCAGCTTCCGCGGTCGACCCTCCGGCGACAGCGAGATCCACGACGCGGAACTCGCCGAGGGTGAGCGTCCCCGTTTTGTCGAAGATGACCGTGTCGATGTTGCGGGCCTCCTCGAGCCCGCGCCGGTCCCTGACGAGCAGCCCGTTCCGGGCTCCCAGCGTGGTGGAGATCGAGACGACGAGGGGCACCGCCAGCCCCAGCGCATGCGGACACGCGATGACCAGTACGGTCACTGTCCGCGTAATGGAGAAGTCGATCGGCGCACCGGCGATCTGCCAGGCGATGAGGGTCACCACCCCTGCGGCGATGGCGACGCCGGTCAGGAGCTGCGCCGCGCGATCGGCGAGGTGCTGGGCGCGGGACCTGGATCGCTGCGCCTCCGCGACGAGCCGCATGATCCCGGAGAGCTTCGTCTGCTCGCCCGTGCCGGTGACGACGACACGGAGCGAGCCCGCGCCGTTGATCGTTCCCGCGGCCACCTCGTCGCCCTCGGCTTTCGGGACCGGGCGGGATTCGCCGGTGAGCATGGATTGATCGATGTCGCTCCGCCCCTGGCGGATGACGCCATCCGCCGGCACGCTCTCCCCCGGCCGCACGAGGACCAGATCGCCCGGGCGCAGATCCGCGGTGAGCACCACCTCCTCGCCGGCTTCCGTCAGTCGCGTGGCCCGATCCGGTAACAGTCTGGCCAGCTCCCGGAGTGCGCCGCGCGCCTGCGACACCGAGCGCATCTCGATCCAGTGACCCAGGAGCATGATCGCCACGAGCGTCGCCAGCTCCCACCACACCGGTTCCGCGCCAATCAGGCCGAGCTGCACGACCCAGGAGAAGACGAACGCCACCGAGATCGCCAGGGCGATCAGCGTCATCATCCCCGGCATCCTCGCCCGCAGCTCGTCCGCCGCGCCACGAACGAAGACCCACCCGCCGTAGAAGAAGACGACAGTCCCGAGGACGGCCGGGATCCAGCGGGAGCCGGGGAATTCCGGGGCCCGGTAGCCGAGGATCTGCTGAACGTGTGCGGACCAGACAACGACGGGGATCGTCAGGAGGAACGTGCCCCAGAACTTGCGCCTGAACGTCTCCGGGTCGTGGGCGCCGTGGTCCCCGTGCTCCCCGTGAGCGTCGTGGTCACCCCCACCGTCGGAAGCGTGGGTGTGGGCGTGAGTGGTGTGGTATTCGTAGCCGGGTGCGGCGGGAGGACGGTGGTGCGCACCCTGGTACCCCGGGCGCACGTGTTGTGGCGGAACGGCGCTACCCGGGACCGAATGCGCGGTTTGGCCGGGTTTCGACGACGGCTGGCCGGCTCCGCCGTGAGCACCGGTGTCGTGCGCACGCGGGTCGCGCCCCGGTCTGTGCATGGTGCCTCCTGCGGCGGCTACGATACCCGGGTCTGGCGGGCGCGGCTGCGCGCCAACCCGGGCGTCGGTATATCAGTCGCGAATTGCGGGGCCGACCCGGGGACGAGCCCGGCACCGGAATGGTGCCGGGCACCATGTCCCTCACCCGATCATCGCGCCCCACTGCTCGGGCGTGATCCGCACGCCGGCGTAGAAATCGCCGAACTCGCCGTAACGTGAGCTGGCTTCGTCGTAGCGCATCTCGGTGACCACGCGCTTGATGTCCAGCGGATCCCGCGCGAAGAGCGTCACGCCCCACTCCCAGGCGGCAAAGCCGACGGATCCGGTGATGACCTGGAAGATCCGCCTGGCGAAGCGCCGACCCGTCATGCCGTGCTCGCGCATGAGCCGGTTCCGCTCCTCGATCGGGAGCGTGTACCAGTTGTCAGGGTGCACCCGCCGCTTCGTCATTGGATAGAAGCTGACATACGGCATGTCTTCAGGGATGCTCGGATAGAGGCGGGTGCGCACGTGCGGGCTCTCCCGCTCTGCGGCGAGGGCATCGTCCAGGAGCTTGCGGAAAGCGTCGCTCCCGGGTTCGGCCTGCTTCGCCGCCTCTGACGTCGGGTGGTACATCCCGGCTTCGGTGACCGAGAAGTAGTCGTAATCGACGTGGTAGAACGGCCCGATCTCCGAGTGGCGCAGCCGCAACTGCACCTCGCCCAGCTCGTCCGGCGTCTCCCGGAAATGAACCAGCATGAAGTCGGCTCCGCCGCCGCCCACGAGCTGGAACGCGGCGCTCCACCCCGCCGCAGGCGAGGCCAGCTCTGTCAGCAGCGCTGTAGCCGCCTCGGCAAGGCGGGCTCTGGACGGGCCCGATTCGCCTCTGAGCAATGCCCAGTCCCACGAGACGATCTGATGCAGCGCATACCAGCCTTCGAGCGTGGCCGGGGGTAGTGCAGACATTTCCAAGACCTCTGTCCTTCCGTGGTTTGCCCGGGTGGCCCAACGGCTCCAGGACGGATTCCCCAGGGCCGTGGGCCACTGCGAATCTACAGCGGCCGCGTGGCTCGGGCCAACACGGGCGCGATGCCCTTGCGCAAACCGGTTTCCAACCGTGATATATGACGAAGTGCAGTATTTTTTGCATTGTCCCGGAGGCCGGTATGTTGTTCACCAGTGACAGTATCTGGACGATGGCGCACGGTATTGCGCTCGGTGGGGGCGGGATGCTGGGACTGGCTGCGGTACTCTTCTACCTGTGGAGCTGGTCGGTGGGGTCGGGTGTGCGACCCACGGAGCGGCAGGCGACGATGTTCGCCGGATTGAACGTCGCGATCGCGGCGCTGCTCTGGGCGACGGTGATTGTCGGCACGTTCGTGGTGTTCCCGATATACCGGCTCCCGCCGCCGGAGGGCGTCGTAGATCTGGCGCAGCATCCCCGCGCCTTCCTCGTCGGCGACCCGGAGCTGGCGTGGCTCCACACCTTCGCCATGGAGTCGAAGGAGCACGTCCCCTGGATCACGGCAATGCTGGCGAGCGCGATTGCGTTCGTGACGCTGCGTAATCCGCCGCAGGTCTTCGCGGATCGCGGACGGTTCCGCATGATCGCGGCGCTGACGGTGATCTGTTTCGTGCTGGTGTCGGAAATGGCACTTCTTGGCGTCTTCGTAAACAAGGTCGCTCCGGTCCAATAGCCTCAGGGGAGAGTGGAAAATGGGCACGAAGGTCGAAGATCTGGCGTCACGGGCGGGTACGCGCGAGGACGTGAACGGGCCAGCCATGGCCGCGTTTGTCGCGGCGGGGCTGGGCACGTTCTACGTGGGAGTCATCGTGCTCCTCAACGAGATCGGTGTTTATGCTGCGCCGGCCATCCACCCGGGCGCGGGCGGGGTGTCCGGCAGGATGATCTTCGCGACGATCGCGTGGCTCGGCACCTGGTTCGTCCTGCACCAGCTCTGGCGCCGCCGCGACATCGGTCCGGCGCGCGTGTACCGCGCGAGCATCGCCCTGATCGCAGCCGGTGTAATCATGACGTTCCCGCCCTTCTGGGCGCTCGTTTCCTGACCACGGCTGGCGAGTACCCGGTCGGCACCGTGTGTCGGCCGGGTACGATGCGCTGCCGATACGCTTCGCGGGAAACCGTTCAGACCAGTCGGGCCAGCCACCGGTCCGGCGCCGCGCAGCTTTCGTTCAGTGCGGCTTCCATTTCGGAATTCAACACGCCGTTGGGCTCCTCGGTGGAGTAGATTTGCGACGTCACCACAAGCCGCGTGGTCCCGTCACCCAGGTCCTGGTACTCTTCGGTCTCGATGCTGACGTACGCCGGGAGCCCGTCCCACGTGCGTACGACCCGGTCCTGAGGGGTGGTCTCCCTCGAAGCCGTGATCCTCACCGCCCGCGTGCTCGACGAAGCGCCGGTGGCCGCCGCGGTGGAACTCGAACCGCTCGATGGTCAGCGGGTACCCTCGCTCCCACCGGCGAGGCGTCGGGTGCTGCGCGGCTTCGCCCCCGGTGCGCCGGCTCCATCCCCATCCCGGTGTGATGTGCTATCTTGCGACGGGTTGTGACGCTTGAACCGGGTACAGGACCGATGCCATGCCGCGCAAAGCCCTGCGCATGATGCTGCCGCTGCTGATGCTGGTGGCCACGGCGCTGCCACTCGCCGCGAGACAGAGCGCCGACGCCGTCGCTGAAGGCGTGCAGCGCCGCGTCGAGCTGCTGCGGGTGGCCGGTGAGCTGGAGATCGGCGGAGCGACGATCCGCCACGACCCCACCCTCGCCGCGGTTTACGACGCGCGTCTGTACACCCCTCTCTGGACGGAAGCCGCGGGTGCGGAGCTGGCGCAGGCCCTCCAGGCGCTGCGCGATGACGGGCTCGACCCCGAGCACTACAACGCGACGGCGATATCCCAGCTCTCGGCGATGCCACGGACTGCGGAGACTGCGGCGGACCTGGAGCTGCTCCGCACCGATGCGTTCATGCGCGCCGCCTACGACCTGCGCTTCGGCAAGGTGGACCGCGAGCGCCACCAGGTGGCGCGGGATCTCGCCCGTCCGGTCGTTGGGGAGGATGCAGTCGCGGCGATCACGGAGCTGATCCTCTCCGGTCGGCCCCGCGCCGCCCTCGCCGGCCTGCGGCCCGACCACTTCATCTATCGCGGACTGGTCCAGGCGCTTGCGCAGCTCCGGGGCGTGCAGGCGGTGGGCGGATGGCCGGTAGTGCCGGCGGGACCGACGCTGAGACTTGGCGACGAGGACGAGCGAGTGCCTGTACTCCGGGAGCGCCTGGTGATGGGCGGTGACCTGGATCCCGAAGACGTCGTCACGGGCAACCGCTTCGACGAGGCGCTCGACGCGGCGGTCCGGCGCTTCCAGCACCGACACGCGCTCAACGAAGACGGTGCCGTGGGTCGGGCCACGCTCGCGGAGCTGAACGTGCCCGTCGAGGCGCGCATCGACCAGGTGCGGATCAATCTCGAGCGCGCCCGCTGGTTTACGCACGACCTGCCGCAGAGCTTCGTGGCCGCGAACATTGCGGGCGCAAAGGTCTACATGGTCCGGGACGGCGACGTGATCTTCGAGACGCGGGCGGTAGTCGGCACGACGTACCGGTCCACGCCGATCTTCACCGACCAGATGCGCTACCTGGAGCTGAACCCCACCTGGACCGTGCCGCCAGGGATCGTCGGCGACATCCTGAACAACATCCGGCGCGACCCGAACTACCTGCGCACCATGAACATGCGCGTGCTGGACCGGAGCGGGCGCCCGGTGGACCCGGCCACCATCGACTTCTCGCAGTACACGGCCAGGACGTTCCCCTACGTCTTCAGGCAGGAGCCAGGTCCGCTCAACGCGCTGGGGCGGATCAAATTCATGTTCCCGAACCAGTACAACGTGTACCTGCACGACACCCCGTCGCGGGAGCTTTTCGCGCGGGAGGACCGCAACTTCAGCAGCGGCTGCATCCGCGTGGAGGACCCGATCCGGCTGGCCGAGCTGATCCTGGACGAGCCGGTGCGGTGGAGTCGGGAGGCGATCGAAGCCGCGATCGCGACGGGGCAGACCCGAACGATCCCGCTCGCGACGCCCTTCCCGGTGCTGATCCTCTACTGGACCGCGTCCGCCGACCTGCACGGCGAGGTTCACTACTACCGGGACGCTTACCAGCGCGATGCGTCGCTACTCGCCGCGCTGAACCGCGCAATGTGAGGAATAGGGCTAAGGCGGGGGCTAGGGCCAGGGCTAATGGGCCACGGAACCGGATCGCGGGGCGCGTCTCCCGCCATGCGCTGGTTACCTCCTCCGGCCGCGAAGTCATCGTGCCGTTTTGCCGCCATTGGTGTAGTTTGGCTGTTGTCGCGATCAAAGCCCGGGCCGCGACGCGGGCCGCCGTGACACACTCCGGGCTGCCGCCCTTTCTGGAGGCCACTTGAAGACGGTACGTAAGTCCCACAAGCTCGCCAACGTCCTCTACGACGTCCGCGGCCCCATCATGGACGCCGCCCGACTGATGGAGGAGCAGGGGCACAAGATCATACGTTTGAACATCGGCAACCTCGCCCAGTTCGGGTTCGACGCGCCGGAGGAGATCCAGCAGGACATGATTCGCAACCTGCCGAGCTCCGCGGGCTATTCGGACAGCAAGGGCATATTCTCCGCGCGCAAGGCGGTGATGCACTACACCCAGGAGCTGGGGATCGAGGGCGTCACGCTGGACGACATCTATCTGGGCAACGGCGCCAGCGAGCTGATCGTCATGGCCGTCAACGCGCTGCTGAACGAGGGCGACGAGCTCCTGATCCCCGCGCCGGACTACCCGCTCTGGACGGCTGCGGCGGCGCTCTCCGGCGGCACGCCGGTGCACTACCTGTGCGACGAAACCAAGGGCTGGATCCCGGACCTCGAGGACATCCGGCGGAAGATCACGCCGGCGACGAAGGGGATCGTCGTGATCAACCCCAACAATCCGACCGGCGCCGTCTATTCCGGAGAGGTGCTACGGGGGATCGTGGACATCGCGCGGGAGCACGGTCTCGTCATCCTCTCCGACGAGGTCTACGACAAGGTCCTGTACGACGACGCGCAGCACACCGCTATCGCGAGCCTCACGTCGGATGTGCTCATCCTCACCTTCAATTCGCTCTCGAAGAGCTACCGATGTTGCGGCTACCGCTCGGGGTGGATGATCGTGTCGGGGGCGAAGCATGCCGCGACCGACTACATCGAGGGGCTCAACATGCTCTCGAACATGCGGCTGTGCGCCAACGTCCCCGGGCAGACGGCGATCCAGACGGCCCTCGGCGGCTATCAGAGCATCAGGGACCTGGTCGGCCCGGGCGGCCGACTGCGGCGGCAGCGCGACGTGGCGTACGAGCTGATCACGTCGATTCCTGGCGTGACCTGCGTCAAGCCGAAGTCGGCGCTCTACCTCTTCCCTCGCCTCGACCCCGAGATCTACCCGATCCAGGATGATCGGATCTTCCTGATGGAGCTGTTGCAGCAGACGCGGGTCATGCTGGTGCAGGGAACCGGGTTCAACTGGCCGAAGCCCGACCACTTCCGGATCGTGTTCCTCCCCCACGAGGACGACCTGCGGGAAGCGATCAGCAGGATCGCGGACTTCCTGGAGCAGTACCGGCGCCGGCACGGCACGCAGGCAGCCGCGGTGGCGTGAGCCGCACGTCGCGAACGGCTGCGGTCCGGGGCCCGAGCCTGGTGCAGGTCTGACCGCCCGCGCCACGAAACGGTGGATTTGCAACGCTGGCGGCCCGGGCAGTGCGCCGGGACGTTGCCGGCCTCGGCCCGCTGACGCTGCGGTCACTTGCCGGGAACGAAGTGGTAAATGGGGTCCCCCCGCGGAGCAGAGGGGACCCCGTCGTCTGGGGATGACGGGCCGGCACCGTGCCCTCGCAGTAACTCGGCCGCTGTCGCGGGGGTAAGATCGAGTGACGGCCAGAGAGGTGAACGGCACCCCGCCGCGCCACACCGGTCTGGTCCCGTCAGTCGACCCAGCCGCTCCCGGCAGGTGACCAGCTACTGTTGCGCGGGGGGTGGAGGCGGCCGGGGGGGCGGGTATCGTCAGGTTCCGGGGGTGCGCCGGGTGCCGGGATCGGGCCGTTCCCCACCTCGACCGAACCGGTGGTCTCCGGCGCCTCGCCGTACTCCAGGACCAGCGTGTGGCCGCACCGGGCGCATGTCAAAGTGTGCGGTATGGCGAGGGTGGCGCCGGCACGTATGCCGATATTGGCCCTGCACTTCACGCACGTCCCACTGAACTCGACCACCACCAGGTCCCGCGTCCACGCTCGCCGCGCCAGATAGGCGCCGCCGAGCAGGATGGCGATTGGCCATTCCAGGTGCGGTGGAATGAAGAAAGTCAGCGGCGCGACGATCCAGGAGCCGATGAGGATGAGGAGGGCGGTGCCGCGGCACGCCGTCTTCGACCTGCGATGCGCGATGAGGCGCGCGGCCGTTGGGGGATAGCCGAAGAGCGCCAGCCGAACCTGCAGCTCGGGACTTGCCGCGTCCATCTGCCTCCATGCGCTGTCAACGCTCGCGCAGCCATTCGGCCTTCGCGAACGTTTCCAATTTCGCAACGGGTCGTGCCATGGGGAAGGGCATCCGAGTCGAACACGGCGGGTCGTCAGGAACCTCGTCTTCCTTTTGAGGCCCGGGCTCTCGCGCATGGGACCGCGCAGGTGGAACACTAGCGCTTTCGGCAGCGGCGGGGTTGACCACGTCCGGCCGTGCCGGCCATTCTAGCGCGGCCTGGATGGGAGAGCCACCGGGCACGCGGAAATCACCTGTCGGGGAACGCCATGGAATTCGATCTCGAACGCGGACTCGAGATCCTCGAGCGCACGCCTGCGACGTTTCGGGCGCTGCTCGGAGGCCTCTCGGACGCGTGGACCCTGCCAAACGAGGGTCCTGAAACTTTCAGCGCTTTCGACAACGTTGGCCACCTGATCCACGCCGAACGCACCAACTGGATTCCCCGAGCGCAACTCATTCTCGCACAGGGCGAGGACCGTCGGTTCGGCCCGTTCGATCGTTTCGCGCACTACGAGGAGAGCCGCGGCAAGTCACTGGCGATGTTGCTCGACGAGTTCGCGGAACTCCGCGCCGAGAACGTGAGCATCGTCCGGGGCTGGCAATTGACCGCGCGGGAGCTGGCGCTGGAGGGTGAACACCCGGCGCTCGGGCCGATCTCACTCCGGCAGCTCCTGGCCACCTGGGTTGCGCACGATCTCGGGCACCTCGCGCAGACGACCCGCGTGCTCGCGAAGCAGTACCGCGACGCGGTGGGTCCGTGGCGGGCTTACCTGCCCATCATGGATCGCTGAGCGGTCGACAGGGGCAATCGCCCGTCACACGACGATCAGCGGCGCGAACACCTTCCGCGCGCGGTCCAGCGCCTCCTCCAGCGAATGTTGTGGTTTGCACCAGGAAACGAATCAACCGCAGGAGCAGCCAGTGCACCGATGTCGGCTATCGACGTGCGGAGAGGCTCAAGCTCCGAGCACTCCTGACTGAACGTCAGGTTCAGCGCATAGCCGAATGGACCGCCCACCCGGCGTTTGTACCGTTCGCGCGGGGCCGTCCTGTAATCGTTCCGCCGGTTGGCGGAGCCGATTCGATCGCGCGGCACGGATTACGGGATCTTTGTCGAAGGGATGTTGGTTCCTGTAGCCTGGCCAACGAAACCCTTGACGCGCCGCTGATGGCACCGCATCATAAGTTTTCGCATAAGCCACGGTTTGCAATTCGTCGTAGCCAGCGGCGCGGCCGATAGGGTCAGGCGTTGCAGGGCCGAAACCATTAGCGACGCTACGCGAGCGAAGAGCCGCTTTGCTCACCGGGAGGTGATGGCTCATGCGAGGTAGGCTACCGCGTACAGGGCGGGCGAGCGCCGACGCGAAGTCAAATGCTCGGTTGGGGCTTCGATCGGCCGGCTACGGCTCTCTTCTCGCCCATGTTTTCACCCCGGGCGTGCTACACGCCGCATGCGCAATTCTCCTTTCCGCTTGCGCGTCGGACGTTCCGCCCGCGGGGGACGTCCCGACGATCGATTCCACTCCGGTACCGCGCTCTGCGGGCAGTGGCCCGTATGCCGATGCGCCGGTCTACGTGATCTCGGGCGCGCCCACCTGCGGCGAATGTCGGATCGAGCAAATCGACTTCACGACGATATCGGACTCGTCATTGGCAAGTGGTGCATTCGGGTTCGGCGTAATTGCCTACGGCATTGAGCCGGACTACATCCTCCTCGGCGCTGGCGCCGGCCTCTCCGACGAACTTTACCGGGTAGATCGTGCCACAGGCGCGATGGAGCAGGTCGGGAGAAAAGGCGATGGTCCGGGTGAGTTCCGGAGGGTGGAAGTCGCGACCAGTGCGACGGAGCACTTGATTTTCGACAGGAGCGCCCGCCGCGTGACACGGTTGGCTCGCGGAAGCCTCCGATTGCTCGGCACCTCACCGATCCCGGGAGGAATGAACAACAGCCCCGCTGTCTTTCCTGATGGCCGCTACCTCCTGAACAGCACCGTGCCTACGAGTGAATCCATAGGATATCCTGTGCACATCGTTTCCGCCGATGGGGAGGTGTTGCGATCGTTGGGCGGCGATCCCGACGAGTTCGTACCCGGCCAGACGTCGCTCGTACGAGTCGTTGCAGCTTCAGGCGACACTGCGGTCTGGGTGGCCCGGAGGGGTGAGTACCGGATCGAGCGATGGGATTCGGCCGGACGCCTGGAGGCCGTGTACGAGCGCCACGTCGACTGGTTCCCGCTGCTGAATTCAGCGGAGAGAGCTTCGAACCCTTATCCCGGCAACGGTGAACCGCGGCTGACGTGGATGCATGAGGACTCGCAGGGACGGCTGTGGGTCGTAGTTGCAATCCCGCGGCGAAAACCCGCCGATGTGGGCGTGCCCGGAGCGTTCTGGGACAAATCCGCTTCAGAAGTCATCATCGAGATCCTGGACCTGAACAGAAAGGAGGTCATAGGGTCAGAACGAATCGCGGGCTATCCGTTCGTGGATGGCGACTTCGTGTTTAGCGACTATTACATGACCGAGCAGCTCGCCCCGATGTTGGATGTCTGGACGTACAGGTTGCACACGCCGAACAGTTGAACCTTTTGGGGAAAGGACGGTTACACATGATCGCAATCGCACGCGTTCCATCGACGCTTGCCATCACTCTTATCGCCCTTTTGCTGCCGTTCGGCGATGCCTTCGCCCAACTGTGTGGCACCGGGTACAATGAGACTCCGGAACGCTGTGATGCCTGGTACGGTGGCTCACCATGTCACTGTTGGCATAGTTCTTCCTTCGGCGAGCGTGATCGCGGGGAGGATCTCCACTTCCTCGCCATGGGTGACTGTGGGTGGTTTGGTGAGGGCGACTATGACATGGTACACTTCGCCGATTGCGGGACTATAGCGTCGCTCGAGGACCTCGGCGTTTCCATGGAGAATCTAGCAAGTGCGGTGCAGCACCGCGACGCTGAGATGCTCAATCGCGTGGTCGCGGATGCCGCATGGTGGGAGTATGACGTAGAACGAAACGCAATACTTGTATACACAGCGTGTTCGTTCTATAACGGTCACGTGGTCGCGCATATACCCTTGCCGCGCGACAGCCGAACCATGCAGTTCTGGGCGCGAGCTGCTAACGCACGCCAGAATGTGTGGCCGGCGGCTATGACGCTATCGGTAGGTGTTCTACCGTAGCAGCGGCTCAGTTGTCGGGCGTGGCTGGTCCGTATGCCCCGCGCAGCGCGCTGGGCTCCTCACGCCGTGCGGCCGCTGCTGTGGCGTGACCGTGCTCGGGAGTTGGTAGGACCCGTGGCCTACCTCGACACCAATCTCGAGCTCCTAACCACCTGGGTCGCGCACGATCTCGGACACCTCGCGCAGACGACCCGCGTGCTGGCGAAGCAGTACCGCGACGCGGTCGGGCCGTGGCGGGCTTACCTGCCCATCATGGATCGCTGAGGGAGCGAGCGAGAGTCGGTTCGCCGATCAAACCGCCGTGAGGCGCGCGATCTCCTCCCGCGCGCGGTCCAGCGCCTCCGCCAGCGTCCCGTAGAACTGCTCCTCGCCCAGCTCCTCCAGCAACCCCGACCTACCGATGGCGATGAGCGGTTGCGCATGCACTTCTGAGAGGAGCACGACCGTGCCGGCCGAGCGGCTGCGCTGAATCACTTCACGCAGCGCGTGCATTGCCGTCGAATCCATCGCCGGGACATCCCACATTCGCACGATCAGCACGCGCGGCTTCTCCGACACCTGCCCGAGCGTTTCGCGGAACTTCTCGGCGGCGCCGAAGAAGAACGGCCCGCTGATCTCGTAGACGACGATGCCCGGCGGGACCTCGTGGTGCTCCATCGGAGCGAGACCGTTGCCGGTATCGTCCGCGAACTCCCGCGTCAGTACGCTCACGTTCGTGACTTCCGCCATCCGCCGCATGAACAGGAACGCGGCCAGCACCATCCCCACCTGGATGGCGACCGTCAGGTCCACGAAGATCGTGAGCGAAAAGGTCGCGAGCAGGACCGCGACATCGCTGCGCGGCGCGCGCAACTCGTTGATGAACGTGCGCCAGTCGCTCATGTGATAGGCCACGACCACGAGGATCGCCGCAATCGCGGGGAGCGGAATGAGCGCGGCCCACCGGCCAAAGAAGAGCGTGATCGCGAGCAGCGTCAGCGCGTGCACGATCCCGGCGATCGGTGTGCGACCCCCGTTCTTCACGTTCGTCGCGGTGCGTGCGATCGCGCCGGTCGCCGGAATCCCGCCGAAGAGCGGCGTGACCAGGTTCGCGACGCCCTGTGCTACCAGTTCCATGTTCGAGCGGTGGCGCCCGCCGATCATGCCGTCCGCGACGACGGCGGAGAGCAGCGATTCGATGCCCGCCAGCAGAGCGATCGCGAGCGCGGCGGGGAAGAGAGCACTGAGCCGCTCGAAACTGATCGGTGGCAGGCTCGGCCGCGGTAGCCCGGCCTGGATCTCGCCGAACCGGCTGCCGATCGTCTCCACCGGCAGACGGAGGATCGCCACCAGCGCCGTGGCCAGGATCAACGCGACGAACGGCGCCGGAATCCGTCGACTGAACCTCGGCCAGACCAGGATCACGCCGAGCGAGAGCGCCGCGACCGCGATCGTCCACGGATCGACCGAGAAGATGTGCTCGGCGTACGCCCGCCACTGCTCCACGAACTGCGCCGGGACATCGCCCATCTGCAGCCCCAGCAGATCCTTGACCTGCGTCGAGAAGATGATGACGGCGATGCCCGCCGTGAATCCCGTCACGACCGGGTAGGGGATGAACTTGATCGCCGCGCCCATGCGCGCGAGCCCCATGATGACCAGCATCGCGCCAGCCATCAGCGTGGCCAGGAACAGTCCATCCAGCCCGTGCTGCTGGACGACGCCGTACACGAGGACGACGAACGCGCCAGTCGGTCCGCCGATCTGGACGCGCGATCCACCAAGCAGCGAGATCAGGAAGCCGGCGATGATCGCGGTGTACAGCCCGTGGTCCGGGGTCACACCGCTCGCGATGGCGAACGCGATGGCGAGTGGTAGTGCAACGACGCCGACGATTATGCCGGCGGTGACGTCAGTGGTGAACTGACGTCGATCGTACCCCTTCAGGGTAGTCAGTATTTTCGGGACGAGCATGTGGCGCGGCCAACGTGTATGGCTCTGGGTCCACGCCCGCGGTCAGGTGCGGCGGTTGGAACGGCAGAGGTCCGAGAGATACTAGCGGCGGCCCGCGTGGAAATCAATCGGGGGATGGGGCCGCCGCCTCTGGCTAAGTCAGGTCACGCCGCGCGCGGGCGGCGTTCTCCGACCCTACGTTCGACCCTGTCCATCAAGCGGTTGGCCTGCTCGGCAGGTATCCCGAGCTGCAGGATGAGACTCAGCGTGTCTCGGACGCGCGCGATGCGACGGATCCTGCCGGTATCGTCCACGCTGGCGAAGAGCGCCCCCGCGATCCGGACGTCCTTCCCGCGCGTCGGGAGCGTTTCGCCCAGGACTACTACGTCGTCGCCGAAACGGACCCGCATGGAGAGGAGCACAGCCACATCGCCACCACTCGCCACGACCAACCGGCGGTCGACGTCTATCGCTTCGTACGCACCGAACCCTTCCTCGAGCAGCCCCCGCACGGTATCGCGCCCGCGGATCGGTTCTCCGAGCGACTCGGTTTCGATGACGATATCGTCCGCGAGAGCAGCCATCACGCGCTCCATATCCAGCGCTTCGAACGCGTCCAGCCACTCTTCGACGACCTGTCTCGGTTCCGGCATTTCGTCCTCCTCGTGAAAGTCCGGCTCGCCCGTGGGCGAGACGCGTGCCAGCGGCGGCGAGGAACGCCCCTCTGAGGGTCGGGTACCTATCGGGCGCGGCTTCCGGACACGGCGTCGCCGGCGGAACCCGCCAGTGTACACATGGTCCGTCCCGGGTAGGGAAAAGACGTGAGGAGCGGGATGATTTCGACGACGGCAGAAACAAGGTCTGCGGCAGGTGCGAAGCTGCTCCGCGGGGGAACGCTCACCGTCCTGCGCATCGGTGCGGGGCTGCTCTTCCTGCAGCACGGCGTACAGAAGCTGTTCGGCTTGCTCGGCGGGGTGGACGGGCAGGGCGGCACCGCGAATCTTTTCTCCATCTTCGGCCTCGCCGGGATTTTTGAAGTCTTCGGCAGCCTGGCGCTGATCCTCGGACTCCTGACTCGCCCGGTTGCTCTCGTGCTCGCGGCCGAGATGGTGACGGCGTATTTCCTGGTGCACCACGGGCAGGGCGGATTCCCGATCCAGAACGGAGGGGAGGTGCCGCTCTTCTTCGCCCTCGTCTTCTCCTACATCGCCGCAAATGGCGGCGGCACCATAGGCGTTGACAGGATCCTCGCGAACCGAAGGAAGGCAGCCCCGGAGCTGCCGGTCTGATTCGCGGAAGATCATCGCGCAGCGCTGAAACTCGCGTGCCGCCGAGGCACCCTGCGTCAACTGCGGCGTCGCGATCTCGCTGCCGGCTGTCGGGTGGATCATGAAGGTCGACATCTATTCGGATATCGTCTGCCCATGGTGCTACATCGGGTCCCGGCGGTTCCGGCGGGCGCTCGCGCAGCACGCGCGGGCACCCGAGGTCGAAGTGGTGTACCGACCCTTCCAGTTGCACCCGGACGCACCCGCGCGCCCGATGCCGCTGAAGACATACCTGCAGGGGCAGTTCGGCGCCGCCGCGGGACCGATGATGGCGAGAGTTGGTGAGGTCGCGAAGGAAGAGGGGATCGAAATCGACTGGTCACGCGCCGTAGCCGTAAATACGCTGGAGGCGCACCGCCTCCTCAGGCTCGCGTTGACCGAGTACGGTCCTGCCGCCCAGGCGGCGCTCGTCGAGGCGCTCTTCGCCGCCCACTTCTGCCACGGCGGCGACGTCTCCAACCACCACCTCCTCACCGAGCTGGCCGTGGCGTCCGGTCTCGACCGTTCCCGCGTGACCAGCTATCTCACCTCGGGGGAAGGGCTGGACGACACCCGTTTCGACATTGACAGGGCCAGGAGACTGAGGATCCAGGCGGTGCCGACCTACATCTTCGAGGGACGCTGGAAGGTCCAGGGCGCACAGAGAGTCGAGACCTTCGTCCAGGTGCTCCAGAGTATCGCTGCCGAGCTCGATGCGCGCGCCAGGGAGGATGAACCGGAGAGCGGCCAGAGCAGGCCTGGCGCGCAATGAGCCGCGAGAAGGTCAACCTTTCGGTGCTGGAGCTGGCGCCGGTCGGGACGGGATACACCGCGACACGCGCACTCCGCAATATGGTCGAGCTGGCGCGCCTCGCGGAGTCGCTCGGGTACGTCCGGTTCTGGCTCGCCGAACATCACGGGATGCCGGGGATCGCCAGTTCGTCGCCGGAGATCCTGATCGGCCACGTCGCGGGTGCCACGTCGCAAATTCGCGTGGGTGCCGGCGGCATCATGCTCCCCAATCACGCACCACTCCGGATTGCCGAAGCGTTCCACACGCTGGAGGCGCTCTACCCCGGGCGGATCGACCTCGGGATCGGCCGCGCGCCGGGCACGGACCCGGCCACGTCCAGAGCGCTGCGGCCGTTCGACGCCGAGCGCTTCCCGGAGATGTTGGAAGAGCTGATCCACCTGTCGCGGGGTGATTTTCCGGAAGGTCACCCGTTCTACGGCGTGCGCGTTGTCCCGGCGGATGTCCAGCTACCGCCGATCTGGGTGCTGGGTTCGAGCGGCGCGAGCGCCCGCCTGGCCGGGAGCATGGGGCTCGGCTACGGCTTTGCGACCCATTTCAGCCCCACGCCACCCGGCCCCGCCCTCGCCGCATACCGTGAGTCGTTCACGCCCTCCGAGCGTTTCGAACGTCCGCACGTGATCCTCGGCGCTTCAGTGGTCTGCGCGCCCACGGACGATGAGGCCGACTACCTCGCCTCGTCCATGGACCTGGCGTGGGTGCGGCTGCGGCGGGGGGAATATGCGCCCCTGCCTTCGCCCGAAGAGGCGAGGGCGCACGCCTACTCGCCCGTGGAATGGCGGGTGGTGCGGGAAAACCGGGCGCGACTGATCGCCGGGTCGCCGGCGACCGTGCGGGAGCGGATCGAGCAGCTCGTGAAGGAGCACGGGCCCGACGAGGTCATGGTCTCGTGTATGGTCCACGGGCACGCGGAACGGCTCCGGTCCTACGAGCTCGTGGCCCGGGCGTTCGCAGGATGAGCGGCTCGCCGTAGCGGGCGCTTACGCACCGCCTCCCTGGAGCTCCTTCACATAGGCGACGAGTTGGTCCAGCGCCGCGCCCCACCCTTCATGGAATCCCATGGCCGCGTGTCGCGCGCGCTCTTCCGCATTGCGGTGGTAGACCGTGGCGGTGTAACGGGTCCCGGTCCCGTGCGGTTCCATCGAGATGACCGCGGTGAACGCCATCTCCGGGGTCGGCGTCGGGCGGAAACCCGGGAGGAGCGCGCCGGTCCAGACGATCCGGCGTTCGGGCACGACCTCGAGGAAGCAGCCGGTGCCAACGTGCTCGTCACCTTCCGGCGAGCGCATGACCGTCCGAAAGATCCCGCCGGGGCGCAGGTCGATCTCGCACTCCGGCGTCGTCCACGGCCTCGGCGTGAACCACGGCTTCAGATGTTCCGGCTCCGTCCACACCTTCCAGACGAGGTGCGGCGGCACGTCGATAATGCGCTCCAGCACCAGATCGAGCTCGGGATTGGGCTCCAGCAGGTACGTCCCCGACATGCTTGCTTCCTTTCGGTTGTGTCCGTCGGCAGGCTCACCCGGCCGTGCGACCGACATTGCAGGTGGTGTTGGTGGCGTGCCGGCCCCGGAGCCTCCGGGGTCGGCACCGTCAGGACGCGCGGGCGGTGCCGCCAGTGCCGGAATCGCGGATGATGTCGCCCAGCCGGGCGGCAATGGCCTCGCGGAACTCGGGCGGCCATTCGGCGATTACGGCGGCGAGGTGGTCGCGGCGCGCGTCCAGGAGTCGCTTGAGGATAGCCTGGCCCGCAGCCGTAGGCGAGTGCCGGTCCGGCTCGCCGCCGGCGCCGCGCTCCAACGTGACGAGTCCGCGCTGGCGCAGCTCGGTGGCGGCGGCCTCGAGCTGCTCTGGCGAGACACGGTACCTTCGCGCCAGCTCGGTCGGTGCGACCCGTGGGTTGCTCGCGAAACGGATCAGCAGCCACGCCGCGCCCGGGCTGAGGTCGACGCCGGCCCGCTCGACCACACCTACGATGTACTCACGTCGCAGTGAGCGGTCAGCCAGAAGCGAGAGCGCACGCTCGAGCTTCGAGATCGAGTCCGAATCCGTCGGAAGCGGGAAGAGCCGCTCCGCTTCCACACCGACATCTCCGGCCGCGGCTGCGACGGTCTCGCGCAGGGTCGGCTCGGGAAGCAGCCAGGTCAACACGAAACCGAAGGCCACGACGAACATGGCCGCCAGGAACACCGTCGAGAGCGACGTCGCGAAGCCCTCGACGTAGATCTCGCGCAGCCCGGCCGGCAGCTCGGCCAGTGCGTGGGGGCTGATCGACATGGCTGAGGCGAAGTCCGGACCGCCGGCCGGCATCTCGCGCTGCATGTACCTGGCGATCCCCGAGGCGAAGATCGCGCCGAACACGGCGGTCCCGAGCGACCCGCCTATGAGGCGGAAGAGAGTGGCGCCGGAGGTCGCGACGCCGAGGTCCCGGTAGTCGACGGTGTTCTGGACCGCGATGACGAGGACCTGATTCACCATCCCCATCCCGAGCCCGAGCACCAGCATATTGACCGACGCCCCGGCAATCGTCGTCCCGGCGTCCATGCGCGAGAGCAGGAACAAACCGAAGCTCATCACCGCGGTGCCCGCGATGGGAAACACCCTGTACCGGCCCCACCGGCTGATCAGCTGTCCGGAAGCGATCGACGTGAGCAGCATCCCGGCCATCATCGGTACCATGAGCAGCCCCGACTCCGTGGGCGAGGCGCCGTTGACGACCTGGATGAAGAGCGGGAGGTAGGTCACGGAACCGAAGAGCGCCAGCCCCACGATGAGCCCCACGGCGGCGGCGAGCGCGAAGGTGCGGTTGCCGAAGAGTCGCAGTGGGAGCACCGGCTCCTCAGCGCGCAGCTCGGCCACCAGGAACCCGCCGAGGGCGAGCATGGCGACCGCGCCGAGGGTGAGAATCGGTGCCGAGCTCCATGCGAACGCGACGCCGCCGAGGTCCAGGAGCACGACGAGCGCGCTCAGCGTGGCGGCGAGGAGCGCAGCGCCCACGTAGTCGATCGACCGACGCGCCCGCCCGGCGAGGCGAGGCAGCGTGGACGCGATCACGATGAGCGCGGCCAGCCCCAGCGGCAGGTTGATGTAGAAGATCCACCGCCACGATAGATGGGTCGTGAAGTACCCGCCCAGGAGTGGACCGGCGACGCTGGCCACGCCGAAGACGGCGCCGAAGATCCCCTGGTACTTGCCACGCTCGCGGGGAGCGACGATGTCGCCAACCACCGCCTGCGCCGTCACCATCAGGCCGCCGCCGCCGAGCCCCTGGATCGCGCGGAAGAGGATGAGCTGCCCCATCGACTGGCTCGCGCCGCACAGCACGGAGCCGAGGAGGAACAGCAGCACTGCAGACTGGAGAATTCGCTTTCGGCCGTACAGGTCGCCGAGCTTCCCGTAGATCGGCGTGACGACGGTCTGCGCGAGGAGATATGCCGTGACGACCCAGGCCAGGCGGTCGAGCCCGCCCAGCTCGCCGACGATCGTGGGGAGCGCCGTCGACACGATCGTTGAGTCGAGCGCGGCAAGGAGCAGGACCAGGAGGAGCCCGCTGAAGGCAACGAGCACCTCCCGCGGGCCGATCACGGCCGGCTCGGATGGTAGGGTCGTCGAACCCGGGTCGCGACGCCGCCGCGGGTTCGGTCCTGACGGGCTGGGTTGCTGTGACGCCAAGATTCTCGAAGTCTTCAGGCTGGCGGCCGCGGGGACCCCGTGTGTCCCTTCGGACGGCCGGAGCTTCCGGTCATGAACTTGCCGGCCGGCGGAGTGCCGGGCGGGCGGGGGCGAGGCGTCCCTGCGCCCATCGGCTACCCTTGCGTCACCATGCCGTTCCAGTGGTCGTCGCATGGCTCGTGCTACGATTTGAACTGCGCACGCCCGAGGCGTACCATCCGGTGCGATGGGAAGACGCTTTGCCGAACCCGTACCGGACGAACCGGATGTCTGACTCGCCGACCGAACCCTCGCCGGACCGGGCTCCGCCACCTGAGCCGGGTGGCCACAGGGCCGCCAGTCCGACCCGGGTCGAGCGGCCGCGTCCCACCGGCCCGGATGCCGTGCTGGTGACACCGGTGGCCCACGCCTACGCCCGGCCTGCGTCGGAGATCCTGGCGGAGCTCGGGTCGCGTCCGGAGGGGCTGACGGCCGACGAGGTCGAACGCCGGCTGGAAGAGTTCGGCCCCAATCAGCTCGCGGCCGTCAAACCCGCGTCCGCGTGGCGGATCCTGCTCGACCAGCTCCGCAGCGTAGTCGTTGCGCTCCTCCTGGCCGCAGCCGCAATCGCGCATCTCGTTGGCGATCCGCTGGACTCGGCGGCGATCGGCGTCGTCCTCCTGATCAATACCGCGCTCGGCTTCATCACGGAGCTACGCGCCCGCCGCGCGATGGAAGCGCTCTCGCGGATGGAGGTGCCCCGCGCCGTCGTGCGTCGCGATGGCGTCATCATGGATGTCGCAGCCACGACGCTCGTACCTGGCGACATCCTCGAAGTGGAGGCGGGGCAGGCGGTCGCGGCTGACGCCCGTATTCTCGAAGCGCACGAGTTGAGGACGACGGAGGCTGCGCTCACCGGCGAGTCGCTGCCGGTAGACAAGCGCGCCGACCCCGTCGACGTTATGGCGCCGCTCCCCGAGCGGACGAGCATGCTCTACAAGGGGACGACGGTGGTTGCCGGGAGCGCCCGGGCCGTAGTGGTCGGGACCGGGATGGCGACCGAGCTGGGGCGAGTCGGCGGGCTGGTCGCCTCGATCCCCGACGAGCGCACGCCGCTCGAGCACCGCCTGGACAGCCTGGGCCGGCGGCTCATCGTGCTGGCGCTCGGCGTTGCCGCACTCGTCATGGTGATCGGCGTCGTCCAGGGAATGCCGCTCGGGCGCATGATCGAGACCGGCCTCGCCCTCGCCATCGCGGCCGTCCCGGAAGGGCTGCCGGCTGTGTCGACCATCGCTCTGGCCGTGGGTGTGCGGCGCATGGCCAGACGCCGTGCGCTCGTCCGGCGGCTGCCCTCTGTCGAGACGCTGGGCTCCGCGACGGTCATCTGCACCGACAAGACCGGCACGCTCACCGCCGGCCAGATGACCTGGACCGACCTGTGGATCGACGGGCGCGAAATCACGATCACCGGTTCCGGCTACACCCCCGAAGGCGAATTCCTCGAACAGGGAAGCGCTATCGACCCGCTCCGCGACGAAGACGTCGCACTCGCGCTTCGGACGGCGTCGTTCGCAAGCCGCGGCGACGTTTTTCAAAGCGATGACGGCTGGGCGGCACGCGGTGACCCGACCGACGCCGCGCTCGCTGCCGGCGTGCGCAAGGCCGGAATCGACAGGTCGTCGCTGCTGCGAGAACGACCGCAGATCGGTGAGGTGCCGTTCTCGAGCGAACGCATGTTCCTGGCGTCGTTCCACCGTGAGCCCGACGGCAGCACCATGGCCTACGTGAAGGGCGCGCCGGCGCGGGTGCTGAAACGTTGCAGTACAACGCTGTCCGGCAGGCCGCTCGACGACGCGGCGCGCCAGGCGCTCTTCGACATCAACACGCGCCTCGCCGGCAGGGGGCTGCGCGTGCTTGCGCTCGCTTTCGGAGCTGTGCCCGAGCCCGCGGAGGACGCACTCACGCAGCTGACGCTCGTGGGCCTCGTCGGGCTCATCGACCCGCCGGCGCCCGGTGTCGAGGAGACCGTGAGGCGGTTCCGCGAGGCGGGGATCCGTACAGTCATGATCACCGGCGACCAGGAGATCACCGCGGCGGCCATTGCCCGCGACCTGGGTGTCCTGGCGCCCGGCGAGGAGACTCTGGATGGCCGCACGCTGGAGACGCTCCCGGTCGGCGAGCTGGTCGAACGCGTCGCCCGCGTCGGCGTGTTCAGCAGGGTCAGCCCCGAAGACAAGCTCAAGATCGTGGCTGCGCTCCAGGAACACGGCGAGATCGTGGCCATGCTCGGTGATGGCGTGAACGACGCCGCGGCGCTCAAGAAGGCGGATATCGGGGTGGCGATGGGGATGCGCGGGACGGATGCAGCGAAGGAGGCCGCGGCCGTCGTGCTCCAGGACGACAGGTTCCAGACCATCGGCGCGGCGATCGAGGCAGGCCGCGTCATCTTCGACAACATCCGCAAGTTCGTCTTCTATCTCTTCAGTTGCAACCTCGCGGAGGTGCTGGTCCTCCTCATCGGCGGGCTGGCCGGCCTGCCGCTGCCGCTGCTTCCGCTTCAGATCCTGTGGCTGAACCTGGTGACCGACACGTTCCCGGCGCTGGCGCTGGCGCTCGAGCCGGCGGAGCCGGATGTGATGCGGCAACCGCCTCGCGATCCGCATGCGGCGATCCTGTCCCGCGACTTCATTACCCGGATCGGCCTGTACTCGGCGCTGATCATGGCTGCGACGCTCGGCGCCTTCGTCTGGGCGCTCACCCGTCCGGGCGCAGTTCCCTCCCACGCCGTCACCGTGAGTTTCATGACCCTGGCGCTCGCGCAGATCTTCCACCTGGGGAACGCACGCAGCAACTCCGCGGTGCTGAAGGCGCAGAGCATGTTCTCCAACGGGTGGGCGCTCGCCGCCGTCGCGGTGTCGCTGGGGCTGCAGCTCATTGCGGTGTACTGGCCGCCGCTCTCCGCTGTGCTGCAACTCGAGCCATTGGGAATGCGCGACTGGTTCGTGATCGTGCCGCTGGCCATCGCGCCGGCTGTGATCGGGCAGGCGATGAGACTCGTGCGTGCTGCGGGACGCAGGCCGGGCGTCCGCTGAGGGCCGGACGCCGGCGCCCGGCGCTTCGGCTTGACGAAACGCCAGCCTGTTGCAACAACTCACCCTCGTGCGTCTCTAGCCACGGAATCGGGGATCGGGCGGTGAGGCCCTGCTCCAGTCGCGACGAAGGTATGGGAAGAGTATCGGTGCGTACGCTCCGGAGAGCTCCGGGGGGGCGCCAGCCGTGGCGCGCCCGTGCACTCATCTCCTTTTGTTCGCTCCTGACACTGCTTGCAGCGTGCGATGACACGTTCGAGCCCATAGCCGCAAGCGATCGCCACTTCTCGGTCTTCGGGCATCTCGATGCGTCAGCGGATACGCAGTGGATCCGCGTGATGCCGCTCCGCAAGTCGATATTGACCTCACCGGAGCCGTTTGCGGTGTCGGTAACCCTCGAAGAGGTGGGGACCGGCAGGACGCTCGACGTGCGCGATTCGCTCTTCGTCTATCCGTATCCGCAGGAGGAGGATATCGAAGCGGATGGCGCAATGGTCCACAACTACTGGACCACGGACCCGATCATCCCGGGTCGGACGTACCGCTTCACTGCCGTGGGACCCAACGGCGAAATCGCCACTGCCACACTCCCCATTCCGAACGATTACGCCGTCAGCGTTGCGATCAATACGGGGACCACGCCTACACTCTTCAATCGACCCATGGATGCGGTGCGGGTGGAAGGCGTGGACCACCTCGCATTCGTCCGCCTGCACGCAATGCTGCGGCCGCCATGCCCGGAGTACCGCCTCATGCAGGAGGTCCGATTCGACATTCCCGAGGACAATGAGGGTCCGGAGTACTTCGTCCCCGTGTCGAAGATCTACGGGGCGGTGATCGACGAGTGTCGCGGGAGCCAGGTCGCGGAACGGCTGGACCTCTGGATCGTCGCGAGTGGCACGCCATGGCCCGCCGGCTTCGACTTTCGTGGCACTGCCCTCAAGGGAGCCAGCCTCCCTGCCAACGTGGACGGCGCCGTGGGTTACCTGGGTGGAGTGCTGACCAAGCTCGTGCCGTACGAGTACTGCACGTTCACCGGGCCTGAGCCGATACCGCCGTCGTGCGTTCTGACCTACGATGACAGTAAGGCCATGATCACCGGTACGATCCGAGATGGCTGCGCCGATTTGCCGCTCGCGGATGCCTCGGTGCGCCTGGAAGCGTTGACGCCAACCGCCAGCGGTCACCGCCGGATCCGCACCTCGCCCACGAGCTTCGACGGTGATTACCGTATCGCGGGGCTGGATGCCGGTGAATACGCGCTACGGGTGAGTCATCCGCACGAAAACCACATTCCGCCGGCAGACGGTGCGTTTCCGCAATTCGTCGTGCACACCGATACGTTGACGTTTGCGCCGGGTGAGCGTGCGTCATTGGACATCGTGCTGCAACGGGTGGGGCCATGCTGAGACACGCGCTCGATACGTGTTCCGGCGTCGCACAGCGTTGCCTGGCACGGGTATCGTCGGCTATTCCCGCGGCCGTCATTGCGGTGGTCATTGCCCTGGTGACGACGCAGTCCGCCGAGGCCCAACAATCGGCGATACAGGGGCTGGTCACGTCAGCGAATACGGGGACCCCGCTCCAGGGCGTGTCCGTAGTGCTGGAGGCCGAAGGCGGTCCGCGGTACGCGGTCGTTACCGACCGGAACGGGTTCTTTCAGATCGGCGGGATCACGCCCGGCACTTACATCTTGCGCGCGCAGCTCATCGGCTACGCAGAGCATACCGCAGAGGTCACGCTGCCGGCCGGGGAACGGGTGACGCTGTCGTTCACTCTCGAGCAGAGTCCGCTCGCGCTCGAGGGCGTCATTGTCAGCGCGGAGCGGGCCGGCGGCGGGGTGGTGCGGACGCTCGGGGGACAGCGCGTGACGCCGCGGGACCTGCGAAGGGTGCCCGTGCCGGCGGGATCCGGTGACCTGGCCGGCTACCTGCAGACGCTTCCGGGCGTAGTGGCGACCGGCGACCGCGGCGGCCACCTCTTCGTCCGGGGCGGCACCGCGGCCGAGAACCTGATCCTCGTCGACGGGATCCCGATCTTCCAGCCGTTCCACATTGTCGGGTCGTTTTCGGTCTTCCCCGAGGATTTGATCAGCGGCGTCGACTTCTATGCGGGCGGCTTCGGCGCGCGCTACACCGGTCGCACCTCATCGGTGCTGGACGTGCAGATCCGGGAGGGCGATCCCAATGGGTTCCGTACCACGGCCTCCGCGGGTCCGTTCGTGACAGAGCTGCTCGCCGAGGGCGGGCTTGGCCGCGGAGTGACGTGGCTGTTCTCGGGGCGGAGGTCGCTCGTGAACGAGACCAGCGAGGCGCTCCTCGGCGAACGGCAACCTGTCACCTTCGACAGCCAGCTCCTGAAGTTCAGCTCGAGGGACCTCGGCGACACGCGCTGCTCGGCGCTGTTGATCCGCACCGACGATCGCGGCCAGATCGACCCGGAGGACGCCGCGTCGCACGTTAGCTGGCGGAACACCCTGTTCGGGGGACGGTGCGTGGCTCTCTTCGAGAGCGCGCTCAAGCTCGTCGAGGTCAACTTCAGCGTTTCCAAGCTGGAAAACGAGGCCGTCAGTCGCGGCTCAGCGCACCTCGCCTCCCGGCTCAGGCGCTTCCAGCACGACGCGCACACCACGAACATGATCGGTACGATTCCCGTGAAAGCGGGCTACCAGATGGCGCTCGAGCTCACGGATTCCGATCTCCGCGAGTTGTACGCCAACAATAGCGGCGCCATCGACATTTTCATGATGAGCGCATACGCCGAGGCGGAAGTGTCCGCCGGCGACAGGCTGGAGTTGAGGCCTGGCGCCGTCTTTTCAATAAAACCAAGCACAGGCATCGACCCGCGGCTGAGAGCCAGTTTCTCGCCCTTCGGTCGCGACACTGAACGAATCGAGGCTGCGTTCGGTCTCTACCGGCAGGATCTCGTCGGGACGAGCGACATGCGCGATGTCAGCTCCGTGTTCATGGCATGGACCGACTCCCCGGACGACGTGCCCATGCGATCCATGCACGCCGTGCTTGGGTGGCATCAGTCGCACGGCACTGCAGTGGATTGGGCGATCGAGGGCTACTACAAGCGGATCGAGGACGTGCCGGTGCCGAAGTGGAGCGCCGTGCCGCAGTTCCAGACGGATCTCTCGCGCGCGGACGGCACGGTCTACGGGGTCGACGCGCGCGTTGCACTGAACCTGCCGCGCTTCTATGGCTTCGTGGGGTACGGATTCAGTTGGATAGAGTACGAGGCGTCGCAGCGGGAGTTCGGCACGTGGTTCGGCGACCCGATCCAGCGGTTCCACCCACCCCATGACCGACGGCACCAGGTCAATGCCGTCGGGAGTCTCGACATTGCCGGATTCGCTATCGCGGCACGGTGGCAGCTAGGATCGGGGCTGCCATTCACACGCCCGCTCGGCTTCGACGAGGCGTTCGATTACTCCGACACTCTGCACAACGTGAGCGGAGGCCTGGGCACGACCCGTATGGTCGTGGACCGGCCGTACACCGCCCGCCTGCCAGTCATGCACAGGTTGGACTTGTCGGTCAGGCGCGGCTTCGATCTTTCGTTCGGTCGCCTGGAGCTCCAGGCGGGCGCGATCAATGCCTACAACCGACGGAACGTGTTCTACTACGATCTCTACTCGGCCAGGCGCGTCGATCAGCTTCCGCTCGCGCCTTACGCCTCTGTCACCTTCCGGACGGGGACGCGGTAGGAGGTTGCGGTGTTCAGTTTCGGTGTTCAGGTGCATGCACCGCCTCCAGGTTGTGACGTCGCCTTCGCCGGGTCAGGGATCATTGAAGGCCGACACCCACGAACGCTGCCGGTCGTCAACTGAACACTGAAATCTCAACACCGGAGACTATTGGACTACATTGGCTATGAAGGCGCCGATGCCGTAGGCGACGGCTGCAGCCGCACCGCCCACCAGGAGCATTTCCATCCCGCTCCGGAACGGATTCACCCGGGTAATGAACGAGCGCGACGCGCCCACGCCGAAGAGCGTGAGGAGCGTGAAGATCGTCGTGACCAGAAAGCGATCGGCCGCTACGACCGGGATCAGATAGGCCAGGAGCGGGATGATACCCGCAACGTTGAAGGCAACGAAGGTGGCTATCCCGTGGCGCAGCGCGTGGGGTTCCCGTACTCCGAGCCCGGCCGCGGCGCGTGCGGCTTCCTCCGACCGGATCGACAGGTAGTTGCTCGCCCCCATCGAGAATCCATCGGCCACGAGGTTCGCGAATCCCAGGATCAGGACGACAGTGGGGGATAGATTCGCGCCCGCAACGCCGGCCACGACCGCGAAGGTCGTGATGATACCGTCATTGGACCCATAGACCAGGTCACTCAGGTAGTGCTCCAGGAACTCCCGGGGCGTTTCGGGTTCTGGCGGTGGGACGGACCCTGGCATGACCTGGTGTGCTGGTGGCGCTGGTCCAGTGTGCGCTGCTGCGCCGCGCGGCGTGGGCGGCGGCATACGGCGCGCGGCCGGCCGGGAGTATAATGCCGGCGGGGGCGGCGAACCAGCCGCGGGACCACGGCGGCGTCCGGATGCGTATTCGTGTGAGTACCGTTTGGCGTGTCAGCGATTCACGGCGCCTGCTCCGGAGCCAGCTCGAGGAGTTGCACGATGGTGAGGATGCGCTGGCCCGCGTCGTTGGTGAACACGTTGCCTGCATGCTCGACCGGCGTCACCACGATGGGCCCGGTCACCTGTTGGACTGGCGGAAGGCTGCCGACCTCAGGGCGGAACGTCTCCCAGGCCCGACGGAGGAAGGACTCGTCGCCCAGCCGACGCCCGGCGTACGCCATGAGCCGTGAGTAGTAGTTCTGCTGGCTACCCGGGTTGAAGTTCCTCCCGAACCTCGCCGTCCGCTCCTCCGGCGTGCCTGTATACAGCAGGCAGAACTCGAGGAAGACGCGCTCGAATTCGGGCTCGTCGAGCAATTCGAGGCACTCGTAGAGCACCTGGTCGCCGCCGAAGAGCATCGACAGGTGATATGACCCGGAGAGCGACATCCCCTCGTCGGTCAGGGCGCCGGTGACCGGATCGAACCCGACGGCGCCTTCGCGGCCGGTGAACATGCCGTGCTCCATGGCGGCTATGTCGCGCATCCCGCGGACGATACGGTCGCGCCAGCGGGTGTCGCCCGTGCGCTCCCATTCCGTGAGCCAGTTGCTGACCAGCGCTACCCAGTCCGGCCCAATGCGCACGTGGATGGGCGCGTTCACCGGTGGCGGGACCAGCTCCCGGAAGGGCGGGACGCGCAGCATGGTCTCGTCGGCCTGGAGTGTTGCGCGCATGTAGTCGCCAACTCGTTCGTCGGCGGTGAGATAGTAATACGGCCGCTTGAGCTGCGACGCGCTGATGCGGGCTTCCTTGGCGCCATCACCCCACTTCACGACGGCGTGCCGCGAGCCCAGCCCGGCAAAGAAGCCGAGGTGGTGGACGGCCGCTTCCGCGATGTTCAGCGTCATCGCTTCCGCCATGCGGAACACTTCGGGTCGTCCGGTCCGGAGGAACTGATACCAGAGCGCCTGGTCGAAGCCCAGCTCACCCTGGTGCCAGGCGTGGCCGCCGGAGTCGTAGCGCCAGACGTGGCGCGCCGG
>Ga0180220_1000683_pt1 | contig 32124 bp, 26 predicted proteins | sample eDN5th37CBELigBY_FD_151335 | JGI IMG/M metagenome (GOLD analysis project Ga0180220, IMG submission 151335) | Enriched backyard soil microbial communities from Emeryville, California, USA - eDNA 5th pass 37_C BE-Lig BY (version 2) (version 2) | ecosystem: Environmental > Terrestrial > Soil >... | reverse complement strand
CCGCATTGATGTGGTCAAGACAGACCGTGGGTCGCAGGTGACGGTCGTGTAGCAGACAGAAGCGTTATCGACTACGACGCCAGGCTGTCGGCAGCCTCGCGAAAACCTGCGATGAGCTCAACCAATGGACGTGTCGACCAATATGATGTGGCGGTGCCGTCATCGGTGATCGTCCACTGATGTGACACCCACCAGCCGGGTCCGCGCTCTGTTGGGAAGTTCCCTGTGCCGCTTGTGTACCTCCAGTGTCCGGCATTGATCGCAACAACGACGTGCTGGTTGAGCGCGAAGTAGTTGCTCGGGTCATTGACCTCAACGGAACCATCACTGACGAAGCCGCCAGCTTGCATGAGAACGACGTAGTCAGAGCCGATGGGCTCACCAGTAAGTTTCACAATCGGTTCCCCAGTCAGCCGCAAGATAATCGGGGTCACAATTGAGTAGGTCTCGGGCACTGTGCCCTGGGCATGTGCCGGGCGGATGCCGTCTGGTGTCGTCCAACGCGCCGGCAGGATTTCCGCCACGATTCCTTCGACGACCAACGCACTCTGCATGAGCACCGCTTCGAGCGAGTCTTCTTCAGCGACAGGGTCTGATTCGATAACCACGCTGATGGGCGCATCTTCGTCGTAGGTGTATGGCACATCGGTTGGTGCCGATACAGGCGTCGATGGCACAGCGGGTGTCATCGTACCGACGATGAACGTCGGTGTCGGCTCGAATGTCGGAGAAGACGAAGTACTGTCAACCGACCCAGACGCAGACTCGATGTCAGCCGCGCCACAGCTTGCGAGAACGCTGCCCGAAAGCAACAGCACACACACATATGCGAACGAATGTCTGCGGCCTTTCGTTTGGCGCATGTGCTGCAACCCCTCTGCGAGCCGGTGACGGAGCGTTCGATACCGCTCTCTAACTGGACGTCTCGTGGCGACCCTTCGTGTGTTGTTTATTCTCTGTACATTGAGATACACGACTGGGAGTTTCGTTACGGTCAGGACGAGGCCAATACCCGTTCGGCGACGCAGTGCGCTAGCATTTGAGTCCTGAGCGCCCGCCGACACAGCTCGCCCAAGGTGAGGGAGACGACGCATGGCTATTGCACCCGTACCTGTCCGCACATCGAACCGGCCGCCGATTCTTGCCCGCCAGGCGGCTATCGCATCCGGCCATTACCTCGCGACAGAGGCGGGTATGCGCATGCTGCGGCAGGGTGGCAATGCGATTGATGCGGGAGTCGCGGCCGGGATCTGCATTGATGTCCTGCTACCGGACCTGTGCAGCTTCGGTGGTGTTGCGCCGATTATCGTCTACCACAAGGCCAGCGGCGATCTCGTCTCGATTTCCGGTCTGGGCTACTGGGGTCGCTCGGCGAGCCTTCAGCACTACCTCGATCACGAGACCGGCGAGATTCCGGTTGGCGTTAAGCGCTCGGTCGTGCCGGGCGCACCGGATAGCTGGCTGACGGCTCTGGCGCGCTACGGCAAGCTGACGTTCGCCGATGTCGTCCAGCCGGCGATCGAGCTGTGCGAGGGCGGGTTTGTGATGTATCCGTCGCTGCATCGCAACATCTCCAAGGAACGCGATCAGATTGCGCAGTGGTCATCCACGTCAGCGATCTTCCTGCCTGATGGCGATGTTCCGAGCGTCGGCACGGTCTTCCGACAGACCGATCTGGCAATGACGTTCCGCCGCATGGCAGCTGCTGAGGCACAGGCCGGAGGAAGAGGGCGCGCTACCGGTATCGAGGCAGCCCGAGACGAGTTCTACTCCGGCGAGATTGGCAAGCAGATCGCGGAGTTTATCCAGGCAGAGGGCGGCTTCATCGATGAATCCGACCTGGCCGAATTCCATTCTGAGATTGAGCGTCCGCACTCGGTGAGCTATCGCGATCTTGAGGTCTTTGCCTGTGGCCCGTGGTGCCAGGGGCCGGTTAATCTGCAAGTGCTGTCGATGCTGGCCGGCGAGAACCTGAGCGAGATCGGCCAAAACAGCGCCGATTACATCCATCTGGTCAGCGAGGCATTCAACCTCGCGTTCGCCGACCGCGAACGGTACTACGGCGACCCGGAGTTTACCGACGTGCCGATGGACATCCTGCTGTCAGCGGACTACGCAGCAGCCCGCCGCGCGCAGATCGACATGGCTCGCGCGTTTGGCGAAATGCCGCCAGCAGGATCGATCGACGGCTTCGCGGCACAGCAGTCTCCGGCCGGCATGCGCGCTGCTGCTGCGTTGCAGCCGGACACGTCGTATGTCTGCGCCGTCGATGATGAGGGTAACGCGTTCTCCGCGACGCCGAGCGATGGCATCGGAAGCACACCGATCGTGCCCGGCCTCGGACTGGTCTGCTCCGGCCGCGGCTCGCAATCGTGGCTCGATCCGCAGCACGCGTCGGCCCTCGCGCCGCGCAAGCGACCGCGCCTGACACCGAACCCGGCGATGGCGTTTCGCGACGGCCAGCTCTTCATGCCGTTCGGCACGCCCGGCGCGGACATGCAACCGCAGTCGATGGTGCAGGTGCTGCTGAATGTGATTGATTTCGGCATGGACGTGCAGCAGGCGATTGAAGCGCCGCGCTTTGGGACGTTCAACTATCCCGAGTCGTTCTGGCCGCACACGTACCGACCGGGCCGCCTGAGCCTTGAAGGACGCATCGCGCGTGAGGTGGGCGACGAGCTTGCCGCCCGCGGACACGACGTTGAGTGGTGGCCAGAGTGGACGCGCATCGCCGGCAATGTCTGCGCTATCCGCGTTGACCACGCAGCGGGTACGCTTGAGGCCGGAGCCGACGCGCGCGCCGAAGCCTACGCGACGGGTTGGTAGCGCCGGAGCACAGCGATTGGCCGCAGCAGGAACGAGGCGCATGGATCGCGACACACGTTCGACATTGAGGTTGATTGGCCGCGACCGCGCGGTTTCAGCGCGGTGTCCGCAATCACGCCTACCTCATCATGCGGCCCGTCGAATCTGCTCGACGGTTCCAATCGCTGTCGCGACGCCTGAGCCTGTCCTATGACACCAGTCCGCCGCCAATACCTCGCGATCAAGCGCCAGTATCCCGACATCATCGTCTTCTTCCGCCTCGGCGATTTCTACGAGACGTTCGATGGTGATGCTGAGACGGTTGCCGAGATCCTGGGGATCACCCTGACCTCAAGGGAGATGGGCAAAGGCAACCGCATTCCGCTGGCCGGCATCCCCTATCACGCCGCAGAGGGCTACATCGCGCGGTTGCTGGCGGCGGGCCACAAGGTCGCCATCGCCGAGCAGATGACCCAGCCAAACGGTCGTGACCTGATCGAGCGCCAGGTCACGCAGGTCGTCACGCCGGGCACCGTGACTGATCCCGCGTTCGTCAGCGGCTCCGGAAACACCTACATCGTTGCTCTGCTGGCAGATGGTGACCGGGCCGGCCTCGCCTATGCCGACGTGACGACCGGCGAGTTCGCGACAACGCAGATGAGCGCGTCGGACGGCGTGTTGACTGACGCCGTCAGCCGCGAGCTCCTGCGGCTACGTCCGACTGAGGTCGTGGTCCGCGACGATGACGCGCTACTGGCGTACATCCCGGAGGGCACGACAATCTCAGCAGTGAGCGCATCCGACTGGCGTCACGACACGAGCTGCGAGACGCTCTGCGACCACTTTGAGGTGACGACGCTGGAGCCGTTTGGTTGCGACGAGCTGCCGCTGGCGGCGCGTGCGGCCGGGGCGCTTCTGAGCTATCTACAGTCAACGCAGCGCGCCAGCCTGCGTCACCTGACCGGCCTGACGACTTACTCCACCTCGCGCTTTATGAGCCTCGATGCTCAAACGCGCCGGAATCTGGAGCTGGTCGAGTCGTCGTCTCGCGGCGGTGGCCCGACGCTGGTCCAGACGCTGGACGCGACGCGCTCGCCCCTTGGCGCGCGGCTGTTGCGCCAGTGGATCAACCAGCCGTTGCTTGACCGCGCCGAGATCGAGCGACGCTACGACGGAATCGACTGGCTCGTCGGCGCTGCGCTGCTCCGGAGTCGCCTGCGCGAGCAGCTGCGCGGGATCGGCGACATTGAGCGCGTCATCAATCGCGTGGTCAACGCCCAGGCGCAGCCGCGCGAGCTGGCAACACTCGGTGGATCACTGAAGCGATTGCCGGCTCTTGCCGCACTGATCGCTGGCAGCGACCCGCCACCAATCGTGCGACACGTTCCACTGGTCGAGCGCGCAGCGGACGAGATCGAGCGGGCGCTTGCCGATGACCCACCCGCCATCCTGTCGCACGGTGGCGTCATCCGGCCCGGGTATAGTGCCGAGCTCGATGGACTACGCGAGACGCTCAAGCGCGACAAGAACTACATCGCCACACTGGAGCAACGCGAGCGCGACCGAACCGGCATCAAGGGTCTCAAGGTCGGCTTCAATAAGGTTTTCGGCTACTACATTGAGGTGTCGAACGCATCGCGCGATGCGGTGCCAGATGATTACCTGCGCAAGCAGACGCTGGTGAACGCCGAGCGCTACATCACGCCTGACCTCAAAGAAGCCGAGCAACGCGTGCTTGCGGCTGAGGAGCGCATCAACCAGGCCGAAGCCGACGCATGGGGCCGGCTGATTGCGACCGTCGCGGCTGAGGCAGTGCGCATTCGCGACGCGGCGCAGGCAATAGCGACGCTCGATGTGCTGGCTGGGCTGGCTGAGATCGCTGCGATGCGCGACTACGTACGACCGGAGCTATCAGACGAGGATGTGCTGGAGATCGACGCCGGTCGGCATCCGATCGTGGACGTCAGTCTGCCTCGCGGCGAGTTCGTCCCGAACGACGTCCGACTTTCAGACAACGACGGCCGGATCGCAATCCTGACCGGCCCGAACATGGCCGGCAAATCAACGTATCTCCGACAGGTAGCGCTCGTCGTCCTGCTGGCGCAGATTGGCTCGTTCGTCCCGGCGATCCGTGCCAGGATCGGCATCGTCGATCGCATCTTCACGCGCATCGGCGCACAGGATGATCTCGCCAGCGGGCAATCGACCTTCATGGTCGAGATGCTGGAGACGGCCTCGATCCTCAATCACGCAACCCCGCGGTCACTCGTCGTCCTCGACGAGATCGGACGCGGCACGAGTACCTACGACGGACTGGCGATAGCGACGGCGATCGTCGAGTACATCCACAACACGCCGCGGCTCGGCTGCAAGACGCTCTTCGCGACGCACTACCATGAGCTGACCTCGCTGGCGGAGATCCTGCCGAGCGTGCGGAACTATCGGCTGGATGTGCTGGAGGCCGGCGACCGCGTCACGTTTCTGCATCGCGTCGTCCCAGGTGGCGCGGATCGATCGTACGGTGTCTATGTCGCCCAACTGGCCGGTATGCCGCGCCAGGTTGTGCGACGCGCGGGTGAAGTGCTGTCAGAGCTTGAGCGCGACAATGCCACCGGCACACGCGAGCGGCGTCGCGAGGCGGTATCCAGTCGCCCGGATGCCCCGATGCAGCTGACACTGTTCGGCGGGACGCATCCGGCTGTCGAGCGACTACGCGAGCTGGAGGTTGATGGCCTCTCGCCGCTGGATGCACTGACGATGCTGTATGAGCTTCGGCAATTGGCAACGGATCGCGAAAAAGTCTGAGTACGAGAGGTAACAGGAAAACAACAATGTCGATTGAGGCGACGCTAAGCGACCTGATGGCGATTCCCGGTCCGACCGGACGTGAGTCGCTGGTCATGGACTGGCTACGAGAGCGCTGGCAGAACAAGGCCGAGCGAGTCTGGGACACCAAGGTCGGCAACCTGCTCGCGCGCGTCGGCGGTAAAGGGCCGGTGCTGCTAATTCAGGGGCACGCCGATGAACTGTCGTTCGTCGTCCGCTCGATCGACCACAACGGCTTCCTCTGGCTGTCGAACGGTCAAGCGCCCAGCACGAATGTGACGCACCGCTTCCCGGTTGGACAGCCAGCACTGGTTGTGGGGCGCAAAGGCCAGTGCGAAGGCATCTTCGCCGCGGCCAGCGGCCACATCCTCACCGATGGCCAGCGCCAGGTCGAGCGGGTTGATCTGGACACGATGTTCGTCGACATCGGAGCAGAATCGCGTTCCGACGCTGAGGCAATGGGTGCCCACATCGGCGCGAGCGTGATCTGGAATACCCCGGCACGCCGCCTCGGGAATCGTCTGTACGGCAAGGCGATCGACGACCGGGTTGCGCTGGCGCTGATGACTGAGCTGATTGACACGGTCGCATCGAGTGACCTTGCCTACGACGTCTATCTCGCCGCAACCATTCAGGAAGAGATCGGACTGGTTGGCTCGCTGTCGCTGCGCAGTGACGTCGATGCCGACCTGGCCATCGCGATCGACAACGGGCTTGTCGGCGACATCCCGACCGTTTCGTCCGGTTTGATGCCGACGGTCCTCGGGGGCGGCCCAACGCTCGTCTACAAGGACGCGCACGTCCACTACGACGTGCGGCTGATCGACCGACTGACCGATATTGCCGCTGCGCGCGATATCCCGATCCAGCACGCGGTCTACGAGAAGATCGGTAGCGACGGGTCAGCGCTCATCAAGCAGGGCATCCCGACAGCGCTGCTGGGACCGGCGACGCGCTACACGCATTCGGCTTTCGAGATGATCGACGTTCGGGACCTTGATTCGTCGCTGAAGTTGCTCCAGGCGTTTGTAACGACCGCGCAGCAGTAAGAGCTGATCAACTCTTCTTCATCCGCCGCAGGCGGATGAGGCTAGCGACTCCGAGGCCGAGGCCGATTAGCGCGCCCACGCCAGTGCAGGCAATCAGCGCGATGAGCTCGCCGTCGCTTAGCTCATCATCATTGCTATCGACGTCCGGCGCCTGTTGCTCGGGCGGCGTGTCACCGCCATAGCCAAGTGATTCGCGCCAGGCAGCGTCAAGCTCGTCGATCGTCATGCCGAGCGAACCCTGCACCGCCTCGGCGATCGAAACCTCGTCGCGGAAGATGGCCACCAGATTACCGAGCGCTTCATCGCCATACTCGTCAGCGATGAACTCCACGATCGCGCCACTCTGGGCGTAGGAGAGAATCGCCTGATCGGGGTCGGTCGGGAAGCTGGAGTTCAGTGCCCGCAGCGGGATGAGCCGACCGTCGTCAATGGCATCGTTGAGCGTACCGGCGAAGCGCGAGTCGGCCACCTCCTGGTTGTAGACAGCCAAGCCTTCATCGAGCCAGCTGGGTGGCGAGTTGAACGGATTGCGGGTTGCCTGATAGACGACCAGATGCGAGATTTCGTGCGGCACCATCCGGCGCACTTCCGTCTCTGCCCCGCTGTTTGGGTCGATCTCAGCCACGATCAGGTTCCATGTCGGATGAGCCTGACCACCGATCCACTCGGCAGAGTTTGGCGGTAGCGCGCGGTTGAACGCCTTGTCGTCACCATAAATGACAAGGCGAACGGGTTCCTCGGCGTTGATCGCGAAGCGCTCGGAGAGCTGACTGATGCCCCGCAACGCCGTATCGACGACGTTACGCGCGAAGTCCTCGTTGCCGCGATACCAGTAGAGCGTGACCAGTCCGTCGGTCAGCTGCTGCCACGATTGGCCCTCATCCATATAGAACAGTGTCGCCGGTTCGGACTCGGTGACGTCGCCATCCTGCTCGGTGAGACGCCAGCGGTAGGTCAGGTCAAGCCCTGGCGGCAGGTAGTTGACGCTCGTGTCGACGACATGCTCAAGCTCAATGTGTTGCGCTGGATCGACTTGAGGGAAGGCGGCCTGCAATTCAGGATCGCCGACCGGCTGCCAGAAGAGCGCGACATCGACGATCGGAGAGTCGGCCTCGGCAACGAGCTTGAACGTAATCGAGTCCTGAAATGCCGCCGTCGCGCTAGTATCCACAAACGTCGCATCGGCAGCAGATGCCTGCGGAACAGCGACCGTGCCGAGGGCAAGGAATCCAGTGATGAGCAATAACAACGCCCAACGGCTAGTCCGCACGCACCTGCTCCGACTGCTCCTGTAGCTGCTGATGCAGATAGGACTCAATCGCCGGGTCGAGGTCGCCGTCCAACACCCCTTGGACGTCACTCGTCGAGAAGTCGGTGCGGTGGTCATTGACCATCGTGTACGGCTGGAGGACGTACGAGCGGATGCGGTTGCCCCAGCCCTCAGTGACGTGCTCGCCCTTCAGACGGGCGCGCTCAACCTCCTGCTCGCGGATCTTCAGCTCGACCAGCCTCGAACGCAGGATCTTGAATGCCGATTCCTTGTTCTGCAGCTGCGAGCGCTCGTCCTGACAGGTGACAACGATGCCGGTCGGGAAGTGCGTGATTCGAATCGCAGAGCTAGTCTTGTTGACGTGCTGCCCACCGGCGCCGGATGAGCGGTAGGTATCGATCCGGATATCCTCGTCGCGGATAACGACCTCGGTATCATCATCGACGTCCGGCAAGACCTCAACGAGCGCGAAGGCGGTGTGGCGGCGGTGGGCTGAATCGAACGGCGACAGCCGCACCAGACGATGCGTGCCGGCCTCGCCCTTCAGCAGGCCGTACGCATAGCGACCGCGGATTTCAATCGTCGTGCTCTTGATTCCAGCTTCTTCGCCTTCGGTCCAATCGAGAACAGACGTGGAAAAGCCGCGCTTATCGGACCAGCGCAAATACATCCGACTGAGCATTTCGGCCCAGTCCTGCGCGTCGATACCGCCAGTGCCGGCGTGGATCGCCAGCAGAGCGTTGCTCTCGTCGTGCTCGCCACTCAGCAGAAGCTGGATCTCCATCTGATCGAGCTGCTGGCCAAGCTCAGCCGTCTGCTCCCTGATCTCAGCGAGCATCGACTCATCGTCTTCGGCGAGTTCGGATAGCTCAAGCAGGTCGGACACCTGACGGCTCATCCGCTCCCAGTCATCAACTTGCGAGCGGATGCCGGTGAGGCGTTGCATCAAACGCTGGGCGCGCCCGGCATCATCCCAGAAGCCCGGTTCGACCGACTGCGCTTCCAGCTCGCCTATTTCGCGACGCTTCTCCGGTAAGTCAAAGACGCACCCCGATCTCATCAAGCCGCAGCTTGATGCCGGAGAGGATATCCGGTGTTGTCTGTTCCACAGCCGTACGTTCTCTCGTTGCAACCATCATTCGTCGCGCACCGTCGGCCTGGACGGCACATTCGGAAGTGTAGCAAGACGGCAGTGTGGCTCGGAGGGTGGGTAATGCGCGGGAGATCTACAGGCCCGGGTTCTTATTGCGTGTGAGCACCTCTGCTTCGTCAAGCGCCTGACGCTGCGTCTGCGTGTCGGGCCGTGCCTCCCCGAGCAATCGGCGGGAGATGCGATGAGCAACGTACGCGATTGCCAGGAGTCCAGCCGCCAGGGCGATCCATCCAACCATTGAGCAACTCCATTTCCTCTGGTGCGAAGCCCACACGGGACGAGGCTGTACGGGATGCGCATTGCATCACGGTATTTCGATGTGAGTGCTTGCAGATGTCCCCTGCCAGAGCGTTGCGGACCGCTCAGGAAGGATCGTTAAGGAGCGTGAATTTGTGTCAATTGGACCGGCAATGCGGATGGTCGAATCGCCGGCTGCCATTGATGATCCAGGTGTGCGCCGCATGCCGGTGGACGCGGACTCGACGGTGTAGCTTCTGCCAGCCTCGTCAGTGACCGATACTTCAGGAGCGTCGATGCCAAGGAACAGGACGGTTGCGTCGGACTCTTGCTCGAGGTTCGAGATCAGCACAGTCAGATAGAGTCCCTCGTCGACTTGCTCCACACCCGTAACAGCCAGGCGCTCTCCGTGCATGAGCAGCGGTGTTGACGACCACTCGCCGAGCGGGTTGCTGGTCTCGATCTCGGATGGCGTGTCATTGATGACAACTGCCGTCATTACGAAGTCAGCGGTAGCCACGTTCGTGGGGATGCCGGTGAACGACGCCTCCCAGGACATGCCGGTGGTAGTTCCTGCGGCGTCAGTTCGATCGCTCTCGTCTGACGCGAGTACATATACTCTCTGTGACGTCATGGTTGCGCTCTCTTGCCGGGCATCATGTCTGGACCGTCTTCAGCATATCGCATGAGACGGCTCGCTCCAAGCATTTTATGCTTGGCCTGCTTATCTGTCGTCGAGACGGAACACCATGTGGTCGACTCAACCCGGAGGCGTATGCAGCGTTTGCAGTGTCAAGATTATGCTCTCGATGATGAAGGATCTGGTTTTGACGACTCGCGTGTCTGGGCCATTGCCGCCTGTCCGCGACGCGGGCTAAACCCAACGCTGTCGCAGGCGATGCTGTACTGGCTGAGCGTTGGCGGGTGGGGCCGAAGGATGCATCGGTGCTATCGCCAGTGCCGCCTGTATACGATGTAGTCGTTGTCTCCGGAGAGGTACTGCCGATGAAGTTCGGACAAGTTGAGGGTTTGTGCGTTCCGATCGTGGTCGATGGCGAGGCGCTGGTACGCGTAACGATCTACCTCGAGACGGACATGGGCATCGATATCGTCCGGGAGGTTGAGGTCGAACCAGAGACCGATGCGAATGGACGACCCGATCTCTACGCCGAGGCCGACCAGTGGACGCAAGAAACAATCGCGACCGTGCTGCTGCCACGCGGCTGGGAACTACTCGGCGCGACTGACCCACCCACCCGCGCGGTAGATGAAGTCCCGCGCTCCCCGCGCTACGCCCTGCGTACCCCATACTGGGTACCGCCGCCAGGTTGGAACGACGATGAAACGACGCAATAGGGGGTGACGGGTCGACGGAGAGGCGCTGAATCTGGTATCCATCGACGACGCTTGCCGCATTGGCGTGCGTCTCGACCCCGAGGAGGTCCCCACCGTGATCGCTCTCCGTCATCGCTGGCTCGTTCCGCTCATCCTGCTGCTCGCCCTGTCATTGACAGGCGCAGCCTGCTCGCGCAACTCAGAATCTTCCGCGACCGCAACGGCCGACAACGACAGTGCTGAGGTTGCGACGGAGCCTTCAACCGGTAACATGGCCCCGACGGGACCCGCAGCGGGTTCACCGGCAGGCTCTCCTGTAGCCACACCGGATGGCCAGCAGGTATCCATTCCCGATATTGTCACTGGCGGCGACACCTACGTTGGCCAGTCGGTTATGACCTACGGAGCCGTCGACACGGTCCTGAGCAGTAACGTCGTCGTTCTGGCCGACAAGAGCCAGCAGTTGCTGATATTCGGCAGCACAGATGTCATTCCAGCAACGCTGGCAGTCGACGAGTTCATGCTCGTCTCCGGCACGATCGAGCCGTTCAGCGCGCAGCACATTACCGACTCTCTGGGCATCGGCTTTGATGGGCTCGATGTCGCGCGCTTTGAAGGTAAGCCAGCACTAACAGTCGATGCAGCACGCGCCGGAGCGATTCCGGTCGATGAGGCGCTGACCGACCTGGACAGACTGCAAGGGCTGACGATTGAGCTCGGAGGGCAGATCACGTCGGTCGTCGACACACGAGCCTTTGTCGCTGCCACGAGCGACTCCGCGGACGCGAGTAACTCAATGCTGATCGCGACGCCGTTCGATGCCATCCCAACGCAGATGGCCGAGCAGGCCCGCGTGCAGGTCATCGGTCGCATCGTTGTGCTTGATGACAACGTCGGCAGCCTCGGGGAGGGATTCGACTTCCTGAGTGGCGCGCAGTTCGATCAGTATCGAGGTTCGCCGATCTTCATCGCCGATGTCGTGAACGTCGTGGCACCGGCGCCCAGCGCGACGGTGGCAGACATCCTCGCCAGCCCGGAATCGTGGCTGGAAAAGGATGTGTCGGTTATCGACTCTGTATCCGCACGGCTGACTGACCGCGCCGTCACCATCGGCGGCGAGCCCGGCATGATGGTGGTCGGCCCGGAAGCACTCTTCACCGACCCCGTAGCGCCCGGTGCGACAGTAATGGTGACCGGCACCATTCAGCTCTTCGAGCCCAGCAATCCACCGGACGTCGAGGGCTTCGACGCACAACACCCGGCTGTCGCTGCCTATGCAGGCCAGCCAATCATCGTTGCTACGTCGGTGCAGGTGCTCAGCAACTAGGCCCAGGTCAGGCGGGTTTGCGGTCGTCAGCGGTCAGGCGCTGCCAGGCGGCAAGCACCTGATCATGGGTGTCATCGAGAGTGCCGCCATTGTCGATGACGACATCGGCGCGCGCGACCTTCTCCTCCTGCGGCGGCTGAGCATCGATGCGGCGCTCGGCTTCGGCGCGATCGACCTTGTTGCGCCGGATGATGCGCTCGATCTGGATCTCACGAGGCGCAGTGACGACCCAGATCTCGTCGCAGTCTGCGGCCATGCCGGACTCGAACAGCTTGATCGCGTCGAGCACCAGCACGTCCGGCCCGGGCTGTTGAATCGCAGCCCGCTTGCGCTCCAGCACCGGCGGCCAGGTGATCGCTTCCAGCGCTCGAAGCTTGGACGGATCGGAAAAGACGACGGCTCCGAGGGCCGGTCGGTTAATGCTTCCGTCGAGATTCACCGTCTCCGGGCCGAACTGATCGCGAATCTCGTCGGCAATGGGAGAGTCGGGTCCCATCAGCTCGTGGACGATCGTGTCGCCGTCGATCGCCTCAGCACCGAGATCGGTCAGCATCGCGACGACGGTTGATTTACCGGTCGCGATGTTCCCGGTCAGTCCAATGACGTGCTTACGGCGCATAGCATGGCGACCCTTCTGGCTTCAGGCAAACGGAAGATTCGACGCTATTCTGCGGCCACCGACATCAACGCGTCCAGCGCAGCGGTCGCATCGGACCACTCAGCATACGCGCGTTCGAGGTCTGCCTGCAGCTTCTCGTACTCTGCGCCGAGGCGGGCGACGGCATCCACATCCTGGTCGATGCTGGCGCGTGTCAGCGCGTCGGAAGCCTCGTTCAGTCGTTCCTCCAGCCGCCCGACTTCGCGCTCGGTAGCCTTGAGGCGCTTTTGAGCGTCACGTAGCGCGCGCTCGTTCTGGCGACTGGCGCGCAGCGGCGACGTCGATGGCGGTGGCGGCTCAGCGACCTGCTCCTCGCGCTGCGTCTCGCGAACTGGTGCAGCCGGCGGAGCGACGTTTGATGTCGTCGTAGCGCGCGCCTCGCGATGCCGCAGCATGTCGGAGTAGTTGCCGAGGTAGGTTGCAATGTCGCCGTCTTCGATGTTCCAGATGCGGTTGGCGATCCGATCAATGAAGTACCGGTCGTGCGAGACGAACAGCATCGTTCCGTCGTATCCGTCCAGCACCTCTTCAAGCGCCTCGCGGGCGCCGATGTCGAGGTGGTTTGTCGGCTCGTCAAGGATCAGGAAGTTCGCGCGCTCGAGGGTAAGACGGCACAGCGCCAGTCGGCTGCGTTCGCCACCGGAGAGCGCCGAAACCGGCTTGAACACGTCGTCGCCCGTGAACAGGAAGCGACCGAGCAGCGTCCTGGCCGCCTCTTCGCCGAGCGGCTTGTCGTACAGCAACGTCTCCAGCACGGTCCGCGTTGGATCGAGGCCCTCGTGTCCCTGCGCGTAGTAGGCGACGCGCACGTTGGTACCGAGCTCGATCCGACCGGCCAGCGGCGGCAGCTCGCCAACGAGGGTGCGGAGCGTCGTCGTCTTGCCCGAGCCGTTCGGACCAAGCAGCGCGACGCGATCACCGCGTTCGATCTGCAGCTCTCTGGTCGTCTGCACCATGACGTCCGGCTCGGTCTCGCCCATCTCCGGCCGCGGCAGGTAGCCGACGGTGATCGGCTTCACGGTCATGACAGTCCGGCCGGGACGCAGCTCAGCGCGCATACGCAGCGTCAGCTTCTCGTGCTCCTGCGGACGTTCCAGGCGTTCGAGGCGCGCCAGCCGCGTCTCGCGGCCGCGAGCTTCCTTGGAGCGCTGGCCGGCCTTGTACTTCCGGATGAACTCCTCGGTGCGCGCAATGAATTCCTGCTGCTCCTCGTACTCCTTCAGGCGACGGGCCATACGCTCCTCGCGGAGCTTCAGGTAGCGGTTGTAGCCGCCGGGGTAATCTTCGAGCCGGCCAAACGCCAGGTCGAGCGTGCGCGTCGTGACACGGTCGAGGAAGTAGCGGTCGTGCGAAACGACGACGAACGCGCGATTCCAGGTGCGCAGAAACTCCTCAAGCCACTCAATGGCCTGCAGGTCGAGGTGATTCGTCGGCTCGTCGAGCATCAGGAGGTCCGGGTCGGAAAGTAGCGCCTTTGCCAATGCAACGCGCGTCTTCTGACCACCGGAGAGCTGGCGGACCGGATCGTCAAACATGTCCTCGGGGAAGCCAAGGCCGTGCAACACTGCGGCGGTGCGATGCTCCATTTCATAGCCGCCGTGCGTCTCGAACTCCGTCGAACGCCGGCTGTACTCATCAAACAGGCGTTCGAGCTCAGCGCCTTCCGCGCTGGACATCTCACGCTCGATCTCGGCCATACGGTCTGCAGATGCGCGGACGTGCGCGAAGGCGTCGAGCGTTTCTTCGAACAGCGTCCTGTCCGCTGTAAACGTGGCTTCCTGCGCCTGATAGGCCACGCGCAGGCCGGACTGAAAGGTCAGCTCTCCGGCGGACGCCTCGTCGATGCCGGCGATGATCTTGAGCAGCGTCGATTTGCCGGCACCGTTGGTGCCGACGAGTGCGACGTGCTCACGCTCATTGATCTGGAAGGTGATGCCGGAAAAGATCTGTTCGGTGCCAAAAGTCTTGCCAATATCCTGGACGGTAAGAATCGTGCTGGCTGCCATGCTGTGCGAGCCTCCTCAGTGCCTGCTGGTGCGATCGAACGTGGTCAACGTGAGTGGAAAGTGGGGCGACCAGTGAACTCGTCGGGCCGTAACGCGATGATGCGTCACGGCCAAGATCAGAACGGATGTTCTAATCCATCGACGGACAGGCCGAAAAGCCCCGCAAGCAGGAGCATCTGAGGAGCAGCTCTGTCATGGAACCGCGGTACGTCAAAGCGGTGACCAACCCTGCCGATACGTGATCCAACGTCCCGGATATGACACTCCGGACTGCAAGTGTACGACATCTGTCTGACGTTCCAGGCACACAACACCGACTTCGCGGAAGAGAAAACACCCCGTCCCACTTGGGACGGGGTGTTGATTCGTCGTGCGAGAGGCTATCAGCCAACTTCGCGGAATTCGCCCTCGACGGTGGTCTCATCATCGTCGCCAGACGCTGCGTTCTCAGCCTCGCCCGCAGCCGCTTCCGGCTGCTCGGCGGCCTCGGCCTGCTCGTACATCGATGCACCGGCGCGCGACAGCGTCTGGTTCATCTCGTCGTAGGCCGTGCGCAGGCGCTCGATGTTCTCCGGATCGTTCGCCAGAATGTCGCGCACGTTACCGACCTTCTGCTCGAGGTCGAGCTTGACGTCGCTCGGGACCTTGTCACCGTAATCGGAGAGCGTCCGCTCGGCCTGGTAGACCATCGCCTCGGCCTGGTTACGGAACTCGATCGCCTCGCGGCGTTCGCGGTCCTCGTTAGCGTGCGCCTCGGCCTCCTTGACCATCCGGTCGATCTCGTCCTTGTTCAGTCCGCTCGACGCAGTGATCGTCACCTTCTGCTCACGGCCGGTCGCCTGATCCTTCGCAGACACGTTCAGGATGCCGTTGGCGTCGATATCGAAGGTCACCTCGATCTTCGGGATACCGCGCGGCGCAGGTGGAATGCCATCCAGGATGAAGCGCGCCAGCGTCTTGTTATCGTGCGCCATCGGGCGCTCGCCCTGGGTGACGTGGATCTCGACCTGACCCTGGTTGTCCGACGCGGTCGTGAAGATCTGGCTCTTGCGCGTCGGGATCGTCGTGTTGCGCTCGATCAGCGCCGTCGCCACACCACCGAGCGTCTCGATCGAGAGCGTTAGCGGCGTCACGTCGAGCAGCAGGATGTCCTTGACTTCGCCGCCGAGGACGCCGGCCTGGATCGCCGCGCCGATGGCGACGACCTCGTCCGGGTTGATGCCCTTATGCGGCTCCTTGCCAAAGAAGTCGGTGACTGCCTTCTGGACGGCCGGCATGCGCGTCTGGCCTCCGACGAGCAGAACCTCGTCGACATCCGACTTGCTCAGCCCGGCATCCTTCAGCGCTGCCTCCATCGGTCCAACGCAGCGCTTGATCAGGTCTTCGACGAGCTGCTCAAGCTTCGAGCGCGACAGCGTCACGTTCAGGTGCTTCGGACCGCTAGCGTCCGCCGTAATGAACGGCAGGTTGATGTCGGTCTGCTGCGTCGAGGACAACTCGATCTTGGCCTTCTCAGCGGCCTCCTTCAGGCGCTGCAGGGCCATGCGGTCGCTGCGGAGATCAATGCCCTCCTGCTTCTTGAACTCGTCGGCCAGCCAGTCAATAACGCGCTGATCGAAGTCGTCGCCACCGAGGTGGGTATCACCGTTTGTGGCCAGCACCTGGAAGACGCCCTCGGACAGATCCAGGATGGAGATGTCGTAGGTACCGCCACCGAGGTCGAAGACAGCGATCTTCTCGTCGCCCTTCTTCTCCAGACCGTAGGCAAGTGCCGATGCGGTCGGCTCGTTGATGATGCGCAGCACTTCGAGACCGGCGATCTGGCCGGCGTCCTTGGTGGCCTGGCGCTGGCTGTCATCGAAGTAGGCCGGGACGGTGATGACGGCCTTGTCGACGGTTTCGCCGAGATATGCCTCAGCGTCTGCCTTCAGCTTCTGCAGGACCATCGCCGAGATCTCGGCCGGGCGGTACCAGCGGTCGCCCATTTTGATGTCAATGCTGTCGTTGCCACCCTTGCGCACTTCGTAAGGCACAAGCTTGAGGTCGCGCTGGACCTCTGGCTCGTCGAAGCGGCGGCCGACAAAGCGCTTGACTGAAAAGATCGTATTGCGCGGGTTCGTCACTGCCTGGCGCTTCGCAAAGCGCCCGACGAGTCGCTCACCGCTGGCCGACAGCGCGACGACCGACGGGGTCAGCCGCTCACCCTCAGCATTGGTAATAACCGTCGGCTCGCCACCTTCAATGACCGCGACGACGGAGTTGGTTGTACCGAGATCGATCCCGATCGTTCTTCCCATACCGGATATCCTCCTCAAAATCTGCCCAGGCCCAGATCGGCGCGGACCGGGGTACTGCTATGCCTGTGGCGTCTCATCCGATTCGCCCGGCTGAGCGCCGACCTTGACCATTGCCGGTCGAAGTACCGTGTCGTTCACCAGATAACCACGCTGAAATTCCTCGACAACCGTGTCTGCGTTCTGAACGCCTTCCTCAACCATCACTGCGTCGTGACGGCTCGGGTCAAATGGCTGGCCGAGGCTTTCCATCGGCTTCACGCCCTCGCTCGACAGCAGGTTCCAGAGCTTGCGCTCCACCAGCCGGAAGCCCTCGAACCACGCATCGGCGGCAATGGCATCCGGTGCTGACGTGAGCGCGCGTTCGAAGTCGTCGGCTAACGGCAGGAGCTTGCGAATAATCTCCTCGGTCGCGCGATGGCGGGCCATCTCCCGCTCCTGCTCGACCCTGCGCCGATAGTTGGCAAACTCGGCCCGCGAACGCTGGAGCGTGTCAAGCAGCTCGGCCGATTCGGCGCGCAATTGATCCAGCTCCGACGCAGCGCCATCCTGGGTTGCCGCCTCATCGCCGGTTCGTGTTGCACCTCCGGGACGTTCCATATCCTCAATCACATCGTTCCTCCACGCCTGACCATCAGGCATCGTGCGTCATGTACAGATCACGCATGAGATCGCTCATTAGTCGGGCCATGTAGCGCACCGACGAGATCGACCGCTCATACGGCATTCGTCGCGGTCCAAGGATGCCCAGCAGGCCGGTGACCTCCTGGTCAACCCCGTAGGTCGCGACAACAACGCCGAACGGCCAAAGATCCTCTGAACGGTTCTCCTCGCCGATGAACACCTGAATATCGTCCCCATCCGACAGTTGCGGCAGCAGCTCTGAGAGCAACGCCCCGCCGCGTAGCAGATCGAACAGTTGCTGGGCCGACTCCGACCCGGCGAACTCCGGTTGTTGCAACGCATGCTCCAGGCCGTGGTAATGCAGCTCGGTCGCGTTGGCCTGGGTCGTCTCCAGAGTTGAGATGACATGCTCGGCGACGATGCGGTCCAGGCCGGCCAGCCCGCTGACCTTGCTACGCGCCTCGTCGGAGGTCAGGTTGGCCAGCAGCAGGTTCAGCCGGTCAGCGCAGGCCGACAGCGTCAGCTGACTGATCTCGTCCGATACGTGCAGAACACCCTGCCGGACAGTACTCTCCTGCGTCACCAGAATGAGCAGGATCGAGCGGTCGTTCAGCGACAGCAGCTCGAAATGGCGCAGCCGCGACACGCTCGGCTTCGGCGACGTCACGAGAGAGACGTTCTGCGCGAAGCCGGCCAGCACGCTGGCGGCCAGCTGCAACCAGCTCTCCAGCTGCGTCTCAACCTGCCGGAACTGGTGACGGATCATGATCTGCTCACTGGGCGGCAAGGCTGACTCGACGGCGTAGTTTTCGACGTAGAAGCGATAGCCGCGATCGGTCGGGACACGACCAGCAGACGTGTGCTGCTGATGGATGTAGCCCATGCGCTCCAGCGAGACCATCTCGTTCCGCACAGTTGCCGACGAGATGCGCAGCGGATAGCGGTCGATCAACGTATGTGAACCGACAGCCCGACTACCCTGAACGTACTCCTTGACAATGAGCCGCAGGATCTCGCGCTGTCGTAGTGTCAGTTCGTCGTCCGATGCCATACCATTCTCACAGACTTAGCACTCTTTGCTGTTGAGTGCTAACGCCTGAGAAGGATAGCAGTTGATACGGGTAGAGTCAAGGTTGTAGCAAGGGTTTTGAGGGCTCTAATCGTGGGGCGCGCGGGACGCTCCGGCACCGGTCTGGCTCAGCTCACGGCGTACGTCAAAGACGCCTCGGATGGCTTCTACGCGCTGCAAGAGATGGCTCAGCTGCTTGACGCCGGATACCTCAATCGTCATCAGGACGGTGACGGTTCGGTCGGGATGCACGTCGGTCAGGACCGAAAGCAGATTGACGCTTTCGTCAGCCACGAGCCCGGTGATGTCGCGCAGCAGGGCTACGCGATCCCACGCCTCGATCCGGATCGCCACCGGATACGACCTGGCCGCCTGCTCACCCCAGCTGACGTGCACCTTGCGCCCGTCCTCATCGACGTTGCGCATATTGCTACAGTCGGCGCGATGAACCGTGATGCCGCGACCGCGAGTGACGTAGCCGACGATGTCGTCGCCATAGACCGGCTTGCAGCAATTGGCGAGGCGCGTATAGAGATCACCAACACCCATTACCTGCAAGGTGGATGGCCCGGTGATTGACGAATGGGTCGGTGGCGGGGTCAGCACTTCCGGCTCACGCGATTCGACCAGTCGCGTCGCGATCTGCTGTGGCGTCACACCGCCGTAGCCGACCGCCGCCAGGAAGTCGTCCAGCCGCTGGTAAGAATGGAACTGACGAGCGATGTCGTCGAGCTTCATCTCGATGCCGAGGCGGCGCAGCTCGCGCTCCAGGATATCGCGGCCCTGGGCGATGTTCTCGTCGCGCTCCTGACGCCGGAACCACTGGCGGATCTTCTCGCGCGCGCCGGCCGTCTTGACGAAGCCGTTGGATGGCATCAGCCAGTCGCGGCTGGGCCCGACCTTCGTCTTGCTCGTCATGATCCGGACGACCTGCCCGTTCTGGAGCTTGTAGTCCAGTGTGACGAGCTTGTCATTAACCTTCGCGCCGACGCACTGGTGGCCGACCTCGGTGTGAATGCGATAGGCGAAGTCGATCGGCGTCGCTTCGGCCGGCAGCTCAACGATGTCGCCGCGCGGCGTGAAGACGTAGATCATCTCGCGGAACACATCGGACTTCAGCGACTCGACGAACTCCTGAGCATCGACGACCTCCTCGCGCCAGTCCATGAGCTGACGCAGCCAGGTGATCTTGGCGTCCAGTGAGGGATCGACCTTGCCGCCCTCCTTGTAACGCCAGTGGGCAGCGATGCCGTACTCGGCGACGTGGTGCATCTCGGTCGTGCGGATCTGAATCTCAATCGAGTGGCCTTCCGGCCCGAACACGGCGGTGTGGATCGACTGATACATGCTCTCCTTGGGGGTCGCAATGTAATCGTCGAATTCGCCGGGGATCGGTCGCCAGAGTGAGTGGATCACGCCGAGCGCGGCATAGCAGTCCTGCTTCTCGGGCACGATGATGCGCAGCGCCAGGACATCGTAGATCTCGTCGAAGCGGGCTTCTTTGCGCTGCATCTTGCGCCAGATCGAATAGATGTGCTTCTCGCGTCCGGTGATCTCAGCCTGAATGCCGAGTGGCTTAAGCGCCTCCTGCAATTGATCGCGCACGCGCTCGATATAGGTCTCGCCGTCGGTGCCGCGGCGCTCCAGTGCGCGAACGACGCCGAAATACTGCTGCGGATCCAGGTAGCGAAACGAGAGGTCTTCCAGCTCCGATTTGATCTGCCAGATGCCGAGCCGGTTCGCGAGCGGCGCGTAGATCTCCATCGTCTGCTGGGCTATACGCTGCTGAGACGCCGGCTTGAGATGGTAGAGCGTGCGCATGTTATGCAGTCGGTCGGCCAGCTTGATCAGCACAACGCGGACATCGTCGGCCATCGCCAGGAACATCTTGCGCAGGCTCTCGGCCTGTCGCGCCGATTCGCGAGTCGCGCGATCGTCATCGGTGCCTTCGCCAGACCACGGGATCTGGCTCAGCTTGGTGACACCCTCGACCAGCGCAGCCACCCGTTCACCGAACGCGTTCTCGATGTCCTTGATGTTGGTGTCGGTATCTTCGACGACATCGTGCAGCAGCGCCGCAGATAGCGTCTCAGGATCGAGCTGCATCTCTGCCAGGATGATGGCGACGGCGACTGGATGAACGATGTAGGGCTCGCCGGATTTGCGGACGACACCGGCGTGGGCGTCATCGGCGAAACGGTAGGCACGCTCGATCAGCTCGGTATCCATATCCGGCATGCGCCGATGGATAACGGCCAGCAGCGTATCGAGATCCGGCTGCTCTTCAAATTGGGTTTTGTCGGTAGCAGGAATAGCCATACTCACCGCCGTCGATTCGACTCGTCCCGGCGCCGTTCGGCATTGTTCCGATTGGTCGTCTGGATGCAGGCTTCGCGCATCCTAATTGTGCCAAATCGCGCAAGATCCGGACGATGCAGGCGTTACGCGTACGGGTAATGCCATCGCGGACGAACCCGTTCTGCCGCATGCGTTGCCCTTTCCGGCAGGTGACGCTATCCTGACGGCATTGGCGCTTATCTTATAGTAGGCGCAGAATCCGAATTCACTTGAGCAAACTCCCACGCAAAGCGGCGCTCTGCCAGCATCCTTCCAGGTAGTCTGCCGCTCGTGGCGGAAAGGAGTGGGATATGGCGAAGCAGATGCGCTATACCCGACTGACACAGCCACTCATCCGCGAAAACGGCGCGTTCCGGCCGGCGAGCTGGGACGAGGCGCTGGAGCGTGCGGCAACCGGCTTTCAACGGGCGATTGAGCAGCGTGGCCCCGACGCATTCGGAATGTTCTCCTGCTCGAAGGCCACGAACGAGGTCAACTATCTGGCCCAGAAGTTCGCTCGGCAGGTCATTGGCACAAACAACATCGACTCCTGCAACCGCACTTGACACGCTCCTAGTGTCGTCGGTCTGACGGCAGTATTTGGAGCCGGTGGTGGCACGAGCTCGTATGAAGAGGCCGAGCATACTGACCTCATCATTCTGTGGGGATCGAACGCGCGCGAAACGCATCCGATCTACTTCCATCACGTCCTGCGTGGTATTCGCAACGGCGCACGCCTCTACGTGGTCGATCCACGGCGCACGACATCGGCGCAGTGGGCAGACACCTGGCTGGGCCTGGATGTCGGCTCGGACGTGGCGCTGGCGAATGCGATCGGCCGCGAGATTATTGCGGCCGGCCTGCATAACACTGAGTTCATCGAACGCGCGACGACCGGATTCGACGAGTATCGCGAGTCGGTCGAGCCGTACACGCTGGAATATGCCGAGAAGATCACCGGCGTCCCTGCGGCAGCTATCCGCGAGCTGGCCCATACCTACGCGCGAGTCGATCGCGCCCAGCTGTGCTGGACGCTCGGCATCACCGAGCATCACAACGCGGTGGATAACGTGTTCGCGTTGATTAACCTGGCCCTGCTGACCGGCCACATCGGCCGCTACGGTTCCGGCCTGGTGCCGCTCCGTGGGCAGAACAATGTCCAGGGCGGCGGCGACATGGGCGCGATCCCGAACAAGCTGCCAGGCGGCTATGACGTTGAGATCGACGCAGAGCGCGAGCCATTCGAGCGCATGTATGGTCGGCCGATCCCGCCGGTCAAGGGCAAGCACCTCTCCGAGATGCTTGACGCCATGGAGCGCCGCGAGCTGACAACGCTCTATGTCGTCGGCGAGAACCCGGCACAATCCGAGGCAGACCAGCTTCGGACTATCCGGCTCCTGGAAGGTCTCGACCATCTGGTCGTTCAGGACATGTTCATGACCAGGACGGCGCAACTCGCAGATGTCGTCCTGCCGGCCAGCGCTTCGTGGTGCGAGTCCGAGGGGACGGTAACGAGCTCCGAGCGACGCGTCCAGCTCGTGCGGAAGGCGCTCGATCCGCCCGGGAACGCGCGCGACGACAGCGACATCATCATGGATATCGCGCATCGGCTCGGTCAGGAGTGGTCGTATGAGACGGCTGAGGATGTCTGGAACGAGCTCCGTGAGCTCTCCGAGTGGCATCGTGGCATGAGCTACGAGCGGCTGGAGGCGCTGGACGGTCTGCAATGGCCGTGCCCGAGCGAAGACCATCCGGGCAGCCTGTTCCTGCACGACCGCCTCTGGACCAACCCGCTAGTCGGTCCGCCTGCGCCATTCCATGGCGTCCACCATTCGCCGCCGCTGGACGAGCTGACCGAAGAGTTCCCGCTGCGGCTCACAACTGGCCGCCGACTGGATGGCTTCAACACTGGCGTGCAGACTGGTGGCTTCCGTTCGCCGCTGCGCGATGGGGAGACGATCGACCTGCATCCCGACGAGGCTGCCATGCACGGTATCGAAGACGGCGAAATCATTCTGGTTGCCTCTCGACGCGGCGCGATCCACGCGACCGCGCATCTGGATCCGACACTGCGTCCCGGCCTCGCCTTCATGTCGTTCCACTATCAGGATTCAACGGCAACGAACGTTCTAACGATCGATGCGACCGACCCGAAGTCCGGGACGGCCGAGTTCAAGGCGGCTGCCATCCGGATCGAAAAGCTCGCTGCTGGCGAGGTCCCGGAGCTGGTTGGAGCAGCCGTGGGAGTACGGGAGCACTGAGTGGATCTCCATCTGATTCCCGGAGCCGCCCCGAACGATGCCGAACGTGAGGTCATCGACGGGCTGCTCGGGTCGCCCGAAACTACCTGGCACGGCGGGGATATACGCTCGTCGAACGAAGGCCACGTCGGCCACGGGGGTCACGAACTCCGTGGCCGCAGACACGAGCTACTGCCGGCACTGCAGGCGCTGCAGATGCGGGTTGGCTACATCAGTCCTGGCGGTCTCAACTATGTCTGTCAGCGGCTCGGCGTGCCGCCGGCCGACGCGTGGGGCGTTGCCAGCTTCTACGCGCTGCTGTCGACTGAGCCGCACCCACCGATCGTCGCCCACGTCTGCGACGACATCGCCTGTCGCATGCGTGGCGGTCTCGAGATCTGCGACGCACTTGAGCAACGCCTCGGGCCGGCCGGCACGCCGGCGTTCGATGGGTCCGTGACGTGGCACCGCAGCCCGTGCCTCGGGCATTGTGACTGCGCTCCGGCCGTCCTGCTGCACCACGCTGGCGAGACGCCGGTTGAGGTGATGCTGGCACCGGCCAGCATCCCGTCGACGCTGGCGGGACTGATGGATGGTCCGGCAGGCGTGACATCGCAGCGCAGCGGCGCAGAGGCTGTCCCGCAGTCGGCCGATCCGGACGGCAACGGACTGCGGCTGCTTCGCAGGGTCGGGAACGTCGATCCAACCAGCATTGACGCGTACCGTGCGTCGGGCGGCTACGATGCGTTGCGCATCGCGCTCACGCTCGGGCCGGAGGGGGTCATCCGCGAGATCAACGACGCGCGGCTGATGGGTCGCGGCGGCGCGGCCTTCCCAACCGGACGCAAGTGGAACGATGTCGCCCGGGCACCGGCCCGACCGCACTACCTCATCTGCAATGCCGACGAGTCCGAGCCGGGCACGTTCAAGGATCGTGTCCTGCTAGAAGAGGACCCGTTCGCGCTCATCGAGGCGATGACAATCGGCGCGTACACCACCGGCGCTGAAATCGGCTTCATCTATATCCGCAATGAATATCCGCTGGCGCTCGCGCGGTTGCAAAATGCCATCGACTCCGCTCGCCAGCGTGGCCTGCTGGGCGCCAACATCATGGACGCCGGCTTCTCGTTCGACATCACCATCCGCCGTGGCGCAGGCGCATACATCTGCGGCGAAGAGACGGCGCTGTTCAATTCGATCGAGGGGTTGCGTGGCGAGCCGCGCAACAAGCCGCCGTTCCCAACGCAGGTCGGACTGTTCCTCAAGCCGACGGTCGTGAACAACGTTGAGACGTTCGTCAATGTCCTCGAGATCCTGCGCATCGGCGGACCAGCATTTGCCGAGATCGGAACGCAGGGCTCGACAGGCACGCGCCTGTTCTGCGTCTCGGGCTGTGTCGAGCGGCCGGGCACCTACGAATATCCATTCGGCGTCACGCTCCGCGAAGTGATCGAGCGCGCCGGCGGCATACCCGAGGGCCGGACGCTTACCGCGATTCTGCTGGGTGGCGCAGCCGGAACGTTCCTGACGCCCGATGAAATTGACATGCCGATGACGTTCGAGGACACCCGTGCTGCCGGGGCCTCGCTCGGTTCCGGCGTCGTGATGTTGTTCGACGACTCGGTTGACCTGACTGATACGGTTTTGCGGATTGCGTCGTTCTTCCGCGACGAGTCGTGCGGCCAGTGCGTCCCCTGCCGCGTCGGCACGGTCCGTCAGCAGGAAGCATTGCAACGTCTGGCGGCGGGCAGCACGTTAGGAACGATTCAGGACGAGCACCAACGGCTGGCCGATCTTGCGATCGTCATGCGCGACGCATCGATCTGCGGCCTCGGACAGACAGCCGCGAACGCGATTCAATCGGCTGTGCAAAAGCTTCCGGTGTTCCAGAACGGAAGAGCCTCATGAGTACGATGATCACACTCGCGCAACTGGCGCGCCGCACCGTCACGCTCGAAATCGACGGCCAGGAAGTCACTGTTCCCGAAGGTACGTCGATCCTCGATGCCTCCAAACGGGTCGGCATCGAGACGCCAACGCTCTGCTATCTGGAAACGCTGACGCCGGTGAACGTCTGCCGTGTCTGCGTTGTCGAGGTCGAAGGCTCTCGCGCGCTCGTGCCGGCCTGCTCGCGGGCCGTTGAGCCGGGCATGGTCGTCCACACAGACAGCGAGCGCGTCCGCCACAGCCGCAAGCTGGTCATGGAGCTGCACGGATCGTCGGTAGACATGGGGTATGCATCTAACGAGGTGCAGAGCTACTTCGACACCTACAACGCCGAACCCGAACGCTTCGGACCGCCCGCCCCGGCGGAATTACTCGGCTCGCGCGATGCAGCCAAGGCTGGCCATCACCACGCGACGCCGCTCGGCTACGCCGCGACCGTCGCTCAGCCGGTCAAGAACGACAACCCGCTCTACATCCGCGACTATTCGCGCTGCATCCTCTGCTACAAGTGCGTTGAGGCTTGCGGCGAGGACGCGCAGAATACATTCGCCATTACCGCAGCAGGTCGCGGATTCGAGGCGCGCATTTCGACCGAGTTCGATTTGCCGCTGGGCGATTCCGCCTGCGTCTTCTGCGGCAACTGCATCGGCGTCTGCCCGACCGGTGCGCTGATGTTCACCACCGAATACGAAATGCGCCAGAACGGCACCTGGCGCGAGGAGGAGCAGACGGTCACCGACACCATCTGCCCGTACTGCGGTGTCGGTTGCACGCTCTCACTGCACGTTCAGGACAACGAGATTGTGAAGGTCACCTCGCCGCTCGACCACGACGTCACGCTCGGACATCTCTGCATCAAGGGTCGATTCGGCTTCCAGTTCGTCCAGAACCGCGCTGAGTCGCCCCCTCAAGACGGGGACCACTCCCATGTTGCCGGTGACTGATCAGGACACGCATCTGCCCGCCCGGATCGCGCGCATCGGCGCTGACGACTGGACGGAGGATACCGACACCGTTGCAGTCGAAGAGCCGATGGAGATCAGGATCGTTCAGGAGGTCGACGGCGTCATCAGCCGTCGACCCCTTGCCGTTACGATGCGCACGCCCGGCGATGACTTCGAGCTGGCTGTCGGCTTCCTCTTTGGCGAGGGGCTGATCGCCAGCCGCGAGGATTTCGTCGATGTGTCGTATTGTCTCGACGATGACGTGCAGGAAGAGCAGTACCTCAACGTCGTCTCGGTCACGCTGCGGCCCGGACTCGACCTGGAGCTGTCGCGCGTTGAGCGCAACTTCTACACGACGTCAAGCTGCGGAGTCTGCGGCAAAGCGTCGCTCGAGGCGCTGGAGATGCAGGCGTGCTCGCCGCTGACTGACCACCTCATCGTCGACCCGGCCATCATCCGTATGCTGCCGGAGCGCCTGCGGGAGGCGCAGTCCGTCTTCCAGAAGACCGGCGGGTTGCATGGCGCAGGTCTGTTCGACGTAGATGGCACGCTGCTCGATCTCTGTGAAGATGTCGGACGTCACAACGCGCTCGATAAGCTGATCGGCAAGCAGGTGATCGCCGGGCGCGAACATCAGCCCGACCGCATCCTGTTGCTCAGCGGACGCGCCAGCTTCGAGCTGCTGCAGAAGGCGCTCATGGCGCGGATTCCGATTGTCGCCGCCGTCGGCGCACCATCGAGCCTGGCTGTCTCCCTCGCGGCAAACTTCAACATCACGTTGTGCGGGTTCGTCCGCGCTGACGGGTTCAACGTCTACAGCGCGGTGGAGCGCCTGGCCCGAGAGACGGCCCGCTGATGTATCGGCTGCTGCTGTGGCTGATCATGTTCCTCGCCGTAACAGCCATTGCCGGTGGCCTCGGCATCCTGTTCGATCTCGTCGGCCTCCCCGAACAGGACCTGGACGGTTCGCCGTTTTCCAGCTATGTCATTCCGGGGTTGTCGTTGCTGATCCTGGTCGGTGGGAGCGCACTGGTAGCGGCATACCTGCTGCGGCGTCGCGAGCCGAGCGGCGCGATCGTGGCAGCCGACGCCGGCGCGGCGATAATGATCTTCGAGATCGTGCAAGTTCGCTACATCCCGTTCCACTTCCTGCAGATCGTCTATTTCGTTCTCGGCGCAGTGATCTTTGTTCTCGGCGTCCTGTGCTGGCTACAGATGCGAGCAGAAACTCGCTGACGCACAAGCCTCTTCCGGCGCGAAGTCGGGCTATCATATGCAGCATCAACGGGTCGCAACCGCCGGAGGATATTCTCATGACGCAGTCCCAGGTCGACCGTCTGCTCCACCCTGACGAGGCGCGCAAGATCGTCTTCAGCCATGTAGAGGCGCTTGAGCCGGAATCCGTGCCGCTCGATCAGGCAGGGGATCGCTTTCTGGTTGACGACTTCGTGGCAGACGTGAGCCTCCCGCCGTTTCCAGCCGCGACGATGGATGGTTACGCCGTCATACACGACGATTCCTCCAATCCTCGCGAGGTGCTGGGCTCTGGCTTCGCCGGAGATGCGACGTCGGTCACGGTGAAGCCGGGGACTGCCGCCAGGATCATGACCGGCGCTCCGGTGCCGGACGGCGCTGATGCAGTCGTGCAGGTTGAGAACACGAAGATGGTCGACGGTCAGGTCGAAATCCATCAGTCGGATGTCCGGGCCGGCTCCAACATCCGGCAGATCGGGGCAGATCTACGCGAAGGCGACCTGCTAATCGAAGCCGGCACGCGACTCGGGCCAGCCGAGATCGGCCTGCTCGCCTCGCTCGGGCAGGCCAAAGTGCTCGTCGGCCGCCGTCCACGCGTCGTGATCTACTCCACCGGCAATGAGCTGGTCGATCCGGCCGAGGTGCCCGGCGCGGGCCAGATTCGTGACTCCAACCGCTTCTCGCTGGAGGTCGCCGCACGCCGCGCCGGTGCCGAGATCGTCCGCGTCGGGCATATCGCCGATGAGGAGGACGACGTTCGAGAGGCGCTGGCGTCGGCACTGGCTGATGCAGATGTCGTCATCACGAGCGGCGGCGTCTCAATGGGCGACAAGGACCTGATCAAGCTGATTCTCGGTGAAATGAGCGAGGTTCACTTTCGACGCTTGTTCATGAAGCCGGGCAAGCCGATGACGTTCGCAACGACCGTTGGCGACACCGGCGATAAGAAGTTGCTGTTCGGGCTGCCGGGCAATCCTGTCTCGTGCCTCGTCTGCTTCCACCTCTTCGTGCGGCCTGCGCTGCAGGTCATGCAGTCGACCGAACCTGACAGCTTCCCGACCGTCCAGGTCGCCCTCGAACATGATATTGAGACTTCGGATCGGATCGAATATCAGCGCGCTGTCGTGAGCGTCGGGCGCAACGGAATGCTGCAGGCGCGGACAACCGGCTCGCAGATGTCGGCACGGCTGATGTCATTCATCGGCTCCAACGCGTTCCTGATCGTTCCGCCATCAAACGACTACTACCCTGCTGGCGAGACGCTCGACGCGATCCTCGTTGAGCCGCCCGGGCCTGCCGATTTATGACAATTACGCGGCGGACGGTTGCCCTCTGCGTTCTGACGCTCATTGCGATACTGGCCGGTGCGAACCTCGTCGTCGCATCCGGCCGGTTCAATTCCGCCTTCCAGGCGTATGACCAACTGGAGCTCGCGCTTATCAGCTTCGAATACTCCAGTCCGGACGATCCGATCCAGACCGAGTTCGTCATCACGAACCCCACCGACGAACGCATCACCGTCCGCGCGGTTGAGTTGCGCGTGCAGATCGGCGTTCACGACACCGGCGGTGGCGAAAATCGTGAAGAAGCTGTCCTGCAGCGTGGAGAGTCCTACAGTGTCAGCGTTCCGCTGCGGATCAACGACAAGGAGTACGTCCGACGCGCGAAGACGCCGCTGGACTGGCGGGTATCCGGCCGTGTGCAGGTGCAGCTCAATCCGGCGATCGATCCGGTCTGGATCCCGTTCGTCGTTCGGTACCTGCCCGAATGAGAGACACAGTGCGACTGATCCTTGTCATCGTGCTGGCCAGCGTGGCGAACGCCGGTATCGTCGCCAGCACGACGACGGATCTGCGCGACCTGACGCTGATTCGGATTAGCGACATCTGGCTTCTCCCGGCGCTCATCATCGTCGGAACGCTCCTGTCGCTGGCCATCGGCGACCTTGGCCGCAGCGCGCTCGCGCTCATAACCGCCTCTGTTGTTGGTTCGCTGCTGTTCGCGCTGGCCGTCGCCGGTCCGGGCTTCTCGATTTCCGCGATTCGGGTTACGCTGATCGACCGAGCGACCAATTACGGGTTGCTCGCTTTGTTGATGTGCCTTCTGTTTGGCTTTGCTGGTCTGGTCGTGTCCTGGCTGATTGACGCAGCGCTCGGTGGCCAGCAATGGGACGAACGACACTAGGGGAGTGAGATGGCAACGACGCAGGCAACGACGATGGTCACGCCGGCCGATCTGTTTCGCATTCGCACGATCAGCGAGCCGCAGGCATCGCCGGACGGCAGCGTGATCGCCTACACCGTCGGCCGGGCCGACGAGAAGGAGAACCGCTATCGCGCCGCAATCTGGCTATCGCCGACCGACGGCGGCGATGCAGTCCGGCTGACCTCGGGCGTCCATCGCGACGGCATGGTCCGCTGGTCGCCAGACGGCAAGACAATCGCGTTTACCTCGGATCGCAACCCGGATGACAAGGGCAAGGGCCAAATCTGGCTGGTGCCAGTTGCCGGTGGTGAACCAACGCGGCTGACGTCGCTGGATCGACCGGTCGAAGATTTCGTCTGGTCACCGTCCGGCACCCAGATCGCGCTTGTGTCAAAGGTGCGCCACGGCGAGGCTCCGCAGAACACCGATGTGCGCGTCATCACGACGATCCGCTTCCGCTTCGACGGCGAGGGCTTTCTCGACGACCACTACCGCCAGATCTTCGTCGTTGACGTTGTGGATGGGCAGACGCGACAACTGACCGACGGCCCCTTCGAGCACACGAACCCGGCCTGGTCGCCGACCGGGCACGAGATCGCCTTCTCCTCGAACCGCGAAGAGGGTTGGGAGCTGTCCAACAATCGCGATATCTACGCAATCCGGCCGGCCGGTCAGGACGTCCGGCGCGTCAGCGACGGCACCGGCAACTGGCGACGGCCATCGTGGTCGCCAGACGGCACGACGATCGCCTGCATGGGCACGCGTAACCTGTCATCCGACGCGGCTCGGACGGAGCTGTTCATTGTGCCGGCCGGCGGCGGCTCGCCCGAATCGATGAGCGACGGCTTCGACCGGTCACTGGCTGATCAGGGCATTGGCGACTCGACCTTCTTTGCCGACGGCGGGCCGCGCTGGGCAGCGGACGGGAAGTCGCTGCTGGTTGTCTGCAGCGATGAGGGCTCGGTCCAGCTCGCGCGTGTTGCCGTGCCAGACGGCGGCGTCACGCTGCTGACCAGCGGCGCACATAAGGTAAGCAGTGCTGCGCCACTGCCGGATGGCCGTCTGGCACTCGGCATCGGAACACCAACGACAGCCGGCGATATCTGGATTCGCGAAGCCGATGGCACGCTGAGCCAGCTCACGCATGTCGGCGACGAGTGGGTAGACAGCGTCGCACTCTCGCAACCGGAGGAGTTCCGCGTCGCCAGTGCCGACGGCACGATGATCCACGGCTGGATTATGAAGCCGGCCAACTTCGACCCGGATACAAAGTACCCGATGCTTCTGGAGATCCACGGTGGTCCGTTCGGCATGTACGCCGAGGCGCTGATGCACGAATTCCAGACGCTGGCAGCCCGTGGCTACGTCGTGCTCTATACCAACCCACGCGGCTCGGCCGGCTATGGCGACGAGTTCGCCGGCTCGCTGTTCCGCGGCTGGGGCAAGAACGACATGCCGGACCTGATGGCCGCTGTCGACTGGGCAATCGAGCAGGGCTACGTCGATCCGGAGCGGCTCGGCATCCTCGGCGGCTCCTACGGCGGATTCATGACCAACTGGGTCATCGGCCACACCGATCGCTTCAAGGCGGCAGTGACACAGCGCTGCCTGTCGGACATGTACTCGACCTACGGCACCGACGACATCTACTTCGCAATGGCAGATCAGACAATCGGCGGCGATCCGTGGGATGACCCCGACATCTACTGGGAGCTTTCGCCGATCACCTATGTCGAGAACATCGACACGCCGCTGCTGATCGAGCATCAGGAGCAGGATATGCGCTGTCCAATCGGACAGGCGCAGCAGCTGTTCACCGCGCTCAAGCGGCGCGGCAAGATCGTCGAGATGATGCTCTATCCGGACGAGAGCCACGGCATGTCGCGAACCGGACAGCCGAAGCACCGCATCGAACGGCTCAACGCCATCCTCGACTGGTTCGACCGCTACCTGTAGCGATTCGTGATCACGGCCGGCGGCGCATCAGAATCAGCACCAGGATGCCGCCGGCCGCGACCGTCACTGACGCACCGATCCAGAACAGCGGCCCCAGCCAGGCCTCAAGGCCGCTTGGTCGATAAATCGCCAGCAGCACGCTCAGGCTGATCAGGCTGGTGCCAACCAGCCAGGCGACGACGAGTCGGTTGACAAGCGACTGCAGCTCCCGCGCGAAGCGTTCGGCCTCAACGACTCGAATGGCCGTCTCGAAATTGCCGCTCTCGAGTATGTTGATCAGCCGGTCGAGCTTGCGCGGCGCATCGACCAGCAGCTCGAAGGCGTCCTCCGCGCCAGTTAGCAGGCGCGTGCTGAGCTCGCGCGGCTCGTAGCGCTCAAGAACGGCGCGTCGCGCGTATGGAGCAGCAATCTCCAATGGTGTGAACGACGGGTCGAGTCGGATAGCCGTAGCCTGGTGCATGCTCAGCGTCTTCAACAGCAGCGCCAGATCGCCGGGCAGGCGCAGCTTGTGCATACGGATGAGCGTCGTCACGTCGCGAATCACTACTTCGAGATCGATCTCACCAACGGGCATGCGCTGGTAACGAT
>Ga0180220_1000682_pt1 | contig 32147 bp, 18 predicted proteins | sample eDN5th37CBELigBY_FD_151335 | JGI IMG/M metagenome (GOLD analysis project Ga0180220, IMG submission 151335) | Enriched backyard soil microbial communities from Emeryville, California, USA - eDNA 5th pass 37_C BE-Lig BY (version 2) (version 2) | ecosystem: Environmental > Terrestrial > Soil >... | reverse complement strand
CTGGGCATCGACTCGATCAAACGCGTCGAGATCCTCTCCGCGCTCCAGGAGCGGATCCCCGAAGCCCCCGCCGTCCGACCCGACCAGCTCGGAGCCATCGGAACCCTCGGCGACATCGTCGAACTCCTCGGCGCCGCCCCCGCGATCGCGAACGAGCCCAAGGCCCCCGAGCCGATCGAGGCGGCGGCGGAACCCGAGCCCCGAGTTGAGACGCCGACTCGGCTCGATCGCCTGGCGGCTCGTCCCCTCCCCCTGGACCATCCCGAGCGTCGCGAGGCCCTCGCCTTCCCCGCCGACGCCGAAATCTGGGTCGTGAACGATGGCTCGGCGCTGACGACGGCCCTCGAAGCGGCCCTGGCCGAACGCGGCCTTCGCCCCCGGGTTGTCTCGCTGGACGACGTCGAGACGGCGTCGAGCGCGGCGGCGCCCAGCGGGTTGATTGTGCCGGCCCCCGCCGAGGGAGCGGATTCGTCCTTCATCAAGCGGGCGTTCCGTCTGATCCAAACGGTGGGGCCAAGGCTTCGCAAGCAGCCGGCCTCGTCGCTCGTCACCGTGTCGCGCCTGGACGGCCGGTTCGGCTTCGACGGGCTCGATTCGTCGGTCGAGCCGTACTCGGGCGGACTCGCCGGGCTCGCCAAGACGGCCGGTTGGGAGTGGCCCGAAGTCCACTGCAAGGCCGTCGATCTGGATCTCTCCATCTCCGACATCGACGAGGCGGCGCGGCGGATCGTTGAGGAGTTGTCGCGCGTCGGTCCCTCCGAAGTCGGTCTCTCGGCGGACCGGACGATCAAGGTCGAGTTGGAGCGGGCGGAGTGGCCCGCCGGCAACCACCGGCGGAAGCCGGCCCTCGACCCCCGGGATTTGGTCGTCGTCACCGGCGGCGCGCGGGGCGTCACCGCCGAGGCGGCCGTCGCGCTGGCGGCCGAGTTCAGCCCCACGCTGCTGCTGCTCGGCCGCACCCCGGCGCCCGAGGCCGAGCCCTCCTGGCTCGCCGGATTGAGCGACGAGGCCGAGATCCGCGCCGCGATTCGATCGCGCTCCGATGAACCGCTCACGCCCCAAAAGCTCAACGAGCGATTCCGGCGGATCATCGCCCAGCGCGAGGTCTCTCGGAACCTCGAACGCATCCAAAAGGCCGGCGGCGCGGTGATCTACCGGGCGGTCGACGTCCGCGATCGCGACGCGATTCGCAAGGTTATCGACGAGGCCCAAGCGGCTCACGGCCCGGTTCGCGGGCTGATCCACGCCGCGGGAGTTCTGGCCGATCGCCGGATCGAAGACCAGACCGACGCGCAATTCGACCTGGTTTACGACACCAAAATCGACGGACTGCTCTCCGTCTTCGAGGCCATCGATCCCAGTTCGTTGCGCGTCCTGGCGCTCTACTCGTCTTCGACCGCCCGGTTCGGCCGGGTTGGTCAGGTCGCCTACGCCGCGGCGAACGAAGTCCTCAACAAGTGGGCCCAGGTCCAGGCCCGCCGGCTGCCCGATTGCCGCGTCGCCTCGTTCAACTGGGGGCCTTGGGACGGGGGCATGGTGACGCCCTCCCTCCGCGCCCTCTTTGAGAGCGAAGGGCTGGGCTTGATCTCCCTGGCCGCCGGTGCCGACCTGGTTGTCCGCGAAGTTCAAGAGTCTCGGGAAAACCCGGTGGAGATCGTCGTCTTGGCCGATCCGACGCGGCCGGAGCCAACCCGGAACGGAGACGGGGCGCGCGCTTCATCCCCCGAGCCGAACGACGCGGCCGACGCGGACCTCAGGCCGGCCTTTGAGCGGGTTGTCGACCTTCACGCCCTGCCGGTTCTCCGCTCCCACGTCATCGACGACCACGCCGTCTTGCCCATGGCCCTCATCATGGAGTGGCTGGGCGAGGCCGCCGTTCATCGCCATCCGGGGTTGGTCGTCCAGGGCGTCGACGACCTTCGGCTGTTCAAGGGGGTCGTTCTCCGGGATCACGCGCCCATCACCGTGTCGTTGCTCGCGGGGAAGGGAGAACGTCGGGGCCCCGCCCTGGTGGTTCCCGTCGAGATGCGGGGCGCGATGGAGGGCGGGCGTGACGTCGTTCACGCGAAAGCCCTGATCCATCTGGCCGATCGACACCTCGAAGGGAGCCGATCCCTGCTCGACCGCGACCTGCCGCCGTTGACCGCGGATCAGGACGACATCTACGAGCGGATTCTCTTCCACGGCCCCGCGATGCGGGCGATCGAGCAAATCGAGGGTTGCGACGATCAGATGATCGCGGCGAAGGTCTCGACGTCGCCGGCGCCCGGCGAATGGATCGCCAAACCCTTGCGCGGGCAATGGCTCACCGACCCGTTGGCGGTCGACGCCGCGTTCCAGGTGATGGTGCTTTGGTGCCGGGAGCGGACGGGCTCAAGCTCGCTTCCCACGGCGGTCGGCTCGTACCGGCAGTTTCAGCGTCGATTTCCCGCCGACGGCGTTCGGGTCGTGATCGCGGCCCGCCAGGCGAGCGATCACCGCGCCTTGGCCGACATCGAATTCCTCGACGCCCGGGGCGGGTTGGTCGCTCGGATCGAGTCGTATGAGTGCGTCATCGACGCCTCGCTCAACCAGGCCTTCCGCCGCAACCGGCTGGCGCATCTTGAAACGACCCCGAAGTGACGATGAGCAAGGGATTCCAAGGCGGGGTGGCGATCGTCGGCTTCGGCGCGGTCTTTCCGGGATCGCCGAGCGCGCGGAGCTTCTGGCGGCTCGTCTCCGAAGGCCTCGACGCCACGACCGAAGTTCCCGAAGGCCGCTGGGCGCTCGATCCGGCCAAGGCCTTCGACCCAACGGTCGGCCGCCCGGACCACGTCCACACGACGCGCGGGGGCTTCGTCGACGATGAAACTCCCGACCTCGACGGCCTGGACATCGCCCCCGCGCTCGTCGCTCGGCTCGATCCGGTCTTCCGGCTCGCGCTCCGCGCGGCGGGCGAAGCGTGGCGATCGGCCCGAACGGAGGAGCTGGATCGGTCGCGGGTGGGGATCATCTTCGGCAACATCGTTCTGCCGACCGAGACAACCTCGTCGCTGACCCGGGAAACCATCGGGCGGGAAATCGAGCGGACGCTTGGAGCATCGCCCTCCGAATCCAGCGAAGGGGAGCCGCGCAACGCCTTTCCGGCGGGTCTGCCGGCGGAGCTGATCGCGAAGGCGCTGGGGCTTGGGGGCGTCGCCTTCACGCTGGACGCCGCCTGCGCGTCGTCGCTCTACGCGCTGAAGTTGGCGCGCGACGAGCTACTCTCCGGCCGCGCCGACGCGATGATCGCGGGGGGACTCTCTCGCCCCGACGCCCTTTACACTCAGATGGGCTTCTCTCAGCTTCGAGCGCTGTCGCCCCGGGGGCGGGCGGCCCCATTCGACGCCGAGGGAGACGGCCTGATCGTCGGCGAGGGGGCGGGCCTCTTCGTTTTGAAGCGACTGGAGGACGCCGAGCGCCAGGGAGACGCGATCCACGGGGTCATCCGGGGGATCGGCCTCTCCAACGACATTCACGGCGACGTCCTGGCGCCGAGCGGCGAGGGGCAGTTGCGGGCCATGCGCGCGGCCTACGCTCAGGCGGGATGGTCGCCGGCCGACGTGGATCTCATCGAATGCCACGCCACTGGAACGCCGGTCGGCGACGCGGTGGAGTTTGAAAGCCTCAAGACCCTTTGGTCGGAGGTGAAAGCGCCCTCCGGCGCCGGGCGCTGCGCTCTCGGCTCGGTCAAGTCGAACGTCGGCCACGCCTTGACGGCCGCCGGCGCGGCGGGCCTGCTCAAAGTCTTGCTGGCGATGCGTCACAAGGCGATTCCGCCGATCGCCAATCACCGAAACGCCTCGCCCCGTCTCGGCCTGGAACAAAGTCCGTTCCGGATCCTCAACAAGACCGAGCCCTGGGCAGCGCCATCGGGTCGACCCCGCCGCGCGGCGATCAGCGGCTTCGGATTCGGCGGCATTAATGCTCATGTTCTGATCGAAGAATGGACCGGCGAGAGCGAGCAAACCGCTCCCGGAGACGCTTCGAAGCCCGCCTCGCCCCCAACGCGCGGGCCGGTGGCGATCGTCGGCGCGTCGGCCCGGTTCGGGCGGCGGGATCCGGAGGCGTTTCAGCATCGCGCGCTGGGCGGCGATCTTCATTCGACCCTCGACGGGGCGAGCCTCGCGGTCGACGAGCTTCGGGTCCGTCTGGGACGGTTCCGCATCCCTCCGCGCGAGTTGGAGGAGATGCTGCTTCAACAGTCGCTGATGCTTCAGGTCGCGGCCGACGCCCTCGACGACGCGAAGTGGTCGCCCGAGGCGGGGCTCCGAACCAGCGTCTTGGTCGGGTTGGGGCTCGACCTGAACACGACCAACTACCACCTGCGATGGTGGTTGACCGCCCGCGCTCCCGTCTGGAACGAGGAGTTGGGCTGGGGACTCTCGCCGAACGAGCTGAACGCCTGGATCGCCGAGGCCCGCGACGCGATCCAACCCGCGCTCTCGGCGAATCGGACGATGGGCTCGCTGGGAGGACTGGTCGCCAGTCGGATCGCCCGGGAGTTTCGGATCGGCGGCCCCAGCTTCAGCGTGTCGAGCGATGAGAACTCGGGCGTCGACGCGCTCCGGCTGGCGGTTGACTGGTTGGCCCGCGGCGAGATCGATTCCGCCGTCGTCGGGGCGGTCGACCTGGCCGGCGACCCCCGCGTGGCCCAGGCCGCCCGCCGCCTGCTCGGCGAGAATCTCGAGCCCGGTGATGGGGCCGTCGCCCTGGTCCTCAAACGAGAGGTCGACGCGATCCGCGACGGCGACCGGATCCTCGCCTTGGTCGGCGGTTCGTCGGAATCCACGATCGTGATCGATCCTCCTCGCCGCCGGATCGGCTGGACCGGCGCGGCGGAGGGGCTCGCGACCGTCGCGACGGCCGCGCTCGGACTTGAACACGCCATCATTCCTCCCGAGGGACGATCCATCGAGGCGCGCCAAGGCGAATCACCGGGCGTTCCCCGCTACTGGCTCCGAAACCACGATGACGGCACCCGGCGCGCCCGAGTTCGCTCGCGCGGCCTGGGCGGGGCCGAGCGGCTCGTCGAATTGGAGGGCGTCGCCCGCTCGACGGTCGCGGCGAACCCGCGACCTCTCGGCCCCCCGCCGCGAGCGGTCTTCGGGGCGTGGGGCGGGAATTTCGCCCAACTCGCGGAGCGGATCGAAACGCTAACGAGTTTGCTCGCGGACAATGCGGAGCCCTCCATCGACTCGCTGGCCCGGCGCTGGTGGCGCGAATCGCGGGACGGCGTTCGGGGGGGGCTCGGCCTCGCGCTGACGGCCGACGATCCCTCGTCGCTGGCGCTCGCCCTGAAGATGGTTCGCGACGATCTGAGGAACGGCCGGCCGATCGGTCGGTCTTCGGTTCCCGGCGTCGAGATTTTCGCCCCCGTCACGGATTGGGACGTCGCCCCCGGCGTGGCGCTGACGTATCCAGGGCTGGGCAATGTTTACCCCGGCATGGGGGGCGAACTCTCGGCGCTCTGGCCCGAGTTGATGAACGATCTGGAGGCCCGCTTCGCGACCCTTCGCGACCAGTTCGCCCCGGATGACTGGTGGAATGGCCCGCTCCCGCCTCGGTTCGAGGATCACCGGCCGGCGATCCTCGGCCAAATCTCGGTCGGGGCGTTGACGACCTCGCTGTTTTTGAAGCTGGGCGTCGAGCCGACGGCGGCGGTCGGCTACAGCATGGGCGAGTCGGCGGCCCTCGTCGCGTTGGGCGCGTGGCCGGATCGCGACGAGATGACCCGGCGGCTTTTGGAATCGCCATTGTTCGTTCAAGAACTGGCCGGTCCTTGCCTGGCGGCCCGGCGCGTCTGGGGGCTGGCGGACTCGGAACCCGTCGATTGGGTCGCCGGCATCGTCCCCCGCTCCCGCGAGGAGGTCGAAGCGGCCATCGCGGAGAATCCCCGCGTTTACGTCCTGATCCGCAACGCGGCCGACGAGACGGTGATCGGTGGTCGCGGCGACGCCTTGCGCCGGGTTGTCGAAGCCCTTCGGTGTACGCTGCTGCCGCTTCCGCTGGTGAGCACGGTTCACTGTCCGATCGGCGCGGCCGTCGAACCGGCCTACCGCGCGCTCCACGACCAGAAGACGCCCCCCGTCCCGAACGTCTCTTTTTACAGCGGAGTTTGGGGACGCGCCTACTCGCCCGATCGCGAAACGGCCGCCGACGCGATCACCGCGCAGGCCTCGGGGATGATCGACTTCCCCCGGGTGGTGGAAAGCGCGTACGCCGGGGGGGCGCGCGTCTTCCTGGAAATGGGGCCCGGTTCGTCCTGCTCGCGGCTGATTGGACGAATCCTGGGCGACCGTCCCCATCGGGCCGTCTCGGCTTGCCCCGGCGAGGGCTCGGCGCTCGACGCCGTCTTGCGGACCGTCGGAACCCTGATCGCCGCGGGCGTTCCGGTCGACCTTGAGTTTCTGTACGGTCGGGGCGAGGATCTTCGGGAGACGAGCGGCGACTCAAAGCCCAAGCGCGAGATCATCATCCGCCGCCCGCGGGTTTCGGCCCGGCCCCTCGCGCCTCCTCGCCTCGCTGGGAAGGCCGCCCCGGTTTCGCCTCCTCCGCCCCAACCCGCGCTCGCGCCGATTGAATCGACTCCGTTCCCGAACGCCGTATTGGAAACCGCGTCCAGCATGTCCGACTCAACCCACGCGCCCGCCCCCTTGGTTTCCTCGGCCGCGAACCCGCGCGATTCGCTCCCGCCGCTGACCCGCCAATTCCTGGAGGCTCAGCAAGCCACGGCCGAGGCCCACGAAGCGTTCCTGCGGCTCGCCCGCGGCTACTCCGAAACGATGAGCCGCCAAGTCTCGCTGGAGCTGGAGTTAATCGGCGGCGGGGCCGTCTCGTTCGACGCCCCTCCGGTTGAACTCCCCCAGCCCGAGCTTGAGACCGATCAACGACCGCTTGAGCTCCCGGCGCCGCCGAGCGACATTCCCGTCGCCCGCGCGGACGAGGCCCGCGAACCGTCGCGACGGCGCGTGCATCCGAAGACGGGCGAGCCCCTCTTCCTGGATCGCGACCAGTGCCTTGAACTCGCCATCGGTTCGATCGGGGCGGTTTTGGGTCCGGAGTACGCCGAGATCGACTCGCATCCCACGCGCGTCAGGCTTCCGGACGAGCCCTTGATGCTCGTCGATCGCGTCGTGAGCATTGAGGGGACGCTCCACTCGCTGACCAGCGGGCGCGTCGTCACCGAGCACGACGTCAAGCCCGACGCCTGGTATCTGGACGGCGGACGGATCGCGTCGTGCGTGGCCATCGAATCGGGGCAGGCCGACCTGTTCTTGGCCGGCTATTTGGGGATCGACTTCATCACCAAGGGCCTAGCGGTTTATCGGCTGCTCGACGCCACGGTGACGTTCCATCGGCCGCTTCCAGTCCCCGGCGAGACGGTTCGCTACGACATCAAGATCCTCAACTTTTTCCGGCAGGACGAGACCCACCTGTTCCGGTTCGAGTTCACCGCCACGATCGACGGCGAGCCGTTGTTGACCATGCGCGACGGCTGCGCGGGCTTCTTCACGGCCGAGGAGCTGGCGTCGGGCAGAGGGGTCGTCCCCCGCCCGCTCGACTCGAAGCCCCGCCCCGGCGTCCGGCCCGACGACTGGCGCGACTTGGCGCCCCCCGCCTCGACGACGCTCGACCGGCATCAGGTCGACGCGATCCGGGCGGGGAACCTCTTCGAGGCCTTCGGAGCGCCGTTCGACCGGCTGGACATCGCTCGGCCGATCGGCCTGCCGGGAGGCCGCATGTCGCTCGTGGACCGCGTCGTGACCTTGGAGCCCAATGGCGGCCGATACGGCCTGGGGCTCATCCGGGCCGAGGCCGACATCCACCCCGACGACTGGTTCCTAACCTGCCACTTCGTCGACGACCGCGTCATGCCCGGCACGCTGATGTACGAGTGCTGCCTGCACACGATGCGGATCCTCCTCATGCGGATGGGCTGGATCGGCTCGGCCGACTCGACCCGCTTCGACCCCATTCCGGGCGTCGCCAACCGCCTCCGGTGCCGCGGCCAAGTCATCGAAACGACGAAGGTCGCGGCCTACGAGGTCACGATCAAGGAACTGGGCTACGGTCCCGAGCCCTTCGCGATCGCCGACGCCCTGATGTTCGCCGACGGCAAACCGATCGTCGAAATCACCGACATGGCGCTGAAGCTCACCGGCTCCAACCGCGAGGAGCTTGAGCGACTCTGGGAGCGGGCCAAGTCGCGAAACGAATCGCCCGAATCCCCGCCATCGCCGCTGGTTTATGAGAAAGAGCGGATCCTCGCCTTCGCGACGGGCGCGCCCTCGGCCTGCTTCGGCGACCGCTATCGGCCGTTCGACGAGGGCCGATTCATCGCCCGACTCCCCCGGCCCCCGTATCAGTTCCTCGACCGGGCGACCATCCTTGAGGGAACCCCGTGGACTCAAGCGGTGGGGACGAGCGCGGAGGTGGAATACGCCATCCCCCCCGACGCCTGGTACTTCGAGGCCGATCGTCAACCGCGCGTTCCCTACGCCGTCTTGCTCGAAGCGGCGCTCCAGTCGTGCGGCTTCGTCTCGGCGTTCATGGGCTCGGCCCTGGCGAGCGACGAGCCGTTGAAGTATCGGAACCTCGGGGGGCGGGCCAAGCAGCATCGGATCGTCGACCGTTATTCCGGAACGCTTCGGACCCGGGTTCGAGTGACCAAGGTCAACCGCTCCGCCGGCATGATCATCCAGAACTACGAGATGGAGGTTCGCGACCGCGACGGGTTGGTCTTTGAGGGAAACACGTACTTCGGATTCTTTCATCCCGACTCCCTGGCGAATCAGGTGGGGCTCCGCGAGGCCGTTCCCCACGAGCCAACGGCCGAGGAGCGCCGGCTGGCTCGGTCCTTCCCGCTTCCGAATCGCCCTCCCCTGCCTGACGAGCGCTGGAGGATGGTTGAGCGGGTTGACGCGTTGTTGACCAGCGGAGGCCCTCATGGGCTTGGGCTGATCGAGGGAAGCGGGGCCGTCGATCCGGGCGCCTGGTTCTTCGAGGCCCACTTCCTGGACGACCCGGTTTGGCCCGGCTCGTTGGGCTTGGAATCGCTGCTGCAACTCCTTAAAGTCTTTGCTGAAGATCGCTGGGGTCTCGGCGCGGACGCGGTGTTCGACTCGCCCGCCTTGGGCGTTGAGCACGAGTGGATCTACCGCGGGCAGATCGTCTCCACCAACCGCCGGGTGACGACTCAAGCGGTGATCACCGCCGTTGACGACGCGGCCCGGCGGATCACGGCCGACGGCTGGTTGCAAGTGGACGGCAAGGTGATCTATCAGATGAACGGGTTCTCGCTCGGGATTAGCGCGGGCTCTTGATCCATTGCGATTGCGGTGGGGGCTCGGCGGAAGCCTCGCCCTCCCGAGATCAGACCAAGGCGAACCACGAGGCTTCAATCACCGGCGGATTTGATGGGATCGATGAAATACGAGAACGTCCATCTTGAGGCGTTCGGCTACGAAGTGGCTCCGGTGGTCGTCTCGTCGTCCGAGTTGGAGGACCGCCTCGCGCCGGTCTACGAGGCCTTGCATCTGAGCCCCGGCCAACTTGAGGCCCTCACGGGGATCATCGAGCGTCGATGGTGGGAGGAGGGACACCGGATCACCGACGGCGCGATCGTGGCGGCGCGGCGGGCTCTGGACGCGGCCGACATGCCGGCCGACCGGGTCGAGGCCCTGATCTACGGCGGCGTCTGCCGCGAGTATTACGAGCCGGCCACGGCGTGCCGGGTCGCCTCGGAGCTGGCGATCAACCCCGGCGCGGTGGTCCAAGACGTGAGCAACGCCTGCCTGGGCGTCCTCAGCGGCATCATCGACGTCGCCAACCGGATCGAGCTCGGCCAGATCCGCGCGGGAATGGTCGTCGCCTGCGAGACGGCCCGGGAGATCAACAACGTCATGATCGACCGGATGCGCCAAAACCCGACGATGGACTTCTTCAAGCAGGCGCTGGCCACCCTGACGGGAGGGTCGGGAGCGGTCGCGGTCCTGCTGACCGACCGCGACCTCTCGCGGGAGAAGCGGCGACGGCTGCTCGGCGGCGCGGTCCAATCGTCGCCCCGGTTTCACGACCTTTGCCGTTGGGGGGTTGAGAAGGCCGAATCCTCGTCGCGCGACTTGCTTCAGGCGTTCACGTCGACCGACTCGGCGGCCGTTTTAACCCACGGGGTCGAGCTTGGCGCGAGGACCTGGCGGGCGTTCCTCTCGAAGCTCGGTTGGGTGAGGGAGCGGGTCGACCGGGTGATCTGCCACCAGGTCGGCGGCTCGCACCGCGACATGATCCTTGGGATCTTGGGCCTGCCCATCGAGAAGGATTTCTCCACGTTTCCCTACCTGGGCAACATGGGGACGGTTTCGCTTCCCCTGACCGCCGCCCTGGCCGAGGACCGCCAGGTCCTTCAACCCGGCGACCGCGTGGCGTTTCTGGGGATCGGCAGCGGCTTGAACTGCATGATGCTTGGCCTGGAGTGGTGACTCGAATGACGGCGTCGACGCGAAGCTCCAGCCCCGAACTCGCCGAATTCCTGGCCGCGCATCCGGGACGCGACCTCGACCGGGACGGCCTGCGCCTCCACTACCTCGATGAAGGCCAAGGCGATCCCGTGGTGATGGTCCACGGCAACCCGACCTGGTCGTTTTATTACCGTCGGCTCGTCGAGGCCCTGAGCCCCTCGCGCCGAACGATCGTCCCGGACCACATCGGCTGCGGGCTTTCGGACAAGCCCGACGACTCGCGATATCTCTACACGCTGGAAAGCCGCGCCGACGACCTGGAGCGGCTGCTCGATCACCTGGACGTCCGGGAGAACGTAACGCTCGTCCTTCACGACTGGGGCGGGATGATCGGCGCGACCTACGCCGCGCGGCATCCCGAGCGAATCGCGAGGCTGGTCGTGCTCAACACGGCGGCCTTCCACATGCCGACGGACAAGACGCTACCCAAAACGCTGGCCCTCTTTCGGGATTCCCCGCTCGGCTCGTTCGTGGCGCGCGGCCTCAACGGATTCGCGCGCGGAACGGCGCTCATCGGTTGCAAAAAGAAGCGCATGCCCAAATCGCTTCGCGACGCCTACGTCGCGCCCTACGACTCGTGGGCGAACCGGATCGCGACCCATCGGTTCGTTCAAGACATTCCCCTCAAGCCGGGCGATCGGGCCTTTGATCTGGTGAGCTGGGTTCAGGACCGCCTTTCCCTGCTCCGGTCGGTTCCGACGTTCATCGGCTGGGGCATGAAGGACTTCGTCTTCGACGAGACGTTTCTCCGGGTCTGGGAGCGGCATTTCCCCGAAGCCGAAGTTCACCGCTTCGAGGGCGCCGGCCATTACGTTCTTGAAGACGAGGCCGAGACGCTGATCCCCCTCATCAAGGGCTTTCTGGACGCGCGCCAACCGAGTCCGGCAAGCCTTCCCTCCCTTGGCTCCAAGAGCTGATCCCGACATGGACACTCCGCGCCAAGCCGCCGAGGATCGTCTCCAGGCGCCCCTCGCCTCGGAAGATCGTCCCGCCAACATCGCCCGCCACCTCAGCGCCATGGCGAGACGCCAACCGCATCAAGCGGCGATCGTCGCGCCCGAGGGGCGGGGATCGACGGGAAAAATCCGATACAGCCATTTCACCTACCGGCAACTCGATCAGGACGGCGACGCCATCGCCGCCGGCTTGATCGAGGAGGGCGTCGCGGCGGGAACCCGAGCCGCCGTCATGGTTCGGCCGGGGCTCGACTTCTTCGCGCTCGTCTTCGGTCTGTTCAAGGCGGGGGTCGTCCCGGTCTTGATCGATCCGGGGATGGGCCTCAAGAGCCTTGGCCGCTGCCTGGACGAAGCCGAGCCCGAGCTGTTCATCGGCGTCGCTCCGGCCCTCGTCGCCCGTCGCGTTCTGGGATGGGGCAAGCGGACCGTGCGCCGCGTCATTTCGGTCGGACGAGGCCGGCGGCTGGCCGCTCCGGGATCGATGAGTCTGGACGCGATCCGCGACCGGGGCCGACGCGCGATCGCCGAGGGCCGACCCCCCTCGCCGGTGTTTCGAGGGGTCGGCGACGGCGAGCCCGCCGCGATCCTCTTCACCAGCGGCAGCACGGGACCGCCCAAGGGGGCCGTCTACACCCACGCGATCCTCGAAGCGCAAATCGATTGCTTTCGGACGCTCTACAACATCGAGCCGGGCGAGATCGACCTCTGCACGTTTCCGCTTTTCGCCCTGTTCGCCCCGGCGCTCGGGATGACGTCGATCGTCCCCTGGATGGACCCCACCCGCCCCGCCCGGGTCGATTCGGCCAAGCTGTTCGAGGCGATCGACGATTTCGGCCCGACCAACCTGTTCGGCTCCCCCGCGCTCCTGAGGCGAGTCGGCCCGGCGGGCGTCGCCAAGGAGTTGAAAATCCCGACGCTTCGCCGCGTGGTCACGGCCGGGGCGCCGGCCTCTCCCCGAGCCCTAGCCACGTTCACCCATCTCTTGGAGCCGCCGGCGCAGATCTTCACGCCCTATGGGGCCACCGAAGCCCTGCCGGTCGCCTCGATCGGCGGCGACGAGATCCTTGGCGAGACGGGCCGCCGAACCGACCTCGGCGAGGGGGTCTGCGTCGGCCTCCCATGCGGGGAGATTGAAGTCAAAGTCATCCGCATCAGCGATGATCCCATCCCAACCTGGACCGACGACCTGGAGCTTCCGCGCGGGGAGGTCGGCGAAATCGCCGTCTCGGGTCCGGTCGTGACGCGCTCCTACTTCGGCCGCCCGGAGGCGACCGCGGCGGCCAAGATCGACGATCCGGCCGGCGGACGGTTCTTTCACCGCATGGGAGACCTCGGCTACCTGGATGATCGCGGGCGGATCTGGTTTTGCGGGCGCAAGTCGCATCGGGTCGTCGCGCGGGACGAGACCTTCTTCACGATCTGCTGCGAGGGGATCTTCAACGCCCATCCCGAAGTCTCGCGAACGGCCCTGGTTGGGGTCGAGTGCCCCGAGGGAGTCGTTCCCGTCCTATGCGTCGAACCGGCGCGACGGCTCGGCCGACGCGATCGCGAGCGGCTCCGAGGCGAGCTGTTAAAACGGGGAGCCGAGTTCGACCGGACTCGGAAGATCAGGACAATCCTGTTCCATCGCTCGTTCCCGGTCGACATCCGCCACAACTCGAAGATTTTCCGCGAAAAGCTGGCCGTCTGGGCCGCGGGGAAACGACCATGACCCTTGATCCATCGCGTCCCGTGCTGGTGACGGGGGGAAGCGGCTTTCTGGGATCGGCGATCGTCGGTCTTTTGCGAGAGCGGGGCCTGCCGGTCCGCTCGCTTTCGAGACGGCGCTCCGAGCGGCTCGATTCCCTGGACGTCGATCAGATTCAAGGGGACATCGGCGAGCCCGAGGCGGTCCTTCGGGCCGTCGAGGGTTGCCAGGCCGTCTTCCACGTCGCCGCGAAGGCCGGGATCTGGGGGCCGGACGAGGAATACCATCGGATCAACGTCGGCGGAACGGAAAACGTCGTCAACGCCTGCCGGACCCTCGGAGTTCGAAAGCTGATCCATACGAGTTCGCCCAGCGTGGTCTTCCACGGCGAGGACCTGGAGGGGATCGACGAGTCCGCTCCCTACGCCGAGCGCTACGAGGCCGCGTATCCCGAAACCAAGGCGATCTCCGAGAAGCTGGCGATTCGAGCCAATGACTCCGAACTCGCGACCGTCGTGCTTCGTCCGCACCTGATCTGGGGGCCTGGAGACAACAACATCCTGCCGCGGATCTACGATCGCGCCCGCGCGGGTCGGCTCTTTCGAATCGGCCGCCGCAATCCGCTGATCGACCTAACCTACATCGACAACGCCGCCGAGGCTCACCTGCTGGCCGCCGACCGCCTGGACGTCGGCTCGCCGATCGCGGGGAAGGTCTATTTCATCGCGCAGGGCCAACCCGTGCCCCTTTGGGACATGGTGGACCGCTTTCTTGAAATCGCCCACATGCCCCCGGTTCGGCGAACCGTCCCGCGCTTGCTGGCGATCGGCTTGGGTTGGTTCCTGGAGGTCTGCTTCCGCGCCCTCCGCATGAGGGGAGAGCCGGGGATGACGAGGTTCCTGGCGCGCGAGTTGTCAACCGCCCACTGGTACGATCTGACCGCCGCGCGTCGAGACCTCGGCTACGCTCCCGGCGTCAGCGTTGAGGAGGGGCTGCGTCGGCTGGCCGCGTCTCTTCGGGAGGAGGGCTCGCTTGCGCCTTCGGCTCAACGGGAAGCCAAACCGTGAAGCAGGCGCCCTCGTTCGGGTTGTTGGCGACGGTGATCCGGCCTCCCATCTCTCGGGTAATCTCCGACGCGAGATAGAGACCGTAGCCGCTGCCCCCCTGGCGGGTCGTGAAGAAGGGCTCGAAGATCCGATGAAGGTAGATTTCGGGAATCCCGGGGCCGTTGTCAATGATCTCCAGCTTCACCCAGTCGCCCCGCTCTTCATGGACGCCGCTGGATCGGAGCACGATCACGCCCCCCCCTCCGCGGGCGGCGACCGCCTGTTGGGCGTTTGTCAACAGGTCGAAGACAACCTGCATGAGCCGGCCGGCGTCTCCCAGAATTCGGGGCGGCCCATCGCCTCCCACCTCCAATTGCACGCGAAGGTGATCGCGGGGCAAACCCTTGACGAAAAGGTCGACCGCCTCGGTCAGCAGGGAGTTCAACTCGACCGGAGACCGTTGGGGAGGCCCCGTTCGAACCGCCCCCATCAGGTGCTCCAGTCTGTGTTGGAGCAGGCTCGAGCCTCGAAGGATCGATTCGACCCATTGCAGCTCGTCGGGCCGATCTTGAAGGGTCAACCGCAAAAGCTCGGCGCTTCCGCGAATGACGGACAAGGGCCCTCGGATCTCATGAATGATCCCCGCGAGCAGACGGCCGATCTGCACGAGTTGACGGTCAAGCAGGGCCAGTCCGGCGAGCCGACGGTACTGGATCAGCCGCTTGGCGCGCGCCAACAAGAGCTCGGGAGCCGAGTCCTTCACAATGTAGTCGTCGGCGCCGGCGTTCAGCCCGGCCAACACGAAGGCGTCGGTCTGTCCCGCCGTCAGGATGAGAATGGGCGTTTCGGCGATGGAGGCCTCGGCCCGCACCGCCCGACACAAGGCGGTCTCGTCCACGTCGCTCAGGTTGGCCCCCAGAACGATCAGATGGGGTCGAATCCGCCTCGACGCCTCCAAGACCTCGGTCGTCGTCGCCTGGGAGACCTCATGGACCGAGAATCCCCCTCCCGACAAGGCCTCGCGAAGCCTCGCCCGGTCGGCGTCGCTGGGATCGACGGTGAGTACGGTCGCCTCGGAGTCCACGGCCTCTTCCTCGCTCCACGACGGCCCCGGATCGCCGGCGCGGAGGTTCGACGCGTTGACGCGCCAAACGCCCGACGAGCCTCGGAACCGCCGATCGGAATCCAACCGATTCGCGTCCAGCATTGATACTCGGTTATAATACCCCGAACGGTCAATGGAGTGGATCGAATTTACTCCGGAGAGGGGACGTCGGAACGCCGCGAGCCGCGGACGAAACGACTCGGACGTTTTCCGGCTCCGTTGACCATCCGCCTCGTTCATCACCACGGGAGGGAAATCGCCTCGCCATGAGCGCTCCAACCGCCGACACCGTTGATTCGAGCCTCGTTGGTCTCCCATTCGAGGCCTACCGTCAGATCCCAAGCGCCGAGCTCAACGAGCGCATCGACGCGGTTAAACGCGAGCTGGGCGACTCTCTGCTCATCCTGGGGCATCACTACCAACAGGACGAGGTGATCCGCTTCGCCGACCTTCGCGGCGACAGCCTGAAGCTGAGCCAACTGGCCGCCGAAAGCCGATCCTGCGAGGCGATCGCCTTCTGCGGCGTTCACTTCATGGCGGAGACGGCCGACGTCCTCTCGCGAGAGGAGGTTACGGTCCATCTTCCCGACATGGGGGCGGGATGCAGCATGGCCGACATGGCCGACCTCGACGCGGTCGAGGCCGCCTGGGACGATCTCGGCGAGATCATCGACACCGACGAGATCACCCCCGTCACCTACATCAACTCGACCGCCGAACTGAAGGACTTCTGCGCCCGCCACGACGGGATCGTCTGCACCAGCTCCAACGCCCGCCGGGTGCTCGACTGGGCCTTCGCCAAACGCCGCCGCGTTCTCTTCTTCCCCGATCAGCACCTGGGTCGCAACACGGCCAAGGCGATGGGTGTTCCTCTTGAGCAGATGCTCGTCTGGAACGTCCGCAAGGAGTTCGGCGGGCATACGCTTGAGGCCGTCGAGAAGAGCCGCGTTTTACTCTGGCGCGGACATTGCTCGGTCCATCAAATGTTTAAGCCCGTGCATGTCGACCAGTTCCGCGAGAAGTTCCCGGGAATCCAGATTCTCGTCCACCCGGAATGCTCAATGGAGGTGGTCGACAAGGCTGACCTGGTTGGCTCGACCGGGTACATCATCAAAACGATCAAGGAAGCGCCGGCGGGAAGCGTCTGGGCCATCGGCACCGAGCTGCATTTGGTCAACCGCCTCGCCGCCGAGCACCCCGACAAAACGATCCACTTCCTCTCGCCGATGGTCTGCCTTTGCGCGACAATGTCCCGCATCGACCTTCCGCATCTGGCCTGGTGCCTGGAGAACTTGGCTCGCGGCACTCCGGTCAACCAGATCAAGGTCCCGGACGACGTCAAGCAAGGGGCCCTCATCGCGCTCCAGCGAATGCTGGAGCTCGGTTGACGAGGCTCCGGGATCGCGATCCCAAGCGATCGCGGGCGCGGCGGCGGCCCCGGCTCGGGGCGAGGCCGCCGCGCCGTCGCCACAATCCTCGCAATCCTCAGGCGACGCCAAGGCTCCCGGTTGCCCGGCCTCGACTCGACGGCTCAGTATTGGGATGCTGAAAAAGACGACGGAAGAACCAGGGCGAACCAACCTAACCGAAGAATGCGAGTCGTGACTTATGTCCCTTGCGGCGCGACAACAGTCAACGGTTTCCCAGGCTGATCTCGAGTTGATCATCAGCGCGAGCCACTGGAACCCCTTCACCGTTTTGGGACCGCATCCGTCGTCCGCCAAGAACCCCTCGAAGGGCTGGTCGATCCGCGCGTTTTTGCCCGAGGCGCGCAAGGCGTGGGTGGTCGACCTAACCCGGGGCGAGCCCGGCAAGCTCGTTCCGATGTTGAAGTTTCATCCCGACGGCTTCTACGAGGCCCAATTCCCCGACCGCTCCAAAGCGTTCCCGTATCGCCTCCAAGTCGAGAACTTCCAGGGGCACGCCTGGGATTTCGTCGACCCCTACGCCTTCGAGCCGGTCCTCACCGACTTCGACCTCCATTTGCTCGGCGAGGGGACGCACCTGCGAAACTACGAGCGCCTAGGCGCCCACATTCGCGATCACCAGGGCTTTCGAGGGGTCCATTTCGCCGTCTGGGCGCCCAACGCCCAGCGGGTGAGCGTCGTCGGCAACTTCAATCACTGGGACGGCCGACGGCATCTCATGCGCAGCCGAGGCGGCGGCGGCATCTGGGAGCTCTTCATTCCCGATCTTTGCCAGGGCGAAGTCTACAAGTTCGAGATCAAGAGCCGCAACCACGGCTACACCGTCCAGAAGGCCGACCCCTACGGCTTCGCCGCCGAGCTTCGCCCCAAGACGGCCTCGGTGGTCTGGGACGTCAACGGCCACGAATGGGGAGACCAGGAGTGGATGACCAACCGGGCCGCGACCCAGGGCCTGGACAAGCCGATGGCCGTCTACGAGGTCCATCTCGGCTCCTGGAAGCGAAAGCTCGAGTCGGAGAACGGCTTCCTAAGCTACCGCGAGCTGGCCGAACAACTCGCCGAGCATCTTGAGCGCACCCACTTCACCCACGTCGAGCTCATGCCGATCACCGAGCACCCCTTCGACGGAAGCTGGGGCTATCAGCCGGTCGGCTACTTCGCCCCCACCTCGCGGCACGGCACGCCCGACGACTTCGCCTACTTCGTCGACTACATGCACCAGAAGGGCTTCGGCGTCATCCTCGACTGGGTGCCCGCCCACTTCCCCTCCGACCTGCACGGCCTGGGCTACTTCGACGGCACCCACCTCTACGAGCACGCCGACCCCCGGCTCGGAGAACACCGCGACTGGGGCACCAAGATCTTCAACTACGGCCGCCCGGAGGTCCGCAACTTTCTCTTGGGCAACGCCCTCTTCTGGCTCGACCGCTACCACATCGACGGCCTTCGAGTCGACGCGGTGGCCTCGATGATCTACCTCGACTACTCGCGAAACCCCGGAGAATGGATCCCCAACGTCTTCGGCGGCAACGAGAACCTTGAGGCGATCGACTTCCTCAAACAGCTCAACGAGATCTGCCACCGCGAGCATCCGGGCATCCTCACCATCGCCGAGGAGTCGACGAGCTGGTCGGGAGTCTCGCGCCCCACCTACCTGGGAGGGCTTGGCTTCAGCCTCAAGTGGAACATGGGCTGGATGAACGACACCCTCCGCTACATGGCCAAAGATCCGGTCTACCGCAAATACGAGCACGGCGGGTTGACCTTCAGCATGATCTACGCCTTCACCGAGAACTTCATCCTCCCCCTCTCGCACGACGAGGTCGTTCACGGCAAGCGCTCGCTGCTCGACAAGATGCCCGGCGACCTCTGGCGGAAGTTCGCCAACCTCCGGCTGCTCTACGGCTACATGTACGGCCATCCGGGCAAAAAGCTGCTGTTCATGGGCTCCGAACTGGCCCAATGGCGCGAGTGGAACCATGACGAGAGCATCGACTGGCACCTGCTTCAGTGGAAGGACCACCAGGGCATCCTGCAACTCGTCTCCGACCTCAACGCGCTGCACAAGTCCGAGCCCGCGCTGCATCAGATCGACTTCGATTGGCAAGGGTACGAGTGGCTTGAACTCCACGACTGGGAGAACAGCGTCATCGCCTTCCTGCGACGAGGCAAGGATCCGGAGGAGGGCGTGGTGGTCGTCTGCAACTTCACCCCGGTCGTCCGTGAGAACTACCGAGTGGGCGTGCCCAAAGGCGGCTTCTACACCGAGATCCTCAACACCGACGCCGACATTTACGGAGGATCGAACGTGGGCAACGAGGGTGGAAGGGAGGCGATCCGCGAGCCCCACGCCGGCCGCCCATTCCACCTCTCGCTCAAACTCCCGCCCCTGGGCGTCGTGTTCCTGAAACAGCCCAAGTCCGACGATGGCGATCCGGCGAAGTAATGAGCGTTCGCGAAGACGGGTCTCGCGGCTTGGGTTCGGGGAAAAATTGGTCCCCGTGGGGGCGGCCGCCGCTACATCGGACGCCGCCATGGCTCAACGCTCGTCGAAATCCTCCAACCGCGGCGCTTTGGACCGTCCCGCGCGGCTCGGCGCGGGGGCGTCCGACGGCTCTCGGCCTCCGGTGAGTTGGGGCTCCAACTCGTCGATGGCGACGTTCCAGGTGACGTGGCCGATGGCGATCGTCGCCATCCGCTTGCGCGGGTCGATTTTGACGACTCGGCCGGGGCGATCGTAGCCCATCTTGGGAACGACAACCTTGTCTCCGGGCTTCAGCCGCGCGCGGGCCTCGGCGATCCGCTCCTCGCGCCGGGTCTCTCGCTGGACGGCTTCGAGCCGCTCGGCCAGCGCCTCGCGGACGCGCTCGGCCTCGGCCCGTTCGGTGATCGCGGCTTGTTGCGACTCTTCGGCCTCCTTGCGCATCTTGGCGATGAGCTCCCACTCTTCGGGCCGACCGCCGCCCTCGCGTTCTTGGAGATACCGTTCCGCCCGGGCGACGAGATGCTCGGGGAGGTTCAGCCGCCTGGCAATCTTCAGGGCGTTGGACTGGCCCACATCGCCGATGTGGACGCGGAATCGGGGCCTCAGCGTCTCGATGTCGAACTCGACCGCGGCGTTCTCGGCCCGGGGATTGGTCAAGGCGTAGGTCTTCAAGTCGCCGATGTGCGTGGTGACCATCGCCAGGCCGCCGATGGAGTCGAGCTCGTCGAGGATCGCCCGCCCAAGCGCCGCGCCCTCCGCGGGATCGGTCCCGGCGCCCAATTCGTCGAGAAGAATCAGCGACCGCTCGGTCCCTTTGGCGAGAATCTCGGCGATCCGGCTCACGTGCGATGAGAAGGTCGACAGCGACTGCTCAAGGCTCTGCTCGTCGCCGATGTCGGCGAGCACCTGATCGAAGACGGGCAGCCGCGAGCCCTCAGCGGCGGGGATGTGGAGCCCCATCTGAAACATCGCGGCGAGCAGCCCAACCGTCTTGAGGGCCACCGTCTTGCCGCCCGTGTTCGGCCCCGTCACCACCAACATCCGAAACCGAACGCCCAGATGGACGTCGATCGGCACGACCTCCTTCTCGGGATGAGCCCCCGCCTCGCCGCCGGGCGCCTCGGTGGCAGGGCCGTCGGCCTCTGGTTCGGCCGTCGATTGGCCGTCGCCGAGCGCCGGGTCCCGCGCGAAAATCGCCTGGAGCAGTGGATGCCTGGCTCGCCTGAGCACCAGTTCGCCGTCGGAGCTTAGGTCGACGGCGTTCATCTGGTAGTCGATACCGTAGCGCGCCTTGGCGAAGATCAGGTCGAGTTCGGCCATGACCTCAAGGGTCTGAAGCAGCGAGTCGGCGATGAGCCCCACCCGCGCGCTCAGCCATCGCAAAATGCGGCGGATCTCCTTCGTCTCGCGCGCCCGAAGGAAGGAGAGCTGAGCCGACTTCTCGGCGATGGCGGCCGGCTCGATGTAGACCGTTTCGTTGCTCGCGCTCGTCCGCTGCACCGATCCGGCGATCTCGCCGCGATGCTCCTTGGCGACGGGGATCACATAGTGGTGCCCGACCATCGTGAAGTTCGCGTAGCGAAGGGCTCGCCTGACTTCGGGAGAACGAAGCAGCGACCGCAGCGTCTCCTGGATTCGCTCCTCGACCTGGTCGATCTCTCGGCGAATCGCCGAAAGCCGTCGGCTGGCGGTGTCGAGAACCTTGGCTCGGCTATCGAGACAGCCCTCGATCGCCGAACTCACGTCGGAGAATTCGCCGACCTCCTGGCGCATTCCTCCCAGCCTCGGAAATCCGTCGCCCACGCGATCGAGCCAGGCGGCGAGCCCGCCGATGGCGCGCAGGGTCTCGGCGACCTCGGCCAGTTCCTCAGCCTCCAGCATCGCGCCGATCTTGGCGCGGCGGGCGAGGCCCCGGATGTCGTGAAGCCCCCCGAGCGGCGGCCGAAGGCCCGAGCGGATCGCCTCGACCATCTCGGTGGTGATCGCCTGCATGGCGTGGATCGCCCCCGCGTCGGTCGTCGGCTCCAAGGCGAGCGCCGCCTCCTTGCCCAACGAGCAGGCCGCCCGAGCGGCGACCAGAGCGCGGATCTTGGAGACTCCCAATAGTTCGAGCGTATGGCTGTCCATCGATTCTCTCGGCCGAACGGCGCGCTGATCGGGCCGCCGCCGAGCCCGCGGCGCGGACCTCTCCAACGGAGGCTGGATTCCCATCACGTCGCGTCGAGCGACCCAACCTCTCGCGCCGTCTTCTTGATTATGACGAATCGCCCCCAAGCGCGACCACGCCGATCACGGGCGTTGGAAGAACAAAGAGCGACTCTTCTCCTCTTCGGCCTCGGCGGGGGCCGATTCGCCTTCGGAAACGGCGGCCGAATCGGGAGAGGCGGCGAGGGGACTCGGAGACCGCGCCAGCATCGGCTCCAACTCGCGACGCCACGCCTCGGCCTCCGTGCCCAAATCCTTTCCGGTCAGCTTGCGGAGCGTGTTGAGCGACGCCAACCGCATGGCCGGATCGTCGTGCTCCATGGCGCCGAGCAAAACCGTGTAAATGCGGGGATCGTCGCTTTTGAGGTCGGCCAATCCCTCAACCGCCGCGATCCGGGCGTCCTCCAGGTGATCCAACGTCATGATCTGGGCGAGAACCGTCGCGTCCTCGGAAAGTCCCACCTTGCCCAGCGCCCGGCACGCCTCGACCTTGATGACGGCCTCTTGATGATGCACCGCCTTGAGCAGCACCTCGCGGGCGCGCGGATCACCGAGTTCACCAAGCGTCCGACAGATCATGGCGCGGATGGCGACCGGCTCGTTGCCCTCTTGATACTTCTCAATCAACGTCGCGACCGCCTCGCGCTTCTGCTCGTCGTTGTCAAAGACGTTGCGCTCTCCGAGCTTCGAATACGCGATGTAGCGGATGTTCGGATCGGGATTCCTTTGGATATGGCCGAGGAAGCTGCGGGCCGTGGTGCCCACATACGGCGAGCATCCGCCGGACCAGCAGGTCAGAATGGCCAACAGGCCCGCGAAGGCGCGTCGCGTCGCGAGTCTTCGGAAGGCTCGGTCGTCCATGAGCATCAAAACCATCCTTCATGGAGGGTCGGATCGCGAGGCGCGATGACATAATCTTCGTTCGACATCTTCGATCGACGACGCGGAGCTCGGCCTAATACTTCTTATATCGTAGCGGAGCCACGCGCGGCATCTTCGGACGAGCGAGAGCGCCCGGACGACCGAAAACACCGCTCCCGCCGCGGTTGGAGTACTTGACGTAGTCGATGCCCGTGTCGGAGTTCTTTCTAAGCTTGCCCAAGAGTCCGCCGGACGAGCCCCCCGCGGATCGCGAGCAGCCCCCGACCGAGCAGACCAAGATGACCGCCAAGCCGACCACGGCGCTTCGTTTGGCAAGCCGCCCGATGGCTCCATCATCCATGAACATCGAAACCATCCTTCATGGAGGGTCGGATCGCGAGGCAATGAGAGCGACGCCCCTCGCCATGTCGCGACGAGAAAATCCGATCGCCGTCGCGCTGAACGCGAAGATGGGAAAAAGCCCGATCGAACGAGGCAGCCGAACAGGCGCGATGATCCTAGCCCTAATCGTCCAACTCGCCAAGGCCGAGTTCAACGGGTTTCGCGAGCCGATCAATCGCGCGCTTTGGAGCTTCGCTCTTGCGGAGACGCCGAGCATGGGCCATAATCAGTGAACAAAAAACCACAGTTCCAGGGAATGGGTTCGGGTGGCTTGAAACGAGCGAGGGATTTTGGTGATCACGCAGATTCGCGGCATTCTTCGAAGGGTCGGCGAAGAGACTCTGACGTTGGCGGTCGACCCATTCGAGCTTGAGATCCTGATTCCGGATCACACGCGACGGCAAATTCAGGGCAAGGTGGGGGAGACGATCACGTTGCACACGACCTTCTACATTGAAGGTCAGGCGATGGGGGGGCGGATGACGCCGCGGCTGATCGGCTTCCTCTCGACGATCGACCGCGAGTTCTTCGACACCTTCTGCTCGGTCGATGGAGTGGGGGTTCGCAAGGCCTTGCGGGCGATGGTTCGTCCGGTTCGCGAGTTGGCGCGGATGATTCAGGAGCGGGACGCGCGGACGCTCGCCACGTTCCCCGGGATCGGCGAGGCGACGGCCGAGCGGATCATCGCCAAGCTGCGCCGCAAGGTCGGCAAGTTCGCGTTGATCATCCAGCTCGACGGGGCCGCCGAATCGCCGGCCTCCTCCAACGGCGAGCTTGAGAACGCCGAGCCCGATGTCGTGCGCGACGTCTACGAGGCCCTGCTCTCGTTCGGCCACACGGAAATGCAGGCGCGGGCCCTCATTGACCGGGCGCTCTCGACGAAGAAGAAATTCAAGTCGCAAGCCGATATGTTCGAGGCGATCTATCAGCAGAGCAAGTCCTGATCGAAGACCCGACCGGATGAATCGCGGCGAAGTCCGTTTGAACGCTCCGGCTCGCCCCACTCCAAGGATCCCGCCATGGCGAGAGAAGTGAAGATCCAGGGAAAATCCGACGACGACGATCGCGACCGCGCCCCCAAGCCCCGCGCGCCGGATTCGTCCGCGCCGGCGGACCCGTCGAAACTCCCCGATGAGAAGCTTCGCCCCCAACGGCTTACGGAAATCGTGGGCCAGCGCGCGGTCGCCGAGCGGCTGTCGATCGTGCTGGCGGCGGCGCGAAAGCGCAAGGAGCCTCTGCCGCACATTCTCTTCGACGGCCCCCCGGGGCTCGGCAAAACCACCTTCGCGGGGGTGCTGCACAACGAGTTGGGGGTCGAGCTGAACATCACCAGCGGCGCCTCGCTCGACAAGAAGATGGACGTCATGCCCTATCTGACCAACGCGGCCGAGGGCTCGATCCTCTTCATCGACGAGATCCACCGCCTGCCGCGCGCCGTCGAGGAATTCATCTACCCCGTGATGGAGGACTTCCGGGTCGACGTGGTGCTGGGGGAGGGGATGTCCGCCCGGACGATCAACCTCCCCTTGAAGCGGTTCACCATCATCGGCGCCACGACCCGAAGCGGAATGCTCTCGGCCCCGCTCCGCGAGCGCTTCCACATGCAGGAACACCTGGAATTCTACGACGCCGACGACCTCGCCCGCATCATCACCGTCAACGCGGCGAAGTTGCGGACGACCCTCACCGAAGACGCCGCCTGGGAGCTTGCGAGCCGCAGCCGCGGCACCCCCCGAATCGCCAACTCCCGGCTCCGCTGGGCTCGCGACTACGCCCTCGCCTGCGCCGATGGGAAAATCACCGCGTCCGTCGCGCGCGACGCGCTCGACATGCAGGAGATCGACTCGGAGGGAATGGACAAGCAGGACCGGCGATACCTTGAGACGCTTATCGGCGTCTTCAAGGGCGGCCCCACCGGGGTCGAGGCCTTGGCCGCGACCATGACGCTCTCGCTCGACACGCTGCGGGACGAGGTGGAGCCGTTCCTTCTCCGCCGCGGGTTCGTCATCCGAACCCCGCGCGGGCGGGTGGCGACCTCCGCCGCCTACCGCCACCTGGGGCTCCCCGAACCCGTCCGAGATCCCGACGACCCGCTTTTCGAGCCCGAGCCCCGTCTCTTCGATTAAGCGATCGCCCCTGGGCCGCCCCGCGGCCATCGGCGCGGGGGATCAGCAACCGCTTCGGTACGGCGCGTCCGAGACCGTCGCACGGGTCAGACGGTCGCGGAGCGCTTCCCACTCGCGACCCGCGGGGGGCATGAGAACGACGATCAGGTCGAGTTCCCTCTCATCCAAGACGCGCAGCGCCGCGTACAGCCCCCGCGCCGCGGCGATGGGGTCGACTAGTTCCAATCGCCCGACCGTGCTCGGAATCAAGCCGGGATCAAACGGCGCCAGGGCCAGCAACCCCGCCCGTTCCGGCCAGGCAATTTCCGCCAACCGATCGGCCGTCTCGACTCGGACGGCTCGGGTCCGGGGCGCGTAGTGGGTCGGCAGCATCCCCGGACTCGCCAATCGGCGAGCCTCCCCCCCTCGCGCGCGTGGTCCGAGCCCGTCCACAAGCGGCGCGAGATCGTCCAGACGGATCGGTCCCGGCCGAAGGATCGTCGGCGGATCGCTCGCCAGGTTGAGCACGGTCGATTCCAAGCCGACCGCCGTCGGCCCACTGTCGAGAATCAAGTCGATTCGCCCGTCCAGATCGGCCAGAACGTGCTCCGCGCGAGTCGGCGAGATCCGGTTTGAACGATTGGCGCTGGGCGCCGCCAGAGGCAGTCCGACGCGCGCGATCAGGGCGCGGGCGACCTGGGGCGCGGGGACCCGAAGCCCGACCGTCGGGCCTCCCGCGGTGACGTTGTGGGGAATCGCCGCCGTCTTGGGAACCACGAGCGTCAGCGGCCCCGGCCAGAAGGCCTCGGCGAGTCGCTGGGCGGCGTCCGGCCACGCGCCGGCGAAGGCCCGCGCCTGGTCGATTCCGCTCACATGAACAATCAAAGGGTTGAAGGAGGGTCGGCCCTTCGCCTCGAAGATCCGCCCGACGGCCGCGGCGTCGGTGGCGACCGCTCCCAAGCCGTAGACCGTCTCGGTCGCGAAGGCGACGAGGCCGCCTTGGGCCAGCGCGGCCGCGGCCTCGGCGATGGCTTCGGCGTCGGGTTGGTCGGCGTCGACGGCGAGAACTCGCGTCTTAATCATGGCTCATGGCGAAGGAGGCTCGCCGAGGCGGGCGTCGATAGGGCCGCGGATTGCGGCGGAGAAGGAAGGGGGCGATCCCGCGCGGGATCTCGGATCTCTCCATCCGAAAGCCTCGCGCGGCGCGTGAGGCTCTCGGGCGGGGTTTCGAAAACGGACTGGCCTCAAGGAATGAGGATCGCCGCGGCGACGACGGTCGTCCAAAGTCCGTCCTTGTGGCCGACGGCCGTCTGGGTGACCTCCTTCGTCTGGTAGATGACGTCGGCGATCTTCCAGGTCTCGCGCTTTTCATCCCAAGAGCTGTTGGGATTGAACTCAACACCCAGGATGGTCGCGAGCATCTCGGCGGCGAGATCTTCCGAATAGTCGGCGGCCGTCTTGGCGGTCTGGCCGTAGGCGTGGTGCTCCGACAGATAGCCGAAGTGGTTCGAGTCGCGCGGAATGGCGACTCCCACGCTGGAGGCGATCAGCCGGTTCGGCTCGGCCGTGGCGCACTCGCTGATGACGACGTGAACGATCTGCCCGGGCTTCAGTTCGGAGAGCCCCTCCTCGACACTAACTTCCTTGCAACGCGGCGGAAAGATGCTCGAGACCCGCACCAGGTTGAAGAAGGCGATCTTGGCGTCTCGAAGAGCCAGCTCGAAGCTGGTCAATTTCTCGCGATGGACCCCTACCCCCTTGGTGAAGAAAACCTTCGATGGTACGTACATTTCCAGCTTGGATCCTCCCACGCCGGGGTGGTCGCTTGAAATCGACCCGGAGCCGGCTCGCCACACTTGGACAGGTTCGCGCGGTCGCCGCGCGCCGCGCTCACTCAGATCGCGAACTCAAATTATCGGGCGCCCGCCCCCCGGCTTCAAGACCACCTGCGCGGCGCATTCACGGGATTGAGCGAATGGGGCTCGCGTAAGAGGCGTGTTCGCCCACGTCAACTCTCGGAGAAGCCATACGAAACGTGACGCATTCCCGCTCTTGGTCGTGAAGAGATTTTCGGAGGCGGGGGTGACGGGACTCGAACCCGCGGCCTCCGGCGCGACAGGCTGGGGCGAAAATCACGGAATTGGCTCTGTTCCAACATCTTGCGCCCATCAACGATCGCCTTGGCGGCTTCTCTCCCATTCCGCGCCCCCTAGCCTTCCAAATGAGAATATTGACGCTGTTCGCGTAAGAAACGTCCGGACGACTCCCGTGACCGCGCGCCCCGATTCCCCGGACGATCACGCTGAATGCCGATACTCATGCGGTCCTCGATCGCCGGCGCCGAAGGCGAGGCGATCTTGAGCACATCATCGATCGTGAACCGCAAGGGTCCGCCCCGACATCACGATGTACTCGTTCCGGCGCTTCTGGATCAGCGAGATGCTCATGGCGAGCGCGGCGATGATCAAGCGGGTCCACGTGCGTTTCAGGAACCAGTCCCACCGGTGGGCCCAGGCCCGGCTCGACCGGGAGCGGGCGAGGCGAGGGCTCCGACCCGCCGTCCTTCGAGCGAGTGAACGAAGGATGCGCCGACCGGCTCTGAAGGGCTTCTTTCGTTCGCTCGTGACTCGATCCGTGGTCTCGAGGCAACACGGCTCAGGCGGTGAGTCAACGAGATGGTGATTTCCGATCCCGACGCCTTGATCCGCCTAGATCAATCGCCTATCTTGGCTCCGCGTCCCAATGCCTGCGACATGGCTTGGATGGCTGCAGTTAGGAATGTCATAGGGCGTTATCGTTGACAACAATGCTCTTTCGCCGCCCTCAATGCCGCTCAACGGCGATCGTTCACCAAGAGGTACTCCACCGATGAGATTCGTCCGCTGGCTGTTCGCGCCTTCGTTCGTCCTGATCTTCATCCCGTTCGCGGTTGCGCCCAAGGTGGAGGGCGCGTTCCTGACTTTCGACAACCGGGCCGCGTTCTCGGCCGCCATCCCGCCCGGATCGATCACGCAGGTGACCACATTCGAATCCCTGGGCGCCGGGACGACGATCCCCGATGGAACGACGATCGGTGGAGTCACCTACACGTTCACTCCGCTCGTGACCGGCGATCAACTCCAGATCGCCTCGGGCCTCGACACCACTTCGGGAGCCAACTTTCTGGGGACGGATGTCGACGGCAACTTCAACCAGATCACCGCCGGTGATCTGATCGATTTCACCTTCGATCGGCCATACAACGCCTTTGGTTTTTACTTCATCTCCGCCGACTTGATCTTTCCCGGAGACCTGCTGCTCGTGACGGCCGAGGGCACCGCCTCCAACTCGGCCATACCGGAGCAGACATTCACCGACGGGGGCTTGGCATACTTCATTGGATTCCACAGCGATGTCCCGGTCCTGTCCGTGGCGCTGAGCTACGGGCCCGACGCCCCGGCCGGTTCGTTCTTCTACATCATCGACGACGTGACGGTTTCCGTGGTGCCCGAACCCAGTTCGCTCGCCCTGTTTGGTCTGGGGTTATCCATCCTGGGCTTCGGCGGTCGCCGTCTACGACGGCACGGGCGCTGATCCCGTTCCCGGCCCCGTGAGTAGCCGACGCCAGTCCCACCAGGAGACCCAGGTCCGGCCCATCCGGGAGCGGACGGGGCGAGAGCTCCGCTTCCCCGTCCTTTGATCGACCTTCGTTCGTTAGTGACCCGAGACTGCCCACACATCCAGAACAAAATCTTACACCCACGAACGCAACAATCAAAAACCCAACCCCTTGACACAGCGGAACCGGTTGGTGAAAGTCATGCTCGCCAAGCCATCGCTGCTGTATGGCTTGGATGATTGTTTCTTGAAAAGGGACGACGGCGTTCCGACGAGAGTGTGCGAGCGATCGAGGGCTGACCCGGAAGTCGGACCAACCCGGCGGCGGTGATGAATTTACACAACCGAGTTTTCACTCGTTGTTGAGCGGCTCGGGCATGCGAAGACGGTCGCCGCCGTTGTCCGTCGTCCGATCCCCCGGTCGATCTCTCGCGCGATGTGTCCAGATGTGTCGGTTCAAGTTCGGCGTAGGGAGGAGGCATGCCCCGCATGCCCGAGCCCATAGGATTTTCCATCAACAGGAGTCAATCGGATGGCCATCACGAAGCGTTTCGGCATCGCCCTGGTCGGCATCTTCGCCCTGAGCCTGGCGTCCAGCCCGAGTCTCCAGGCCCAGACCCGCGTCACCCTGGAAAGCCTCCAGACGCAGATCAACACCCTCAATACCCGTATCGCCGCGCTCGAAGCCGAGAATGCCCAGTTGATCGCCCTGATCGAGGAACAACTGGAGCAGAATCAAGTCATCGCTGGTCAGGGGCTAACGAAGAGCGGCAACGTCATCTCGCTCGCCGACGGCGGTGTGACCGCCTCGAAGATCGCCCCCGGATCCATCACCGCGGGCCATCTCTCGGGGCCAATCGACGCCTCGACCTTGCAGGGACACCCCGCTTCGAACTTCCTGTCCAGGTCCGGTGGCACGCTTAACGGCGATCTCTACATTGATGGCGATCTCGTGGTCAGCGGCAACACCGGCCTCGGCATCGAGCCGACGCAGCAGCGTCTCAGCATCCTCGGAAGCGTGCGGTTGAGCGAGGTGCTCATCCTCAGCCAGTATCCTTTCAGCCCGGTTGCTGGAACCGCAGAGAATATGGGGGCGATGTACTTCAATACGCAAGTCGGTCGACCTGTCTTCAACGACGGGAGTAATTGGCAAACAATCGGCGTGGAGTGAGCAACACCTCCGCCGGGCTGATCGGCATCGGATACCGCCGGCGTCGTCACAAGGCATAGGCATCTTCGAAGATGTCCTGAACCTCGCCCGGGGAAGCCTTGCCGAACCGTCCCGCGAACGATCAAACGAACCAGCCCCCCATCCGAGCCGATGCGTTGCGGGATCAACGCATCGGCTTTGTTCGTTCGCCCGCATCAGGAACTCGCCGACATCCGCGGTCGCCCATCGTTCCGACTTGGACATGCTCGTCCCGACGTCGATCCGCGAAGGACGGGAGGTCGAAGGCAATGTGAGGCCGCCTTGGCTCAGGCCGAGATGTCGGTCGAAGAATTCCGGGCGGTCCTGAGGTCGCTGTAGGAACGCGGGACGGCGGAGGAGAGACCGATCATCCCCTCCGTCGCCTTCTTCGAGAGCCCCTTGCCCCATGGCGAGTGTCGGCCATGCCGGGGCTGACGGCGGTTCCGCTGGGATAACCGCCATAACATGGAATGGGGCGCGTCCACCAGCGTGGACGCAAGTTGTTGACGTGAACCCGCTTTCCTGAAGCGAGGATGACGGGACTCGAACCCGCAGCCTCCGGCGTGACAGGCCGGTGCTCTAACCAATTGAGCTACATCCCCAACGCATTGTCAAAAATCGATCGGCGAGCGCCCGAGGGCGGAGAGACCGTCGCGAGGGACGGTGGAGGGGTCTTGCCTTCGGAAGCGAGGATGACGGGACTCGAACCCGCAGCCTCCGGCGTGACAGGCCGGTGCTCTAACCAATTGAGCTACATCCCCTTAGCGGGCTTCATGCCGCACGGTCATAATCTAGTGATTCGAGCCGTCGAAGTCAAGCCCGGGGCTTGCTCGATTTTCCGGGGCCGCTTAGTCTAGGATCGTCTTGCCGGGGTTGAGCGGGCCGCAACGGAGCCGGGGATCGCCCTCCGGGGCGTGGGGTGGACGTCGTATTCAGACACAAAGAGGATTCCGAAACGTGTTCATCTCAAAGGCGGTCATCACCGCGGCTGGACGGGGAGCGAGAGAGTACCCGGCCTCCGACACCGCGCGGCTAGTCATGTCCCCCCTGGTCGATCGCGACGGCCTGACCAAGCCGGTGATTCAGATCATCGCTGAGGAGGCCTTGGAGAGCGGAGTCGAGGAAATCTGCGTCGTCAGCGCCCCGGGCGACGAGAGCGTTTACCGCGCTCATTTTCGGAACTACGCCGAGAACCTCCGCGCGGCGAGCCCCGACGCCGATTGGGCCGAGGATCAGGCGCGGCGGCTGGTGGATCTTGAGCGTCGGCTGCGCTTCGTCGTTCAGTCCGAGCCCAAGGGGTACGGGCACGCCGTCTGGACCGCCCGAGAGTTCGTCGGCGAGGATTCCTTCCTCCTGCTTCTGGGAGACCACGTTTACCTATCGTCCGAACCCCGTCGATGCGCCCGCCAGTTGATCGAGCTGGCGACCGCGGAATCGTGCGCGGTGTCGGCCGTCCAGGCGACCCGCGAGCATCTGATCCATCAGTACGGGACGCTCGCCGGGCGCAGGCTCCCCCAGCGCTCGGACGTTTACGCGATCGACGAGATCATCGAGAAGCCCAACCCGACCCTCGCCGAACTGAAGCTCCAGGTTCCCGGCCTCCGCGCCGGGCATTACCTCTGCTTCTTTGGGATGCACGTTCTGACGCCGACCGTCTTCGATCTGCTCGACGAACTGGTTCGGAACGACGTCCGCGAGCACGGAGCGATTCAGCTCACCACGGCCCTGGATCAGCTCGCCCGTCGCGAGAAATATTTGGCTCTTGAGACGCGGGGCTCCCGCTTCAACCTAGGGACGAAGTTCGGCGCGGTCGAGGCTCAGATCGCCCTGGCGATGTCCGGCGTCGACCGGGATCGGATCCTGGCCGTCATGCTGGAGGCCGCGGCGCGGGTCGAACAAGCGGCGCCCCGTTGAATCGGTCGTCGTCCTTCCCCTTCACCTTCCCTTGACGGTCCCCGAACGATCATGGCTTCACTCGGCGCAACCCTCATCGAGACGATCACCAGCTCGGCTCCCGAAATCCGCGACCGTCCGATGCGGAACCTCGTCGCCGGGGCGAGTCTGGCCGAAAAGCTTCAGGCGTGCGAGGACCTGGACCGCTTCCGCCGCGAGGGCGACAACCTCTACCATCGCGTCCGCGCCTCGCTCTTCCTTCACGCCCTCCACCGCTACGAGATCCAGGACGCCCCCTCGGTCCGTTCCACCGGCCTGGTCCCCTTCGACGGCTTCATGGACCTGATGGAGCGCCGTTACGAGCAGGCGATCACGGCGTTTCGCCGGGTCATGAGCAACGGCGGCCCCAACGGGGCGATCAGCAGCGCCCTGGCTCAAGCCTACGAGCAAATCGCCTTCCAGACCCTGGCCGACCAGGTTCGCCGATCCGTTCGAAGCTGCGCGGGCAATCGCTGGATGTTTCGGGTGGGGGGCGTCGACGAGCACCCCCTCCGGATCGCCCCACGGTTGCTCGAACGAGCGTCGGAGGACGGGCTTTACCCGATCCTGACCGAGCGCACGCCCGTCCGGCTTGATCTCTCCCACAGCGGC
>Ga0180220_1000681_pt1 | contig 32166 bp, 25 predicted proteins | sample eDN5th37CBELigBY_FD_151335 | JGI IMG/M metagenome (GOLD analysis project Ga0180220, IMG submission 151335) | Enriched backyard soil microbial communities from Emeryville, California, USA - eDNA 5th pass 37_C BE-Lig BY (version 2) (version 2) | ecosystem: Environmental > Terrestrial > Soil >... | reverse complement strand
GAGCCCCGAGAGCGCGCCCTCCACCCACAGTGGCGCCCGGATGAAGGCGTCGGTGGCGCCCACCAGCCGCAGGATGGCGATCTCCTTGCGGCGCTCGTGGACCCCGAGGCGCACCACGCTCCCCACCAGCACGGCGGCGCCCAGGAGGAGGAGCGGAAGGAGCGCCGACGCGATCCCTCCGGCGACCCCGGCCACCCGGGCCATCCGCTCGGTGAAGGCCTCGCCCGCGTCGACCTCCTCCACCGAGGAGAGGGCGGCGAGCTCCCGGGCGACCGCGCGCAGCTCCTCCTCCGGGCGATCGCCGAGATCGATCTCCAGGGTGGCGGAGAGCGGGTTTTCGTGGAGGTCCAGGAGCCCCTGCCCCGCGTCGCCCATCGACGCCGCGAGGGAGGCGAGGGCCTCGTCGGCCGACACGGCGCGCACCGTCCCCCCGGAGAGCTCCCGGGCCAGGGCCGCGAGCCGCTCCACCTCCTTCTCGCCGGTGCCGGGCGCGAGGTACACGGTGAGCTCGCCCTTGCGGCTCCAGGCCTCCACCAGCTCCCGGGCCCCGATGGTGGCGGCGCCGATCACGGTGCAGAGGAGGAGGGCCGCGGCGATGCTGAGCGCGGCGACGAGGTGCGTGAACGGTGCCGCGCGCATCGCCGCCGCGGCCTTTCGCAGCGCGTACGCGGCGCGGGCGAAGGTCGAGCCGCCGTCGAACGCGTAGGCGAGGCGGCTCATGGCGCCGACCTCGGTGCCGGGCGGGCCCCCTGGGATGCGCGCGGCCTCATGCGATCCCCTCCGCGGCTGGAGGCGCGGCCGCCTCCTCCGGGCGCCGATCCTCCACGATGCGCCCCGCCGCCAGGCGGATCACCCGCCGCGGGAATCGCTCGAGGATCGATCGATCGTGGGTCGCCACCACCACCGTGGTCCCCCGCTCGCTGAGGCCGGCCAACAGCTCCATCACCTCGATCGTCAGATCGGGATCGAGGTTTCCCGTGGGCTCGTCGGCGAGCAGGATCGCCGGCTCGCCGATCACCGCCCGGGCGATCGCCACCCGCTGCTGCTCGCCGCCGGAGAGGCGCTCGGGGAGGGCGTGGAGCTTCTGCCCGAGGCCCACCTGCTCGAGCACCTCCGCCGCCTTCTCCCGCACCTCCCGCGCCGGCGTCCCCAGTACCTCGAGCGACACCGCCACGTTCTCCAGCGCCGTGCGGTTGGGGATGAGCTGGAAGTCCTGGAAGACCACGCCGATGTTGCGCCGGATGTAGGGGATCGCCCGCCTGCGGATGCGGGCGACGTTGCGCCCCGCGATCACGATCTGCCCCTCGGTGGGGGGCTCCGCCGACATGATCAGGCGCAAGAGCGTGCTCTTCCCCGCGCCCGACGGGCCCGCCAGGAAGACCAGCTCGCCCTTCTCGATCTCGAGGCTGATCCCCGAAAGGGCCGCGGCGCCGTCGTACGACTTCGAGACGTGGAAGAGCTGGATCAACGGCGCCTCGCTTCCGTGCACGGCGCACGCGACCGGGCGCGGCTGCCGCGCGATCCTCGGGGCTCCTCAGCCGCCCCGGAGGAACTCCCGCACCTGCCTGGCGATGCCGGCGGCATCGAGGCCGTGCTTGGCCACCAGCGCGTCGGGGGAGCCCGACTCGCCGAAGACGTCCTGGATGCCGATGCGCTTGATCCGCGAGGGGAACCGCTCGGAGAGCGCCTCGGCGATCGCGCCGCCCAGGCCGCCCACCACCGTGTGGTCCTCGGCGGTGATCACCTTGCCGCCGCAGGCGCGGGCGGCTGCCTCCACGCCCTCGACGTCCAGCGGCTTGATCGTGTGGACGTTCACCACGCGCAGGGAGACGCCCTCCTTCGCGAGCTCCTCCGCCGCGTGGAGCGCCGGCGCGACGGTGCCGCCGGTGGCGAAGATCACGGCGTCCCCGCCGTCGCGCAGGGTGTCGATCTTGCCGAACTGGAAGCGGTAGCCCTCGTCGTGGACGCGCTCCACGCCCTGGCGGGTGAGGCGCAGGAACACCGGCCCCTGGTGCGCGGCGATCGCCTCCACCGCGGCGGCGGTCTCCAGGTCGTCGGCGGGCTGCACCACCGCCATGGTGGGGATGGCGCGCATCAGAGCGATGTCCTCGAGGCCCTGCTGCGAGTAGCCGTCGTCGCCGATGGCCACGCCGGCGTGGGTGCCGACGATCTTCACGTTCGCCCCGGAGTAGGCGACCGAGACGCGGATCTGATCGTAGCGGCCGGTGACGAAGCAGGCGAAGGAGCAGCAGAACGGCACCTTCCCGGCGAGGGCGAGGCCGGCGGCCGTCCCCACCATGTTCGCCTCCTGGATCCCCATCTCGAAGAAGCGGTCGGGGAACTTCTTGGCGAAGAGCTCCGACTTGGTGGAGACCGCGAGGTCGGCGTCCAGGACCACCACGTCGGAGCGGGTCTCTCCGAGCCTGGCGAGCGCCTCGCCGAATGCCTGCCTCGTCGCCTTCTTGATGCTGCTCATGGTCGATCGTCCGTTCGTGCGCCGGGCGGATCGCCCGCGCGAAAAAGCGTCAGCGGGAGGCCTCGAGCTCGGCGATGGCCTGCTTCACCTGCTCGGCGTTGGGGGCGGAGCCGTGCCAGGAGATCACGTGCTCCATGAACGACACGCCCTTGCCCTTCACCGTGTCGGCCACGATGAAGGTGGGCTTGCCCTTGGTGGCGTGCGCCTCGTCGATGGCGGCGAGGAACGCGCCGATGTCGTGGCCGTTCACCCGCAGCACGTGCCAGTTGAAGGCGGCGAGCTTGTCCATCAGCGGCTCGAGGCTCATCACCTCGTCCGTGGGGCCGTCGATCTGGCCCTTGTTGTAGTCGAGGATGCCCACCAGGTTGTCGAGGCCGAACTTGGGCGCGCTCATCGCCGCCTCCCACACCTGGCCCTCCTGCATCTCGCCGTCGCCCATCATCGCGTAGACGCGAAAGGGGTCGCCGTCGAGCTTCGAGGCCAGCGCCATGCCCTGGGCCACGGAGAGGCCCTGGCCCAAGGAGCCCGTGCACGCCTCGACGCCCGGGGCGACGATGAAGGAGGTGACCGGATGGCCCTGCAGGCGGCTGCCGAGCTGGCGCAGGGTGGAGAGCTCGTCGCGGGGGATGTAGCCGGCCTCCGCCATGCAGGCGTAGACGGCGGGGACCGCGTGGCCCTTGGAGAGGACGAAGCGGTCGCGCTCCTGCCAGGTCGGGTTCTTCGGATCGTGCCGAAGCACCGCAAAGTAGAGGGCGGTGACCATGTCGATCGCGGAGAGGGAACCGCCGGGATGACCCGAGCCGGCGCGGCCCAGCATCTCGACGATGTCGATCCGCATCCGGCGGGCGATCTCCTTCAAGCGATCGATCGCCTGGGGATCGCGGGCGGTGTGCACGGGAGATGCGGGCTGCATGTTGCCTCTCGATGTATCGGCTTCGCCGGGGGGGTGTCGGGCGCGCAACCTAACAGCCGCGGTGTTCGGATTCAACCAGCCCGCGGCCTCGCGGAGGAGGCGGGCGCGCCGCGCGACCCGGCGCGGCGATCGGGGGATCAGTCGCGCTCGCCGGCGAGGTAGCGGAGGATCACCTCGTCGAGGCTCTTCTCGGCCCCGGGCTCCTCGCCGAAGACCGTCTCGATCGGCGCGACCGGCCGCCAGTTCGCCGGCCCCGGCGTCGGATCCGCGCCCGCCGGCCTGGCGGGCGTCGGGACGGGCGCGACGGGGACCTGGCCCTCCCCTGCGGACGCGAGCCGCGCCGCCTCGTCCGCGGTGGGCCAAAGCACCTGCTGCTGGCTCCCCGGAGCAGGCGCCGGTCCCGGCGTCCGATCCGGCCGCGGCGGCGGCACGAAGCTGCGCTGGAGCACGGGGGCCGGGTGGGGCCGGCCCGGCTGCGGCGCCGGGCGGGGCACGGGAGCGCTGTTCTTCGGCGCTTCGGGGATTTCCTCGCCTGCCGGCGCAGGAGCCGCCGCGGCCGGCATGCGCAAGGGGGGGAGGAACCCGGTCCCGTCCGGCGCGGGCCCCGGCGTGGCGGGCGGGGGCTCGGGCGGCGCCGGGGCGGAGGGGGCGTCGAAGGCGCCGTTCACGAGCTCGCGCAGCATCTGCCGATGCTGCTCCTCCATGATCGAGCGCACCCGCGACTTCAGATCGGGACGGCCCCGCAGGTCGGCGTAGGAGGTCCTCTTCGAAGCGAGGATGTTCCCGCCCTCGAAGAGGTGCGTGATGACGTGGGCGATCTCCTCCCCCGAGTCCTCGGTCTGGACGTGGAACCCCCGGCCCTTGTGACGGACGTTGTGGTTGAAGCCGGTGAGGAAGTCTTTCGGAGCCGCCATCGATTCAGTTCAACGGACCAAGGTGCGGGAACTCGCAGAGGGGGAAGACGCCATCACGGGACGACGAGATCCGTCGTCGACACCGCCGGCTCCGGCGCCGCGGCGCGGATCGAGATCCGCCCGGTCGCCACCCCCTCGGGGACGACGAAGCGCAGGCCCACGTTGTTCCAGCCCCGGATGTTCTCCGGCGGCACCACGGTCTCGCCGATCTTCAGGGCGTCGTCCCACATCCGCTCGGTGAGGAGGTGCTCGCCGACCACGACGACCTCGTCGCCGGGCGCCGCCGTCGTCGGGTCGAAGGAGACGATCTCCGGCGCGCTCGCCCAGATCGCAGCGGGGAGCACGACCTCGCCGCCGGCGACGATCGCCTCGGCCTCCTCGTCGTCGGGCTCGATGCGCGCCTCCACCGAGTACCAGCGGACGGCGTCCGGCGCGGATCCGCTGATCAGCCAGCGGCAGCCGGACCGCGCGCAGGGCTCCGTCGGCGTCACGTCCTCCTCCTCGGGGGGGCCGGCGTCGGGCCGCCGCGGATCCGCCTGCCAGGTGCGCAGCAGGTAGGTGACCTCGCCGTCGCTCTTGGCCGGGAACCAGGTGAGCGTGATCACCGCGGTGTCCCCCTGCTGCGAGCTCAGCGCCTGGTTGAGCCCCTCGAACTCCAGGGTGGGGGCGCCGCCCCCGGCGCCGCCGGCGCCCTCGTCGCCGGACGAGCCGCAAGCGAGGGCGAGCGGGCCGAGGATCAGTGCGAGGACGAGGGGTACATGACGCATCGCGAGCCAGCCTTCGTGGGTGAGGATCGGGGAATGGTCGACGGTTTCGCCCGCTCGGTCAACTACACATCCACCTGCTCCACGGCGGGCGGGCTCGCGCCGAGGAACTGCGCCGCCACCGCCGGGAAGTTGGCCGGGACGTCGGTGACGTAGATGCGGTGCTCGGGCTCGGGGTCTGCGGAGAGGCGGCCGTCGGCCTCGAGGCGGGCGGCAACCGCGTTCGCCGCCGCCGTGCCGGAGTCCACCAGCGCCACCTCGGGCCCCAGCACCTTGGCGATGGTGCCGCGCAGCAGCGGGTAGTGGGTGCAGCCCAGCACCAGGGCGTCGACGGCGCCGCGCAGATCCCCCAGGTAGCGCTCGGCCACCGCCTCGGGCACCTCGCCCCGGGTCCATCCCTCCTCCGCGAACGGCACGAAGAGCGGGCAGGCGCGGGCCACCACCCATGCCCCGGGGGCCCGGGCGGCCAGCGCCCGCTGGTAGGCGCCGGACGCGATGGTGCCGGCGGTGCCGATGACGCCGATGCGCCCGCTCCCCGCCGCCGCCACCGCCGCCTCCACCCCCGGCTCGACCACGCCGATCACCGGCACCGGCAGCTCCGCCCGGAGAGTGGGCAGCGCGTGGGCGGTGGCGGTGTTGCACGCGACGACCAGGAGCTTCACCTCCCTGTCGAGGAGGAAGCGGGCGTTGTTGCGGGAGTAGCGGATCACCGTCTCCGGGCTCTTGGTGCCGTAGGGGACGCGCGCCGTGTCGCCCAGGTAGATGGTCGGCTCCCTGGGGAGGCGCTCCCGCAGCGCGCGCAGCACGGTGAGGCCGCCCACGCCCGAGTCGAAGATGCCGATCGCGCCCGCCATCGAAGACCTCTCGCCGGTTTCGCGGCCCGTCGTAGCAGGAACGCCGTCCTCCCGTCGAGGCGCACCTCGCCGGGAAGGAAGCCTCGGGCGCGGCGGTTGCCCGCCCGTCCGTTCGTTGCGGGGCCCCGGCGCCCATGCTACGCAGATCGCTCCTCGTGCTCGACGGCCACCACGGTAAGGGCGACACATGCCGATCTTCTTCGCAGCAGGCATCGATTATCTGGAGGCGGTGCGGGCCGGCGGCCCCGTGGGCTGGACCGTGCTGGCGGTCCTCTTCTTCGCCTCCGGCTGGAGCTGGACCATCATCTTCCGCAAGATGATGCAGCTTCGCACGGCCCAGGCCCAGTCGGTCACCTTCCTCGAGGCGTTCTGGCAGAGCCGCCGCCTCGACGACATCTACGCCCGCGCCGACTCGCTCAAGGATTCTCCGGTCTCGCAGGTGTTTCGGGCGGGCTACGTGGAGCTGGCCAAGCTCACCGGCGAGGGCGGCGGCGGCAAGGTGGACGGCGACGGCCTCGAGAACATCGAGCGCGCCCTCCGGCGCGCCGCCACCGCGGAGCTCACCCACCTGGAGCGCCACGTCCCCTTCCTCGGGACCACCGCCGCCGCCTCCCCCTTCGTCGGCCTCTTCGGCACGGTGTGGGGGATCATGCGGGCCTTCAGCGAGATCTACGCGGCCGGCAACGCCAACCTCGCCACGGTCGCCAAGCCGATCTCGGAGGCCCTCATCGCCACCGCGGTGGGCCTCTTCGCCGCCATCCCGGCGGTGGTCGCCTACAACCACTTCGTCTCGCGCATCAAGGTCCTGGACAGCGAGATGTCGAACTTCGCGTCGGACTTCCTGAACATCGTCAAGCGCCACTTCGCGAAGTAGGTCTTCCTCGATGGGCTTCTCCAGCGGCGGCGGCCGTAGCGGCCTCAGCGAGATCAACGTCACGCCCCTCGTGGACGTGATGCTGGTGCTCCTCATCATCTTCATGGTCACCGCGCCGCTGATGCAGCAGGGCGTGAAGGTCGACCTCCCCGACGCCCGGGCGAAGCCGATCGAGGCGAGGGAGGAGCGCAAGCTCGTCCTCTCCGCGAAGGCGGACCAGACCATCTACATCGGCGACGCGCCGGTCGAGCTCGCCGAGCTGGAGGAGAAGCTCAAGGCGAACCCCAAGGCCCAGGCCGACAAGGAGATCTACCTCCACGCCGATCGCTCGCTCCCCTACGGCTTCGTGGTGGAGCTGATGGCGGCGATCCAGCGGGCCGGCATCCCGTCGATGGGGATGATCACCGACCCCGTGCAGCGCCCCCCGGAGCCGGCCAAGGGCGCGAGGAAGTAGCGGGTGCCGAAAGCCGAGAACGCCCACGCGCGCTCCGGGCTCGTCCCCCGCGAGGAACGCCTCGGCCTGGCGTGGACGATCTCCGCCTGCCTCCACGTGGCGATCGTCGCCGCCTTCTTCGCCGGATCCGTGGACGCCTGCGGCGGCGAGCGCGAGCCGCCCCAGACGCCCATCGCCGCCAAGCTGGTGCGCCTGGGGACCCCCAGGGACGAGCGGCTCCTCCCCCGCCTCCCCACCCAGACGCCGACGCCGTCCCGGGCCCAGGACGCCCCGGTGGTGCAGCCGGGCGAGAAGGTCGCCGCCACGCCCCCCGCGCCGACCCCGCCGCCGCCGAAGCCCGCCGAGGCCGCGGCGCCCTCCCCCGTCGCCGCCGCGGCGCCCCAGCCCAAGCAGCAGGCGAAGGCCCCCGCCGCCGCGCCCAAGAACGACTCCAAGCAGAAGCTCGACGACATCATGCGCCGCTTCACCACCGGATCCCGGCAGGGCCCGGCGGATCCGCTGCCCGGCCAGGTCGACGGCGATCCGCTGGGCGACGCGGAGAAGGCCGCCGAGGGCGAGCGCTACCTGGCGCTGGTGCAGCGCCGCATCCAGGCGAACTACACGGTCCCGTCCACGATCCCCGACGAGGAGCGGATCCGCCTGCGGGCGGTGGTGACGATCCGGGTGGAGCCGAACGGCGTGATCTCCGACTTCCGGATCACGATGCCCTCGGGGAACGACCTCTTCGACGCCGCCCTGGAGTCGGCGGTGCGCCGGGCGTCTCCCCTGCCGCCTCCGCCGGACCACCTGCGCGCGTCGCTGCAGGCCCTGCCGATCAACTTCCGGATCTGAGCGGCGGCGGCGGGATCGGGGCCTCTCGCCCGGCGCGAGGGGCGAAGAAGGCGGCTCCGCCGGCGCGCCGAGCCGGAGCGGGCGCCTCGCGAAAGGAAGCGAGGGGCCGATCGATGTGTTAGGTACCGGGCCGCCGCCCCCTGGCGTCCCCAAAGGAGCCGACGAGTTGCGCCGCATTCTGTCCCCCTTCACGATCCTTGCCCTCGCCCTCCCCGCGATCGCCTTCGCCCAGGAGGAAGCGGAGCAGCCCGCGCTGGAGATCTCGGGGGCCACCTTCCGACCCCAGCCCATCGCCGTGGCGCCGCCGATCGCCTCCGGCGACGAGGCCGCCGCCGCCGACGAGATCTACGACGCCCTCACCTTCGACCTGCAGGTGAGCGGGCTCTTCGACGTGATCCCGAGGGCCGCGTTCCTCGCCGATCCCCGAGAGGGCATGGGCCCCGAGGGGATCGCCTGGCCCCGGTGGGCCGACGTGGGGGCGGAGAGCCTGGTGAAGTTTCAGGTGACCAAGAGCGAGAAGGGCCTGCGCGCCACCTTCAAGCTTCACGACGTCCAGCCCCGGCGCACCGCCCTCACCCTCGACTTCGAGGGCCGCCGCGCGGACGCCCGCCGCCTCGCCCACCGGTTCGCCGACGCCCTGGTGGAGCACTTCACCAAGGAGCCCGGCGCCTTCTCCACGCGCATCGCCTTCGTGAAGCGCTCCAAGGGCGCGAAGGAGATCTGGGTCTCCGACTTCGACGGCAAGAACGCCGCCCCCGTCACCGAGCGCGGCGGCATCGCCATCCTCCCCGCCTGGTCCCCGGGAGGCGGCGAGCTCGTCTTCACCTTCTTCAAGCGCAGCCTGGAGTATCCCAACGGGCACCCGCAGCTCTGGAAGGCCACCCTCTCCAACGGGAGGAACGCCGCCTTCTCCGGCCGCGGCGATCTCAACACCGGCGCCGCCTACTCGCCCGACGGGACCCGGATCGCCTTCACGCTCTCCCGCGACGGCAACCCGGAGATCTACGTGATCAACTCCGACGGCACCGGGCTCACCCGCCTCACCCGCTCCGAGGGGATCGACACCTCCCCGACCTGGTCGCCGGACGGCAAGCGCATCGCCTTCGTCTCCGATCGCCACGGCACCCCGCAGATCTTCGTGATGAACGCGGACGGCTCGTCGCAGGAGCGCCTCACCCGGCAGGGCAACTACAACCAGACGCCCGCGTGGTCGCCCCGCGGCGACGAGATCGCCTTCACCGCCCGGGACGAGCGCCTGGTGTTCGACATCTTCACCATCGACGTCGAGACCAAGGGGGTCCGGCGGATCACCCAGGACCAGGGGCAGAACGAGCACCCCACTTGGTCGCCGAACGGGCGGATGCTGATGTTCTCGTCCGATCGATCTGGCCGGCGCTCGCTCTGGGTCTCGTCCGCGGACGGCAACGTGCAGCGGCGGATCGCCACCGCGGACGACGCCGAGTACACCGATCCCGCCTGGGGGCCGTTCCCCGGGAAGTAGGAGCGCGCCGTGGCCGAGCGCTTCGCCACCATCGACGTCGGCACCAACACCGTGCTGCTCCTGGTGGCGGAGCGGGGCGAAGGCGGCGCCCTGCGCGCGGTCGACGAGCGGATGGAGCTCACCCGCCTGGGACGCGGCGTCGACCGGGAGAGGCGCCTCTCGCTCGAGGCGATCGAGGAGACCCTGCGGGCGGTGGAGACCTTCGCCGCCGCCGCCCGGGAAGCGGGCGCCGCCCGCCTGGTGATCACCGCCACCAGCGCCGCCCGGGACGCGGCGAACGGGGCCGAGTTCTTCGAGCGGGTCGGGCGGGCGACCGGCGTTTCGGTGGAGGTGCTCTCGGGAGAGGCCGAGGCCCAGGCGGCGTACGAGTCGGCGAGGCGGGACTTCGGCGCCTCCGGGGAGCCCCTCGTCGTCGTCGACATCGGCGGCGGCTCCACCGAGCTGACCTTCGGCGAAGGGGGCGAGGTCTCGTTCCAGCGCTCCTTCGACGTGGGCGCGGTGCGCCTCACCGAGCGCTGGCTGCGCACGGATCCGCCCTCCCCCGCGGAGCTCGCCTCGCTGCGGGACGACCTCGCCAAGACGCTGCGCGGCGCCCCCCGCCGCCCCGATGGCGCGAGGCTCGTGGGGATCGCCGGGACCGTCACCACCCTCTGCGCCGTCTCGCTGGGCCTGGAGAGCTACGACGGCTCGCGCGTCCACGGCAGGCGCCTCCGCGCGACCGAGGTGCGGGACCTGGCGCAGCGCCTCGCGGCGATGCCGCTGGCCGAGCGCCGCCGGCTCCCCGGCCTGCCCCCCAAGCGCGCCGACGTGATCGTCGCCGGCGCGGAGGTCGTCCTGGCGGTGATGTCCTCCCTCGGCTTCGAGGAGCTCGTGGTCAGCGATCGCGGCGTCCGCTGGGGGATCCTCCACCAGCGGTTCGGCGGGGATCCGTGAGCACGCCCACCGGAGAGCGGGTGCAGGCGGCGGCCCTCCCGGCGGCGGCGCCGGTCGCGAGGGGCGCGTGGATCGCGCTGGCGATCTTCACCCTCATCAACCTGGTCAACTACCTGGACCGCTACGTCCTCGCCGGGATGCTGCCGCTGGTGCAGGCGCACTTCGGCCGCACCGACGCGCAGATGGGGATCCTGAGCTCCAGCTTCCTCGTGGTGTACGCGGTGGTGTCGCCGTTCACCGGCTTCCTCGGAGACCGCGCCTCCCGCAAGCACATCGTGGCCGCCGGCGCGATCCTGTGGTCGGCGGCGACGGTGTGGAGCGGCTTCGCCCGCACCTTCGACGAGCTCCTCCTCGCCCGGAGCTTCATCGGAATCGGCGAGGCGGGCTACGCCGCGGTGGCGCCGGGCTACCTCGCCGACCTCTTCGAGGAGAGGAGGCGGGGGCGGATCCTCGCCCTCTTCTACGCCGCGCTCCCGGTGGGCTCGGCGCTGGGCTTCACCCTGGGCGGGGTGATCGGCACCGCCTACGGATGGCGCGCCGCGTTCCTGGTGGCGGGGATCCCGGGCGCGCTGCTCGGCGTGGCCGCCCTCTTCCTGCGGGAGCCGCGGCGAGGCGCCGCCGACGGAGGCGCCCGCTTCTCGCCGGCGCGGATCGGCGCGATCGTGAGGACCCTCGCCGCCTCGCCGGGCTTCCGGTTCAACACCGCCGGATACACCGCCGCCACCTTCGCCATGGGCGGCGTCGCCGCGTGGTGGCCCACCTTCCTGGAGCGGGAGCGGGGCGTGCCGCTGGATCGGGGCGGCTTCCTCTTCGGCGCGGTCCTCGTGGTCGCCGGCTTCCTGGGGACGCTCTGCGGCGGCTGGTTGGGCGATCGCCTCCATGCCCGGGATCGGGGCGGGCACTTCCGCGCCGCGGGCTGGGGACTGGTGGCGGCGTTCCCCTTCGCGGCGGCGGGCGTCCTCCTCCGGGCCCCCGGCCTCTACTGGCCAGCGATCTTCGTGGCCCTCTTCTTCCTCTTCTTCAACACCGCCCCGCTGAACGCGGTCCTGGTGAACGTGGCGCCCCCGTCGATGCGCGCGTCGGCGGTGGCGATCAACGTCCTCGTCATCCACCTCCTCGGGGACGCGATCTCCCCGTGGCTGATGGGCCTGGTGAGCGACGCCTCCCACCTCGGGCTGGCGGTGCTCCTCGACTGCGGGATGATCCTCGTCGCCGGGGTGATCCTCCTCCTCGGCACCGGCGCGCTCCGGCGCGAGCTCGAACGGCGCGCCGCCCCCTAGAAGAGCCCGATGCTGAAGTGCAGGGCGAACGGCGCCTCCCGCAGCACCTCGTCGGGCTCGAGGTTGAACCCGACGTCGAGCGCCACCGGGCCCACCGGGGTGCCGTAGCGCAGGCCGGTGCCCGCGGCGGAGCGCAGCCGCAGGCTCGCCGGATCGAAGTTCGAGGGATCCGCCCAGAGGTTGCCGGCGTCGAGGAAGACGCCGCCCATCAGGTTGCCCGCGATCGGATAGCGCAGCTCCGCCCGGCCCAAGAGGAAGAGCTCGCCGCCGGTGGACGGCACCGCCCGGCCCTGCTGGAGGAACTGCGCCGACCGGGAGCACCCCACGTGGAAGATCAGCGCCTCGCAGTCCGCGATCTCGCGGCGGAGGGCGTCCCGCAGATCCTCCGGCACCACGTCGTCCTCGGCGAAGCCGCGGATGGTGGCGGCGCCCCCCAGGTAGAAGCGCTTGGGCGCGATGGTCACCGAGTCCTCGCGCAGGGGGAACACCCGGCCGCCGCTCGCCGAGAGCACCAGGGTGGTGCGCTCGCCGAGCGGCACGTAGCCGGTGAGCGTGCCCCACACCTTGGCGAAGTCCACCGACGTGTCGCCGCCGAGGTTGCGGGCGAAGTCGGCCTCGACCTTGGCGAAGACGCCGGCGTGCGGGTTCACCGGATCGTCCTGGAAGTTGAGGAGGAGGGCCGGCCTGGCGGAGCCCAGGAGCGTGTTCCCGTTGGGGAAGCGCAGCCGCTGCAGGTCCGCGCGGGAGAGGCTGGCGTAGACGTCGTCAATCTCCGGCGCCCGCTCGATCCAGTTCGACTCCAGCTCGTAGGCGACCCGGGCGGTCACCCGGCGGGTCATGGGCCAGTCCAGGCCGGTGAGGGCCGCGTACCGGGTCACCCGGTAGGCCGGGCGGATGTCGCGCTCGTGGATGAGATCGAGGCTGGCGCCGAGCTCGATCGGCAGGCCGTACAGGCGCGGGTAGGTGAAGCCGAGGTCCACGAAGCGCTCCAGCCCCTGCTCGACGGGCATCTCCAGCACCTCGTCGCGGAACACCTGGTAGTTCACCCTGCCGCGCACGGAGGCCTGCAGGTTTCTCCCCAGGATGTTGCGCTGGACGAACTCGGAGAAGGCGCGGGGCCCGTCCGCGATCGAGATGCCGCCGCCGACCTCCAGGGTCCGCGAGGGGCGCTCGTGGACCTCGACCACCAGATCCTTGACGGGCTCCACCACCTCGGGGTCGAGGGGGCGCACCACCGCGGTGCGGAAGAGGCCGAGCCGCATCAGCTCCTGCTGGCTGGCCGCGAGCTCGGCGCTCCCCAGGACCGATCCCTCCTTCAGGCCGAGGGTCTCGTCGAAGACCACCCGGCGGGTGCGGTTGTTCCCCTGGACGAGGATCCGCCCCACCCGCACCTGCGGCCCCTCGGTGACGTGGAAGAGCACCCGCGCCCGGGTGGGATCCTCCGGGGGCCGGACGACCTCGGCCCGGACCGTGGCGTAGAGGTAGCCGTGCCTGCCGTACAGCGAGCGGAGCTCGAGGCGCCGCTCCTCCACCTGCCGCTCCGACAGCGGCCTGCCGGGCGCCACCGGGTTCGAGGGGGAGAGGAGCGCGGCGGGATCGAGGGCGGAGGCCCCCGGGTACTCCACCGCGCGGATGCGGGTGCGGCGCCCCTCCCGGATCTCGATCTCCACCTCGGCGAGCCGGCGGACCTCGTCGATCTCGACGCGGGGGGCCTCGATCCGGGCGTCGAGGAAGCCGAGATCGCGGTAGCGCGCCGTCAGCTCCTCCACCACCTGGGCGTAGAGCTCGTCGTCGTACACGAGGTAGGGATCGAGGAGGCTGCCGCCGCCCCGCGCCGTCGTGCCCAGGGCGCGGTCGAGCTCCCCCTGCTCCAGCTTCTCGAGCAGCGACCTCGACTCGGCGCTGGAGGCGAGGATCTCGGCCAGCATCTCCTGCATCTCGTCGTTCTGGATGGCGTAGTTGCCCCGGAAGGAGACCCGCCGCACCAGCAGCGGGGCGCCCTCGGCCACGTGGAAGACGACCTCCGCCTCTCGGCCGTCGCGGGAGGTGCGCTCCGTGGCCTGCACGCGGACGTCGTAGTAGCCGACGCGGCGGTAGCGGCGCTCGATCCGGGAGGCGAGCTCGGCGATCATGAGCGCGTCGAGGTGCTCCTCTCCCGCGTACGCGAGGAAGCTCCGCAGCCTCGCGTCGTCGAAAGCGTGGTTGCCGCGGATCCGCAGGCTCATCCGCGGGCCGGCGTCGACGTCGACCTCCACCTGGGCGAGGCCGGGCGCCACCGGGACAATGCGGGGCTGCCCCACCCTCGCCCGCCAGTGCCCGGCGCTCCGGTACCTGGCGCGGAGGGCCTCCAGCTCGGCCTCCACCCGGCGGCGATCGAGCACGTCGCCGGCGGCGAGCGTGATCGCGCTCATCCACAGCTCCCGATCGCCGGGATCCCCCTTCAGATCGAAGGCCTTCAGGCGGGTGGGCAGCCCCTCCGACACGTCGATGTGGACCTCCAGGCCGGCGGACACGGGCTCGGTGCGGATCCGGACCCGGGCGTCCTGGTAGCCCGCCCGCGCCAGGGCCTCCCGGACCCCCGTGGCCGCCGCCTCGATCCGATCCTCGGAGACCTCCATCCCCCTGGCGAGGCCGGATGCGCGGCGGAGCTGGTCGCCGTCCACCCGGGCCTCGGAGACGAGGTGCACCGCGGTGATCGGCCGCCGGGGTTCGAGGACGAGGACGAGGCGGATCGCGCCGCTCGGCAGACCGCTGGTGAAGGCGGTGACGTTGGCGAAGCGGCCGGTCTCGTAGAGGCGCTGGAGGGTGCGACGCAGCGCGCGCCGGGAGAGGGGGTCCCCGGTGGAGATGGCGACCAGGGGCTCGTAGTCCTCGGGATCCGTCAGGCCGGGCGCGCGGATCTCGACCTCCGCCACCACCGGCCCCGAAGGGACCTCGGCGGGCGCGCGGGACGGCGGCAGCGCCAGGCCGCAGGCCGCGAGGGCGAGGACGAGCGCGCGCCTCATTCCCACTCCCATCGCAGCTTGAGGTCGATGCCGAGGTCGCCGGAGGAGTAGCCCACCACCTCGTTCTGCCAGATGAGCTGGGTGGAGAGCCGCTCGCTCACCTTCATCTCGGCGGACGCCCGCCGGCCCTTGGTGGTGGCGAAGGGAGCGGCCGCCTTCAGCCGGAAGCGATCGGTGAGCACCTTGGTCTCGAAGACCGCCATCGGCTCCATCTGCCCGGTGAGCTCCGAGTACTGGCTCGTCACCGACAGGTCGGGATCCATCAGGATCGGCGTCTGGGGGAGCCAGCGCTTCACGTGCTCGTCCAGGCCGGACACCGCCAGCAGCGCCTCCGCCGCCACGCCGGCGCCGAGGGCGGCGTTGCCCCCGCGATCGAGATCCCACGAGGTGATCCCGAAGGTGAGCAGCGTGACGATGTCGGCCTGGGCCAGCGACGGCTCCGAACGGAGATCGAGGTGGTAGCCGGTGGTCGCGTCGTCGCCCAGGCGCCCGTAGGCGCGGGCGGCGATCCGGTAGTCGCGGACCTCCGTCTCGGCGGTGACGTCGAAGGCGGGATCGATCCGGTCGCGCTCGGAGAAGTCGACCATGCCGTGGGTGAGCCGGTACTCGTTCCCGCGGAAGAAGGCGGTCCCCTCCAGGACCTCGACCGATCCCAGCAAGCCCATGCGCACGTTGCTGCCCACCAGCTTCAGCCTGCCGGGGCCCCCGGTGGGCGATCCCACGAACTGGAGCCGGGCGCGGATCAGGTTGTTGTCGATGCGCATGTCGCGTCCGCCCACCAGATCCAGGTCGAAGCGGATGCGCTCCTCCTCGTCGGCGGACGGCGTGGCGTGGAAGCGCCTGCGGAAGTCGAGCATGGCCTTCTCCAGCTCGAGATCCCGGGCGTAGCGGAGCCGCTCCACGTTGAGCTCGCCGCCGAGGAGCAGATCGTCCGGCCATCCCCCCGACAGCGTCACCCGGCCCGAGACCACGGCGGGCCAGTCGGCGGGCTTTCGCCAGGTCATGTTGGTGCCGTTCAGGACCAGGTCGAAGCGATCCGGCGCGAAGCGGCGAAGCGAAACGGTGCCGCCCAGGGTCGCCTGCCCGCCGTTGACGCCGAGGCGGGCGTCCTCGATCACCACCTGGTTCTGCGAGAAGGCGAGGTTGCTCTGCAACGACTGCACCTGGATCGGGAGGGCCTTGACCCGGAACGCGCCGTCCCGCACCTGCGCCGAGCCCACCAGGATCGGAAACTCGGACCGGCCGGTGAGCGCCGCCTGCAGCGAGATCACGCCCCCCGCGTACTCGATCTGGGGCAGGAGCTTCTCCACCAGGCGGGCGTCGAACGCGCCGGCGGCGTGGAGATCCAGGACGCCCGCGGCGTCGCGGCTGCCGCGCAGGGAGAGCGAGGTGTTGGGCCCCCGCAGCTCGAAGCGGTGCAGGTCGAGCGCCCGCCCCGCGAACGAGAGCCTCGTCTCGCCGACGCCGTTCGCCTGGAAGTCCCCCGACGTGATCTGCAGCTCGGTGAGGGCCAGCTCGCCCTCGGACGCCATCACGTCGACCAGGCTCCCCCGGGCGAGCAGCGTGCCCCGGAGCACGCCGCCGATGCCGAGATCCTCCGGGAGGAAGCGCGACAGATCGCCCACCGCCAGGTCGACGCCGGCGTCGAAGGGGAGCGACTCGACCAGGCGCAGCGAGGCCGACAGCGGGCCCGCCCCCAGGAGGACGCCGCGGACGTTCACCTGATCGCCCTGCGTCTCCAGGGAGAGGCGGGTCGAGGCCAGGTCGACGCCGCGGGCCGCGAGCCCTTCGCCGAAGATCTCGCCGGTGAGCACCAGGGCGTCCACGTCGCCGGAGAGGCGGGCGTTCGCGCCCACCACCCCCTCCAGATCCGCCCACTCGCCGAACTCTCCCAGCAGGTCGCGGATGGGCAGATCCCTCGCCTCGATCACGGCGTGGACCCTGGGCGCGCCCTCGCTCGGAAAGTGGAAGCCGGCGTCGGCGTCGGCGGCGCCCTCCCCCCGGGTGAGCCGGAGGCCGGAGAGGCGGAGCTCGTGGATCCCGGGGAGCTCCACGTCCGCCTGCAGCCGATCGAAGGGCCGGTCGAGGAAGCGGGCGTCCACGAGCTCGATCCGCCCCTCGCCCGCGACGTCCGGCAGGGGGCCCGAGACCTTCCCGCGGAGGACGTGGATGCGGCCGCCGAGGTGCTCCTTCATCCACGCCAGGGGCGGCAGGAGCGGCCCCGTCGCGCTCCACACGTCCTGGATCCGGCCGCCCTCGCGCGCCGAGGCCCGGGCCTCGATGGTGGGCGCGTCTCCGAGGATCAGCTTCACCTCGCCGTCGTAGGTGGTGGCGCCGTAGGTCCCGACCACCTGGTGGAAGTCCAGGGTGTGCCGGCCGGGGTACGAGACCGCGTGGGAGCGGACCCGGCCCAGCTCCGCCGTGAAGAGGCGGGCCTCGTCCAGATCGAGGTCGCCCTCGATGATGGGGTCGGCGTAGGGGCCGTCGATGATCGCGGTGATCTCGCCGGCACCCGCCACGGGGAGGCCGGCGATGTGCGACGCGACGTGGGCGAGATCGATGTGGGTGGCGCGGGCGTGGATGGTGAGGCCGCGCTCCTCCTCGAAGCCGAGCCGCGCCGAGAGGTCGAGGTGGGTGCCCGGCCCGAAGTCGATCCTCGCGCCGTCGAGGAAGATGTTGTCCGCGGTGATGCGGGTGCGGGTCTCGAGCTGCGCCTTGCCGGGGACCTCCACCACCACCGTCCCGGCGGGCGCGTGCCACGGCACGTTGCGGACCCGGAACGAGCGCATCTCGAGGGAGCTCGTCCCCTCGAGCACGAAGCCGCCTCCCAGCTTCCCCGAGAGCCGGTGGACGGAGTCCACCACCATCATCACCGGCGTGTTCTGCACGGTGAGGCGGGTCATCAGCCGGTGGAACTCGAGCGCCTCGGTGCGCACCTCGACCTCCATCGGGAGGTCGCCGGTCAGCTCGACGTCCGCCGTGATGCGCGCCCTGCCGTCGCCGATCGGCCAGAGCAGCTCGTCGACGAGGAGGCGCCCGCCCCCGACGTGGAACGCCGCCACCAGGTCGCCGAAGCCGTAGCCATCCAGGTCGATCTCCTCGAGATCCACCTTGCCGCCCGCCGACGGCGCGGCGGCGGGCCCGTCGATCCGGGCTTCGGCCACGAAGCGGCCGGTCAGCGAGTCCATGCCCGCGTGCCCGGCGAGCACGGCGAGGTCGCCGCCGGCCTGCACCCGCAGCGCGAGGATGGGGGCGCAGACGTCCCGCACCTCGCCGCTCGCGCCGAGCTCGAGCCCCGGGAGCCTCGCCGAGAGCCTCTCCACCCGGAGCCGCTCCTCGGCCGGGATCAGCTCCAGCTCGGCCTCGAGCGCCTCGAGCGAGAGGAGGTCGGCGCCCTCGGCCTCGTAGGATCCGGCGAGGCGAAGCCGCGCCACGTAGCGCTCGGCACCGCTCCCGCCGGCGCGCTGCGGCGTGCGGGCGATCGTGGCCCGGCGCCGCTCCACCTGCAGGTCGATCCCGCCCGCCGTGACGCCCCGCCCCTCTCCCAGCCGGATCCGCACCGTGCCGTCCCGGATCCGGAGGGCGTCCACCCGGAGGCGGTCCAGGATCGACAGGCACGTCCCGTCGCCATCGGATCCGCCCTCCCCGTCGGAGGAGGCCTTGGGGGTCCACACCACCTCCGGTCGATCCAGCTCGATGGCGTGGATCGCCATCGCGGGCCCGAAGGCGATGGTGGAGAGGTCGATGCCGATGCGATCGATCGAGAGCTCGGGCAGATCGTCTCCCCCCGCGCCGAGGTGGACGCCGTGGGCGACCACCGTGGCCCGCCAGGGGTCGATCTCGCAGGACGCGATCCGGAAGGGCCCGTCGAGGATCCTGCCGATGGCCGACTCCGCCCGCATGCAGAGCTGGAGCGCCGCCCACTCCGTGCGCAGGACCAGCATCGCGGCGCAGAGCGTGCCAGCCACCAGGACCAGGAACTTGAGCGCCCAGCGTCGCTTCACGGGGGGTCTGTGGCGAGGCGGCCTGTCAGAGCTTGCCTCGCCCCTCCTGCTTCCGACCGGGGGCGGGAGGAGGCGACGCTTCGGTGCGGCTCACCGCCACCGCGACGTCCCGGTACGAGGGATCCACGTGGGCCACCTTGCGGAAGTGGGTGTTGGCGGAGGCCAGGTCCCCGAGCGCCTCGAAGGAGAGCCCGATCTCGAAGTGCAGCGCCTTCGCCGCGTCGGGCGTCACCGACTCGCAACCCAGGGCCGCCAGGAAGGCCTCGATCGCGCGATCGTGCTTGCCCTGGAGCGCCTCGCACATGCCCGCCATCGTCAGGCAGTCGAGCTCCTTCTTCTTTCCGATGCAGGCCTGCCGCGCGATCGTGAACTCGGCCACGGCGTCGGCGAGCAGGCCCATCTCCTTGTAGGCGATCCCGAGATCGTAGTGGGTGTCGGTGTCCTCGGCGCTCACGACCTGCGAGACGCCGCGCTTGAACTCGGCGAGCACGTCGTCCACCGAGTACTGGAACTCGTTGCTCCGCTCCGCCGCGGGCCCGAGGGAGTCCAGCTCGCTCGCGAGCTCCGCGGCGAGATCGAATTGCGAGTCCGTGCCGGGGCTGAACATCGGCTCGGTCACCTTCACCGACCCCGGCGTGGGCGGCAGCCGCGCCAGCACGGTGGGGGGAGGAGGCTCGACGTCGGCGGCCGACCGAGGCGTCCCCTCGCGCGCCATCTGCAGGGCCTGGTCGAGGAGGCGCTGGGCCAGCTCGTTCCCCGGCACCTTGGCGAGGACCGCGCGGAAGGTCTCCTCCGCCTCCGCGAGGTAGCCCTGCTCCAGGAAGAACGCACCCTCCGCCAGCTCCGACTCGATCTCCGACTGCTCCTTGGCGCCGAGGCCGACGGGCTCTTCCGATCCGGCGAACTCCAGCGCGGCCTCCGCCCACGGCTCCTCGACGATCTCGTCGTCCCCCGGCATCCCCCCGGGGAAGGCCACGGTCCGCTCCTCGGCGGCGGGCCCCGCCGTGATGTCCTCCTCGGTGAGGACGATGGCGTCGCCGCCATCCCAGGCCTCCAGGATCTCCTCGTCCGCTCCGTCCCCCTCGCCGACGAGGAGCAGATCGTCGTCGTCCAGGGTGTCGACGGCGGCGGTGGCCGCCTCCGGGGCCTGCTCTGCGACCGACGGCGGCTCCTCCGGGACGATGGCCAGCGCAGGCCCCGCCGAGGGCGTCTCGTCGCCCTCGGGGAGCGTGACCAGCTCCTCGTCCTCCAGATCGTCCGCGGGGACGACGATCTCCTCGTCCCCCTCCGGGACGTCCAGCTCCAGCGCGCCATCGAGCGCGTGGGTGGTCCCCGCCTCCACCCGCCGCTCCAGCGGCGCGGCCTCGGGGGCGGGCTCCGGGAAGAAGGGATCGTCCGGCGGCCGCTCGAAGCGGGCCCGGGCGGGGGCCTCGACCTCCTCGATGTCGAGGCGGATCGAGACCTCGGCGGGCTCCGCCGCTCCCTCTCCCTCGGGCTCGTCCCCGCCGGAGTAGGCGGCGATCAGCTCCTCGACCTCCGGATGATCCGCGGCGATGTCGATGAGCCTGTGGAGGTGGACGTAGCCGCGCTCGAGCTCCCCCTGCTCGAGGCAGCGGCGCGCCACCTCGATCATCGCCTCGAGGGCGCCGGCGGAGTCCCCCACGGCGGTGCGCACCTGGACCGCGCGCTCCAGTCCGTCCAGGGAGGTGGGATCCAACTGGAGGACCAGGGCCACGTGGGCGGCGGCCTTCTCGTTGAGGCCGTATTTCAGGTAGACGTCGATCTCGGTGAGGAGCTTGGGGAGCTTCTCCTTCTCCCCGGGGGGCGCGGCCTTGGCCGGCCCCCCCGATCGCCCGGCGACCGGTCCACCCGAGACCTTCGAGACCTTCGAGCCCTTCGGCCCCCCGGACACCCGGGCCGCCGCGGCCGCGCGAGCCGGCCCCGACGAAGGCGCCAGCGTGGGCCTGGGATGCGGCTCGGCGGGCGTCGCGGCGGGTGCCGGCCGAGCCGGGGCCTCCGGAGCCCTGACGAAGGCGACCGCGGCGTCGGGATCGTCCGGCGCCAGCTCCAGGACCTTGCGCCACACGGCCCTCTCCTCGTCCAGCCGGTTGGCCTCGCGATGGACGCGGGCGAGCTCCTTGTAGACGGAGATCGTCTTGGGGATCTGCCCCAGCTCCTGGAAGGCCCGCGCGAGGAGGTCGAGCGTGGCCACGTCGTGGGGATCCGCGGTGAAGTTCACCTGGAGCCGAACGAGGGCGCGCCTCGGATCCTTGCGGCCGAGGTGGAGCGCGGCCAGCTCCCGGGAGAGGGCCAGGTCGTCGGGCGCGAGCGAGACGATCCGCTCGCCCACCCGGACGTAGTCGTCCATGCGCCCGTGGGACCTGAGGTGAACCGCCGACACCCGGAGCTCCCGGAGGGCGTCCTGGGTCTGGCCCTGCTGGGCGAAGAGCTCGCCGAGCTTGATCCGCGACCCGACGTTGTCGGGATCGAGATCCACCATGCGCCGGAGCACGTCGAGCGCGTCCGCGGCGTTGCCCGCCTTCTCGTGGTGGTTCGCGACAATCCGGAGCTGGCCCATCGCGTCGGAGAGGAGCCCGAGCTGCTGGTACAGCTCCGCGAGCTCCAGGTTCACCTCGATGCGATCCGGATCCAGCTTGACGATCTGCTTGTAGACCGCGACCGCCTTGAGGAAAAACCCGTCCGCCGCGTAGCTCTTCGCCACCTCCAGGAGCGTCGCCGCCGCGGTGAGGTTGTCACCCTTCTTCTGCTGGAGCTCACCGATCTTCAGCAGGATGCGGACGTCCTTCGGGTCCGCCTTCCTCGCCTTCTGGTACTCCGCGATGGCCTTGTCGAGCTGGCCCTTCTGGACCAGCTTGGCTGCAGCCTGGGTGAACTTGTTCTTGTCCATGCGAGGGTACGGACCGTCCTTCGGCAACGCCCTGGGGAATGACCGGGCACCACCCTTCGCGCTGGATCTTGGGGGCGGTTTCCCGAGCGTTCCTGAGAGGCTCGAAACCGCAACCGAATCAACGAGTTAGGCGGCCCCCACCGGGTCGCGAGCCACCAGCCTAGGCGAACGATCCGGGCGGGTCAAGGAACCGGGCCGGCCCCCCCGCCACGCCCTCGGGGGGCGGCGCGGCGGCGCCGAGAGCGGGCGCTTCTACGGCGTCTCTTCGATGGACCGGCGGGTGGCGGCCTGCTGGATCCGCTCCACGATCCGGGTGTCGTAGTCGCCCGCGACGAAGTCGGGCCAGGCCAGGACCTGCTTGTGGAAGGCTGCGTTCGTCTTGATCCCCTCCACCACCAGCTCGTCGAGCGCGCGCCGCCCGCGGGCGATCGCCTCCTCCCGATCCCGGCCGTAGCAGATCAGCTTGGCAATGAGGGAGTCGTAGTACGGCTGCACCTTGTACTGCTCGTAGGCGAGGGAGTCGAAGCGGACGCCGAAGCCGCCGGGGATGTGGAAGCCGGTGATCCGCCCGGGGGACGGCGCGAAGGTGATCGGATCCTCGGCGTTGATCCGGAACTCGATGGCGTGCCCCTCGAGCTTGATGTCCTTTTGGCTGCGCCCGAGCTTCTCACCCGCGGCGAGCCGGATCTGCTCCTTCAGCAGATCGATGCCGGTCACCTGCTCCGTCACCGGGTGCTCCACCTGGATGCGGGTGTTCATCTCCATGAAGAAGAAGTCGCCGTTCTCGTCCAGGAGGAACTCGATGGTGCCGACGTTGTTGTAGCCGATGTGCTTCATCGCCTCGATGGCGACCTTGCCCATCTTCTCGCGCGTCTTGGGGGTCAGCGCCGGCGACGGCGCCTCCTCGATCAGCTTCTGGTGGCGGCGCTGCACCGAGCACTCCCGCTCGCCCAGGTGCACGACGTTGCCGTGCTCGTCCGCCAGGATCTGCATCTCGACGTGGCGTGGCTTCTCGACGTAGCGCTCGATGTACATCGAGCCGTCCCCGAAGGCGGCCACCGCCTCGGCGCTCGCCGTGTTGAAGGCCTGGGCGACCGCGTCGGCGCTCCGGACGATCTTCATCCCGCGCCCGCCGCCACCCGCCGCCGCCTTCAGGATCACCGGGAAGCCGATCTTCTTCGCCATCGCCTCGGCCTCCTGCGCGTCGCGCAGGGCCGCCTTGCTGCCGGGCAGGAGGGGTAGCCCCGCCTCCAGCGCGGCCTCCCGGGCCCGGACCTTGTTGCCCATCAGCCGGATCATCTCCGGCCGCGGGCCGATCCAGGCGATCCCGCAGGACTTCACCACCTCCGCGAACTCCGCGTTCTCGGAGAGGAAGCCGTAGCCCGGGTGGATCGCGTCGGTGCCGGTGATCTCCGCCGCCGAGAGGACCGCGGGCACGTGGAGGTAGCTCTCCTTCGACGACGGCGGGCCGATGCAGATCGACTCGTCGGCGAAGCGAACGTGCAGCGCCTCCGCGTCGGCGGTGGAGTGCACCGCCACCGTCTCGATGCCCATCTCGCGGCAGGCGCGGATCACGCGCAGGGCGATCTCGCCCCGGTTGGCGATGAGGACTTTCTTGAACATCAGGCAGGCTCGATGCGGAAGAGCGGCTCGCCGAACTCCACCGGCTGCCCGTTCTGGACGAAGACCTCCACCACCTCGCCGGCGACCTCGGCCTCGATCTCGTTCATCAGCTTCATCGCCTCGACGATGCAGAGGACCTGGCCCTTGCGGACCGTCTGGCCCACCTCGACGAACATCGGCGCGTCCGGGGACGGCGCCCGGTAGAAGGTGCCGACGAAGGGCGAGGTGACGACGACGCCGGGGGCAGCCTCCGCCTCCGCGGGGGCGGCCGAGGCGGGAGCGGCGGGAGCGCCGGCGGGGGCGGCCACGGCGACCGCCGAGGGGGGCGGGAGCGGCGCGGAGGCCACGTGGGTGTACGCCGGCTCGTGCCCGCGGCGGATCTTCAGCTTCTCGTCGCCGTTGCGGTACTCGAACCGGGTGATCTCAGTGCCTTCCAGCGCCTCGATGATCGCCTTGATCTTCTCGACTTCCAAAGCTTCCTCCAGGGTGGAACTCTCGGCTCCCGACGTCCGCGCCTCACGGCTGCGCCGGATGAAATCGTCCCGCGCTGAAACAGGGGGTTCGAGCCGCGCATTCTACGGTGCACGCGGGCCGATACCAGCAGGAAATGCGGAAAACTTGGACGCAGGGCGTCACGGATCCTCGGCGGCGCACGCGTCGTACGCGGCGCCGCTCGCGGGATCGGAGCGCGCGATCAGACGCGGGTGAGGTACTGACCCGTGCGCGTGTCGACCTTGATGGTGTCGCCCTCGTTGATGAAGAGCGGGACCTGCACCACGAAGCCGGTCTCGAGCTCTGCGGGCTTCATCGCGCCGGAGACGGTGTCGCCGCGGACGCCGGGATCGCACTTGACGATCCTCAGATCCATCGAGTTGGGGACGGTCACGCCGATCGCCTTGCCGCGATAGAAGAGGATCTGGACGTCGACGTTCTCCTTCATGAAGTTCTTCGCGTTGCCCAGGTTCTCCTCGGGGACGAAGGTCTGCTCGAAGGTCTTCTGATCCATGAAGTGATAGTCGGTGCCCTCCTTGTAGAGGAACTGCATCGCCTTCTCTTCGATGTCCGGTCGGACGAACCGGTCGCCGGAGCGGAAGTTCTTCTCGAGGGTATTGCCCGTGAGGAGCGAGCGATACTTCGTGCGGACGAACGCCGCGCCCTTGCCCGGCTTCACGTGCTGGAACTCGACGATCTCGTAGGGGTGATCGTCGATCTCGATCTTGAGACCGTTCCGGAACTCCGTGGTGTCGACCATCTCTGCCATCTTCGGATCCTTCGTTGGGGCCGCCCCGTCAGGCCGGCGGCGGCGAGCTCGGGCCGGATCGGCCGGCCTGGAAACCGCTACAGCTCTCTTTCGAGCTTGGGAGCCGCGACGCGCAGGAGGAAACGGCCCTTCCCGGTGTTGCCGTCCGGGGTCATGGCCAGCACCAGGAAGTAGTCGGAGTTGATCGGCCGCAGGTGCGTCATGAGCTGTTCGGTGCCGATCGAGACCTCCGAGAGCGGGCCCGACTGCAGCAGGTCCGCGGCCTGGCGGACCTGCCCCATGAGCCCCGAGTACTCCACCATCAGGGTCTCGACGTCGTGCGAGGAGGGCTGGGCGGTGATGGTTTCGATGGCGATGCCGTCGTAGCCCATCACGCTGGCCGCCACCGCACCCTCGACCTTGCAGATCTCCTCGAGGTGTTCTCGAAAGCTCATGGGCCTCCCTTTCCTGGCGCCCTCGTGCGGCGGCGCAAGCTACAGAACCGCCCGGCGCCGCGTCAAGCGGCCCGGGCGTTCGCGGATTCGACGAGGCGCGGCTCCTCGCGCCCCGCGATTCGTCGGATGCGGCAGAGGACCCGCCCTCCTGCCGGGTTCGTTCCTCGCGACGGGCGCCTCAGTCGCCGCCGGCACCTCCGCCGCCGTTCCCGCCGGGCGTGGTCTTGGCGCAGGCCCAGCCGTCGGGCTGCGCGGCGGACGCGCAGACCGCCTCCACCGGGCCACCCCCGCAGGGGTCGGGACGAAGGCATCCGCTGCAGAGATCGATGGTGTAGGCCAGGTCGTTCGACTTGGCCTCGGTGCCGTCGAAGAGCTCGCCCTTCGCCATCACCCAGAGGCGCAGCGGCACGAAGCCGTTCTCGAAGATCTCCGGTCGGTCGTGGATCGCGGTCGCGATGCTCTGCGGGATCGCGCCGATCGGCGCGAAGTGCCGCTCCCCCGTTTCCACCACGATCCCCGCGGGGATGCTCACGGCTTCCGGCAGGAAGTCCCAGGGCCCGATCCGATCGTAGGCGATCTCGATCTCGGTCACCTTCACCTGGTTCGAGTTCAGGCGCCCCGCCCCCAGGTTCTCGTTCGACTTCAGGTTGTTGACGAGCTGGATGTAGATCCCGAAGTCGCCGCCCCCGTCCATCGCGAGGTCCACGTCGTAGATCCCGCCCACGATGGGCTGTTCCGTGTGAAAGCAGCCGTCCTTGGTGGCCCGGAGGCCATGGAAGGACTTGAGGGTCAGCGCCTCCGTGCCCGTGGCCTCGCCGCACGCCCAGGCGGCGCCGACGGCGGAGAGCAGGGCCAGGGTGATGCCGAAGCGAACTCTTGCGCTCATTACGTTCTCCGAATCTCCGGTGCGGCCCTTCAGCCGCCCGCGACCACCGAAGCCTCGCGGTTGACGATCGTGGGGCTGACGAAGATCAGGAGCTCCGTCCGATCGTCGGTCGTGGTGTCGCTCTTGAAGAGCCAGCCCAGGATCGGGATGTCGCCGAAGAGGGGCACCTGCGCCAGCTTCTCCGAGGTGCGGCGGGTGTAGATGCCGCCGATCACCGTGGTGTCGCCGTCCTTCACCAGCACCTCGGTCTGCGCCTCGCGCTTGGTGATGGCGGGCTGGCCGTTGGCGCCGGTGATGTTCTCGCTGGGCTGGTTGTTGGACGCCCGGATCTTCATCAGGATCGAGCCGTCCGAGGTAACGTGGGGGGTGACCCGCAGCTCGAGCTTCGCCTCGACGAAGACGGTGTTCACGCCCGCCGCCGAGACCTGGGAGAAAGGGATCGACACGCCCTGCCCGATCACGGCCTCGGTGTTGTCCAGCGTGGTCACCTTCGGAGCCGACACCGTCTTGAGGAGGCCCTGGGTCTCGAGGGCGGTGAGGCGCAGGTTGAGCAGGGCCGCGCCGCCGGCGGAGCCGAAGCTGAAGCCGACCGCGCCGCCGGAGCTCTGCGCCACCGCGGCGGGGAAGCTCACCGCCCAGTTCGGCTGGGCCGGGATGGCCCCGCCGGCGCCCACCGCCCCGGGGATCGAGCCGGCGGAGTTGACGTTGTTGGGGAAGGCGAGGCCGGTGGCGTTGCCCATGGACGCGTTCGCGGTGAGGTTGCCGCCCCACTGGATGCCGATCTCCCGCTTGAAGTTCGAGGAGGCCTCGACGATGCGGGCGGCGATGAGCACCTGCGGGGTCTGGGTGTCGAGGCTGCGGATGAGCGCCTCCACCCGGGCGATCGCCTCGGAGATGTCCTTCACGATCAGGGTGTTGGTGCGGGCGTCCACCACCACCGAGCCGCGCTTGGTGAGGAGGTTTTTCACCTTGCCCTCGACGTCCTTCGCCAGCGCGTAATTCACCGGGATGATTCGCACCCGCAGCGGCATGGCGTCCTCGCGGGCCACGGTGGCCTTGGCGGCCTGCTCCTGCTCCGCGAGGATCTGGCGCAGCGGCGCGATCCGGATGATGTTGCCGGTGACCTCCTTGCCCAGGCCCTTGCTCTTGAGGATGAGATCCAGCGCCTGATCCCAGGGGACGTTGCGCAGCCGGATGGTGAGGGAGCCGCGAACGTCGTCGGCGACGACGATGTTGCGCTTGGAGACCTCGGCGATCACCCGGAGGAGGTTGTGGATGTCGATGTCCTTGAACTCGAAGCTGACGCGCCGGCCCGTGTAGACCGGCTTCCTCCGCTGCGGCCCCACGGGGAGGTCCACCGTCTCGGTGTCGTCCGCCGCGACGCGGATGGTGCCGGTGGCCTCGTCGACGATCTCGATCTCGGCCACCTCGTTGGACTGGAAGCTCCACACCAGCTTATTGCCGGTCGCCTCGATGCGGTCGTCGGCGGGATGCGCCAGCGCCACCACCACCCGCACGTCCCCGGAGGCGGGGTCCGAGAAGGAGGAGATGGTGCGGATCGGCCCGGCGTAGGCGGAGGCGTCCAGCGAGCGCACGAGGCGCTGCGGGATCTGGGCGCGCTCGAGAGTGAGGACGAGCGTGGAGGGGTTGGGGCGGGTCACCTCGTACCGGCCCGCGCGCGACAGCTCGATCTGGACGTTCTGCTTGTCGGCGTCGCCCTTGAAGGCCACGTCGAGGACCTTGGTCACCGGGGCGGCGGCGGGAGCCGGCTTCGCCTCGGGAGCGGAGGCGACGGCGATCGGCGCCGCGACGGGAGCGGCGTCGGGGACGGGCACCTCGACCGCGGCGACGGGGGCCGGGGTCGCCTCGGCGGACTCGGCCACCATCACCGGGGCCGCCTCGACGCGCCGATCCAGGGTGACGCGCAGGCCCCTCGAGATCCGCTCGACCCGATAGGCGGGCATCTCCACCTTCGGATCCGCGTCGAGGACGACCCGCAGCTTCCCCTCGTGGACCCCGTATCGAATGCCCGCGAGCTCGCGGCCGTCCACCCGTCGCGCGCGCGCCGCCGCCTTGCCCACGCCGTGCAGATCGATCGCGAGGCGGGGCGGATCCTTCAGCTCCAGGAGATCGAAGGTCCCCACGTCGCCGTCCGCCTTCAACTCGATCCTGGTGCCCTCGGCGTCGGTGGAGACCCGGGCGTCCACGAGCCGGCTCGCCGGATGGCGCACCGTCGCCTCGTCGCGCTTCGCGACCACCACGTTCGGCCCGAGGGGTTCGCCTGCAGGCTCCCCGTCGCCGGCGGTCGCGCCCACGGAGAACAGCAGGGTGGCCGCTGCGAAGACGGCGCCTACGCCCCTGTTGAAGACCTGGCTCATCCCAAAGCTCCCATTCCAAACTTCGTTTCTCGCCCCGTGCCGCGGCGTGGGTTCTCTACTCGCGCGCATCCTGCGGCGTCAGATCGACGTCCGGCTTCTCGATCGTCGACCCCTTCGCCCGGAGCTGCATCTCCGTCTTCGTCGGGATCACCTGCCCCTGGGGGCCGCGCAGGTACTCGGTCACCACCAGGCGATCGCGCCGGATGTCCGTGACCTTGCCGCTGCGCTTGCCGATGCTCATCCCCCGGCGCAGGAGGTGACCCTTGCCCGCGGGATCCTCCACCATGGCGACGGGGCTCGCCTGCCCCGACACCACCGCCACGACCCGGAGCTGATCGAGCTCCCAGACGCAGAGCGGACCGCAGCTCTCGTCGACCACCGGCGCCTCGACCACCACGATCTCGTCCAGGACGGAGCGGAACGGATCCCGCTTCCCGGCGGGCGAGTAGGCGTACTCTACCACCTCGGCGGGGGCGCCCTCCTCTTCCACTTTCGGGGCCTTCGCCTTCTTGTTCTTGGCCGCGGCCGAGGCGGCCTTGGGCGCCGGAGCCGGGGGCGGCGCGGCGTCGTCGCCGCAGGCGGCCGCCAGCAGGCTCACCGCGAACAGGCTCGCGAGGATCGTCGTTCGCATCACTTCCTACCCCGCCGGCGGCTCGGCTTCTTCTTGGTGTCCTCCGGCGCCTTCTCGCGGAACCGGAAGGTGGTCGCCACGAACTCCGCGTCGAGGACCACCTTCTCGCTCTGCTTCTTGGGCGAGCCGAACTTGAGATCGCCCACGTTGACGATCCGCTTCAGCTTCCCCACGGCGTCGAAGAACATCGCGATCTCGTGGAAGCTCCCGGCGACCTTCATCTTCACCGGGATCCGGGCGAAGAAGTCCTGGGGGACCTCCGCCTGCGGCTCCACCAGGGTGATGGTCAGGCCGCTCTTGATGCCCAGGTCGTTGAGCTGGCGCAGGAGCTCGTCGATCGCCTTGTCGTTCGGCAGCTCCTGCATCGCCGCGTCGAGCTGCGCCTCGAGCACCTCCTTCTGCTTGCGGTACTCGTTGAGGTTGTTCGCGATCTGCTGCTTGTCGATGAACTGCCCCTCGAGCGACCTGCGGGTCTCCTCGGCATCGAGGATCTCCTGGTTGGTCGGATCCACGAGCACGAACCAGTTCAGCGCCGTGAGCACGGTGGAGATCGCCACCACCGCTCCGATCTTCACCACCCATGGGGCCCGGACGATCCGGACGATCAACTGCTCCATGTCCCAGACCTCCCGGTGCTCAAACGGCGTAGTTGATCCTGCAGGTGAGCTCGAAGTCGACGCGCGCCCCCTGCCTGCGCGACTGCACCGACTTCTTCAGCGACGGCTCCGAGAAGAAGGGGCTCTTCTTGAGGGCCTTCATCAAGTCGGCGAGGTCCTCGTTGGTCATCGCGCCCCCCCTCATCGTCATCGCCCCGTTCTTCTCGTCGATCGAGGTGATCCACACCTTCTCGGGCATGAGGGTGGCGAGCTCGTCGAGCATGCGCACCGGTCCCGAGCGCCCCTTGCGCAGCTTCTCCAGGACCGCGAGCTTGTCCTCGAGGGCCTTCTTCTGCTTCGAGATCTCGTTGACCTCGCCGATGATCTTGTCGAGCTGGGCGATGTCCTGTTCGAGCTTCGCGACCTGGGCCCTGGTGCTCTCCAGCGTGGAGTCGACGCTCGCCCACCAGTAGTAGTTGCCCAGGAGGGCGCCGACCACGAGCAGCGCGAGCAGCAGGAGCTGCTTGAGGCCCAGGTCCTTCTTCTTCGCCGCCCGGACAGGCAGCAGGTTGATCCGGATCATGGATCGCTCGCCTCTCTAATCGCCCGCCCGGCGCAATCCCAGGCCGACCGCCACCGCCGCCATGGGGCCCACCTCGGCCAGGTACCCTGGGTCGAACTGCCTCTCGTCCACCTCGATCGCCTCGAAGGGATCGAGGATCGTCACCGGGACGCCCACGCGATACTCCAGCGCCTTGCGCAGCGCCGGGATGCGGGCGGTGCCGCCGGAGAGGACCACCTTCGCGATCCGGCCGTCGACCGCGGTGGACGCGTAGAAGTCGAGAGAGCGCTGGATCTCGCCCGCCACCTGCTCGGCCACCGCCGAGAGGACCCGCTCCACCTCCTGGGGGACGACGGCCTCGGCGTCGTCGGTGGTCCTGCCGCCGATCTTCAGTGCCTCCGCCTCCTCGTAGGAGACGTTGAGGTTCTTCTGGATCTCCTCGGTGAAGAGGTTGCCGCCCAGGGTGATGTCGCGGGTGAAGGCGGTGAGGCCGCCGGCGACCACGTTCACGTTCACCACCGACGCGCCCGCGTTGATGAGCACGACGGTCTCCTCCTCGGAGAAGCCCTGGTTCAGCTCGAAGGCGTTCTGCACCGCGAAGGCGTCGACGTCCACCACCACCGGCTGCAGGCCGGCCTCGGTGACCACCGCTGAGTAGTCGTTGATCATGTCCTTCTTGGCGGCGACCAGGAGCACCTCCATCTGGCCGCCGTTGGTGGCGTCGCCGCGCTGGAGGATCTGGGTGTCGATGTTCACGTCCTTGACGTCGAAGGGGATGTACTGCTCCGCCTCCCACTGGATCGACTCGTCCAGCTCGTCCTTGGTCATCTGGAGCATCTGGATCTTCTTGATGATCACCGAGTGGCCGGACAGGCCCAGCGCCACCTCGCGGTGCTTCACCTTCTGCGCCGCCAGGAGGTCCTGTATCGCGGCGACCACCGCCCCGGAGTTCATCAGGGCCCCGTCCACGATGGTCTCGGGTGGCAGGGGAGCCATGCCGAAGCTGGCCAGCTCGTAGCCGCGCTTCGTCTCCTTGAGGAGGATCATCTTCACCGAGCTCGAACCGATGTCGAGCCCGAGCGCCAGCTTTCCCTTGGCCATGTAGCCTTCCTCTTGCGATTGGTCGGCATCCTAACATCGGCCTTGACCTCGGCAAATTTCCTACACCCCCTCCTGTGAAGAACATTGGGAGGGGGCGCACGGGCGTCCCGCGGCCGGCGATCCGATCACACCGAGAGAATCCGAGATTGATTCGAAGAGTGAGTGGAGTCCGGGATCCCCACAGGCCGCGCCCGCCGCGGCGGGCGGCCGCCGTCAGGAGATCCCGTACTCCTTGAGCTTGTAGAGGAGCGCGCGGTGGCTGATCTCGAGGAGCTCTGCCGCCCGGGTGCGGTTGCCGCCGGTGCGGCCGAGGGCGCGGCGGATCAGCTCCTCCTCGATCCGGCGGGTGGCCCGCTTGATCGAGATCTCGTCGTCGAGCAGGAGCCCGTTCGACCGGGCGCCGCCTCCCAGCGCGAAGTCGTCCGCCTCCAGGATCGTCCCCTCCGCGAGCACCATCGCCCGCTCGATGGCGTTCTCGAGCTCCCGGACGTTCCCCGGCCACGGGTGGCGGGAGAGCGCCTGCAGCGCCTCGGGAGAGATGCCCTCGATCCGGGGCGAGCGGCGGAGGCGCTCGTTGTAGAGGGCGACGAAGTGGTTCGCCAGCGCCGGGATGTCCGAGGGCCGCTCCCGCAGCGGCGGCAGCTCCAGCGCCATCACGTGGAGGCGGTAGAAGAGGTCCTCGCGAAAGGTCCCCTCCTCCACCAGCTCGCGCAGATCCCGGCGGGTGGCCGCCACCACCCGGACGTCCACCTTGTAGGAGCGGGCGTCGCCCACCGGCCGGACCTCCTCCTCCTGGAGCACGCGGAGGAGCTTCACCTGCATCTGCGGAGGCAGCTCCGCCACCTCGTCCAGGAAGACGGTGCCGCCGTCCGCCTCGGCGAAGAGGCCCTTGGAACTGCGGACCGCGCCGGTGAAAGCACCCTTCACATGCCCGAAGAGCTCGCTCTCGATGAGCGCCTCCGGGATCGCGCCGCAGTTCACCG
>Ga0180220_1000679_pt1 | contig 32318 bp, 35 predicted proteins | sample eDN5th37CBELigBY_FD_151335 | JGI IMG/M metagenome (GOLD analysis project Ga0180220, IMG submission 151335) | Enriched backyard soil microbial communities from Emeryville, California, USA - eDNA 5th pass 37_C BE-Lig BY (version 2) (version 2) | ecosystem: Environmental > Terrestrial > Soil >... | reverse complement strand
CAAAAGAGTCATTTCCAGAAAGAAATGACCCTTTAATTGGCTGTAATTTACGAAACAGTTTCAAACCTTTGATCCTCATAAGATTGAATAACTTCTTTTGTTTGCTTTTCAAACACCTGTTGGATCTTATTTAATTCCTCTTTCATATTCTCTATCTCATCCTGAATGGATTTTAATTTCGCTTCATCCTGCAAAATATCCAACTGATTTTTGAGATCTTGACACCGTTCAATTTCCGACTGTAAATCTAATAATTTATCCATCGTTTTTAATTGCTCCCCAACCAACTGATCAAAATTCATTATTCCCTCTCCTTTCTGCTAAGAGAAACAAAAGTATGTTGTTAATAAGATTCTTCATTTACTCATTTGATCCTTTGACTACTTATGTAGAGGAAACAGAAGTTTTGTCGTATTGAAATTTCAGGATATTTTCATAACCTTTGTTGCTACGCAAAAGGGAAAGTGGTTGATTGCAGCGAGAGGATGATCGCTCTTTTGCAAACGCGCTTTTTCACAGGAAAAGACACCTCCCCACATTTGCGGAAAGGTGTCTTTATTTAGTCAATTAAGAATTTTGGTTCTTTCTTGACTCAGCTTGTTGATTTTGTTTTCTTACTTCTTGAGCATTTGTTTCGCTCGCAAACTCAGTACCAAATTGACCTGCTTGACCTGCTTGAGCAGCTTGACCTTGAGCACTTTGAGCGTTTTGTTGTTTTACGTGTTGGATGTTAGTACCTGATTGTGTTTTGTTGTTTTGTGCCATTCGATATCACCTCCACGAAATATAGATTGTCCCAGAGATGATTTTTATATCCATAAAAACTTCAAAAAAATTTTTTATTCGTTTAAACGAGTAAAGAACGGCCACCATCAACTATGATTGTTTGTCCTCTGATCATAGAGGCTTTCTCTGTTAAAAGAAATTCAATCGCATTGACCATATCCTCTATTTCAACCATTCTGCCTGCAGGTGTATTTTTCTTCGCATCCTCAAGTAACTCTTCGCGATTTGGGAAATGTTTTAAAGCATCTGTATCAACAGCTCCACCTGAAACAGCATTCACGATAATATTTTTTGGAGAAAGTTCGACTGCTAAATATCTTGTTAGAGCTTCTAAGGCAGCTTTTGAAACTCCTACCGTAGTGTAATTTTCTAAATAACGAATGGATCCTAAAGAGCTAGTGCTTACAATAAAGCCCCCGCCATTTCTCTCCATAAGCTTTGCTGCTTCTTGTGCACAAAATAGCAATGCCTTGCTGTTAATATTCATCGTCCAATCCCAATGGCTTTCTTCAAGCTCCATTGCCGGTTTTTGAACGCCTGATGCTGCATTGTTTACAAATACATCCAATCTTCCGAACTCTTCCTCAATTGTTGAAAAAAGCTCTTTAATTTTTTCAGGCTTCCCGACATTCGCTTTAACAGCAATAGCTTTCACACCTAACTTTTCAATTTGTTCTACAACCTCTAAAGCGGCTGTTTTACTGCGTGCATAGTTTACAACAATATCGTATCCTTTTTCAGCTAATCGCAGGGCAACAGCTCTTCCAATTCCACGACTGCTTCCTGTAATGAGTGCTACTTTATTTACTTGGGTCATTTTGTCATCTCCTTATATGTATTCAATCGAATAGATGTCATCATTGTATCAGATAATATAGTGAAACTTCTATGTTGTAAGATGTTTCGGATCTTATAGTATAACCTTAGCACATCTCGTCAGGTTAGAGGAGGATGTATATGTACGTAGGCCGTGATATGACAGAGTTATCCATGATTTCAAAGAAAGATTGGAGCAAGGAAGAGTTAGCCTTTTTCCATCACTCTCTTCAACAGATGGTCCCTTACCTTAATGTTGAAGGTCAAACCATTCACCGAGAAATCGTCGAAGAAATCACTTCCCGCGGCGGTTTAAAACGAAATGAAGCGGATTATACTCATGGTACTAGGGTTCATTATGAATAAATAAACAAAAGCGCAAGCGCCTTGAACAGCCCCGGCAAATAAGACGATTTAAAATAGAAGGTGTTCTTTGCCTTCAAAGAGCTGGATGCAAAACGCTTAGCCACATTTCAAGTCAAGGAATTCCATAATTCCATCTAAAAAGGGGCTGACGATTACATGTCAGTCCCTTGAAATATTTTATATATTTTTTGATGGGAAACAGGAAAAGCATATTTTTTTATTTCTTCTTCAGTGACTGGTACTAAATCCTTTGTAACAGGATCTTTTAATTTTCCAATAAACACAGAGATATTCCAAATTAGATGGGAAAACACATGCTCGACAGTTCCCGTTAATTCAGATAGCTCAGCATCTGCTTGGTATTCCTCTTTAACAAATTGCTTCAATTGTTCACGATATGATTCTTTGGAATCAGCTTTAATCTCCATATTTGGGAATTCCCACAGGTTTGCTAATAAACCTGTGTTAGGCCGTTTATGAATATACAGTCGGCCAGCTCCGTCATATAGGACCACAGCAGCCATTTGCAGCGGTTTTGGTTTCTTTTTTTTGCTTTTTATCGGAAGTTCAGACTGGACTCCCTCTGCAAAAGCTGAACAATGCTCACGGACTGGACATAATAAACACGAAGGAGATGTTGGTGTACAAATTAAAGCACCTAGCTCCATCACTGCTTGATTAAAGGAAGATGGATCTTCTTTGGAAATCAATTGATAGACGGCGTCTTCAAAGATTTTCCTTGCTCTCGGCTTTGCGATATCTTCCCAGATTGATAAAATTCTTGAGAAAACTCTCATCACATTTCCATCGACGGCTGGTTCTGGAATATTGTAAGCTATACTTAAAATAGCTCCCTTTGTATATGGACCAACACCCTTTAACTTAGAAATTTCTTCAGGGTTTTTAGGGACAATACCAGAATAGGATTCCGCTACCTCTTTAACAGCTGAATGAAGATTTCTTACTCTTGAGTAATAACCGAGTCCTTCCCATGCTTTTAAGACTTCTTCTTCATCCGCATTTGCAAGGGAAACTATCGTAGGAAATTTTTCTATAAATGCATTAAAATAAGGGATAACGGTATCAACTCTAGTTTGCTGAAGCATAATTTCAGATACCCAAATTTTGTATGGATCTTGGTCTTTTCGCCAAGGCAAATCTCTCTTTTCAAGCATGTACCATGAAATTAAATCATGCTGAAACTCCTTTATAGGAAAGCTTTCCAGCTTATCATTTACTTCATATATCATTATAATTTTTCCTCCAGATGTTAAATTACTTCATAATCGGGAAAATATATGGTAATAAGAAAAGCGCAAGCGCCTTGATCAGCCTCGGGCAATTCTGCTTATGACCTCGAGGGGCTAGGCGCTGGAGCTAGACACTTAAAACTATATACAAAATTTAATACTTTTTACCTGTTAAGAATAGTACAAGATCACTTATAGTTAAAGACTTGATGTTTAAAAATAAACAGAAATGTTCACATTGGACAATATTGCATCATATATTTTCAAAGGAACTTTTATCTTAATTTATACTCAGTTCATTTTAATGGACAATCATATAAAGGCAAACCTGCACCCTCATAAAACAAGGAGGTACAATTATTGGATACTGGAACACATGTGGTCATGGGCATTGCTCTTGGCGGGTTAGCTACACTTGATCCGGTCGTTGGGATTGATCCTCCCACCGCACAAGCTGTTATGTTCGGTACAATTATTGGATCACAAGCACCTGACCTTGATACGATATTAAAGCTAAGAAATAATGCTAAATATATTCGAAATCATAGAGGGATTACCCATTCGATCCCAGCCATCTTTATATGGTCCTTTTTAATTACCGGGATGCTGACAATTTTTATTCCTGAAAGCAATCTTCTTCACCTGTACCTCTGGACATTACTTGCCATCGTACTTCACGTATTTGTGGATATTTTTAATGCTTATGGAACCCAAGCATTGCGTCCATTCACAAAAAAATGGATTGCACTGGGAACGATTAATACATTTGATCCTTTTATTTTTGTCATGCATATTATCGGAATTGTGATCTGGGTTTTTGGCGGTCATCCAGGGTATACATTCTTAAGCATCTATGTCATTTTAATTGGCTATTATCTTATTCGCCATGCCATGAAAAGAAATATTGTTCGTCGTTTACACACTATCATACCAAATATCGAACAAGTGATTATTTCCCCGACTATGCGCTTTCGACAGTGGCATATCGCGATTATGACGGACAAAACCTTTCATGTGGCAAGATCTGTTAACGAGGATATTATCTTTTTAGATGAATTTGAGCGTGTTCCTGTTCCACAAACAGAAGTCATTAAGGCAGCAGAAGAAGATGACAATATATCCGCCTTTTTATCATTTTCCCCTGTCTATCGTTGGGAGGTTGACGAATACAGCGACCATTATGAGGTCCGTTTTATCGACCTTCGTTACCGAAGCAAAGGATATTATCCATTTGTCGCCATTGTTCAATTAGACACAGATTTAAATATTGTCAGCTCCTATACAGGCTGGATTTTCAGTGAAGAAAAGCTGCGCAAAAAGCTGGAGCTGATTCCGGAGTAAAAATCAAAGAGGATGACTGTTTTGTCATCCTCTTTGATTTTTATGTTTTGCTCTTTTCTAAAAAATTGTTTTTTAATATGCTCTTTAAACAAAAAACTAATTAGGTTGATTGGAGCGGAAGATACGTGCGCCGCGGTAGCTTATTTCTAAGATGAGCATCCTGGAGCTCCATCAACTACTTCCAATCCTTAATACAAACAGGAAAGTTGCAAAAACAACCTAATGTTTTAAATAATCATCTTTATTCAATAAATCTTTATACTTTGGGTTTGTGGCAATAAAGTCATGCAATCTGTCACCGTAGTGATTAATTAATTGTCTCACGACAGTCTCCGTTACACCTTTGCCTTGATAGGCTTTTCCTGTTTTAGCTTGTGTTGATTCAAAATCTTCCCATAAAAGCTCCACCCATGTTCTGGCTTGTGCATAGGATAGACTGTTATTCTTTGCTAACAGCTCATTCGTTAATCGTTCAAAGTAATCTTCCATTATTCTCACCTCTAGGCAGGATTCTCTACTTATAATTCACCCTTTTGCAACCATACTATAAGTACGCTTCCATTAGTGAAGCGAAACGTGATGATTTGGAGGGGATTGTGTTGCGTAACAAAGAACGCGGTTTTCCAAATATGAGCAATAACAAGTTTGAAGGCGAACCAAGAGCGAAAGCTGAATATGCTTCAAAAAGGGCAGACGGGACAACGAACACTCATCCGCAAGAACGGATGAGGGCATCTGGTCAACGTGAAAATCCTTACTCTTAAAACGCATTTACAAACTTGCGGAGGTGCTTTTAAAAATGGGTTCACACAGTAGGAAAAAATTCTACGATAATTTGTATTCAAATCCATTCAAACAGCCTTGGGCTAACCCAAAGCATGCACACGCTCAAGTAAATGGAGAAACACAACAAACCCAAGACCTCATCATTTTAAAGCGACAAACTAGAAAGCAATCGTAACAAAGTAAGGTCAGCTCAACTGGAATGTTGCTACTTATCCAGTTGGGTTACCTTTTCATTAACATCGATATTGGCAAAGCTTCTTCATGATCAGGTGTGGATAACCGGTATCCCCAGGCAAAGATGCCATTCATATAGTTGATTTTAAATGACTCTCCAGGCGCTCCGTCAATTTCATAGACTTCCTCTGGTTTATAATCATTAGGGTCTAGCAAATACGACTTTGCCATCGTGATTTTGCGTTCTAATACAGCAAATTCATTAACAATTCCTAGCTGCTCTGCTTTTCTTGCCTTTTCCTTGAGACTAGCGATTTCATTTTTTAATTCATACTCCGTCATCTCACTATAGCGCTTTGTCATCACTGTTTATCTCCCCTTAGCTTTTCATTGATCATCTTCTAGAAATTTTTCAATTAATTCAATAGCAAACCCTTTTCTATATAAAAAATGCTTCATCTTTTGCTGGTATTGATAAGGATCTTCATTCTTGTATTTTCTTTGAGCTTTTTCAGCATGCTTAACTAAAGCCGTCCATTCCTCTGATTCATCTTGCTCATATTGGACTTCATCTAATACCTTTGAAATAATATCATAAGGAAACCCCTTCCTCATTAAATGCTGTTCAATTTTTTGTTTAAGCTGTATTGTGGATAACTTATTGTTCTTTTTTAACAGTTTTTCTGCATGGTCAATTGCTTCTTGGAGCTGATCATCATCATCGTATTCTTGAAGAGCTTGGGCTATAAAATCTTGATCAATCCCCTTACCAATTAACTCCCGTTTTAAGACACTTGGTCCTTTTCCATTCGTTTGTTTTTGTGTACGAACATAAGCAATAGCAAATTCCAAATCATCTACATAACGGTATTCCTTCAACTTGTAGATAACATCCTGAATAATTGCTTCATTAAATTCTTTTTTTGCCAAATGTTCAGCTACTTCCTTTATGGACCGCATACGATAACTTAGGAACTCCAAAGCTTTATTATAAGCTTTTTTACTAAGATCTCCATATTGTATCTCGTGTATATCGAGTTCATCAATTTCTTTGCCTTTTTGAAGATTGTATTTAATTAGCACATCTTGATCAACACTAAAAGCATATTTTTCTCCCTGACCATCGTCTAAGTAAATATTAAAACGTTCTGCTGACTGCTTTTGGGTTGTGATTTTTGTAATAATAGCCATTCTTGTTCTCACCTGCAATTTTTTTGATAAACGTAACACATTATAGAGGATATTTTTAATAGATAGAGTATAAATGAACTAAGGAATATGTGAACTAGGAAGTGGTCGTATGAAAATCGCCATCTCAGGCGGTACTGGTTTTATTGGAAAACATATTACACAGTATTTTTTAAATAAAGGTCATGATGTCTATATTTTAACACGAAGTCAAAAAACTTCTTCTGAAAAGAACTTACACTTTGTCCAATGGCGATCAAAAACATCAAATCCTGCCGAGTCACTAGAGGGTGTTGATGTGATCATCAATCTAGCTGGAAAATCAATTAATAACCGCTGGACAGAGGCGACGAAAAAACAAATTGTAGAAAGTAGAATTGAGTCGACGAAAGAGATTTACGCTATTATCAACGCTTTGTCCAAAAAACCTTCCGTATTCATTCATGCGAGTGCAATCGGAATTTACGGTACCTCTTTAACAAAAACCTTCACAGAAGGCTCAAATGAAACAGGCTCTGATTTTCTTGCAAAAACAGTTGAGGTTTGGGAAAAAGAAGCAAGAAAGGTTGAAACCCTTCATGTTCGTACAGTCTGTACTCGATTCGGGATTGTGTTAGGAGAAGAAGGTGCCTTATCAAAAATGGTGTTGCCGTACCGACTGTTCGCAGGAGGAAATCTCGGATCTGGTCAACAATGGGTTTCATGGATTCATGTGATGGATCTAGTCCGCCTAATGGAACATATAATAGACTCTACTATTTCTGGACCAGTTAATGCTGTTTCTCCAAATCCTGTTAAAATGAACCAGTTCGGAAAAACAATCGGAAACGTACTTAAACGTCCACATTGGCTTCCTGCTCCTTCCTTTGCTTTAAAAATGTTATTAGGCGAAATGAGCCTTTTGATCCTAGAGGGACAAAAAGTATTACCAGAAAAAGCTTTAGATGATGGTTTCACTTTTACTTTTCCTCACCTCGAAAAAGCTTTGCAAGACATTTTAATATCTAATTATCAAAGTGGAAAACAAGGAGTATAGCAGTATGAAATCAACACTTTTTAAACAAGCAACCGTTTATCCCATTACTTCCCCCCCTATTTATGAGACCGATGTGCTTGTGGAAAACGGGAAGATTAAGGAGATTGGGAAAAACTTAGAACCAACTGAATCAACCGAAACAATTGTATGTAAGGATAAATATTTATTCCCTGGTTTTATTGATGTTCACACCCACTTAGGCCTTTATGATGAAGGCACTGGATGGGCCGGGAATGATGCAAATGAAACCATCGAACCTATTACCCCGCATATTCGGGCACTAGATGGCGTTCATCCTTTAGATCCAGCTTTTAAGGACGCAATCAAATACGGAATCACAACGGCACATGTCATGCCAGGAAGTGCAAATGTTATTGGAGGAACAACTTCGGTTATTAAAACATATGGTATTAATATTTCGAACATGATTATCCAAGAAACAGCAGGCCTTAAAATTGCTCTTGGCGAAAACCCTAAACGGATGCATAGTCATGGCAATAAGGAATCCATCACAAGAATGGGCATAATGGGCATGCTACGAGAGGCATTCTACAAAGCAAAGTATTGTGATGATAAAGATGAGTTTCGTTCTATCCCAATTAAAAAAGCACTGAAAAGAGAAATCCCTGTACGCATCCACGCTCACCGAGCAGATGATATTATGAGCGCGATTCGTTTTGCAGAGGAATTCAACTTAGACTACAGAATCGAGCATTGCACGGAAGGTCATTTAATCGCTGAAGAATTAATAGGAAAACAAGTCAAGGTTTGCGTAGGACCAACATTAACCCGTAAATCGAAAATTGAATTAAAAAATAAAACATGGGAAACCTATCAAGCACTTTCTGAAAAAGGTGTAGAAGTTTCCATCACAACCGACCACCCTTATACACCCATTCAATATTTAAATTTATGTGCCTCTCTTGCCGTGAGAGAAGGTTTTGACGAACAAAAAGCACTAGAAGGAATCACCATTACAGCTGCACGAAATTTAAGAGTAGAAAATAGAGTTGGTAGTATAGAGGTAGGGAAAGATGCTGACCTCGTTATATGGAATTATCACCCCTTCCACTATCTAGCAAAGCCTGAAATGACCATGATTAATGGTGACATTGTGTATAAAAAGTGACAAAAAATTACTATCTTACTATTATTTTATTTTTTGTATAGGTTTTCAAAATCTATCTCGATTTAACGTACTAAAACATTAGATTTTACTCGGTTTTTTAAGCAGAATAATTTACCAAACAGACAGAAAATCAGACAATTTAACAACTATTTTAAGATAAAAAAAAATATTTTTGAATTCGACAAAAAAGGAGTATCTTTTTCATTTAAAATGCCGTATGATACTTCTGGAAGCAATGCTATAACTTAAATACGACAATTAAATCTAGTAATGGGAAGGCAAATGGTGCGCCACCAGCTTTACTGGTTCTAGTGGGTTCGATTCCCACCCCGAAATTTTTTGAAGGCAAAGTAACATAAAAAATTTCGAGGGTGGAGACGACCATATCACGTGGAGTCTGCCCTCAGGTTGGAGGGATCCAGATGCTAAAAAAACGTGATATTTATGATAGTCATACACTTTATGAACACATGGTTCACCCTGATGTCTTCCCATTTGTGCGTCATAAAGCAAATTCTTTTGAAGAATACCTATTTTTAACGAAACAAACGATTGAGGCTGAAGAACGAGGTGAATTGATTTCACGTACCATTTTAGATGAATGGGGATCTCCAATCGGTACAATCAGTTTGTTTGATATCCAAGACAAAGCCGGCTTTTTAGGCACCTGGATAGGCAAACCATATCATGGCAAAGGCTATAATAAGCTAGCAAAAGATGCTTTTTTCAATGAGCTATTCTATGAATTAGATATTGAAACAATCTTTTTACGAATCCGTAAACAAAACGTCCGTTCCACAAGGGCGGCAGAAAAATTACCTTATGTTATGAACTCAAACGAAACAAGAGCAAACTTACTAGAACAAATTAATAATGGCGAAGACATCTTTAATTTGTTTGAAATTACTAGAGATCAATATACAATTTACAAATACCATAATGTTTCTGAAGAGAATGATCAGCAGCTAAAAGAGGCTTAAATAGTATGTATCAGGGTGGAATTCTATTGAATTCCGCCTTTTTTGTTGTGAGCTAGGATTTTGTGTGAGGTCTTATTTTCGATTCTGGAGATTTATTAACTATTTTAAAGACATATTAACGATTCTGAAGGCTTTATTTACGATTTTCAACATTTATTTACTATAAGACATTTTTCGCCAAAATTCGATCACATGCATTTTTTCATCCCATTTGTATGAATCCACATCCCATTGTCAAAAATAGAAGGTGAATACTATATTTTGGAAGGATGATCATGATGGCAGATAAGAAAAAACGAGATAAGTCAAAAAGTACTCTTTCTAGTATGCAAGAAGTGACATATTCTAGAGAATTCAAAAATGCTGATCGTGCTGGTGGATACATAAGTAAAAATAGACACTAACTTCCAACATGAAATGATGAAAAAAAGCCATCCTAAGTTTGAACTAAAAGTTCAAACTTTTTAAGGGGGGCTTTTTTCATGGGCAGAGGTCATCAACATAACCATAAAGCACGTGATAAGAACTCAACAACTCTTCCACAAACACCTAAAAACTTAAAACGCGACGGTGTTGATGAGGAATTTTCAAGAGAATTAGCTGATCAAGCTGATTTAGAAGCTCAAGCTAGAGCAAATGCAGCTAATCAACGCCAAAGCACAAATCGCAATAGCAATTTATAGTAAGAAAGGAAGTGGACACCCCACTTCCTTTTTTGTGGATAATAATGTGGATAAATCAATACAAAGATTGTGGATAATGTGGATATACATGTTAATATCTCTACAAAGAGGAATGAAATTATCCACAAACTTAAGAAATTGTCTTCTTATCATTCCCTGTTTATATTGTGGAAACTGTGTATAACTTTTCGAAGTTAACATTTCCTAATGGATAACATATAATGCAATGAATAACGTTGTAATCAATATAGACAGGGGTGTTAATAGTTGGCTTATGAGATTACACGAGATTATATTCGTACCGGAAATTCTCGACCAGGGCAACGGATTAGTACTGTACGATTTATTGTAAGTCATGACACTGGAAATCCAGGCTCTACAGCTTATGGAAATCGTAATTATTTTGATACTCAACAACCATCAGCTTCTGCACACACCTTTATTGATGATAAATATATTTTAGAGATAATCCCCTTAAACGAAATTGCCTATCATGTCCGTTCAAATGTTACAGCGGATAACAGACTTTATGGGGCTAACGCAAATAGCGCTGCTATCGGGGTTGAATTATGTCACGGTGGCAGAATAAATTTTCAAGCGGCATATGATCGATATGTTTGGTACCATGCCTATTTATGTGACAGATTTAATCTTAATCCAAAATCAGACATTGTTGCACACGCCACTCTTGATCCTTCCAGAAGAACAGATCCAATCGGAATATTGAGAACAAACGGAATATCTTGGTCCATGTTTATTGATGATGTTGCCGAAGCTCTTCGGAACTTTGATGGAGATGCATCTCCAAGTCAGCCAAGCAAAAATCCCCAAACTGCTCCAGCACCAGATCGAGCCGTAAAAGGAAGAACTGTTAGATTGCCAATTGGAGAAGGTGCCTCAGGTCCTTTCGTTCGGGATATTCAACAGCAACTAATTAAAGCAGGGTACAGATTACCTCGTTATGGTGCAGATGGAGTGTTTGGTGAAGAAACAGAGAATGCCGTTATGAGGTTCCAAAGAGATCATCATTTAGCAGTCGACGGCTTAGTTGGTCAAGTGACTTTAACAAAATTGCAACAAGTGAACCAACAAAGGGTTTCCGCACCAGACTTTCCTCTTCCAAATGGTATCTTAAGGAGAGGAGACCAAGGTGAAGGTGTCCGACAATTGCAAAGAGCTCTTAAACAAATAAACTTTAATCCAGGTACTGTAGATGGCATTTACGGTCCTCGTACAGAAGACGCTGTAAGGAGATTTCAGTCCATGTATGCGGCTCTCGCTACAGATGGAATATACGGACCAAACACAAGAAAATATATCAGAATGGAATTGGATGATTAATTGAAAAGTGCAAGGCGCTAAGCATTCGCCTGGAGCTAGACACTAAAACTAAGTACAAAATTTTATCCTTTCTTACCTTGTAAAAAAAAAGATGTATAACAATCTCTCCCAAAACATAAATTATTATTACATCACAGAGCCTACACCCATGAGAAAAAAAGTACGTTGCTCACCTAGAGTGGCGTGCTTTGCTTTTTCACAAGGTTCCCACAAAAAAAGGACCATCGAAGGTCCCCTTTTTATTTCTCAACTAATTCTCCTCTATATAATTCATTTTTCACAAGTGTAATGTCTAACTCTTTTGCGAGCTTCTTCAATTCTCTTTCCTCTCGCTCCGTTACGATAGAAATAACTGTTCCTGATGCTCCTTGTCGGCCTGTTCTTCCTGATCGATGAACATATTGGGAGCTGTTTGCCGGGAGGTCAAAGTGAATCACATGAGATAGTTCTTGAATATCTAAACCTCTCGCTGCAACATCTGTTGCAAGTAAAAGGCCCTGTTTTTCTGATCGAAGGCTTTTTAGTGCAGCTTCTCGTTCTTCTTTCTTTGTATCACTGTGTAATAGGTGAACATCGACTCCATTATATTCTAGCTTCTCCCCTAGTACATTTAAGTTTCCGATATCTTTAACAAACCCTAAGGCTTTCATTGGAATATTTTTCACTAATCTTTCAAGCATGTGCGCTTTTTCTCTTTGCTCACAAACGACATACACATGATCTACTTGACCAACCGGAATTTCATCTCTGCTGACCTTAATAATTTCCGGATTTTTTTTCATAAGATCTCTCGCTCGAGATTCTGTGCTTTCATTTGAAGTAGCTGAGAACAAGACAACTTGGCGTTCGTTTAATGTTGATTTAATGATTTCTTGTATTGTCTTTTTATGCTCTGGTGTTAGAAGTTGATCACCCTCATCTAATACAACAGCCTTTACTCCATGCATTTTTAACTTCTTCATTTTTATTAATTCTTGTATCCTTCCAGGTGTTCCCAGGATGACCTGAGGACTTTTCTTTAGCTTTTCTACTTGTCTTTTAATGTTCGCTCCTCCAATAAAAGACGCGCTTGTGATATTACTGCCTTCAGACCATATCTTCACTACCTCAAATATTTGCATAACAAGCTCTCTTGAAGGTGCTAAAATGACGATTTGAGCGGATTTTCGGCTAACATCGATCTTATTTAATAGCGGCAAAACATACGCTAACGTTTTCCCTGTTCCTGTTGGGGATTCAGCAATAACATCTTTCCCCTCTAAAATTGGCGGGATTGCCTTTACTTGGATGGCAGTAGGCTCTTGGAAATTTGCCTTTTCCCAATTATTTTGGATAAAAGGTGCTACCTCTTGTAAAAAATTCATTTCTGACATGTATGTTAATCTCCTTTGACTTCCTTTATGTATTCACTATTTAAACTAGTACTCATTTCATCTCAATACCTAATCTATAGTATAGCTAATTTTCTCTCACAGTAATATACGAATCATTAATTCGTCATATTTCCCCAGAAATAATCTTATTTCGATAAGCTTCTCAAAAAGGACTCAATCTCCTTATCAGTTGTAAGAATGAACACTTGTTTACTAGATTTTAACTCTTGAAGCTGTTGCCTCATCCTTTTCTTACGTTGAAAATAGGTTTTGCATATAAATTTGATGAAAGCAGCATCTATTTTTTCGTTACATCCCAGTGCACGGTCAGGTCGATCCTTTCCAATATACGTTACCCAGCGTTTTAGTACTCGATATAAACAAACAGATAAAGACTTCTCTAAATAAATAATTGTATCGGCCGCTTCTACTCTCATATCAAACGTATTACGATAATTCCCTTCAATAATCCATTCATGCTGATTGTTGATGATCTCCTCTTGTCTGGACCTAAAATCTTCAAATGATGCTTCAACCCATCCAGGCTCCCAAAACATTGTATCAAGGTGATACACATCTATTTGTAGAATTTCCGAAAGCTTTCTTGCAAAAGTCGATTTACCTGCACCTGCTGAAACTCCTATAACCATCACTTTTTTCAAGATTTTTCCCCTCAATTGAATATATATTTTGATCCCGCTCTTAAAGGGCAGTAAGCCCCATCCTTAAGCTGCTGAGTTTACAAAGAAGGTAGGTTGTCGGTTAAGGCGAAATTGCTTTAACTAGCCACCAGTGGAGAATGAAGCTCTCCAATGATGAAAGTTTCACTTTATGTTTACATATTATATTTTTCGGGTATCACCATATTATCATCCAAAATAGGAACATATTGTCAACTCTTCATAACAAACAGAAAGATTTTTAGTGAAAGGTGGTAACACATGGTTAATGTTCAAATTAAAAAATTAAATGAAATTAACGATGAATTATCAGCCATTTCGAAAGAGTGTGAACGTGCATTTTCAGAGTGGGTGAAAGATAGAAGTAATACAAAGTTACTTAGAGATTATAAGGAACTTCTCGGGAAACGCGAGGAAATCATTAAAAAATTCAAATCCTATTTCATTATCCACTAATTGTATGAAGACTGACATTCCTATGAATGTCAGTCCTTAATTATTACCCCACTCTTAACGGGCAGTAAGCCCCCCCTCTTCAAGCTGCTGAGTTTACAAAGAGGGTAGTGGTGGATAACTGCCCGTAAAGGTCCGAGTGGTTCAACTAACCATCAGTGGAGGATGAAGAAACCCCCAATGATTGGAAGTTTCACTTTACCGTTTCTGTAAGATGACTACTTTTAAATAATTGCCTTCCTTGAACTCCCTCATTGTTTTAAAATCTTCCGGCAAGCTAAATTCTTCGAGAATTTTATAACGCTCCCCACTTTCTTGAAAAGCCGTCTCGATAAATCCTTTAAATTTCGCCATGCCAAATGTACTGCAATTTGAGGAAGCAACGATAATTCCATTTTTCTCGGTAATGTGAATTGCCTGTTTCAACAGCTCAGGATAATCCTTTCCTGCACTAAAGGTATGCTTCTTCGATCGAGCAAAGCTTGGTGGATCCAAAATGACCATATCGAATGTAAGATTCTTTCTAACCGCATACTTAAAATAATGAAAGACATCTTCAACAATAATGCTTTGTGCTTCATAGTCGAGTTGATTAACACTAAACTGTTCAATTGTTTTGGCTTTGCTTCGATTCGCAAGATCAACACTTGTTGTTTTAGTCGCTCCTCCGAGTGCTGCTGCAACAGAAAACGCTCCTGTATAAGAAAATGTATTTAATACATTTTTTCCTTTTGCATATTTATCACGTATTGTTTTTCGAACATCTCTCTGATCTAGAAAAACACCAACCATTGCCCCATCATTTAGATAAACAGCAAATCGAATCCCATTTTCCTTCACAATAAGAGGAAAATTAGCCCTCTCTCCTGTCACAAAGTCGTCATCCTCAATATATGTACCCTTTGTATCAAATCTTTTCTTTTCATAAATTCCTTTATAGTCCACTGCTTTGCTTAGTGAGTGAATGATTTCTTCTTTAAAAGAATAAATCCCTTCACTATACCAAGTTAACACATAATAACCATCTTCATAGCAATCAATTGTTAATCCGCCAATTCCGTCTCCTTCTCCGTTAAAAACACGAAAAGCAGTTGTATTTTGATCCTCATAAAAAGGCCGGCGTGCTTCAACCGCAACTTTAATCTTCTTATCAAAAAAGGACTGATCAATGACTTCCTTTTGGTTATGACTTAGAATCCAGCCTCTTCCTTTATTTTGTTTTCCGTAGTATCCCTTAGCAATAAATTGATTTTTTTCATCAAAAAGGTCAATGATCGTTCCTTCTTGTTTTAGGGCTTCACTGTTTTTGATTGCCTCTTTATTGATAAGAGGATATCCTGACTTAAACTGTTTTACATAGTTTGGTTTTACCTGTACTCGAATTGGATTAGCCATTTTTTCACCTGTACTTTATTTATTTCCGTCAAACGAATCTATTCTCCATCATACAGATTTTTTGTAAAAAAAGAAAACCCCTCTAGTAAAAAGAGGGGCTACCTTCTATCTTATACCCACCACATTTGAGATGGCTGGTCATTAATTAATACTGTTTTAAGGTTTGTAACTGCACGTTCGAAGCCTTCATCAATGGACATGATTGGATCTTCGTGCTCGATGCTCACAACGTAGTCATAGTTATACGTGCGAAGTGCACTCATAATATCGTTCCATTCTGTTAAGCTGTGTCCACAACCTACAGATCTAAATGTCCATGCTCTTGTTTGAACTTCGCCGTAAGGCTGCATGTCTGTTAATCCATACATATTTACATTGTCTTGGTCAATGTATGTATCTTTTGCATGGAAGTGGTGAATGGCATTTGCTTTTCCTAGAATTTTGATGGCTGCGACTGGATCAATTCCTTGCCACCATAGATGACTCGGATCCAGGTTAGCACCAATTGCTTCACATGTTGCTTCACGTAGTTTTAATAATGTATATGGAGTGTGAACTAAAAATCCGCCATGTAATTCCAAACCAATTTTCACATTATGCTCCTCTGCATAAGCTCCAACTTCTTTCCAGTAAGGAATTAATTTTTCTTCCCATTGCCACTTTAACACATCACCATATTCATTTGGCCATGGAGTAACAGGCCAGTTTGGATATTTCGCATCTTCACTGTCACCTGGTGTACCTGAGAATGTATTCACAACTGGTACATTCATTAATGATGCAAGTTTGATTGTTTTCATGATTGTTTCGTGATGGTCTTTTGCCATTTCTTTGTCTGGCGACAGCGGGTTTCCATGACAGCTGAATGCACTGATGATTAAGTCGCGTTCCTGAATTTTTGCTAAATATTCATTACGCTTTTCTTCACTTTCTAATAATGCATCTAGGTCGCAGTGCGTTCCTCCAGGATATCCGCCTGTTCCGATTTCTACTGCATGAAGACCTGATGCCTTCACATGATCTAACATCTCTTCAAAGGATTTATCATTAAAAAGAACTGTGAATACGCCTAATTTCATGGGAATTCCTCCTATAATTTGGATTAAACCTTCTGAATTTAGCAAACATTGTTGCTATGTAAAAAGTATTGGATTGGTTGATTTCCGCTTAGGATGCTCACTTTCCATGGTGTGTGCGATGACACCTTCCGCTCCAATCAACCTAATTCGTTCTCTTCTTAAAATAACCTATACAAAGAAACAAACTTACTTAAAAAGAATTCAGGAAATCAATATTAAGACTTTGTTCTTTCAGCAGATTGATAGATTTCATCGATAATCTGGGAAACTTGTAATGCTTCCTCAGGTTTTACGACTAACTCCGCTTCTCCTCGGCATGCATCAATGAAATTTTTTGCTTGAGCCTTGCCTGGATCATCTTCACCCGGCACCCAAGCTGCTTGGCTATTCATTAACATCCCGTTTTTCGCGGTGTAAAGTTCTAGAGGAAATACACTCAAACCACCGTCTGCTCCAGAGATACTAACATGTTCCTGATCGTCTAGTATATTTGCAGCCCATGATGTTTCCAATAAAAGTGAGGCACCATTTTCAAATTTAATGTATGCTGTCACATGATCATCCACATCAAAGGTTTCATGATCAAAAGTACCCCATTGATTCACACCATTCGGCGTCTTACTTAACACATTATATGTGCTGCCGTTTACTTCAACATGCTTCGGACTTCCCATTAACCAAATGGCTAAGTCTAGCAGATGGCAGCCATAATCGATTAAGCTTCCACCACCTTGGAGTGATTTATTTGTAAACACACCCCAACCAGGTACTTTTCTTCTTCTCAACGCTTGAACTCTTGTGACAAGGGGAGTCCCCACTTCTTCCATTAATTGTTTAGCAGCTTGAGAGTTTTGCATAAAACGATAATGGTAGGCAATCGCTAATACTTTACCTGAACGCCTTGAAGCTTCTAGCATCCTTTCACATTCTTCTGCAGAAAGAGCCATAGGCTTCTCACAAAGAACATTCACTCCTGCCTCTAATGCAGCAATCGTAATTTCTGCGTGAAATTTATTTGGTGTACAAATGCATACTGCATCCACATGGTGAAACATTTCATGATAGTCTTCAAATACATGTTCAATTTGGTGTGTTGTTGCGACTTCCTGCGCTCTTTCTTTATTGACATCACTTACTGCTGTGATTTCACAGTCATCAGAAAAGCTTTGAAAAGCCGGGATATGACGACCTTGTGCAATACCGCCAACACCAATTATTCCAATACGTAATTTACTCATTTTTATCACTCAAATACCTTAGCAATTGTTTTTGTTTCATTTGATTTAATCGCTGCTAGAATAACAGCTAATGATTTCATACCCTCTTCACCGTTAATTGGCGGCTCAGTGTTTTCTACAATTGATGTTACAAAGTTATCAATTACGTGAGTTGTGTTTTGGCCACCCTCATCGTTTGATTGAATTTTTCCTAATTCATAGTTCACAACTTCACCATTTGTGTATTGCACAACTAAAGAATATGTCGGATTGTCTTCTAAGCGTAAAATTGCTTTTTCACCATAAATGATCGTTGAATTATCCTCTTTCGCTGTATAAGACCAGCTTGCTGCAAGTGTTCCAATGATTCCGCTTTCTGTTTTAAGTGCACAAACAGCTGTGTCATCTACATCAGCGAAATCTTTTGCTGTTGTTTCAATAAATGCACCAACCTCAACAATTTCCTCTCCAAGTAAATAGCGCAATAAATCGGTTTTATGAACACCTAAGTCACCCATTGCACCGATATACGCTTTTTCTTTTTCAAAGAACCAGCTTTCTCTGCCATCAATGCTCCAGCCTTCAGGTCCCGGATGACCAAATGCAGTACGGAAGCTGTAAATTTTCCCAATTGCACCGCTTTCAATTAATTGTCTAGCAAGCTGATGTGAACGGACAAAACGTTGGTTATGAGCAATCATTAGCTTTTTATCATTCTTTTTCGCCGCTTCAATCATTGCATCTGCTTCTTCCTGAGAAGTTGCCATAGGTTTTTCACATAATACGTGAAGACCATTGTTTAATGCTTCAATTGAAATAGGAGCATGCAAGTAGTTTGGAGTACAAACACTTACGACATCTACTTCACCGCTATTAATAAGCTCTTTATAATCAGTAAATGCTTTTGCACCATACTTATTTGCTACTTCTTTTACTCGGTCTTCAACAATGTCACATACTGCAACTAATTCAACATTTTGATTTGCTGCATATTCAGGAAGATGACGATATTGCGCGATACTTCCACAACCAATAACTCCAACTCGTAATTTACCCATTTTACATTCCTCCATTTTTCATAAAAGGGACAATCCCCTTCTCAAGTTTCAGTTTATGATGGTTATTTTGCTGCAATTGTTTCTAATGGTTTAGCATTTCCATACACTGGACGCTTGCGGTTGACAGGGCTTACATATTTGACGCCATTTTTAATGACACGTTGAACTTGTTCATTATGGTACGTAGGATATGTTTCATGTCCTGGGCGGAAATAGAACACCTTTCCGTTTCCACGTTTAAACACACATCCGCTTCTGAAAATTTCTCCACCTTCAAACCAGCTAGTAAAAACTAATTCGTCTGGAGCTGGAATATCAAAGTGCTCACCATACATTTCTTCTTTCTCAAGTTCAATGTATTCCCCAACACCTTCAGCAATTGGATGGCTAGGATCTACAACCCACAGACGCTCTTTTTCATCTGCTTCACGCCATTTTAAATCACAGCTAGTCCCCATTAACTTTTTGAAAATCTTAGAGAAATGTCCTGAGTGTAATACGACAAGGCCCATTCCATCTAACACTCTTTGTTGAACCTTTTCTACGATTGAATCCTCGACTTCACCATGAGCAAGATGGCCCCACCATACAAGTACATCTGTATTTTCTAGAACTTCATCAGTCAGCCCATGTTCAGCTTCATCTAATGTAGCTGTTCTTACTTCATAATTGTCTTCTTGTAAGAATTCTGCAATGGCACCGTGAATTCCTTTAGGATATATTTCATTTACGACTGGATTTTTCTTTTCATGTCTATTTTCATTCCATACTGTTACGTTTGTCATTTTTTTCACCCTAATCAAAATTTATTTGTTTGTTTATTTTTTTAGTGAACCGGTTAAAAAATCATGATTACACAATGAGATTAGATGAGTTCACCTCCTTAAAATGGTTGTTTTTTCATCGTAGAACCTCTGACAACCAATTCTACAGAAAGCATGATTTCTTCTGACTTTACGTCTTCATTTTCTATTACATGAATAGCCGTTTCTGCTGCAACAGCCCCTTTACGAAACACATCTTGGCGAATCGTCGTTAAGCTTGGTGAAGAATAGCGGCTGATCATCAAATCGTCAAACCCGACGATTGAAATCTCATCCGGAATTTTTACTCCATGATCATTTGCAGATTTCATAATTCCCAAAGCTGTAATATCCGATGAAGTAAAAATACCTGTAAATCGTTTATTTTTCACTAGTTCATTTCCAATTAAATAGCCATTCTCAAATGAGTTATATCTTCCTTCAATAACCATTTCGTCCTTAAATGGCAAATTCCCTTCAGCTAAAGCTCGTTTAAACCCTAAAAATCTTTGGCCATCTACAGCGTAATCAATTTTCCCATTCGGTATAAAACAAATATTTTTATGACCTAATTCAATCAAATGCTTTGTGCCTAAATATCCCCCTAGTTCATCATCAATTCGAATATTATGATATTGACTAACATAATTTTCGAAGGAGTCTATGAACACAAGTGGTATAGATAGCGTTTTCATTTCTTCGGATAAGTTTAAAGGGAATTTCCCTAAAACGATTAATCCATCTAGATTTCTCTTCATCACCCAATTTTTACATTCCTCTGATTTAGAAATGCCGGAAATCACAAAATCATATCCGTTTTTGCGGCAAATATATTCAACTCCACTTAGAAGCTCACTAAAGTAAGGATTTTCCTTAAAAATAGGTGCAAGAGTATCTCCTATGAGCGGCATGATCACACCAATCATATTTGATTTTCGTTTCGATAAGCTAATTGCCGTAAAATCTGGCTGATAGTTTAACTGATTGATAGAAAGCAAAACTCTTTCCTTCGTTTCTTCTGATACTTTATTGATCCCATTCAGCACATAAGAAACGGTTGCAGGAGAAACCCCAGCATGTTTTGCTACATCTCGTATTGTAATTTTTTGGTTCATTTTCCCTCCGGTTAAACGGTTAACTAACTTTGATGCCATTATATAATGAACTTACGCCTAAGATCAAGAACAAAAAATAAACAAATGATTTCTAGAAAAAAATTGTATGAAAGAACCTCTATTATTATGATCAGAGGTTCTTTCATTCGTACTTTATTTTTTAGGTGCAGAACTACTTTCTCGTCTAACCAATTCTGTACTTAGGACAGCTTTGATAGGTATTTTTCTCCCTTTTAAACGATCATATAAAAGTTTAACAGCCGTTTTTCCCATTTCATCGGTATGAATTTTTACTGTTGATAATGGAGGATTTAAAAATTCTGCAGCCTCTATATCATTAAATCCAACAATTGATAGATCCTGCGGTACTTTAATTTTCGCTTCATGAAGGGCTCTCATTGCCCCGATAGCCATTTGATCACTTGCACAAACTAAAGCCGTTGGCAATGTACCTGCTTCGATGAATTTCTTCATGTACTGATAGCCTCCTGTTGCTCCCCATTCCCCTATTTGAACAAGCTCTGGCCGATAAAGCTGTTTTTGCTTCATTACTTTCTCATAGGCAGAGTTCCTAATATCTTGGAGTTCTCCCATAGATTTATTATCGTATAACCTGTTAAAAGTATCATTCCCTCCAATAAATCCAATCTTCGTATGGCCTAAATCAAACAAATAGTCGAGAACATCTTCGGTTGCTTTATCCAAACCCGATGCTACGACATCATATTCACCTGTTTCTGGTAAATGGTTAATAAACACAATATTTTTATGGCCCTGACAATATTCCTGAACAGATGAAGGTTCAATTCCGCCAATGACGATCACACCATCTAATTTTTTTAATTCGTCAAATGAAGCGCCATTTCCGGCATTAATGACTGTCTTTATTTTTAAGGGAAACTTTGAACACGCCATCTCTATCCCTAGGCGAATAGTCATAAAATAAGGGTCTTGTACCTCTTCCTCTTGTGTAATAGCTGAGACAATGCCAATTTCATATACATCTGAATTTTTATTCGTGTTTCTTTTCCTTGTTGGCTTATAGTTTAAAATGGCCGCAGCCTCTAACACTCTCTTTCTTGTCTCTTCTCCAACAGATAATGTTGCATCATTGTTTAAAATTCTTGAAACTGCTGCTGGTGATACTCCTGCTTTTTCTGCTATATCTTTTATCGTTGCCATGTCGTCACCTAATTCTTTAGTAAAATCTAATGTTTTTTTATGATGAAACGAATTCTATTTCTTTCATGGTTTTTACGATCCTGGACAAGGATGATTCTATCCATTTTATGATTATATATTTACTAAATATTATACGTTTACATCTCTAATTTTACTAGTTTTTCATTCGATAGATTAAGGAGAATTTCTTTATGATGTATAAATTATTTTATTTTGACCATACTGCTATTATCTTAGTAGATTGCGAGGTAAATATAATGATAAAAAGTATTGTTCCTGCTATCTTTTTAGTTTTTTTCACATTTGTTGGATTTAGTGTTTATTTTCTTTATCAATTAGGTGTTTTTACTGTTAAAGTGATGGTCTATACTTTATAAAAAGGCTGTTTTTGTTGTTTTGTAATAAGTGTCTAAGAATGGGCTGATTGGAGCTCCAGGCTGCTCATCTTAAAGTGGGCGTGCGGTGAGCTTTAAAAAACAACAGGTTATTTTTTAAAAATTAAGCACATATTAATACAGGTGTTCTTGTACACCAATAACAACGATGCGGGGGAAATGTCATGAATATTCGTGAAGGAGTCATACCAACAGCATTAGGTTCAGTTGTCACAGCTACTGGATATGCATTAAAACAAAGACGCGGCTCAAATAAAATGGTCGCTAATACTGTTTTCGGTTTTGGACTAGCTCACGTAGTATTAGGTGCCATTGACCTTGTGCAACATCGACGTTAAGTACTATAAAAGCGCAAGCGCCTTGTTTAGCCCCGAGGGGCTGAACAAGGCGCTTGATGTCAAAGACAATAAGGGTGAGCTATCTAACAGCTCACCCTTTTTCTATTCAACAGCATTTGCCACATCATAGAGACTCAAATCAATTTCTACTTCCTTATCCAACGCAAGATTTGCAAGCTCCATGCCGAGGTAAGGACCACTCGTTAAACCTGAAGCACCTAACCCGTTTGCTAGAAGAATCCCTTCAAATTCAGGGAGTGACCCGATGACAGGTAAGAAACCTGGAGTAAATGGCCTGAACCCGACTCTTGTTTCTAAATGAGTGCTTTCATGTAAGCCGGGAGCAACTTCTAATGCTTTCGTTAAGATCTCTTGTAGACCACCTGCTGTCACTCGGCCATCAAATCCCGCTTCATCTTCATGAGTTGCTCCGACAACAACCCTGCCTTGTTCAAAGGCTAAGATATATTGATTATTAGGCGGCATAACAACAGGCCAAGAACCCGTATCTTCACTAGGCATTTCAAGATGAACGATTTGAGCTTTTTGCGGAGTAACCAAAAACTTCTTGCCTAGAGTATGTATCAATTCGTTTGACCAAGCACCGCCAGTAACAAGAACCTGCTCAGCCTGCAGTGCTTCATTCTCTATCTGTACTCCATTTACTTGGTTACCTTCATGAATTAACGAAACAGCATTTCCTTCAATAAAAGTGGCACCATTCTTTTTAGCCCCTTGAACTAATGCATTTCGAAGGGCTCTCCCGTTGACTCGTGCTCCCCCACTTACATATACAGCACCATATTCAGGTGATAGTGGAGGAAATAGCGCTTTTGTTTCCTCAGGGGTCAATACCTCTATATCACCGATTTCCGGCGCATCTTCCCTTCGTTTTCGGGCGCGTTCAGCCATTTTTTCAAGTTTTTCGGGATCTTGGTGTAAGCTTATCGCACCAACTCGACTATATCCCGTCTCAGTTTCTCCATCTTCTTCTAGCTTCTTTATTAATTTAGGGTAGTAACGAGCACCATTTTTCACAAGCTGATACCATGCTTTATTACGGCGTTGAGATAGCCATGGACAAACAATTCCCGCTGCTGCGTCTGTTGCTTGCCCCTTATCCTTTCGATCGATCACTGTTACATCCGCCCCAGCCTTTGCTAAATGATAAGCTGCAGATGCCCCTAAAATTCCTGCTCCAATGACGATTACCTTTTTCAATGAAAACACCTTTTCTTTCATCTAACGTTTTTTACTATTTTACTTTACATTGAAGCAAGACTCAATTTCGCTGGCGATGTTAGGATTCTTAACATAAAAAAAAGAGAATACATTCGTATCCTCTTTATATCCGACTCATTTCATTTTTAGTATGTGAATACAGTTCTTACTGTTAAGATTATAAATGTGATAAAGCCAACTCTAGATTTTTTCATGTCAACAGCCCCTTTACCTTTTTGTTATCTTAACTATATAAAAGATAAAAGAGGCATTCCACATTCATGTTATATTTTGTGACATTATTTTTCGAAAATTCTAATTTCTTAAACTCCAAATATCGCTACATATTGATTTTGCAGGTTAAACCTGTTATTTTCCCAGCCTAACGTATTTAACACATAGCCTAAAGCATCTGCATTATATCTTCCAGCAATTTTTTGATAAGCTAATAATTCAAATACATGATTGGAGTCAAAATCCACTGGATATAAACCACTTAAAGGGTTCACAAATCCTGTAATGGGAGACTTCAACTTCCCGCTCGCATCGTATATTTCATTCAAATATTCAGGATCCCTCAACGAAATATCAATCATATACGTTAGATTATTTTTCTCACTGGTCACCTTTACTTCGTAGTCATTTTGATACAAAACGCTATATTTGTATTCTTCATTATAAACATTTGAATTAAAGAGGATTTTTGGGTTGTTATTTATAAATGAGTAAAGAAAATGATTGATTATACCGCCGCTTCCTCCTGTAGGAAGGCTAATAAGAATATCAGCAACACCATCTCCGGTGAAATCTCCTATAAATAGAGATGGATTATACCCTCCATTTTCAGGTAGCGAAACAGAAGTTACCTTACCTGTTCTTCCGTCTTGGACGTGAAGAGTGATCTGTTGAATAAATGGGCTATCAGGAGTCTTAATCCCTGTTAAATACACCTGATCAGGTATTTTATCACCTGTTACATCTCCCACACCATATGCCACAACACTCTGAGTAGCTCGATAAACATACATAATCCACCGCCCCTTTTCATGATGATCTTTATCATACATCCTATGGGCGATTAGAAATCTTGCTACTGGTTCTTTAAGGAAAACATTCCATATTATATTTTAGCCGTTTTTTAAAATCAACAGTTGTTACAAATCAGCTAACGCAATCACTTTTCCCGTTAAAGCATTCACTCCATACTTACAGTCTATTTTTACACATAGTACATATTGTTTTTGTGAAAAATCGTAAACATAAATAGGCTTTAACTCAAACAAGTCTTTTATTTTCTCAAAAGCTTCTTCCTTTTTAATCGGTATCTTCTCATACGCTTGAAATTCATCAAAAATCTCTAACATCGATTTGTTATCCATATCATTCATTACTTGAAGGGTCTTGGCATCAATAATAAGCATCAACTTTCTTTGAAACACACGGTTATCCTGTTTATTCGTCCTTAGAATGGCATGGATGTACCCTTTTTCACGATGAAGGGTTTTGAGGATCCATATACCAGTGTCATTTGGATATGCCTGGCGTAAAAAATCTGTTACTGCTATGATACATGTTTCTTCCTCTTCCTTTGAGATTGGAAAAGAATCCGGAGACTGCTCAAAGGCATATGCTTGTTCTACAGAAACCTCTTCATTCCACGTTAATTCTTTTTGATTAAACGTTTGTTTAAGTGGCTCATTCCAATAAATTGGTTTATCTATTTTCACAAATGAGTTTGCGTCAGCAAAGACTTCAAACGGAATCGTTGACGTTTGATCGTTTTTGACATAAATCTCTTCTACCGCAAAAACAGGTAATAATCGCTTTTGTTCAAATAAAGGGAATTCAATTAGCTTCAATTGTTCATTTGCTAAATGCTCGATCTTTTCAAAGGTCAGAGAATATTCCTCCTCTCTAACCATTTGCTTAGAAGGAAATTGACCGTGAATAGAGAAGAAAGTAAGCTTCCCCTCTTTATTAAAATGAAGTTCGATATAGCCTGACGGAGATACAGCTACACCATCAATGCATTCCATAAAATGAAACTCTCCCTCAACTTCCTTACGCAGGTTGAATTGTTTTCCGTAAGTTAGACCTGTTTCCTGTTCAATCCAATTGATGATGTCTTTTTTAGTAAAATGAGCGAATGACACTCCATTTTGTGCATAAGTCTTTCCCATGACAAAAATAACGCTTGTAAATTTATGAGTATGTATATCTATTTCAATAACAGCTGCACCTTCTGGATTTGAGCCGTCTTTATTAACAGTTTCATGGTTAGGAAACCATTCCATACTTAATGTATAAACGGTGTCATTGAAGAAATTTACTTTTCTATAAATCTCATATGTTTGTAAGGAATAGCTGTCCAAACCAAATTTCATCTTTGTTAGGTTTACTAATTCTTGTATTCTTTCATCCATTTCCTCATCCCCTATCATTTGTGAACTTAGTTGGAATATTTCCATGCGTAATACGTCATATTTAAAAATACTACCGCTATATATAATGATCCGATTAAAGTTAATAAATGATAAGCCGAAATCGTGATAAAACCTAGGTAAGGGTTAATACACAATAATAAGATAAAGATCATCCCTACCATCCAAAAATAACTAATATAAACACCACGTTCCCTTATTTTTTGAGCGCGTTCGTCCTTGGCAGCAAAATGACCAGATAAATACGCTAAACAAAAACACATGATGGCCAATGCAACAAGCATTAATCCTTCAGGGAATTTTCCAACTGAAAGAAAAGCCCCGTTCACCACTATTGCATTCAACAGCATAATAACACCCAATATTAGAAAGATTAATCTGCTATTTTTCATGTTTAACCCCCTTGTCTAAAAAGGAACTTTGTACCTTTTTGAATGAAAAGAACCTAGTACATTAGTTAACCTCAATGATTACTACGTGTTTATTAGAGGAAGGTTCCGACTTTAAAAAGGAAAGTGAGAAAAAGAGATAAAAACAAGCCCACATTTTCATTTAAGAATTATTTAATAAATGCTTTAGGTTTAGATAAGAAATTGGGGTTATTGTTTGTTGTGTAAGAATTTTATTAATAGAAAGAGGTTGATCATCATGTCAAACAATAACCGATATAAAGGTTTAAATTGGAAACTCATTGCTGTACTTTCTGCTATTGCCCTTTCAAGACCAATTATGAGTATGACAGGAATATCTGAAGCAATCGGGAAACCAGTCACAAGTATTACTTCAACCATTATGATCACATTCATATGGATCACGGCAGTTGTCATCAAAAACGAACCAAAACCGCTACTAACATTACTTTTCGCCGGGATGGGTTACGGTATATTCGCAATCATCATTAGTGGTATCTTTTCACCGATCCTAACGGGTCACTTACAAGGACCGCTAACGAATCCATTTGCATTTGTCAGTGTTTTAGCAACAAACGCTATATGGGGATTACTATCAGGGGCAATCGCCATGATGTTTATAAAAATAAAACAACATGCATGATTGAAAAACTGATAGAAAAACAGACCTATTATTTCATATTTAATAATTATTTAAGAATTTACTAAGAAGTGATTTAGAATTGCCACTTATGATGGACACAAATAAAAATTACTGGAGGTCATTTACTTGGAAGTGAATAATCTTAGAATTCGTATTGGGAGACTCAGTTATTTCATTTTGGCCATTTTATTTACACTATGTATCTTGGCACAGATTTACTTGGCTGGGATGGCCGTCTTTATGAGCCCTGTCAATTGGGCGAAGCACATCATGTTTGTCCACTTGTTTGGTTTTAATTTACCAGTTTTAATGCTTATCTTTGCATTTGTAGGAGCCCTGCCACGCTGGGCATACTGGCATCTATTTGGATTCCTTGTATCCATATTCCTTATGTACTTTACAGCAAATATTAGAGCTGTCATACCATGGGTTGGGCCAATGCACGCTGTTTTTGCCTGTATTTTATTTGTTTTATCAAGTATCACTGTTTTAAAGACTTGGAAAATCATTTTTAATAAAAGAAAGAGGGATTAAAATTGAGATTATTACTATCTATTTTAGTAGGAATTATTGGCGGCTTTATTTTTGGAATTGCTTTGTCCAGTATGATTGGTATAGTTGGAATGATTTTGTTTCATGAACCGATTGGGATCAAGTATCTTCCTTACTATACTGCTTTGCTTTGTGCAATTGTGGTCCCGATCTGGAACAACAAATAGGGCTGCCGAACACAATCCTATATCCTTCCCTTATAATGGACACAATAATTTAGAACTTAAAACGCTAGCAGGTGATCATGTTGTCAATCAAGAAACGATTACTATTGTCTAATATCGGTATGGTTGTTATTCCAATTATTTGTTTCTTATTATTAGAAATTGTTTTGGGCTATCTGCTTTTTGTTGTATTTAACGGGAATCCTCAAGGCGATGACTTAAGAATGTTTATCAATCTTCGTTTTATTGGCATGATCCTAATATTAGCTATTACAAATGGTTTCTTAACTTTTTATGTATCAAAAAGTATCATCATGCCAATTAAGAAACTTTCCATTGCTGCAAAGAAAATAAGTAACGGGGATTTAGACTATAGTGTAAAATCCACCAAGAATGATGAACTTGGTGAGCTCAGTAATACATTTGAGGAGATGCGATTAAAACTTAAAGATGCAAAAATGTCCCAGATGCGCTATGAACAAAACCGGCAGGAACTGATAGCCAGTATCTCCCACGATCTTAAAACACCATTAACATCCATCAAAGGTTATGTAAAAGGCATTCAAGATGGAGTGGCAAATACTCCGGAAAAACTAGAACGTTATATGAACATCGTCTATAAAACGGCACAAGATATGGATGGACTTATAGATGAATTATTTCTATATTCTAAATTAGATTTAAAGCGAGAGTCTTTTCACTTTGAGAAAGTAGACTTATATTCTTTTTTTGCAGATTTTATTGAGGAACTCGCGTTACACTTAGAAAGTGAACAAGGTTCAGCAGAGCTTTTTGCAGATAAAAGCAAGTTATATCTTGTGGAAGCTGACCGGGAAAAATTAAGACGGGTTGTCTCAAATATCATTCAAAACAGCCTGAAATACATGGATAAGGAAAATAAAAAAATCCAAGTCCACTTATCCTCAGGCAATGATTCAATCCTCGTCAAAATGAGCGATAATGGAAGCGGTATAAGGCAGGAAGATCTTCCATTTATTTTTGAAAGCTTTTATCGTACGGATGCTTCCAGAAACTCTTCAACTGGCGGAAGCGGCCTTGGATTATCGATCGCTAAAAAAATAATTGAACAGCATGGCGGATCGATTTGGGCTGAAAGTGAACGAGGTAAAGGCACAAGTGTTTATTTTCAACTAAAAAAGGTGGTATAAATGCCAAAGATATTAATTATTGAGGATGAAGTAAATATTGCAGAATTAGAACGAGATTATCTAGAGGTTAATGGATTTGAAAGTGACATTGCCGCAACTGGTGAAGAAGGATTAAAACTCGCGATGACGAACACCTATAGTCTAATTATTCTAGACTTAATGCTCCCGGGAATGAATGGATTTGAATTATGCAAAAAGCTGAGACAAACATTAGATATCCCCATCCTTATGGTAACAGCCCGAAAAGAAGACATTGACAAAATTCGGGGGTTTGATCGAGGTGCAGACGACTATATCGAAAAGCCGTTTAACCCAAATGAGCTAGTAGCAAGAGTAAAGGCGCATATTTCAAGATACAATCGGTTAATCAATCGGGAACCAAAACAACATGACATCCAAATCGGAGACCTTCTCATTCAGCTTGACTCAAGACGAGTGTTTAAAAACAATGAAGAAAGAATCCTTACGGCCAAAGAATTTGATCTATTAACATTTTTGGCTACAAACCCAAACATTGTTTTTACGAAAGAACACTTAATGGAACGAATCTGGGGATATGACTCAATCGGCGACGTCAACACCGTCACCGTCCACATCAGGAAAATAAGGGAAAAAATCGAGGAATCCCCTTCACATCCACAATTTATCGAAACAATTTGGGGTGTAGGTTATCGGTTTAAGAAATAATTGGCTGAGAACCTCATCCCTTACCTTTTTAATGACCCCTTGTAAAAAGAAGCAGAGTAAACCCCTGCTCCTTTCTATCTTAGCTTTTTAACAATAATTTTTGATCTTCTATAGCATATACAAAATCAGCCACCTTATCAATAAAAGTCCGATCATGTGATACAAGGAGTACTGTTCCTTCATACGCTTTTATGAAACGCTCTAACGCCTCAATACAAAAGACATCTAAAAAGTTTGTTGGCTCATCTAAAACTAACATATTATATCTTCCTAGGAAAAGCTGGCACAACACTAGACGTATTGCCTCTCCGCCGCTTAAATTTCGGACATTCTTTTTTAAATCATTACCTGCAAAACCCATGGAATGAAGGATAGAGCGGATTTTACTTTCGTCAAAGTCGCTTCTATCTTTTAAATATACTAGTACTGTTTCATCTTTCATAAATTGATAATCCATCTGTTCGTAAGCTCCAATGACTGCTTTTGGAGAAATTGTAACCCCTTCACCACGTTGCAAGATATGGTGAAGCAAAGTGGTTTTACCTGAACCATTTTTTCCTGTAATGGCAATCGTTTTGCCTAATGGGAATTGGAAACTCGATTCTTCAAGAAGAATCTTGTTTCCTGCCTTTAGCGTTAAGCGATCTGCTATAATCGGAACTTTATTGTGTAACTGAAGAGCTTTTGATTGATGAAAACGAATGATCTGCTCCTCTTTTGGAGCCTCGACTGCTTCAAGTTGTTCCACTCTCTGCTCTATCGCCTTTGCTGCTTTTTGTACTGCCCTTTGACTTGTATCCTTTGATTTCGTCATAAACATCTTATTTGCCTTTGCTTTTGTTTCCTTTTTGGAAATGTGTCCATTCGCCTGTGTAATTTTTTCAGCCTTCTTCATTTTTTCCTCTGCTGCTTTAATAAGACGTGATTTTTCTTTTACGTATTGATCATGTTGTTCTTGCTGCTGCCTTTTCTGAAGTTCTTTTTGTTCCACATAATCCGAATAGTTCCCTTTATATTCGGTAACATTCCCACCTTCCACTTCCCAAATTTTTGTCACCAGTTTATCCAATACGTACCGGTCGTGACTCACAAGCACAAGAGCACCATAATAGTACATTAATTCCTCAATAAAAAAACGGATACCGTCTGAATCAAGATGGGTGGTAGGCTCATCAATTAATAATCCTTCATGATAGTTTGAGAAAATTTGAGCTAACTTCAGTCTTGTCTGTTCACCACCGCTAAAGTATTCAATTTCCGTTTCTGGTATAGACAATTTTCCTTTTAAATCATATTCTATTTCTGTTTGCTTAGGCGATGTAAGCTGATCAAAATAAGCAAAATCAACAAACCGTTTTATGCGGCCTTTTTCTGGCTTAATTTGACCATTTATTAATTTCAACAAGGTACTCTTACCTGCACCATTTTTTCCTACAATACCTATTCGATCAAACTGGTGAATCGCCAGTCGCGGGATGTTTAATACCACCTTATCTAAAAATGAAAGTTCTATATTTTCTAATTCAATACATACATTTTCCATTACTCTCTACTCCCTTTCGCCTGCTAAAATCTTGATTTGTTTCAAAATAAAAAAATCACAAGCATCTGCCTGTGATTTAGAGTAAAAGGGAAAGAGACCCATCCTTATTCAATTAAGGGGCTGTTAGGAACCATCAGCAAATAAACCTTCCTTTGGCATCACAAAAAAGGGTAAATTTGACAAAAATAAAGAAAGCCAGATCAAGCTGCCTTTCTACATATTGCATATTTTTATCCTCTATGAACAAACAGTATCAACCCATCTTAAAAAGTATGTTGGGTAATATACTGATTGTATTGTGAGAATAACAATATCTCAAATATGAAATGAAGATTATTAAAAAAGGACAGACTAATCCCGTTTACTCTGCATACACAAACAGAGCCTTTGACCATATTCAATTACTGGTTCAAAGTTGGGAATCGTAGTCTCATCGAATGTGTCATTTTTTAATAATCCTCCTTAAGGTTTAACATTCAGTATTAATTGTAGAATGCCTTTTGATAAAAGTCAAAGGTAAATAC
>Ga0180220_1000675_pt1 | contig 32572 bp, 29 predicted proteins | sample eDN5th37CBELigBY_FD_151335 | JGI IMG/M metagenome (GOLD analysis project Ga0180220, IMG submission 151335) | Enriched backyard soil microbial communities from Emeryville, California, USA - eDNA 5th pass 37_C BE-Lig BY (version 2) (version 2) | ecosystem: Environmental > Terrestrial > Soil >... | reverse complement strand
GACACGAGGACGAGTTCGAGGCTGCGGTGGCCGAGGCGATCAGCCACGATACCGCTCCTGCTGCCGCTGCTCCCACTCCCGAGGATGACGGCGTTTACGTCGAGCCTTACATGCCCGCAGGGCAGGCGCCTGATCCGCTTGATGATCACATGCCGCACGACGAAGCCCCGATTCCCAGCGTCTATGTGCCGTCCAATGCCGCGCGCCCCGAAGGACAGCGCCGCATGCCGCGCACCGAAGAGCTGCCGATTGTGGCACGACGGTCACAGGAAGCAGACGAACGTCAGGACTCCGAACCGCGTAATGCTCGCGCGCTTTTCAAGCGGCTGGCCTCGAATGTGGGCATCAATCTGCGCGCACAGACGGAGCAGGAACCGGTTCGTCCCGCTTATCCCGAAGCAGATGACAATGCTGCGCGCAGTGCCATAGAGGCAGGTCGCGCAAGGGTTTCTGCCTCTGCTGTCGTGAACGAAGGCGCCCGCGGCAATCTCGATCAGCAGGGACGTCAGCAGCCGCAATCGGTGCAGAAGGATCACTTGGAAATTCCCGCGTTCCTCCGCAAGCACGGCTGAACGAGACGTTAATCCTTGGTTGATATGAATCCGGCGCGGCTTTCGCGCCGGTTTTTTTTTGATTAAGACCGGAAACGGGTTGCGCAAGTTTTTGCTGTTGGAGCATTTCAAGTATGCACAAATTGTCGACGCGCCAGCGTACCCTGGCGGTCGGATTGACGTTCGGCGGCTATGGTGTTCACAGCGGACAGCCCGTCACTCTGACCATTGCTCCCGCTCCGCCCAACAGCGGTTTTCTGATTTCGCGAGACCTCGGCAATGGCCATTCGACCATGCCGGTGCAGGTGCATTTTTCGCGCGTTACCCGTACTACGCTGTGCACGACGCTCGATCTGGGCGACAGCATCAGCGTTGCCACCATCGAGCATGTCACATCGGCGCTTTCGGGCATGGGTGTCGACAACGCCCTCATTACCCTTGACGGCGCCGAGTGCCCGATCCTCGATGGCAGCTCGCGCCCGTTCGCCGAAGCGATCCTGGCTGCAGGCCTCGAGATTCAGCCGGCTACGCGCCGTTTCATCAAGATCGTACGTGCCGTCACCGTGCGCAACAACGACGCCTTTGCCGCCCTCGAGCCCTATAACGGGCGTGCACTCGACCTCGAGATCGATTTCGACAGCAAGGTCATCGGCCGTCAGCGCATGATCTTCGACTGGTCGCCGCGCAAATATTACGAGGATGTCTCCCGGGCCCGCACCTTCGGTTTTGTGCGCGATGCCAAGATCCTGCGCCAGGCCGGCTATGCCCTCGGCTCTTCCCTCGACAATTCGATCACCGTGCATGAGGACCGCATCCTCAATCCGGGCGGCTTGCGCTACGAGGATGAGTTCGTGCGCCACAAGCTGCTCGATGCCATTGGCGACCTCTCGCTTGGTGGCATGCCGATCTATGGGCGCTTCCGCTCGTATAAGGGCGGGCACGCGCTCAATTCGCACGTCCTGGCCGGTCTGCTTTCGAGCGATGCCAATTACGAGATCGTTTCGGCCGAGGACCTTCCGCTCGACTTCGATGCGTTGGACGATCTGCCGGATGGCTTGATCGTTCATCCTTATTTGCGTTCCGTGGGGTAGCGGCACTGGCCGCCTGGCCCAGCGCTCACCGCCACAGTTTTGATGGATTTGAAATCTAGGCGCTGCATGTGCGCTAGGGTTTGGAAAAAACGAGAAACGGGGCAGTTCGTGATTTTTAGTTTTGTTGGTGACTTGGCCGGCCGGACAACCCGGATCCTCGCTGTCGGGCTCGTCGCGCTGGCGTTGGCCGGCTGCACGGGCATGAACCTTTTCGGGCCTCCCAAGATCAGGGAAGAAACCATTGTTCCTGAGGCGACGCTTTATCAGGAAGCGCTCAACAACATGGACAATCAGCGCTACCTGACGGCCATCGAGCTGCTCGAACGGCTCGAGCGTCAGCATCCGCGCGGCCAGCTCACCGAGCAGGCCAAGCTGATGCTGGTCTATGCCAACTACCGCATCGGCAAGTTCGAGGAAGCCATTCTCGCTGCAGACCGGTATCTCGCGCTCTATCCGAACGGACGCGACGCCGACTATGTGCTCTACCTCAAGGGCACTTCGTATTTCGGCCAGATCAACGACGCCACGCGTGACCAGCAACTTTCGCGCGACGCGATCGATACCTACACCCAGCTCATCCGCAACTATCCCAATTCGAAATATGCCCGCGATGCGCAGGAGAAGATCGCGATCGCCTATGACAACCTTGCGGCCAAGGAAATGTCGGTCGGGCGCTACTATCTCGGCAACGGCCAGCAATCTGCCGCCATCAACCGTTTCCGGGTGGTCGTGGAAGAGTATCAGACCTCGACCCACATCGAAGAAGCGCTCTATCGGTTGACCGAAGGCTATCTTTCGCTCGGCCTGCTCAGCGAAGCGCGCACCGCCGCTGCGGTCCTCGGTCACAACTATCCCTCGAGCGAATGGTACCAGCGCGCTTACAATCTGCTGGCCGAGCAGGGCCTTTCGCCGCAGGTCAACGAAGGCAGCTGGCTCGCGGCGCAGCGCAACTGATTTATTTTTGTTGCCTGTTTGTTCCGGGGTGCGCTAGTTTGCTGGCGCGCCCCGTTTCGTTATTGTGGGGCGGCAACAGGGCGGAATCGCCTATACTGGGGAGCAGCGATTGTCATTGCCAGTCTCGCGATCCGGATCGCGTCACGCGTTAGATACCGCTCATACCTGAAGGGCCGCACGGGATGCTCAACGCGCTTTCCGTCCGCAATATCGTTCTGATCGACCAGCTCGATCTGGCGCTCGACAGCGGCATGACCGTGCTCACCGGCGAGACCGGCGCCGGCAAGTCCATCCTGCTCGACGCGTTGACTCTGGCGCTCGGGGGCCGGGGCGATGCCTCGCTGGTGCGCAAGGGTGCCGAGAGTGGGCAGGTGGTCGCCGTGCTGCAACTCCCCGCCGGCCATCCGGCCCGGCAGGTGCTGCGCGACAACGCCATTCCGGATGACGAAGACATCATCCTGCGGCGCGTGCAGTTCGCGGACGGGCGAACCCGCGCCTTCATCAACGATCAGCCGGTCTCGGCGACGCTTTTGCAGAAGGTCGGTTCGCAGGTGGTCGAAATCCATGGCCAGCACGATGACCGGGCTCTTGTCGATGTGGCGACGCACCGCGCGGCGCTCGACGCTTTCGCAGGGCTCGAACCGCTCGTCGAAGCCGTGCGCGAAACCTGGCAGGCACTGACCGATACGCAGCGCGCTGTAGCCGAGCAGAAGGCGGTGGTTGCCGAAGCTCTGGCACAGGAAGATTATGCCCGCCATACAGTCCAGGAACTGTCGACGCTGGCCCCCGTCACTGGCGAGGAAGTCGAACTGTCCGAGCGCAGGCAGGCTCTGATGCAGATCGAGAAGTCGGCCGCCGACGTCAACGAGACCGACGAAATCCTCAATGGCCCGTCGGCGCCCGGCCCGACGCTTTCGAGCCTGATGCGGCGCCTGGCGCGCAAGATCGACAGCGGCGCGACGCTCTTCCAGCCGCTTGTCGATGAGCTCGACGCGACCCTGATCGCGCTGGACCGGGCGGCGGACGCCCTCGAAACCTTGCAGCGCGAGATGGCCTATGATCCGGCTGAGCTGGAACAGGTCGAAGAGCGGCTCTTTGCCCTTCGCGCTGCCGCGCGCAAGCACCAGGTGCTGTGCGACGAGCTTCCCGAGGTTCTTGCGCGCTACGAGCGTGAGCTCGAAACGCTTCAGAGCGGCGAGGCGAAGCTGAAAGCACTGGAAGAGGCCGAAGCAGCGGCGCGCGCCGCCTATGTCAAAACCGCCGCCGCGCTCAGCGCCGCCCGCACCAAGGCTGCAACTGCGCTCAGCAAGGCGGTCGAGCAGGAGCTGCCGGACCTCAAGCTCGGCGCGGCAAAATTCATCGTCGATCACCAAATCGATGAACAGCGGATCTCCGCCCACGGCTTTGATCAGATCGCCTTTCATGTGCAGACCAATCCCGGCACCGCCGCCGGTCCATTGCTCAAGGTGGCTTCGGGTGGCGAGCTCAGCCGCTTCCTGCTCGCGCTCAAGGTGGTGCTGGCCGACCGCGGCTCGGCGCCCGTCCTCATCTTCGACGAGATCGACACCGGCGTCGGCGGCGCCGTCGCCGATGCCATAGGTCGTCGCCTCGGGCGGCTGGCAGAAAAAGTGCAGGTGCTCTCGGTGACCCACGCGCCGCAGGTCGCCGCCCGCGCGCAGCGGCATCTGCTCATCGAAAAACAGGCTGTCGAGGAGGGGGCGTTCGTGCGCACCCACGTCAAGCCGCTTGCCGAGAACGAACGGCGCGAGGAAGTCGCCCGCATGCTCGCCGGCGCCACCGTCACCGACGAAGCCCGCGCAGCCGCCAGCAAGCTTCTGAGCGAGGTCGGGTGATGGTGGGCGACCTCACCCCCTCCCCAACCCTCCCCGCAAGGGGGAGGGTGTCGTATTGTGCTTGTGGCAATATCCTGCCCAACTCACCGGTCCGGCACCTCCCCCCTTGCGGGGGAGGTTGGGAGGGGGGTGATTCCGTGTCCCGGCACAGTGAACAGGCCCCCGCATGACCGTCGAAGTCGAAAACCTCTCCGAAGATCAGGCGCGCGCCGAACTCGACCGGTTGCACACTCTGCTCACGCAGGCCGACGAGGCGTATTTCCAGCAGGATGCGCCGATGATGTCCGATGCCGAATACGACGCGTTGAAGCGCCAGTATCTGGCCATCGAGACTGCTTTCCCGGAACTGGTGCGTGCGGATACCCTTTCGGGCAAGGTCGGCGCCGCTCCTTCCGAAGGCTTCGCCAAGGTGCGCCATGGCGTGCCGATGCTCAGCCTCGGCAATGCGTTCGACGATGAGGACGTCGCCGATTTCGTCCAGCGCGGCCGCAAATTCTTCGAAAAGGACATTGCCCGCGATCCCGATTTCGAACTCGCCTTTACTGCCGAGCCCAAGATCGACGGCCTTTCGGCGTCCTTGCGGTACGAAAACGGCCTCTTCGTCAAGGGCGCCACGCGCGGCGATGGCCTGGTCGGTGAGGACATCACCGAGAACCTCAGGACCATTCCCGACATTCCCAACCGGCTCAAGGGCGCCGGTTGGCCTGCAGTCATCGAAATTCGCGGTGAGGTCTATATGACCCATGCCGAGTTCAGGGCCTTGAAGGAGCGTTCGGCTGCCGAGGGCGGCCAGGACTATGTCAATCCGCGCAACACCGCCGCCGGTTCACTGCGCCAGAAGGACCCTTCGATCACCGCCAGGCGCAATCTCAAATTCTTCGCCTATGCCTGGGGCGAAACCAGCGCTGCGCCCGCCGCCACGCAATATGAGGCCGTTCAGAAATTCTCCGAGTGGGGGTTCGTCACCAATCCGCTGATGATCCGTACGACTAGCCTCGAAACCCTGCTCGAGCACTACCGCAAGATCGAGGAGCAGCGCGCAACGCTCGGCTACGACATCGACGGCGTCGTTTACAAGCTCGATCGCCTCGACCTGCAGCAGCGCTGGGGGTTCGTTGCTCGCGCGCCGCGTTGGGCCATTGCCCACAAATTCCCTGCCGAACAGGCGACGACCATCCTCACCGGCATCGACATCCAGGTGGGGCGCACCGGTGCGCTGACGCCGGTCGCGCGGCTGCAGCCGGTCACGGTTGGCGGCGTCGTCGTCGAGAACGCAACGCTCCACAACGAGGATTATATCGCCGGCAAGGGCAGCAATGGTGAGCCGATCCGCAATGGTGTCGATCTGCGCGTTGGCGACACCGTCATCGTGCAACGCGCCGGCGATGTCATTCCGCAGATCGTCGATGTGGTGCTGGAAAAGCGCCCGGCCGACGCCAGGGCGTACGAATTCCCGCATTATTGTCCCGAATGCGGCTCCGAAGCGGTGCGGGAGATCAACGAAAAGACCGGCAAGCGCGATGCCGTGCGCCGCTGCACCGGCGAGCTGATCTGCCCGGCCCAGGCCGTCGAACAGCTCAAGCATTTCGTTTCGCGCAATGCCCTCGACATTGATGGCCTGGGCGACAAGCAGATCACCCAGTTCTACACGCAAGGCCGCATCGCCCGGCCTGCCGACATCTTCACCCTGCGCGAGCGAGACGCCCGCTCCTTGAAGAAGCTCAAGGACACCGAAGGTTTTGGCGAGATCTCGGTTCGCAAGCTCTTCGATGCCATCGATGCATGTCGCGAGCCCGAGCTCGATCGCTTCATCTTCGCCCTCGGCATCCGTCATGTCGGGGAAACCACTGCCGCACTCCTGGCGCGCACCTTCGGCACCATCGAAGCGTTCCGCGAAACCGCCGAGCGGGCGGCTCATCACGAGGGCGACGTCCATGAGGTCTTTCCCTCGATCAACGGCATTGGCGATACCGTGCTGCGCTCGGTGATTTCGTTCTTTGGCAATGAGCGCAACGTTCAGGCGCTCGATGAGCTCTTGAAGGAAGTTCACCCAAGGCCCTATGTCGTCACCATATCTGCCGACAGCGAAGTTGCGGGCAAGACGGTGGTGTTCACCGGAAGCCTCGAGCGCATGAGCCGCTCGGAGGCCAAGGCGATGGCCGAGCGGCACGGAGCCAAGGTTGCAGGCTCGGTGTCGGCCAACACCGATATACTGATTGCCGGCCCCGGCGCCGGTTCCAAGCTGAAAAAGGCCGAAGAACTCGGTCTGCGGGTCATTTCCGAGGACGAGTGGTTCGATCTGGTCGGCGGGTAGTCCACGCCGGCCTCTACCATCAACTTCCGCACGATGAGGAGCGAGCCGATGATGAAGCACCTGGCAGCGTTAGCCGCCATTCTTGCCGGCACGGCTGGGGTCACGGCCGGTGAGGGCGGGGATATCCTCGCTACCACACTGCAATCGGGCGATTTTGCCTCAGGCCTTGAGAGCTTGCAGCCGCTCGTTGAATCCGGGGATACGGAGGCCGGCTTTGCGGCCGGGGTCCTCACCGTCGTTGGCGGTATCGAAAGCTTCTCGCAGGCCCTGTACCGCCACGGTCTCACCGCTCCCAGGATTGGCATGATCGGCGCTTTCGTCGGCGTGCCGGTCACGCCGCCGGTCACTGCCAATACCGATCCACAACCGCTGACCTATGAAGAGCTGCGCACCATTCTCGAAGACCTCACCGACGCTATGGACGAGGGGCGCGACCTCCTCGTCGCGGCCGGCGAGAGCGGTGACTATGTCGTGCCGCTCGACGTCATGGCGATCCGTCTGGACATCGACGGCAATGGCACGGCCGAGGACGGCGAGACGGTGGCGGCGATGCTCGCCGGGCAGCTCGGCCTCGAGCCTGCCGACCTGGCTGGCGCCAGCAAGTCGATGAGCAAGACCGGGTCTTCAGATGGGGGTTTCGTCGTCGGCTTCGATCGCGCCGATGCCTTCTGGCTCGCCGGCTATACGCAAGTCGTTGCCGCCCAGGCCGACTTTCTTCTCGCTCACGATTTCGAGCCGATGTTCGACGCCAGCTTCCATCGCATCTTCCCCGAAGCAGGCCTGCCGATGCAGGACTATGCCTCGGGCGGCACGCTGGCGATGGATCCGGAAAGCGATGCGGCGATTGCCGACATCATCGCTTTCATCCACACCTTCAATTTCGAAGTCGTCGATGTCGACCGCCTGCACGACGTGCGCGCCCGGCTCAAATCGATCGCCAATTTCTCGCGGCGGAACTGGGAGGCGATCCTTGCCGAGACTGACGATGAGCGCGAGCTCGTGCCATCGCCGACGCAGACCTCGATCGTGCCGGAGATGGCCGTGACGCAGGAGGTGGTGGATGCCTGGATGGCCACGCTCGATAGTGTCGAAGCCATCCTCGACGGCGAGTTGCTCATACCGCACTGGCGCTTCCGGCAGGGCTTCGACCTTGCTGCCTATTTCGAATCCGCCAGCCGCACGGATGCGGTGATGATCTTTACCGGCTACGGGGCGCTGCCCTATCTCAAGGACGGTCCCATCGCAGATGCCGACGCCTTCCGCGAAGGCATGGAAATCTTCGGCGAGGATTTCCCGGGCTTTGCCATCTGGTTCAATTGAGGTGTCGGTGCCACGCCCTCGTGGTTCGAGGCCGCTTCGCGGCACCTCACCATGAGGCTACTGGTAAGCTCGATCGTTCCAGTAGCCCTCATGGTGGAGGCTGCTGATAAGCTTGAACGTTCCAGTAGCCATCATAGTGAGGCTACTGATAAGCTCGAACGCTCCAGTAGCCCTCATGGTGAGGCGGGAGTGTAGCGACCCTCGAACCACGAGGGCGTGCTCAGATCGCCCCAGTCGCAGCCTTCAACCAGTCCCGTACCTCACCCGTCACCAGCGGCCCGATCTCCTTCCACACCCGCGCCTGGTAGGCATTCAGCCAATCGCGCTCAGCTTCTGTCAGCAGCCCGACGTCCACCAGCCGGGTATCGATCGGGGCTAGCGTCAGCGTCTCGAAATCGAGATAATCTTCGCCAATTTCGCTGTTCCTGACGACGACCAGGTTCTCGATGCGGATGCCGTATTCGCCGGCCTTGTAGAAGCCCGGCTCGTTGGAAAGTACCATGCCGGCTTCGAGCGGCAGTGTGTAGCGCGGCGAGATGCCGGTCGGCCCTTCGTGCACGCCTAGATATGCCCCCACGCCGTGACCGGTGCCGTGATTATAGGTCAGGCCGGCCTGCCAGAGGAACTGGCGCGCCAGCACGTCGATCTGTGCGCCCGAGGTGCCCTTCGGGAAGCGCGCGGTGGAAATCGCGATCATGCCCTTGAGCACCCGGGTGAAGCGGTCCTTCATCTCGGCGGTGGGATTTCCCGTCGAGAGGGTTCGGGTGATGTCCGTCGTGCCCGAGAGATATTGCGCGCCACTGTCGACCAGCATCAACTCGCCGGGCTTGAGTTCGCGGTCGGTCTTTTTCGTCACGCGATAGTGGACGATTGCGCCATTGGGACCGGCCCCGGAGATAGTGTCGAAACTGGCATCGACGCAGCTCTCGTCCTCGCGCCGGAACGCTTCCAATGCCGTCACGATGCCGATTTCGGTCAGCCCGCCCTTGGGTGCGTCCTCGTCGAACCAGCAGAAAAATTTGGCCAGGGCAATGCCGTCCAGCCGGTGCGCTTCGCGCATGCCCGCCAGTTCCGCCTCATTTTTCCTGGCCTTGGGCAGCAGCACTGGGTCGCGCTTCTCGATCAGCCGGGCACCTGCCTCCTGAAGCGCCGCGACAACCGCCTGGGGAGCGCTCGCCGGATCGACTTGGACAGTTCTGCCTGCCTTGCCGAGTTTGGCGAGTGCCCCGGTCAGCGCCTTTGCCTCGGCAACGTTTGCGATCTCGGCCAGCGCTTCCTTTACGTGCGGTGTGATCTTGGCCTTGTCGAGATAAAGCGTTGCCTTGCCGCGCCTCGGCACGACAGCAAAGCCCAGCACGAAGGGAGTGTTGGGCACGTCGCGCCCGCGCATGTTGAAAAGCCAGCAGATCGATTCGGGCAGCGTGAGGACGGTGGCATCGGCCGCTTCCTTGCCGAGCGCTTCCTGCACCTCCTTGAGCTTATCGGCGCTGGTTTTGCCGGCGCGATTGTGGCCCAGGAACTCGATTGGCGAAACCGGCGGGCCCGGGCGGTCCTGCCATATGCGGTCGACGAGATTGTCCGTCGGCACCAGCTCGGCCTTGCCCTTCAGCTTCTCTGCCAGATCGCGGATTTCACCGGGCGTATGCAGCCAGGGGTCATAGCCGATGCGGCCACCCTTCTTCACATAATTGCCGATCTCGGCCGAAAGCCCGCCCTGGCTCACCTCATGCACCGTCACCCTGGCAGTGTCGGTCTGCGCAGGCGCTTGTAGTGTGTAGCGGCTATCGACGAACAGCCCGGCCTTGGTCTTGCCGATGATGGCAATACCGGCCGATCCCGTGAACCCGGTCACATAAGCCAGCCGCGCTTCGCTCGCCGGCACCGATTCACCCCGAAAGGCGTCCGAACGAGGAACGAGGAAAGCATCGAAACCCTCCTTTTGGAGCTCTGCGCGCAGCGCTTTCAAGCGCGCAGCGACGTTGCGCGGATCGACCTTTTCCTCAAAGCTCTGGAAAACGGCGGGCGGAAACTCTTTTGTTTTCATGAACTTGGCCTGTATGGCTGCAACAAAGTCGGCCAGTCGACCGACTCCCACCTACTATATAAGAGGCACCGCGAGTAACACATCGTTAACGTGTCCTGCGCATCCGGCATGGCTGGTTTGCCCAGAGAAGTCTAACGCGCGCCGGCACTTGCGCCTATAAGCGGATCATCGGCACTAGGAGTGCCGGTTCTGGAGTATACGAGATGACCGAGAGCAAGAACGATTTCCGCAAGGCGCTAGGGGCTGTGATCGATGCTCGCGGCCGCGAATCGCGCCGGCAGGTCAGCTACCGCATGCAATACCAGCTCATCGGCGCCTTCACCAAGCGACCGTAAGCTGCTGCAGCTAAACGTGGTTCAATCCCCGGACGCAAGTTCGGGGATTTGTTTTTGTCGGCTGCGGGCTCATCGCTTTTCCAGAATCAGCGTGGTCCAGTCCTTGCGCTGCAGGCGCTGGCGCAGCAGCATTCCCTGCGCCGCATAGGCATTGATCACCCGCACCGCCTGATGCTCCAGAATCCCCGAGAGAATGATTGAGCCGCCCGTCGCGGCGACGCGCCCCATGGAGGGCGCCAGCGATACCAGTGGTCCGGCGAGAATATTGGCCGCAATCAGATCGTAGCGAGCGTTTTGCCGAATGGTGCGGTGGTCGAGGCCGCTGGCTTCGACGGGGATGATGAACTTGCCCACGCCGTTGATCTGCGCATTCTCGCGCGCCGTCTTGACCGCGACGGGATCGATGTCGGTCGCGATGACCGGTTTGCGCAGCCGCTTGGCCATTGCGATGGCGAGAACGCCAGTGCCCGTTCCGACATCGAGCAGGAAATCCGGGCGACTGCGCTTTAGCACGATCTCGATCGCCTCCAGGCACCCCGTGGTCGTTTCGTGGTGGCCGGTGCCAAACGCCTGCGCCGCATCGATCCGCATCGGGGTAAGTCCTGCCGGCACCGGCTGCGTCTCGTGGCTGCCATAGACATAAAAGCCACCGGCAATCACCGGTGCCAGCCCCTCAAGCGACTTGGCGACCCAGTTGACCTGCGGATCGATCGGCTCGACGGAAAAGGAAACCTCCCCGCCCAGCACTTCCCGGGCGAGGGCATTGAAGGCTTCGAGGTCCGGGGGGCTGTCACAGGTCGCCTCGAAATACCATTCGCCCGTTTCCTCGTCTTCATGCGCCGCGGCCGTGAGCGCCAGATCGTCCCGCTCCATGACGGCATCTACCAGCGCGTAGGCCTGATCCTTGCTGAGCGGAGCGGTGAGCTGGTCGACGGGCATGAGGCGGTCCTTGAAGATCAATGCGCGTTGTTGCGACAGGTGTGCCGGGCAAGTCAACGTCTCGCATGCAGAGCGCAGTTGTCCCCGTGCGGGAATCACGCGCTATGATGCCGGCAACTTTTTTACGGAGGACTGTGATGTATGGTTTGATCGGTCAGATGCTGGCGGCACCCGGCAAGCGCGACGAGTTGTTGTCGATCATGCTCCAGGGCAGCGGGGCCATGCCGGGCTGTCTCAGCTACATCATCGCCCGCGACCCAGGCAACAGGGATGCGATCTGGATCACCGAGGTGTGGGACAGCAAGGAAAGTCACGCCGCATCGCTCAACCTGCCCGCGGTACAGGCAACTATTGCCAAGGCGCGACCGCTGATCGCTGGCTTTGGTGAGCGGTTCGAGACGGAACCCATGGGCGGCGTGGGGCTGAGTGTTCATGGCTGATGCCGAGACAGTAAAGCGCCTGGCGCTGGCGCTGCCGCAGGTCGTCCCCAAGAAGCACTTCCACCTGGAAGGATTTGCCATCGAGGGAAAGGGTTTCGCGACGATCGAGAAGGACGGCACGGCTGCCATGCTCTCGCTCGATCCAATGACGGCGCAACAGCTCGCGGACGAACACCCGCATGCGATGAGCATCATTCGTCGCAACGAAAGGCCCATTGGCGTACGCATTGCGCTCAACGCGGTGGATGAAGACGTGCTTGCAGCAGCGCTGGAGAAAGCGTGCCGCCACGCTGCATCCAGGTCCCGCTGACGGTCGCTACAGCCGGACGGCCGTTCCCGAGATTGAGACCATCAGCATCGAGCCGTTGCCGCCAACCACTTCATAGTCGATATCTATGCCGATCACCGCGTCGGCCCCGCTCGCCCGGGCTTCCTCCTCGATCTCTCGGAAGGCCTGACGGCGGGCATCGCGCAGTGCGCCTTCATAGGCGCCCGAGCGTCCGCCGACAATGTCGCGCACGCCGGCAAACAGGTCCTTGAAGATGTTGGCGCCGATGATCACTTCGCCGGTCACGATGCCCAGATATTCGCGGATGGGACGGCCTTCGAGTGTGTGCGTGGTGGTGATGATCATGGCAAATCGCTCCCTATGAGAGCCGAACCTCAAGCTTTCCGGATGAAGCTGTCCAGCACCTTTTTGCGGCCGGACGGAAATTCGATGGTCAGCTTGTTGCCCTCGATGCCAACGACCTTGCCGTTGCCGAATTTGAGATGCAGCACGGTTTCACCAAGCTTGAACGCCGAACTCTTGCCCGGATCGTCTACCGAACGGGCGACGAGTTCGCCTTCGATGGTCAACGGCCCGGCGCTCTTGCGCTTCGCCTGCTGGCGCTGGGCTCGGTGCCAGCCGGGCGTTTCATAAAGGCTGTCGAACGGGTCGATCTTGTTGAACCGCGTCGCCGCGCCTCCGCCATAGCCGTAGCCGCCATAGGAGGAGCCGGTGTCCTTGACCTCGACGGCGTCGGCCGGCAGTTCGTCGAGAAAGCGCGAGGGCAGGGCGGACTGCCACAATCCGTGGATGCGGCGGTTTTGCGCCAGGCTGATACGAGCGCGTTTCCTGGCGCGGGTGATGCCGACATAGGCGAGCCGCCGTTCCTCTTCGAGCCCGGCGCGGCCCAACTCGTCCATGGTGCGTTGGGAGGGAAACAGGCCCTCCTCCCATCCGGGCAGAAAAACCGTGTCGAACTCGAGCCCTTTGGCCGAATGCAGCGTCATGATCGAGACGGCATCCTCGGCGTCGTTGGTGTCGCGGTCCATCACCAGCGAGATGTGTTCGAGGAATCCGCCAAGCGTCTCGAACTCCTCCATGGACCGTACCAGTTCCTTGAGGTTTTCCAGCCGGCCGGGGCTGTCGGGCGATTTGTCGTTCTGCCACATTGCCGTGTAGCCGCTCTCGTCGAGTATCTGTTCGGCGAGTTCGGCATGCGGAACGGTGCGGGCGCGTTCGCTCCAGTCGTCGAATTGGCCGAGCAGTTCGCGCAGCGTCGTGCGCTGCTTGGGCTTGAGATCCTCGGTTTCGATCAGCATGCGGGTCGCGACGGTCAGCGGCACGTTCTGAACCCGCGCCGTCTCCATCAGTGTGCGAATGGTTGTGTCGCCGAGCCCACGCTTGGGCACGTTGACGATGCGCTCGAACGAGAGGCTGTCTGACGGATTGGAGACGGTGCGCAGATAGGCGATCGCGTCGCGGATTTCCTTGCGCTCATAGAAACGCGGGCCGCCGATGACGCGGTAGTTGAGCCCCAGTGTGATGAAGCGCTCTTCGAATTCACGCATCTGGAATGAGGCGCGCACCAGGATCGCCATGGAATTGAGTGGCTCGCCCTGGCGCTGGTACTGCTCGATCTCTTCGCCGATCTGGCGGGCTTCCTCCTCGCTGTCCCAAACGGAGGTGACGGCAACGGTTTCGCCCTTCTCGCCAACGTCGGTTTGCAGCGTTTTGCCCAACCGGCTCTCATTGAAAGCGATGAGGTGGCTCGCCGCCGAAAGGATGTTGGAGGTCGAGCGGTAATTGCGTTCGAGCTTGATCACCTTGGCGCCGGGAAAATCCTTCTCGAAGCGCAGGATGTTGTCTACCTCGGCGCCGCGCCAGCCATAGATGGACTGGTCGTCATCGCCGACAACGCAAATATTGGCCTGGCTTGCGGGCTTGCCCTGCGCCAACAGCCGCAGCCACAGATACTGGGCGACATTGGAGTCCTGGTATTCGTCGACCAGCATGTATTTGAATTTGCGGTGATATTCTGCCAGCACATCCGGGTGCTCGCGGTAGAGCCTTATGCATTCGAGCAGCAAATCGCCAAAGTCGGCCGCGTTCAGCACCTTCAGGCGCGCCTGGTAGTCGGCATAGAGCTTCTGGCCCTTGCCGTTGGCGAAGTGGCCGGCATCGGCCATCGTCACATCGCGTGGCAGCAGGCCGCGGTTCTTCCATGTGTCGAGCATGCCGGCGAAGGCACGGGCGGGCCAGCGCTTTTCGTCGATATTTTCGGCGTTCAGAAGCTGCTTGATCAGCCTTATCTGGTCATCGGTATCGAGAATGGTGAAGTCGGATTTGAGATCGACCAGTTCGGCATGCCGCCGCAGGATGCGGGCCGAGATCGAGTGAAACGTGCCCAGCCATGGCATGCCCTCGACGCTCGAGCCAACGAGCTGGGCGATACGGTCCTTCATCTCCCGGGAGGCCTTGTTGGTGAAGGTCACCGCCAGGATTTCGCGCCCATAGGCAAGCCGCGAGGCGAGGATGTGGGCAATACGCGTCGTCAGCACCCGGGTCTTGCCCGTACCGGCTCCGGCAAGCACCAGCAATGGCCCCTCCGTCGTCAGCACGGCCTCGCGCTGCTCAGGATTGAGTCCGCCCAGATAAGGGGCATCGCGCCGGCCAAGCTGGCTGGTGATCGGCCCCGCCGCGGGGCGGTCGAAAGAAGGTGCTGGTTCGGGCATCAGGGTCCTTTTATTGGCCGGCCATCCCGGGCAGGGCGCCAGCATAAGGCTTGACGAATCTCTTTTTGTTCTCCTTGGCAATATAGGCGTGAGGAGGGTGGATGTATAGGACGCGTGCTGTCACAGGAGTGTCACGCGATCTTCATGGGAACGTCGCCGTGGCTGCCTAAGCGAAGGTCCTCGTTTCAACAGGGGGACTTTATGCGTCAAGCAAATCGTTTAGCCGTGCTCGTCGCCGTGCTGCTCTCCAGCACCGCGGCTGCTCACGCAGAGATGTATTTCAACCGTATCGCCAGCTTCCCGGTCGCGCTCAACACGCCGGATGCCGAGGAAACCTCCTCGGAAATCATTACGGTGAGCGAGGACGGGATGACGCTCATCTATTCCGACAGTCCGGCCGGCGGCGTCGGCTTTATCGACATCACCGATCCGAAGGCTCCGGCGCCCAAGGGGTTCCTCGCGCTCGACGGCGAGCCGACCACCACCGTCGTCATCGGCGAGAAGGTGTTTGCCGGCGTCAACACGTCGCAGAGCTTCACCGAACCCTCGGGCAAGCTTGCGGTCATCGATCTTGCGGACCAGACGATCGAGACAAGCTGCGACCTCGGCGGTCAGCCGGACTCGGTCGTGCGCAGCGATGACGGCACGCTCATCGCCGTCGCCATCGAAAACGAGCGGGACGAGGATATCAACGACGGCGAGATCCCGCAGATGCCCCCCGGCGCGCTGGCAATTCTTCCGGTTTCCGATGGAGCGGTCGACTGCGCCAGTCTCAAAATGGTGGATATGACCGGTCTCGCCGAAGTCGCCGGTGACGATCCCGAGCCGGAGTATGTTTCGATCAACAGCCTCCACGAGATCGTTGTCTCGCTGCAGGAAAACAACCATTTCGTTATCGTCGATGGCGATACGGGCGAGGTAAAGGACAGCTTCTCTGCAGGTTCTGTCGACCTCGACGGCATCGACACCGAAGACGACGGCTCGCTCGATTTTGTCGGCTCGGCCAGCGATGTCCCGCGCGAGCCCGATGCGGTCAAGTGGATCGACGACGAGCGCTTCGTTAGCGCCAACGAAGGCGACTACAGAGGCGGCTCACGCGGCTTCACCATCTTCAACAAGGATGGCTCGGTCGCCTATGAGAGCGGCGCATCCATGGAGATGATCGCCGCCCAGCTTGGCCACTACCCGGACAAGCGCTCGGACGCTAAGGGCATCGAGCCGGAGGGCCTGGAAGTCGCAACGTTCGGCGAGAACACCTATATCTTCGTCAATCAGGAACGCTCGTCCCTTGTCGCAGTCTACAAGGACACCGGTGCCGACCCCGAATATCTGCAGTCGCTGCCTTCCGGGATCGGGCCTGAGGGTGGGGTCGCCATCCCGGAGCGCAACCTTTTCGTCAGCGCCAACGAAGACGACCTTCGTGCCGATGGGCTTGCCGGTTCGCACGTGATGATCTTCGAGTTGGCCGAGCGCGATGCGCCTGCCTATCCGCAGATCATGTCGGACCTCGATGAAGACGGGCATCCTCTGGGCTGGGTGGCGCTCTCTGGCCTCGTTGCCGATGCCGAAGCTCCCGGCATGCTCTATGCGGTCTCGGACAGCTTCCTCAGCGCGCAGCCCTCGATCTATACGATCGATGCCACCTCGACGCCCGCCCGCATCACTGCCAAGACGGTCGTTACCCGTGCCGGTCATCCGGCACAGAAGCTCGACCTCGAGGGCATCGCGCTCGACGGCGAAGGCGGCTTCTGGCTGGCTTCGGAGGGCCGTTCGGATCGTCTCGTTCCGCACGCGCTCTATCACGTCAACGCCGATGGTGAGATCGAGGACGAAGTCGCGTTCCCGGCCGAACTTCTCGCCAACGAAATCCGCTTCGGCGCCGAGGGCGTGACGGCGGTCGGCGAGGGCGACGATATGGTGCTCTGGGTCGCCATCCAGCGCGAATGGGCCGATGACCCCAAGGGCATGGTCAAGCTCGTTTCCTACACGCCGGCATCGGGTGAATGGGGTGCGGTGCACTACCCGCTCGAAGCGCCCGCCGAAGGCGGCTGGGTTGGCCTCTCGGAAATCACCGCCAATGGCGATTACGTCTACGTCGTCGAGCGCGACAACCAGATCGCCGGCAATGCCGCCCTCAAGAAGCTCTATCGTGTGCCGATGAGCGAGATGACGCCTGCGGCGCTGGGCGATGAGCTACCCGTCGTAACCAAGGAGGAAGTGCACGACTTCCTGCCCGATCTCAAGGCGCTGAACGGCTATGTCGTCGACAAGGTCGAAGGCTTCGCAGTGGACGCAGCCGACGAAGGCTGGGTCGTCACCGACAATGACGGTGTCGACGATTCCAGCGGCGAGACGCTCTTCTGGTCGATCGGCACGCTCTAAGCCGACACGATCGCGTTAACGGCGGCCGGGCTCACCAGCCCGGCCGTTTTTTATTGTCCACCGCTTGGCTTAACCGTGATAGAGCCGCTCTCGTCCAAACCCTGTAGACCGCTGCGCTCCACCATTTCGGCGGGGTTGCGCGGCAGAGGTGCACGCCTACACTGGCATGAATAACGAGAGTCCGTAGAGTTGTTGAACCGGATCTACATCGTCGTCGGTTTATTGGCGATCGTCGTGCTGGCTGCCGCCTTCGTCGCGCCGCGCTTTATTCAATGGGGCGACTATCGCGACCGCATGGAAGAACTGTCTTCGAGTGTGCTCGGGGCGGACGTCACGATCCTGGGGGATATCGAGTTCACGCTGTTGCCGCAGCCTCGGCTGCGGTTTTCCGACGTGGTGGTGGGAAACCTCGAGGAGCCCACGGTCACTGTCGAAGCGGTCGATGCCGAATTCGCCCTGATGGAGTTTCTGCGCGATCAATACAGCCTGACGCAACTCGTCCTGACCGGTCCGGTTCTCGATCTCACGATCGATGAGAGCGGGCTGCTCACCAGCGGGATCACGGTTTCGGAGGGCGGCAGTGCTGGTAACGTATCGCTCGAACAGGCACGCGTGATCGATGGACGCGTGCGGCTTGCCGATTATCGCGCCGAGCAGAACTTCATCATCGACGACCTCGATGGCGATGTCCGCCTCACCGCATTTACCGGGCCGCTGCAGTTCCAGGGCAGCGGCACTTATGGTGAGCAGCGCTATAATGTGCGCTTCAACACTTCGGCCATGGACAGCCAGGGCAACAATCGCCTGTCTGCCTATATCGAGGGTGGCGGGGCGTCGCTCAGCACGGAAGGCCTTTTTACCGCCGGGCTGGCGCCGCGTTTCGACGGGAAAGTGACGTATCGGCGTGAGCCCGCTGAAGCGGCCGAAGCTGCCGACATTCAGGGGGATATGGTCTTTGAAAGCCCGGTACAGGCCAACACCGATCGCATAGTTCTCTCCGGCTACACCTTGCTCCCGGATGAAAACAATCCCGGCACGCGCCTGACGGGTGCGGCGAGTGTTCAGCTCGGTGCACGCGCCTCCTTCGATGCGGTGGTTTCAGGCGGCGTTTTCGCGCTGGCGCCACGCGACGCGACGGAAGATCAATCCGGCGAACCCTATGAAGTGGTGCGCCTGTTGCGCGAATTGCCGGCCCCGCTGCTCCCGCCGCTGCCGGGACGCATAGGCGTCGATCTTGCCGAAATGAACCTGCGGGCGTTCTCCTTCCGCGATGTGCGCCTCGATGCGCAAACCGATGGTAAAACCTGGTCGGTCGAGCAGTTCCTTGCGACGCTGCCCGGCAACACGAGAGTGCGTGCAGAAGGCGAACTGTCGATACAGGACCAGCATCCGGGCTTTACCGGTGAGGTTTCGATCGCCGCGCAGCGGCTCGATGCACTTGCTCAACTCTGGCGGCGGGCTGGAGAGGACAATCCGTTATTCAACCTGCCGGCAGCCTATCGGTCGCAGATCATCCTTGGTGCCGATGCGCTGGCATTCACCAATGGCGTGTTCACGCTCAATGGGCAGATGCACCGTGCTGATCTGCGGGTGGGCTATGGGGAGGAGCCGCGGCTCGACGTCACGGCTCAGTTCGGGACACTCAGCGCCAACGATACGGTCGTGCTTGCGGCGCTGATGCCGGATATCTCGACGGATGCGCGGTTCGGGGTTTCTTTCCCGCAAGGCAGTTTCTCCCTGCGGGCGGTCGAGGCCAATGTGCTCGGAATGCAGGGCCAAGAGCTTGTTGCGCAAGGGGACTGGTCCGAGAACGGGCTGTTTTTCGAGCGGCTTGCGGCCGCCGATTATGGGGGGGCAGGCTTCGATGCCGCCCTCAATTTGCGGGGCACTCTTGCCCAGCCGGTCGCCTGGGGCAGCGGGACTGTCGATGTGCAGGACGCCGGCGCTCCGGCGCTCGCTGCTGCCTTCGACTGGCTGAGAATGCCGCAGCAATGGCGTCAGGTATTGAGCCCCTCGGTGCCCGCTTCGCTGTCCTTTACTGTCGATGAACCTGATGCCGCGGGGGGGCAGGCGCTTAGCGTCGATGGCACTGCGGGAGCGGCCAGCGTCGATCTTGCGGCGCAGCTCGATGGGGGGCTGGCGGAAAGCCTGACTTCGCCGGTCTCCGCGCGTTTTTTCCTGGAATCGGAAAATGCCGATGCGCTTTCACAGCAGCTGGGCTTCGGGGACCAGCCGATATTTGCCGGCACGGACGGCCTGTTCGTGGCTGCCAATATCTCCGGCACGCCGGCAAGCAGCCTCGATGCGCAAGTCAATCTGAGTTCAGGCGACGAGACCATCGGGTTCAATGGCAGCATTGCGACCGCTTCTGGCGAGATGAGCGGAAGTGGCACGCTGCAGCTCAATCTTGCCGATGCCGGCGGCTTGGGCGCGGCATTTGGAGGGCGGCCGCTCTCGTTGCCGCGGGTGGAAGCGCGGGCCGACATACGCTTTGAAGGGGCTCGGGAGCTAGCGTTGACCTCCATCGAAGGCAACTCTGGCGATGCGGGCTTTACCGGAGAGCTCTCGGCAACACGCACTGGAGCAACGACCCAGGTGGCCGGTCAGATCGCGCTCGATAGAGCGAACATAGTCGGGCTCGGTACGGCCATATTCGGGCGCGCCGGATTGATCGAAGCAGGCGATGGCGCATGGCCGATCGGTCCGGTCGTGCTCGAGCAAACGGCTGGCCAGACGCTCGGGAGCGTAGCGGTCACGACGCCGATTGTGCTTCTTTCGGGTCAGCCATGGCTCGAGAATGCTTCCTTTGAACTTGCCTGGGATAGCTCACGCTTGCGCCTTGCCGGCATATCGGGCACTCTGGGCACGGGGAATCTTACGGCAGACCTCACCGTTTGCTGCTCTGGCCCTCTAACGGAAAAAACCGTCAGCGGCCGCGCAACACTGGAGAACGTCGCTCTCGAGCGGGTGCTGCCGCCGGCGGTCACCGCCAATATTGGTGGTACGGTTTCGGGTGGCCTGCAGTTCGAAGGTACGGGTGGTGACCTCGAGACTATAGTGGGCCGACTGGCGGGTGAGGGGAGTTTCTCGGTTTCGGATCTGACCGTCGCCGATATGGCCCCCGACGTTTACGACGCTGTTAGTGAACTCGATAACCTGCTCGAAATAGAAGACGATGCTCTCGAGACCATTATCGCGTCGAATCTCGAACAGGGCGCCTTCCAGGCACCGGAGGCGAGCGGAGCTTTCACGATCGCCGGTGGGATCGCGCGGCTCGCTAATCTCAGTTTCGAGGGGGCCGAAGCTCGCCTCACCGGTGCCGTCAATGTTGCGCTCGATACACTGGGTCTCGAAGGTGAATTCACTCTGACCCCGACAGGCGTTGACGATCCCGAAGGCATTATCAGCCAGAACACGGCGCAGATCGTCTCGCTGATATCGGGCACCCTGCTCGAACCGGTCAGGACGCTCGACCTTTCCACCATGGTTGCGGCTATCCAGGTGCGTGCCAATGAGTTGGAGATCGAGCGCCTGGAGGCGTTGCGCCTTGCCGATGAAGCGCGCCAGCGTGCGGCGGCCGAGGAGCGGAACCGACTGATCGAAGAGCAACTGCGTCAGAGAGCCCAGGAAGAGGCCGAGCGCGCCGCTGAAGAAGCAGCCCGCCGCGCCGCGGAGGAAGAAGCTCTACAACAGCAGGCCGACGAACTCGATACGCCGCCTCCGGCCGACGAGACGCAACCGCAGTTTCAACCCGATCTCGGCGATCCTCTCGTACCGGGTCCCCTCGACATTCCGCGCACGGGTGTCAATCAATCCGGTGCTCCGGCCGCCGACTAGTTGCCGGATCACCTGTTCTGGGTTTCGTCCCGCTGATCGCGGTACCAGGCGAGTACCGCCAGGCGGACCGCCGAGGAAAGGTTCGTTACCTCTCGCGCTTCATCGATTTGCTGGATCAGCATGGGAAGGCTGGTGCCCTGCGCATTGGCCATCGCTTCAAGTCCGGCCCAGAACTCCGGTTCGAGCGCAAGGCTGGTGCGATGCCCGGCAATACTGAGCGAGCGCTTCTCCAAGCCGCGTCAGGGCTTTTTGCGGAAAGCGTCGAGGCTGATGACCTTTTCGCCCGTTTCCTCTGCCTGATCTGCAGTAGGCTCGGGCTCCCCGGCCTCCCCGACCTCCGCTGGTTGCGTGGGCTCCTGCGCGGTGGGCGCAGGATCGACGACATCGTGGAACTGCATGCCGGTTTGTACAGAAGGGTCGAAAAAGCCCTTGAGGGCAGCAAACGGGATAACCAGCGTCTCTGGCTGCCCGTCGAAAGAAAGGCCGACCTCAAAGCTCGTTTCGTTGACCTTGAGGTCCCAGAACTGGTTCTGCAGAACGATCGTCATTTCCTTGTCGTACCGCTCGAGCAGTCTTTGGGAGATGCGAACGCCCGGTGCCCGGGTTGCAAAGGTAATGAAGAAATGGTGCTCGCCCGGCAAGCCCGCCTTGGCAACTTCCGCCAGCACCTTGCGAACGACGCCGCGCAGTGCCTCCTGGGTCAGGATATCGTAGCGGATGAGATCTTCGGCCATCGGCACCTTCCGGTTATCAGAATCCTTGGTGCACATATCAGCCCCAGCGTGAGGCAGAATTCAAGGATAAAGCGGGCCTGTCGTGAAGGATTGAAGTAGGGAAAGTGCAGGCTTCTGTTGCCAGGTGCCTGCGAACCCCGCCTACCGCCTGCTAGAGCGGAAGGGCTTTAAAACGAGGTGTCGCACCGCATTACGCAGCGAGACGAGCCTCAGCATAGTTGTCGTTGGCAACTATTGAGAATGGCCTGATATCGGTAGTGCCATGCCGAGCGAAAACACACCCTTTACGCCCTCGTCGATCCTATTTCGCCCCCATTCGTCACGCCAACGCGCGAGGTAATGGTGGAGGCGCCGGGTACCGCCCCCGGGTCCGAAAGGTTTATTACGATGGCCATTTATCGCCATAGCCCTTGCGGGCATGGCTAATATAGGGGCGGGCGATGCGGATGCAAACCCCCGGGGCAATTCCATCCCGTCATTTTCGGGTGGCGGCAGTAGTGCCGGTCGGTTTACTGGACAGTCGATCGATTTTGAGGAGAACGTCGCATGTCCAGCACGCGTGATATCGGCGCGATCTTTCGCGCGCTTCATCGTCCGGGCTCGCCCTTCATCCTCGCCAATGCCTGGGACGTGGGTTCGGCGCGTATGCTTGCCGGCCTTGGTGCCGAGGCGCTTGCTACGTCCTCGGCTGCCCACGCCTTCACCCTTGGACGGCCGGATATGGGGCACGTTACACGCGAGGAAGCCCTGGCGCATGCGCAGGCGTTGGTTGCGGCAACACCGCTTCCGGTTTCCGGTGACTTCGAAAACGGCTTCGGCGATGCGCCGGATACCTGCGCGGAAACGGTCAAGCTGGCCTTCGAGGTGGGACTTGCCGGTATCTCGATCGAGGACACGGCCTTGCCCTCGGCGGAGTCCTATGACTTCGATCTTGCTGTTGAACGTATCCGAGCGGCGGCGGCAGCAGCCCGCGCTCTGCCGGGGGATTTCGTGTTGGTCGCGCGTGCTGACGGCGTGATGAACGGCCAGTACGACATGGCTGAAGGTCTGCGCCGCATTCGCGCTTTCGACAAGGCCGGTGCCGATTGTCTCTATTTGCCCATGCCGCCTTCAGTGCAGGACCTGGCTGAAATCTGCCGCACAACGTCCAAACCCGTCAACGCGCTGGCCGCGGGCCCGTTTACGAAACTCTCCCGCGCCGAATTCGCGGCGCTGGGCGTGGCGCGCATCTCCCTTGGCTCGGCGTTGGCGCGCGCCACCCACCGTGTCGTACATGATGTCGCCAGTGCAATGTTCGGCTCCGGCGATTTTAGCCCGCTGGGCAACACCATCAGCGGCAAGACGGTCGATGCACTGCTCGGCAAGGGCGAGGCCGCCAGTGAGTACCACCGTTCACCCTGATAGTTGCCTCGATCAGGCGCGGCCCCACATGCTGTGGATGTGGCTGAACCCGGCGATGCCCGTCTTGGCGTAGCGATGGAGCCGCCCGGCGATCATCTCGCCGGTGCTGACACATTCGCACATCAAGTGGTGGGCGTCGTCGTCGCTGATCTCGAAGAAGTCCAGCGCGTCTCCCAGCCGGTCGCTCTTGAGTCCTAGGGCCCGGAATACCGGGTCGGCGAACGCAACTGCCATCGGGTAGTTGGGACCGCTCACCTGCCGGCGCTCATCCTCGCGCATATACTCGATGCCCGGTAGTGGGATGATCCGTCCATTATAATCTTCGAGCAGTGTTGCCCACCGCTCGATACGTTCGGCACGGGTCAACGCCACGCGGGCGACGGGCTCGGCCGTTACTTCCATTTCCAGTGGATCAGGGCGCTTCATCGAAACCTCCTTGTGAAGTTTCCCTACGCCGCCGCCCTCACCCGGCGGCACAACAAAGGTATCACCTCAACTGCGGCAGGAGTCCGACCGCACGCATAGATGTGATCGCAACGCGTGAGTTGTGAGAAGCCGTATCACTTGGCTACGCCGGGGCTCGAATCGCATATTCTGATCACCATGCAGCCCTATCTCAAGCTTCTCAGCGACATTCTCGAACGCGGCACGGATAAGCCCGATCGCACCGGTACCGGCACGCGCTCGCTGTTCGGCTATCAAATGCGGTTCGACCTTTCCCAGGGTTTTCCGCTACTCACCACCAAGAAGCTGCACATCAAATCGATCGTTTATGAACTGCTCTGGTTCCTGCGGGGGGAAACCAATGTGCGCTGGCTGCAGGAGCATGGCGTACGCATCTGGGACGAGTGGGCGGACGAGAACGGCGATCTCGGCCCGGTCTACGGATCGCAATGGCGCAGCTGGCCGGCGCCGGACGGGCGGCATATCGACCAAATCGCCAATCTCGTGGAAGGCCTCAAGGCCAATCCGGATTCCCGGCGCCATATCGTCTCTGCCTGGAATCCGGCGGAAGTCGATGAGATGGCGCTGCCCCCATGCCACTGCATGTTCCAGTTCTATGTCGCCAACGGCCGGCTGAGCTGTCAGCTTTACCAGCGCTCGGCCGACACCTTCCTCGGCGTGCCGTTCAATATTGCCTCCTATGCGCTGTTGACGCACATGATCGCGCAGGTTGCCGGCTATGAGCCTGGCGACTTCGTGCACACCTTTGGCGACGTGCATCTCTACGCCAATCACTTCGAGCAGGCTCGCCTGCAACTGACCCGCGAGCCCCGCGCCTTGCCCAGGCTCGAACTGAACCCGGCCGTGAAGCGCCTGGAAGATTTCACCTTCGAAGACATCTCGATCCTCGACTACGATCCGCATCCGCATATCAAGGCCGAGGTCTCGGTATGAGATTGGACGCTGGTGACCGCATGGGCGAAGGACGCCCATCGGCGTCTCTTGCCATCCGACCCGCCACCAGGGAAGACGCCGACACAGTCCTCGCCTTTGTTATGGCGCTCGCCGAGTATGAGAAGCTCGCCCATGAGGTCGTTGCCAGCGAGGCCGACATAGTGCGCGATTTCTTCGGCGAGAACCCGAAGGTCTTTTGTGAACTGGCTTGCTGGGAGGGCGAGCCAGTCGGCTTTGCGCTCTGGTTCTATACCTATTCAACGTTCCAGGGCAGGCATGGGATCTGGCTCGAGGATCTGTTCGTCGATCCCGGGGCGCGAGGGCGCGGAATCGGCAAGGCTCTGCTGGTCGACCTGGCGCGTCGGTGCGTTGCCGAGAATCTCGGGCGGCTCGAATGGTGGGTTCTCGACTGGAATGTGCCCTCCATCGACTTCTACAAGTCTCAGGGCGCGGTACTGCAGGACGAGTGGCCCAAATGCCGGGTCGACGGGGAGGCGCTCATCACGCTCAGCCGCTCATGAGCGCCAAGATCGCAATGATTGCGGCAGTCGCCGAAAACGGCGTCATTGGCGCCGATCAACGCATACCCTGGTACATCCCGTCCGATTTCGCTTTCTTCAAGCGCACGACCATGGGCAAGCCGATCGTGATGGGGCGCAAGCAATACGAAACCGTCGGCAAGCCGCTACCCGGCCGCACGAACATCGTCGTGACGCGGCAGAAGGACTATCGCCCGGATGGCGTCATCGTGATGCATGATCTTTTGAGTGCTCTCGATCGTGCCAAGGCTATAGCCGAGGCGGACGGAGCCGACGAAGTCATGATCATTGGCGGTGGGGATATCTACCGGCAGGCCATGCCGCTGGCTGACCGGCTTTATATATCGCACGTGGCGCTCACGCCTGAGGGCGACGTCACGTTTCCAGAGATTTTGCCCCGGGAATGGAATGCGGTCGACGAACCGCAGGTCGAAGCCGATGCACGCGACACCGCTGCGTACCACGTCAAGGTGTATGAACGTCGGTAAACCGGCTTTTCATTGATAGTATGTGGCGCCTTTCCTATATAGGGCACGACAGTTCGAACGATTAAAGGGTATGTGATGCCGTGGGAGAGTAATGGTGGTGGAGGCGGTCGCAATAATGGCGGCGGTCCATGGGGGCAGGCCCCGGGTGGCGGGGGACCGCGCAGACCAGGCAACACTCCTAACCTCGAGGAAATTCTCAACCGCGGCAGGGACCGGTTCCAGGGTGGTTTCCCAGGGGGAATTCCCGGCGGACGCTGGGCCATAATCGGCGCTGTCGTTGTTCTGGTAGCGCTTTGGGGGGTCAATTCACTTTATCAGATCGGCGAAGCGGAAGTGGGCGTGGAGCTGCGTTTCGGTAAGCCCAAGCCGGAACTTTCGACAGCCGGTCTGCACTTCATGCTGTGGCCTATCGAGACGCTTGAACGCGTGCCGGTCACGCTGAACCAGACGGATATCGGTAGCGCCGGCAATGCTGCCGCTCGCGGTAATGCACGCGAAGGCCTGATGCTCTCGGGCGATCAGAACATCGTCGATGTCCGCTTCTCGGTACAGTGGGTTGTCACCGAGCCCATCGACTACCTCTTCAATGTACGCGAGCCCGACGAGATGGTTCGGGCCACGGCCGAAAGTGCCATGCGTGAAGTCGTCGGCCGGCGTCCGGCACAGGACGTTTTCCGTGACGATCGCGGTGGCATCGAGACCGAAGTGAGCGAAATATCCCAAGGCATTCTCGACAATTATGGCGTAGGCATCACCATCAGCCAGGTCTCCATCGAACAGGCTGCGCCGCCGGCAGAGGTGGCTGACGCGTTCAACGAAGTGCAGCGTGCCGAGCAGGACGAGGACCGGCTGCAGGAAGAGGCGCGTCAATACGCCAACACCCTGCTCGGTGATGCCCGTGGACAGGCCGCGCAGATCCGCGAGGATGCGGCTGCTTACGCAAACCGGGTCGTGCAGGAGGCAGCCGGTGAGGCGGAGCGCTTCAACGCAATCTTCGCCGAGTACGTCAATGCCCCCGACATCACGCGCAAGCGTCTGTTCCTCGAAACGATGGAGGAGATTCTGGGCGGCACCGAAAAGGTGATCGTGGAGGAGGGCGCCGGCAATAGCGGCGTTATTCCCTACCTGCCACTGCCTGAGCTGCGCAGAAACACACCCGCGACCTCCGCGCCCGCAACCACGACGTCGGGGAACGGCCAATGACCAATCGTCTTCTCATCATCGGTGTAGTCGTTCTCGGCGCGCTCTATCTGCTGTTTTCGTCGATGTACATCGTCAACGAACGCGAACAGGCGATCGTCATGCGGTTCGGGCAGATCACCGATATCCACAGCGAACCCGGCCTCTACTTCAAGATTCCGACCGATTTCGTCGACAGCGTGCAAATCATCGAGGATCGCGTACTTCGCTACGATCTGGCCGACATGACGGTGCAGGTCTCGGGCGGCGCCTTCTACGAGGTCGATGCGTTCCTGACCTATGAGATCGTCGATCCGCGGCTCTTCCGTCAGCGTGCTCTGGGTCAGCTTTCGGTGGCCGAGGAACGCATTGCTACGCTCTTCAATGCGGCGCTGCGTCAGGTTTATGGTCTTCGCGAGTTCAATGCCGCGCTTTCCGAGCAGCGCTCGCAGATGATGGAGGAAGCGCGCGAACTCATCCGACCCGATCTTGCTGAATTCGGCATCAACGTGGTGGATGTGCGCATCCGTCGTACCGATCTTTCCGAACAGGTTTCGGAACGAACCTATGAGCGTATGAGGGCCGAGCGTCTTGCCGAGGCGGCATTGCTGCGCGCTCGTGGTCAGGAGCAGGCGCAAAGCCTGCGTGCTATCGCCGATCGTCAGGCGGTCGAGATCGTTGCTGCTGCAACGCGTGACTCCGAGATCATCCGCGGTAACGGCGACGCCGAACGCAACCGCCTTTACGCGGCTGCCTATGGTCAGGACCCCGAGTTCTTCGAGTTCTTCCGTTCTATGGAAGCGTATCGGACCGCTCTGATCGACAGCGGCACCACCATGGTGCTTTCGCCGCGTTCGGAGTTCTTCAGGTATTTCGGTTCGAATGGGGAACTTCCGCCGGCGAGCACGGAATTCCCGACGCCTATCGACCCCTCAACGCAGGTCGAGATTCCGCAAACCACGGATGAACCTGCGCTCGACGGGCTGGGGATCGAGGAAGTCCCTACCCCCGAGGGAGTGACGCTCCAGGACGGCAACACGCTTGAGCCGACAACGGGGGCCGAACCGCCGCCGCCGATCGACGATGGTGTGACGGCGGGCGAGGTGCCGGCAGAAGAAGCACCGGCGGCACGACCTGCACCGGCGACTGAACCAGCACCGGCTGAAGAGGCGCCAGCAGCTGAGGCAGCCCCGGCTGAAGAGGCTCCTGCACAGTAGTGAGCGATCTCTTCGCCGCCTTGGGCTTGGCCATCGTTCTCGAAGGGCTGCTTTACGCAGCCTTTCCTGAACAAATGAAACGGATGCTGGCAACGCTGCTAGTGTTGCCGGCACCGACTATCAGGGTTGGCGCGTTGATTTGCGCTGGAGTCGGTTTGCTTTTGTTGTGGCTCGTGCGCGGGCTGGGCCTCTAGCGCACGATTTCGTCTTCGCCATACCCCTGCAAATAGAGCAGGGCGGTGAGGTCACTGTGGTCGATGCGAATCGGCGCGGCCTCGGCAACCGCTGGCTTAGCGTGAAGCGCTACTCCGAAGCCGGCAGCGGTTATCATGTCGAGGTCGTTGGCGCCGTCTCCGATAGCCATGGTCAATTCCATGGGCAGGTCGCGCTCGGCTGCGAGTTGCTGCAGACGTTTAAGCTTGACGGACTTGTCGACGATCGGTTTGGCCACCGTGCCCGTCAGCACGTCGCCGTCGAGTTCGAGAACATTGGCAACAGCCTCATCGAATCCGATGCGGCGTGCGAAGTATTCGGCAAAAAACGTGAAGCCGCCGGAGATAAGGGCGGTGTAGGCGCCATATTCCTTCATCGTCATCACCAATGCCCGTCCGCCCGGAGCAAGCGTGATGCGCTCGCGCCGAATCTCCTCCATTACCTTGTATTCAAGGCCCTTGAGCAGAGCCACGCGGGTATCGAGCGCGGCGGCGAAATCGAGCTCACCGCGCATGGCCCGATCGGTGATCTCTGCAACCTGTGGTTTGAGCCCGAGCGCGTCGGCCAATTCGTCGATGCATTCCTCATTGATCATCGTGGAATCCATGTCGGCAATGAGGAGTTTCTTGCGCCGGTTTTCCGCCGGCACCAGCGCGGCATCCACGGCTTTCGAGCCGATGATTTCCCGAGCAGCAGCCAGGCTGTCAGTTGACTCCGGATCAATGATCTCGCAGGCAATGCCGTGATTGAGCCAGTTGAGCTCACCACCGATTTCGCGCTGCACGGCGGCGGCAAGCGTGGCGTCGAGTTCGGGATCGGCGGGATTGGTGATCAGGCAGAGGACCTGCATTAGGAGCACTTTCAGGAGATGATGGCGTGGTGAGGGCAGGACGCGCGGTTCTGATAGCGGGTCCCACCGCGAGCGGCAAGTCGGCGTTGGCGCTGGAGATTGCCGAGCGCCTGGATGGCGTGGTGGTCAACACGGATGCCATGCAGGTCTACGACACGCTGCGCATTCTCACTGCTCGCCCGAGTGCCGAGGACGAACGCCGCGCCCCCCATCGGCTTTATGGATTCGTCTCGTGTTCAATCCGGTTCTCGACCGGCCGGTGGCTTGAGGCTGTCCGCGAGGTTATGACCGAAGAGCCGAGCCGATCTTTGATTTTTGTTGGCGGAACAGGGCTCTACTTTGATGCTCTCACAAAAGGTTTCGCCGACGTTCCGCAAGTGCCGGCTGAAATAGCACTTCAAGTTCAACAAGAGATTCAAGGGTTGGACGAGGCCGGGCGCATGCGCCTGCTTAAGGCCGAAGATCCCGAGACGGCCGCCCGGTTGAAGGTCGCAGATCCGCAGCGGGTTGAGCGGGCGATTGCCGTCAAGCGAGCCACCGGGCGGCCGATCTCGAGCTTTCAGAACGCGCCGCAGGCAGGCCTGCTCGATGACTATGACGTCGAACACATGGTGCTGGACCCGGACCGTGAGCGTCTGAGGGAGCGTATTGCCAGACGGTTCGAGGGCATGTTCGAGAGCGGTGCGGTTGGCGAGGTCGAGGCGCTGCTGGCGCAGCGGCTCGATGCGAACATGCCGGCGATGAAGGCGATCGGGGTGCGCGAAATCGCCGAGTGGCTGGAGGGCCGACTAAGCCGGGAAGACGCGATTTCCCGCGCGATCATCGCCACGCAGCAATACGCCAAGCGGCAGCGCACGTGGTTTCGAAATCGCATGGGCGACTGGCCGCGCCGCTAGGCTGCTGGGGCGGTGAGCCCCAGGCGTTCGCGCATGGCAAAGCGCCCGACCAGCACGACAGCGACGAGCGCGAGACCGGCGGCGAGGCCCAGCCAGATGCCGACGCCGCGCCATTCGAAGACGAAACCCAGTATATAAGCCACCGGCATGCCTACGATCCAATAGCCGACAAAGGCAACGACCATGGGTATCGCGGTGTCGTTGAGCCCGCGCAGGGCATGGGCGGCGACGACCTGGGCACCATCGACCACTTGGAAGAAACCGGCGATCACCAGATAAGTGCCGGCGAGATAGAGCGCATTGGCGTTAGCGGGTCTGTCGGGATCGAGGAACAGGCGCACGATCAACGGACCTGCTGTGACGAAGAGCAGGGCGGTCAAAGCCATGAAGCCGGTGCCGACGATGATCGCAATCCAGCCCGCCTTGCCGATGCCGTCGCTGTCCTTGCGGCCATAAGCGACACCTACCCGCACCGTGCAGGCCATACCCACGCCGAGCGGCACCATGAAGGCGGTCGAGGCGCATTGGAGCGCGATAGCATGTGCGGCAACTTCATCGGTGCCGAGCCAGCCCATGAAAAACGCCGCGCCCGTGAAAAGGCCGACCTCGGCAAGAACGGTAAAGCCGATGGGCGTGCCGATGCGAAAGAGCTGGCGGAAGCGGCTCCAGTCCGGTTTCCAGAACCGGATGAGGATGTGGTAGCGCTTGAACCGGCGATGACGCAGCACATAGGCGAGCATCAGCGCAAACATCAGGCTGTTCGTTACCAGTGTTGCGGTGGCGGCGCCACGTAGCTCCAGGCGTGGAAAGCCATGATTGCCGAACATCAGCAGATAATTGACAATGGCGTTGATGACGACGCCTGCGACGGTGATCACGAGGATGATGCGCGTTGTGTCGAAGGCGGAAAGCAGCGAACGCAGCACGATGATCCCGAGTTGAGGGATCACCGACCAGACAGCGATTTGCATATACTGCTCGGCCATGGCGGCGGTAGTCGGGTTTTGGCCCAGCGTGGTGAAGATCAGTCGGATCTGCAGCAGGAAGGGGATGAGAATGGCGGCCATGACGATGGCGGCCCAGAATCCCTGGCGCACGACCCGGCGTACGGCCTTCACATCCCGTGCGCCACGGGCCTGGGCAACGAGAGGAGCCACCGCACCGACGATGCCGATCCCGAGGAGCAGGAAGGGCGTGAAAAAAGCGGTGGCGAGCGTTCCGGCGGCTAGAAAGCCCGGGCCCAGCCAGCCGAGCATAATGACGTCGGTGGTGAAGAGTGCGTTCTGCGCGAGCTGAGCAATGACGAGCGGCCATGCAAGCGCGAAGGTCGCCCGAAGCTCGCTGCTCCAGGTGGCCGCAGGCAATATGTGACGGTCGGTCGGGGCCGCCACCGAGCTCGGGGTGCTCATTTTCGTTTTCCACTCGCGAGCCGAGACCTCTAGCCGATCGCATGGACGGCGGGAAGTCGAAATGACTGCAGCCTGCGCGGCATTGCATCAACGGCTTGTGGCAGCGGCGCAACACCATGCCACAGTTTGTCCCTGATGAAGCGGAACCAATGGGATGACACCGCATTGTTGGAGTCACTGATTTCCGATTGGAGGATTTTCTTCATGCACAAGTTTATCATCACCGCCGCTGCCCTTCTGTCGCTTGCGGCTTGTACAAGCACTCAGACTGGCGCTGCGGTTGGTGCGGGCGCTGGGGCCATCGTGGGTGCCACCACCACGGGTAACGTCGTGGGCACCGCGGTTGGCGCCGGTATCGGTGGCGTCGTCGGTGCCGCTGCCGGCAATGTCCTTGGTCGTCTCGAGAGCGATCCGGACCGCTGTGTCTACCAGCGTGCTGACGGTAGCCGCTATGTCGACGTTTGCCCGCGCGGGTAAACTGCCTCGTAGACCAAAAGTTGGGTGCAAGCCCATGAGAAAGGTCCCGCGAGGGGCCTTTTTTGTTGGTAGAATTTAGAAAAGCGAGCGAGTCGGAAGGAGAGACATGAGCGGGTTAGGCAGTGCTATCGGGAGAGTGTTTTCCAGATGGGTTCCGGGATTGCAGCGGCCGGAGCCGCGCGTCCAGTCGGGAGTGCTACCCTACAGGATCGTCGATGGCCGCGTCGAGTACCTGCTGATCACCTCGCGTCGATCGAAACGCTGGTTGTTTCCCAAGGGCGGCCTGATGAAGGGCATGACCCCGTGGGAGAGCGCCGCCCAGGAGGCGCTGGAGGAGGCGGGCGTGGAAGGCACCGTCGAGACGACGCCGATCGGGTCCTATGACGGCGCTCTCAACGACAGGTGGGCGACGCCCGTGACGGTTGAGGTCTATCCGCTTCATGTCGAGGTGCAGCACAAATACTGGCAGGAACAGGCGCAGCGGCGCCGAGCCTGGATGACCGCCGACAAAGCGCGCGAGCGGATCGACGATCCGCAAAAGCGCGCAATCATCGATGCCTTCGAAGCGCGACTGGTGAACTAAGGTTCGTTCCGAGCGCCGCGACTTGCAAATTTTCCCTCGGGTATTATTGAAGGCGCTGGGCAACGGGGAGAGCCGCCGCGCTGAATTCGAGTTTGGCCGCGGCGTATTAGCGGGGAGTGCTGATGTCT
>Ga0180220_1000673_pt1 | contig 32617 bp, 34 predicted proteins | sample eDN5th37CBELigBY_FD_151335 | JGI IMG/M metagenome (GOLD analysis project Ga0180220, IMG submission 151335) | Enriched backyard soil microbial communities from Emeryville, California, USA - eDNA 5th pass 37_C BE-Lig BY (version 2) (version 2) | ecosystem: Environmental > Terrestrial > Soil >... | reverse complement strand
TCCGCGAAGCGCTCGACCTGCACCGCCCCATCTACCAGCAGACCGCCGCCTACGGCCACTTCGGCCGCGACCAGCACGACTTCACCTGGGAGCGCACCGACAAGGCCGCCGCCCTCGCCGACGCGGCCGGCGTCGCCGCGCCGACGACGGTCTGAGCTGACGGCGACCGCACACCTGGAGCCGGAGAGGGGGCTGTCGGGCCGCCTCTTCGTGCTCCTGGGCGCGCTGACGACGTTCGGCCCGCTCTCGATGGACCTGTACCTGCCGGGGATGCCGGCGATGACCGACGACCTGTCGGCGTCCCCGTCGCAGGCGCAGCTCACGATCACCGCGTTCATGGTGGGCATGGCCGCCGGCCAGTTCCTGGCCGGCCCGGTCAGCGACGCGCTCGGCCGCCGCCGGCCGCTGCTGGCCGGCCTGGCCGTCTACGCGGCCACGTCGGCGCTGTGCGCGCTGGCGCCGTCGATCACGACGCTCGTCGCGCTGCGCGTGGCCCAGGGCATCGCCGGTGCCACCGGCATCGTCATCGCCCGCGCGATGGTTCGCGACCGCACCGCCGGCGGGTCGGACACCGCCCGCGTCTTCGCGATGCTCATGCTCATCATGGGCATCGCGCCGATGGTGGCGCCGATCGCCGGCGGCCTGCTGCTGGAGGTCACCGACTGGCGCGGCACGTTCGGCGTCCTCGGCCTCATCGGCGCGGCGCTGCTGACCGCCGCGCTGCTGCAGGCGCCCGAGACGCTGCCGCCGGCGCGCCGCCATCGCGGCGGGCTGGCCACCAGCCGCGCGGCGATGGCCGAGCTGCTGCGCGACCGCGCGTTCGTCGCCTACGCGCTCTGCCTCGGCCTGTCGTTCGCGACGCTCACCGCCTACCTGGCGGGCGCGTCGTTCCTGCTCGAGGAGGTGCACGGGCTGTCGCCGTTCGAGTTCGGGCTCGTGTTCGGCGTCAACGCGCTGGGGATGGTGCTGGCCGCGCAGCTCAGCGCGCGGATGGTGGCGACCGCGGGACCGCGGCGGATGCTCGGCGCCGGGCTGGCGCTCGGCGGCGTGGCCGGGACCGCGTTTCTCGTCGCCACGCTGCTGAACGCCGGCCTGGCCGTGCTGCTGGTGTGCCTGTGGCTGCTGATCGCCAGCCGCGGGATGGTGAACCCCAACGCGCAGGCGCTGGCGATGTCGGAGTACCCGCACGCGGCGGGCACGGCCTCCGGGCTGATGGGCGTCTTCCAGTTCGGGATCGGCGGCCTGGCCGCGCCGCTGGCCGGGATCGGCGGCGCCGAGGCGACGCTGCCGATGGCGGTGCTGATGGCCGCCACGGGCCTCGCCGCCGCGGCCGTGCTCGCCCTCGCCGTGCACCGCCGCCGCGCCGCCGCGGTCGTGTGAGGGAGCTTGCGCGATATGCCGCGAAGTGGACTAGCATCCGCGTTCAGGGGGGAGAGACAGACTGGGTTCTGGAGATGGTCCGAGACACGCCACGGCGCATCCTCGTCGGCCTCGAGCACTCTGAGGAGGCGGCCGCGGGTGTGCGCCGCGCCGCCGCGATGGCCAAGGCCGAGCGCTCCGAGCTGACGCTCGTGCACGTCGCCGTGCCGCCGCCGGCCTGGGCCGGCGTGGGGATGCTGGCGATGCCGCTCGTCGAGGACGTCGAGGCGATGGGCTGCGAGCTCGTGCGCCGCACGCTCGACGAGCTGCCCGACGACATCGCCGTGCGCTGGCACCTCGTCAGCGGCCCCGAGGCGTGCGGCGGGATCTCTCGCGCGCGCTGCGTGCGGCGCGCGCTGCGGTGCGTCCTCGAGCGCGGCGGCCACGACGTGCTCGTCCTCGGCACCGGCGTCCGGCCGGGCCGCATCGCCGGGCCGCTGGCCCGCGCCCTGCCCGACTGCGTGATCGCGGTGCCCTACGCGGTCCCGGAGGGCGTCGCCGCCGGCAGCGCGCCGCAGGCCCGCTCGGTGCTGGCCAAGTAGCTCAGCCGCCCTCGTCCTCGCGCGCGTCCGGACCGCCGAGCGGCTCGCACTGCGGCCGGTCGGGGAACCCCGGGCCGGTCCCCGGCTTGCAGTCGGGGTCCTGCTGCGCGGGCGCGCCGCCGGAGGAGCCGGTGTCGCGCGGCACCGTCGCGCCGCCGCTGCTCCCGCCGCCGCCCGTGTCCTGGGGCACGGTCGCCCCGCCGGTGGGCGCCTCGACGGTCGGCGTCCCGTTCGTCGACGGCGGCGGCTCCGCGGGCGGGACGGTCGTCGTCGGGACGGTCGTGGTGGGCGTCGTGTCGGTCTCGATCGTCGCCGGCGCCGTCGTGGTGTCCAGGAACGTCACCGACGACGGCTCGGAGTCGTCGCCGCAGCCGGCGGCGAGGACGGCCGCGGCGAGCGCGGCGACGAGGACGGTGGTGAGTCGGGCCATCGCCGACCCACGCTAGCTCAGGGCTCGGGCGGGAACTCCGCCAGCGCCCACTCGGCGTCGAGCACCGGCCGCCGGTACGAGCGCCCGTTCACGAGCACGTAGTCGCGCGTGCGCAGGTCGATCGGCAGCCGTCGCTCGATCGGGTACCACTCGTTGTGGCGGCGGATCAGGTCGTTGAGCTCCTCGTCGAACGACCAGCCCGCCACCGTCTCGCGCCAGCGCCGGGCGAACCGCGCGGCGTCGCCGCCGCAGGCGCGACGCAGCGCGCTGCGCGCCGCCTCCAGGCGGGCGCGCTCGCGCTCGATGCCGCGGTCGACCTCCGCCACGCGCTCCATCCACTTCGGCGGCGACGAGCTGCGGAAGTAGCCCTCCAGCGTGCGCTGGGCCTGGAGGCTGCGGCGCGAGACCTGGTGCGGCTCGCCGTCCGCCTCGGGCATCCTCGCGGCCAGCAGCCGCTCCGCGGGCGTGAGGGTCTCCTCGGCTTCGCGGGCCATCACTCCAGGGTAGGCACGGGCCCGTCGCTGCGCTTCTCGGCGACGTAGGCCACGTAGTGCAGCGGCTCGCCGGCCACCGACAGCCGGTGGCGGTAGCGGTGCTCGACGAGCGGCTCGATCAGCCCCTCCTGGTCCATGCGGCGCACGAGGCGGCTGAAGCCGGTCTCGTCGGCGTCGGGCTGGGTGAAGCGCTCCTTGAGCGTGAACGCGACGAGCCCGCCCTCCTCGACGTACTCGAACGCCTGCGCGAACGCCTGCGGCGGGATGTCGCCGAACCCGAGCGCCGCGACGCTCGTGAGACAGGTGAAGCCGGCGTCGGCCAGCGCCTCGTGGTCGGCGGGCGCCGGATCCGTCAGGTCGACGACGCGGTAGTCGTCGTACACGTCGGGCCGGTCGCGCTCGGCGGCTGCAGCGGCCTCGGGCAGGATGTCGATGCCCGTGATCGCCGCGACGCCCAGGTCGTCGAGCTCCTCGCCGACCATGCCGTTGCCGGCGCCGACGTCGAGCACCACCAGCGACGCGGGGTCGGTGTCGCGCTCGGTGAGGACGTCCTCGAGCAGCTCGCGCACGACGCGTGGCGACTGGCAGTCCAGCTCCTCGTAGAACAGGCGTTCGTACAGGCCCGGGATCTCGTAGATCTCGGCGTAGTCGTGGAACCGGATCCTGCGCCGGCCCTCGGCGGTCTCGACCTCGCACCATTCGGCGTCCTGGTCACAGGCGGCCTCGACGGCCGGCAGATGCACCACGAGATCGCTGGCGGTCGCGCGGACGTCCGTCATCGACCGTGCCTCCTTCCGTGTCGCTTCCAGTCAGGGGTCCTATCGGTTTGCATGCCCGGTCCGCAGTCAGACCCCCCCGACACTTGGCCGGTCGGTCAGGGGATACGCCCCCATCGGACAGGTGACCCCCGCCTCAGCGGTCGCCCGCGCGCAGGTGCTCCCACATGAGCGGATCGGACAGGTCGGGCACCTCGGCGCCGAGCTCGGCGAGCACGCTCGCGAGCATCTCGCGGCGGATCGCGCCGAACGCGAGGACGTGCGCGACGACGCCGCCGTAGGTGAACATCTCGGGCGGCTCGCACAGCGCGTCGACGAACGCGTCGTTCCAGGCGCCGCGCTCGCGGATCGCGCGCACGATCCGCACGAACCGGCGGGCGGCGCGCTCGAAGCGCGCCTCGAGGTCCTCGTCGCCGGGCGGGCCGTCGGGCGCCGGCTCGCCCGCGAGCGAGGCGACCCACACCTCCAGCGTCGTCACCAGCCGCTGGGCCATCAGCGCGGCGCTCGGCTCCTCGCCCTCGAACCACACGGCGACGAAGCCCGGCCGCAGCGGGCGCTCGAGCGCCTCGCGCGGCAGCGTCGCCGCCGCGGCCAGCAGCCCGCGGACGCGGTCGACGTGGTGGCCGAGCAGCGTGTCGGTCGGGTCGTGCGGACCGGCCGGCACCCGCGGCCCGGGCACGAGCAGGCCGGCGGGTGCGTGGAAGTGGATGCCGTTGGGCGCGTCGAGCGCGACGGGCCGCCCGGAGTCGGCGAACGCGCTCGGCGCCACGCCGTAGGCGCGGGCGAAGGCCCGCGAGAACGCCGCCAGCGACCCGTAGCCCGCCGCGGCGGCGACCTCCGTCGCGCTGGCCGCGCCGGTGCGAAGCTGCCAGGCCGCGCGCTCGAGCAGGATGCGCCGGCGCAGGGCGACCGGCGTCTCGCCGGTGGCGGCGGCGAGCAGCCGGTCGAGGTGGTCGCGCGAGAAGTGCGCGCGCCGGGCCAGCGCGGCGCCGTCGGCGCCCCGCTCGTCGAGGGAGCCGAGCACGAGGTCGATCAGGTCGCGCAGGCGGTCGGCGGCCACGGCGCACATCCTCGCTTGATCGTCTTCGACGTGTCGCTCGATCCGCGGCGCGCGGCGCGGCACGCTGCGCGCCATGGCTACCTGGTCAGCGTTCGAAGAGGAGGCGCCCGAGCTCGCGGCGCGGGTGCGCGAGCGGCTCGACGCGCACGGGCACAAGACGATCGCCACGCTGCGCCGCGACGGCTCGCCGCGGATCAGCGGCACCGAGGCGCAGATCCGCGACGGCGAGCTGTGGATCGGCTCGATGTGGCTGGCGCTGAAGGCGCGCGACCTGCGGCGCGACCCGCGCTACGCGCTGCACAGCGGCTCCGACGAGCCCGACGCGTGGCGGGGCGACGCGAAGGTCGCCGGGCGGGCCGAGGAGATCACCGACCCCGACCTCGTCAAGGAGATGAACGGCGAGGCGGCCGCCAACGGCCCCTCGCACCTGTTCCGGCTGGACCTCGACGAGGTCTCGCACGTCGCGCTCAACGACACGCGCGACGGCATCGTGATCGACGTGTGGCGGCCCGGCGAGGGCGTGCGCACGATCGCGCGCAGGTGAGCGCGGCCTACCGCGCGCGCAGCAGGTCGACGATCGTGGTGCGCAGGATCGCGGGCGCGGCCTCCGCGTCCAGGCGGCCGGCGCGCACGTCGTCGGCCGCCGCGTGCAGCAGCGCGTAGAAGGTCGTCACGAGCCACTCGACGGGCAGGTCGTCGCGGATCTCGCCGTCCGCTCGGCCCCGCTCGACGAGCGCGCTCACCACGCCGAGGATCATCTCGTGGCTGTCGCGCAGCTCGCCGGCGGGAACGTGCTCGTCGGCCGCGTCGGCCACGCCGCCGAAGCGCTCGAGCTGGCCCCAGCCGGCGTCGATCAGGCGCTCGAACGCCTCCAGCGCCGGTCCCTCGTCGGGCCGCACGCCGGCGACGATCGCCGTCGTCGCGTCGAGCGCGCGGCGCACGACCGCGGCGACCAGCTCGGACAGCCCCGGGAAGTGCGCGTAGAACGTCACGCGCGAGACGCCGGCGCGGGCGGCGACCGCCGACACGGTGATCGCCTCGCCCTCGCTCATCATCTGCTCGGCGGCCGCGACGATCGCCTCGGCGTTGCGCTCGGCGATCGCGCGGCGGTGGTCGGTGGCCGGCTCCGGCATCTCGCGCCGCACGCTAATGCATCGCTGGACGGCTCCCCGGGGCGGGCCGGACCTCGGGCAGGGCGGCGACGGCGACCGCCGCCAGCACCGCCGCGATGACCGCGGCGGCGACGAACCCGCGCTCGTGCCCGAGCGCCAGGTCGCCGGCGCCGAGGGCGATGGCGGTGAGGACGCCGACGCCGAGCGCCGCGCCGACCTCGTGCGCGGTCGTCATCACGCCCGACGCCAGGCCCGCGGTCTCGTGGGCGACGTCGGCCATCGCCGTGACCGACACCGACACGAACGTCAGCCCGGCGCCGATGCCCAGCGCGAGGAAGCCGGGCAGCAGGTCGCGGGCGTACGCGGCGCCGTCGGGGGCGAGCGCGATCAGCAGCGAGCCGGCGCCCATGAGCGCCAGGCCGCCCGAGGCGACCGCGCGCGAGCCGGCCGCCGTCATCAGGTGGGAGGCGGCGTGCGCGGCGGCGAGGATCGCCAGCGCCAGCGGCAGGAACGCCAGCCCGGTCTCGATCGGCGAGGCGCCGAGCACCTCCTGCAGGTAGATCGTGTTCAGCAGGAACGACCCGCCGAGCAGGCCGGTGCCGCCGAGCATCAGCACGGCGCCGCCGCGCAGCGAGCGCGCCCGCCAGGTGGCCGGGGGCACGAGGGGCGCGCGGCCGCGTCGCTCGACCGCCGCGAACGCGACCAGCAGCGCGCCGGCGGTCGCCAGCAGCAGGAGCGTGGCGGCCGAGCCCCACCCGCGCCCGGGCGCCTGCTCGACCGCGTAGAGGCCGACGCCCAGGCCGGCGAGCAGGGTCAGCGCGCCGGGGAGGTCGAGCCGCACGCGCGCCGCCGGCGGCGGGCCGGCGGGGACGAGATGCAGCGCGGCGGCCGCCGCGGCGAGGCCGACGGGCACGTTGACGAGGAAGATCCACTCCCAGCTCAGCAGCTCCGTGAGGACGCCGCCGATCAGCATGCCGGCGGCGGCCCCGGCGCTGCCGATCGCGCCCCACAGGCCGAGCGCGATCGCGCGCTGGCGCCCGTGGTAGGTCGTCGTGACGATCGCCAGCGCGGCCGGCAGCAGCAGCGCCCCGCCGAGCCCCTGGACCGCGCGCGAGGCGATGAGCGACTCGGGCGACCACGCCAGCCCGCTGGCCAGCGACGCGGCGGTGAAGATCCCGACCCCGGCGAGGAGGACGGGGCGGCGGCCGACGCGGTCGGTGAGCCGGCCGCCGAGCAGCATCAGCGCGCCGGTGACGAGCACGTAGGCGGTGACCACCCACGGCAGGTCGGCGGGGTCGAAGTGCAGCGACCGCCCGATCGAGGGCAGCGCAACGTTCACGACCGTCACGTCGAGGATGACCATGAACTCGGCGACGGCGAGGACCGCCAGCGTCGCCCACGAGCGGTGCTCGTGCTCGCCGGTCGCGGCGTGCCCGCCGGCGTCGTGTGCGCCGTGCATGGCGCCTCCTTCCAAGCTTTACAGTGCTGTAAAGCGGAAGGTACGCTCGGTTTACGCCTATGTCAAGTCAGCGGTCTCAGTACCCGTGCCCGCGGTGCACCGGCTCGCGCACCGCGCGGCCGGCGGCGCGCTCGCGCAGGTCGTGGATCGACGCGCGCACGTCCGCGGCCAGCGCGTCGGCCAGCTCGCGCGACTGGTTGATCTTCACGAGCACGCGCATGATCTGCTGGTCGTCGTTGGCCGGCGGAAGCTGGTAGGCGGGCACCATCCACCCGCGCCGCTTGGCCAGCTCCCCGACGAGCTGGGTGGCGGTGAACGGCTCGCCGTCGCGCACCCGCGCGATCACGAGGGGCAGTCGCGGCTCGCCGCCGACGATCTCCAGGGCCTCGTGCGCGCCGAGCTGCCCGGCCAGGTGGTCCGCGTTGGCCTCCATCGCCCGCACGTGCGACGCGTAGCCGGCCCGGCCGAGGCGGACGAAGTTGTAGTACTGGGCGAGGATCATCGCCGAGCCGCCCGAGAAGTTCAGCGTGAACGTCGCGTCGCGCTCGCCGAGGTAGTCCTCGTAGAACACGAGCGGCTCCGGAAGCTGGTGCTCGTCGCGGAACACCAGCCAGCCGACGCCCGGGTACACGAGCCCGAACTTGTGCCCGGAGACGTTGATCGAGCGCACCGACGGCAGGCGGAAGTCCCACGCGAAGTCGGGGTCGCTGAACGGGAAGACGAAGCCGCCGCTGGCCGCGTCGACGTGCATCGGCACGTCGAGCCCCTGGCCGCGCAGCTCGGCGAGCATCGCGTCGATGCCGACGACGTCGTCGCACTCGCCCGTGAACGTCGTCCCGATCACGCCGACGACCCCGATCGTGTTCTCGTCGATCCGCGGGCGCAGGTCGTCGGGACCGACCGTGTAACGGCCCGGCGCGAGGTCGACCTGGCGCGGCTCGACGTCGAAGTAGCGGCAGAACTTGTCCCACACCACGTGCACGTCGGCGCCGTAGACGAGGTTGGGGCGGTCGGTCGGCTTGCCCGCCTTCTCGCGCGCCGCCCGCCAGCGCCACTTCATCGCCAGCGCGCCGAGCATCACCGCCTCCGACGAGCCCACCGTCGCCGTGCCCGGCGCCTCGGGCTCGCCGTCGCCGTGGAACAGGTCGTGCAGCATCCGCACGCACCGGTTGGCGATCTCGGCCGTGCGCGGGTACTCGGCGTGGTCGATCCAGTTGCGGTGGAGGTTGTCGGCGATGACCGCGCGCGCCTCCGGCTCCATGGAGGTGGTCACGAACGTCGCCAGGTTCTTGGACGGATCGCCGTCCAGCAGGACCTCCGACTCGACCAGCGTCTGGGCCACCCGCGGGTCGGTGCCCTCCTCGGGCATCCGGCGCGCCGGGGCGGGCTCGGTGAGGTACTGCTCGGCGATCGTGACGCGGGCCACCGCGAACCTCCTCTGTCGGGGCAGGAGCGCGAACGTACCGCGTTGCGCGGCCGGGTCCGCCGCGGGCTCCGTGGGGGACTCGTGTGAGTCGCTAGTGTCCCGGTCGTGATCGGGCGGGGGCGCCGGTGCTTCGTGGTGGTCGGCGTGCTCGCCGGCCTCCTCGCCGCGCCCGCCGGCGCGCAGCTCCCGACGCCGCAGCCCGGGCTCTCGGTGCCCGACTACGGCGCGATGATCACGCAGAACACGCTGCTGGGGCAGGCCCTGGGCCAGCCGGGGCCGGCCACCCGCGCCGACCGCCGGGCGCAGCGTCCCGCGCGGCGCGGCACGCCCTCGCGCCGTCGCGCCGCGAGACGCCCGACGGCGCGCCAGCGCGCGACGCTGCGGTTCGCCGCCGACCCGGCGGTCTCCGCGGCGGTCGACCGCGACTTCGTCGAGCGCTTCGGCGTCCCCGGCGTGGACCCCGAGCTCGTGCTCGCCGACCTGACGGCGCTGCGCCGCACCGCCGAGGACGACCTGCGGCGCATCGGGTGGAGCACCGCCGACTTCGGCGACGTGGCCGCCTACGGGCTGGTCGTCGCGTACGGCGTGCTCACCGGCGACCCGATCCCCGCCGCCGGGGCGGCGCGGGTGCGGGCGGCGGTGCGCGACGCGCTCGCCGCCCAGCGGTCCGTGCGCCGGCTGTCGGATGCCCGCCAGCAGGAGCTGGCCGAGACCCTGCTGCTGCGCGTCGCCTACAGCGTCGGCTGGATCAACGACCGCGTCGCCCGCGGCGACGAGGCGGGCGCCGACGAGGTGCGCGACAGCCTGCGCCGCTTCGCGCGCGACGTGTACGGGCTCGACCCGCTGGCGGTGCGCCTCACGCGGCGCGGCTTCGTCGCCCGCGAGTAGGGCTGACTTGACACCGGTGTAAGGGAAGGCGTATCGTGGCGCCTGCCCTTACAGTTGCGTAAAGCCAGACCTCCGGGAGGTCTCCATGAGCGTCGTCTCGCCCGCCGTCCGCACCGTCCGTCCCGGCGACCCCGACTGGGACGAGGCGCGGGCGGCCTTCAACGCGAGCGTGGACCAGCGCCCGCATCACGTCGCCGTCCCGGCCGACGCCGCCGGCGTGGCCGAGGCGGTCCGCGCCGCCGCGGCCGCCGGGCTGCGCGTGGTCGCGCAGCGCACCGGGCACGCCGCCGCCGCGCTCGGCGACCTGCGCGACACGGTGCTCGTGCGCACCGCCGCGCTCGACGACGTGCGCATCGACGTGGCCGCCCGGCGGGCGCGCATCGGCGCCGGCGCGCTCTGGCGCGACGTCGTCGCGCCCGCGGCGTCGGCCGGCCTGCTGGCCCCGCACGGATCCTCGCCCGGGATCGGCGTGGCCGGGTTCGCCCTGCAGGGCGGGGTCGGCTGGTACGTGCGCTCGCACGGGCTGGCCGCGCACGCGATCGTGTCCGCCGAGCTCGTCACCGGCGACGGCACGCGCGTGCGCGTCGACGCCGAGCGCGAGCCGGAGCTGCTGTGGGCGCTGCGCGGCGGCGGCGGGCCCGGCATCGTCACCGAGCTGGAGCTCGAGCTGCGCCCGGCCGCGCCGCTCTACGGCGGCGTCGCCTTCTTCCCGATCGAGCGCGCGCCGGAGGTGCTGCACGCCTGGCGCGAGTGGGCGGCGCTTGCGCCCGAGCACATCACGTCGATCGGGCGCCTCCTGCGCATCCCCGACCTGCCGCATGCGCCGGCGCACCTGCGCGGCCGCGGGTTCGTGCTGCTGGAGGCGGTGGCGATCGCGTCCCCGGACGCCGCCGAGTGGGCGCTGACGCCGCTGCGGGCGCTCGGCCCCGAGATCGACACGTTCGGGCCGATCGCCCCCACCGACGTGCCGGCGGTGCACATGGACCCCGAGGACCCGATGCCGTTCCGCCGCGGCGACGCGCTGCTGACCGGCCTGCCGGCGGCCGCCGTCGACGCGCTGCTCGCCGTCGCCGGGCCGGACGCGGCGCCGCCGCTGCAGTCGATCGAGCTGCGCCACGTCGACGGCGCCGCGACGCGCCCGCCCGCGGCGCCGGCCGCGCTCGGCGCGCTCGCGGGGCCGTACGCGATGACCGCGACCGGGATGCCCATCGGCGGGGTCGGGCCCGACGGCGTGCAGGCCGCGCTCGACGAGCTGACCGGCGCGCTCGCGCCGTTCACCGCGGACGCGCGCGTGGCCACGTTCGCCGAGTCGCGGCCCGGCGCGGCGTCGCTGTTCGACGACGCGACGCTCGCGCGGCTGGCGCGCGTGCGCCGCCGGGTCGACCCCGGCGGCGTGGTCGCCGCCGGCCACGAGGTGCCGCTCGAGGCCGCGGGCTGAGGCGAGGACGCCGAATCGGCGGCGGCCCGACGGGGTAGGCCGTCGCCGTGTCCTCCCATCCACGCGACGTCGAGCACCACGACGCGCCGCAGGGCATGGTGCCCGGCCGTGCGCGCCGGCGCTCGCGGATCGAGCGCGGCTTCATGCGGTTGATCGCCACCGGCGGCATCGTCGGCATCGCCGTCGCGCTCGGCGCGATCCTCGTCGGCCAGGACGTCGCCGGCTGGATCGTCGGGCTCGCGATCGGGCTGACCTCGGTTATCCTCGCCGCGCTGCTGTGGTCCTCGCGTCAGCTCTGAGCCTCCGCCGCACCGCGCTCGCTGCGCTCGCCGCCGCGGCACTCGCCTGCGCGGCGCCGGCCGGCGCGGACGCGGCGCAGACGATCGAGGTCGGCCGCGGCGGGTTCGTCGTCGGGCTCGGGTCGCTGGACATCCGCAAGGGCGCGACGCTCGCCGACGCGACCCGCGCCTTCGGCCGCCCGTCGCGGGTGTCGCCGGGCGAGGACGTCTGCGTCGTGCGCTGGTCGCGCCTGAAGCTCGTCACCCGCTTCACGAGCTTCGGCGGCGTCTCGGACTTCTGCGCGCAGGGCTTCCTGCAGACCGCGGTGACCCACAGCCGCCGCTGGCGCACCTGGAAGGGCCTGCGCGTCGGCATGCCCACGTCGCAGGTGCGCGAGCGCCATCCCAAGGCGCGCTTCCGCCGCGGCCGCTGGGTGCTCGCCAGCCAGTCCGTGCTCGGCGGCAGCCCGTCGCCGACGGTCGAGGCGATGGTCCGCGGCGGCCGCGTCTCGGGCTTCTCGCTCTGGGTCGGCGCCGCGGGCGACTGACCCGTTGACGAGCGGTTCCCGGCGGGCGTAGGCTCGCGCCGGATGGCACGCCGGTGGGTGTGGATGCGGGCGATCGCGGCGGTCGCGGGCCTCGTGCTCGCGTGCTGCGCGACGGCGTCGGCGGACCCGTCCGCGTGGCCGTTCAAGGCCGCCGGCGACTCCGGCGTGATCTCGACGTACGACTGGGACTTCGACGACCAGGCCGACGAGGAGGGCGACTGGGCGACGGGCTTCGACGCCTGCACCTACACCCACCAGTTCAACAATGCCGACATGTCCTTCCAGCAGTACACGATCCCGGGCTGCGTGCCGGTCATGACGCCGTGGATCCAGATGACGAAGTGGCTGAAGCCCTACGGCTGGAAGCTCTACTGCCCGTCGAGCGCACCCTACTTCTGGGGCGGGCTCGGCGACGGCGCTCCGACCGGCGCCGGCGCGCTCCAGATGTGGCGCACGGCCGATCAGGAGGTCAAGTACGAGCCCAACCCGGCGAACACCGACTGGTACCACCCGGGCACGAGCGACCACGCCGCCTTCCTGCCGGTCCCGCTCACCTCGCACCACTGGCTCTTCGTCATCGGATGCGGCGGGGCGTACCCGGGGACGGACGTCCCGTACTGCTGCGGGCAGGGCCCGAGCGCCCGCGTCGGTCCGTCCCTGGCCGACGACCCGGCCACGCCGCCGCCGGATCCGGTCACGCCGGCGCCGCCGACCCCCGATCCCGTCACGCCGACGCCGGCCCCGGCGCCGATCCCGGCCCCGACGCCGCCCGCCCCGGTCGACCCGGTCGACCCGGCCCCCGGCCACCACGGACCGCCGTCCGCGCAGGCCGCCGCCCGCCTGGCGCCCGAGGACCGCCCGAACCCCCACCAGGTCAAGGGGCCGCCGCGGCACGTCCGCTGGGTCTCGCCCTACCGCTACGAGATGACCCAGGAGCACGATCTGCGGCCCGGCGCCCGCGCCACCTTCCGGATCCGCTGCAAGCCCGGCTTCCGGGCCGAGCGCAAGCGCTACGGCATCGGCTGGTACACGGCGTCGGCGCCCGATGCCCGCGACGGCACCGTGCGCGACCGCCAGCGGCACCTCAGGCGCGGCTACGCCGTCACCGTCGAGGCCAGCGACGGCGTCCGCCCGGGCCAGGTGCGCCTGCAGATGCAGCTGCACTGCGAGCGCCGCTGAGCGCCCGCGGGCCCCGTCAGGCGACGACCGCGGTCGCCTCGATCTCGACCAGCAGGTCCGGGTGGGCGAGGCCGCGGACCACCAGCAGCGTGCTCGGCGGCCAGGTCGACGGGCCGCCGGGGAAGATCCTCGCGTACACGGCCTCGCGGGCGTCGCCGAGGTCGCCGAGCAGGTCGGCGGAGACGACGAACGTGGTGACCTTGACGACGTCGGCCCACGACGCGCCGGCGGCCTCCAGCGCGTGCCCGATGTTCGCGTAGGCCTGCGTCGCCTGGGCGGCCACGCCCTCCTCCAGCGTGCCGTCGGGGCGCAGCCCCACCTGGCCGGCGATCGAGACGATCCGGGTGCCGGTCGCGACCGCGACGTGGGAGTAGCGGCCCATCGGCGGGCAGATCGTGTCCGGGTTCTGCAGTGAGACGGTCATCCCCGGACTCTCCCATGGGCGCCTGGACCCGTCACGTACGATCCCGCACATGTCGACGCCCGCCACCGCGGCGCCGGAGCCCGTCCCGCTCACGTCGCTCTCGCATGGCGCCGGCTGCGGCTGCAAGCTCCCGGTCGCCGACCTGATGCCGCTGCTGCGGACGCTGCCGCGCAGCACCGACCCGCGCCTGCTCGTCGGCAACGAGACCGCCGACGACGCCGGCGTGGTGCTCGTCCGGCCCGACCTGGCGCTGGTGCAGACGGTCGACTTCTTCACCCCGATCGTCGACGACGCCTACGACTTCGGGCGCATCGCCGCGGCCAACGCGCTGTCGGACGTGTACGCGATGGGCGGCGAGCCGCTGAGCGCGCTCAGCCTCGTCGCGTTCCCGCTCGAGCGCCTCGGCGCCGACGTGCTCGGCGAGATCCTGCGTGGCGGCCTCGACGTCGCGACGGCTGCGGGCGCGATGGTCGTCGGCGGGCACTCGATCGACGACCCGGAGCCGAAGTTCGGCCTCGCCGTCACCGGCGTCGTCGATCCCGACCGGGTGCTCACGAACGCGGGCGGGCAGGCCGGCGACGCACTCGTCCTCACCAAGCCGCTCGGGGTCGGTGCGATCACGACCGCGCTGAAGCGCGGCATCCCCGGCGCCGACGAGCTGCTGCCCGCCGCGGTCGAGACGATGGCCGCCCTCAACGCCGAGGCGTCCAAGGCCGCGCGCGCCGCCGGCGCCCACGCGCTCACCGACGTGACCGGCTTCGGCCTGCTCGTCCACCTGCACGAGATGGCGCGCGCCAGCGGCCTCTCCGCCGAGGTCGACGCCGCCGCGGTCCCCGCGCTCGACGGCGTCGCCGACCTGCTCGCCGGCGACGGCGCCACGTCGGGCGGCAGCCGCCGCAACCGCGCCCACGCCGAGGGCTTCGCCAGCTTCGGTGCCGGCGTGCCCGAGTGGCGCCGGCGGCTGGTCACCGACGCGACGACGTCCGGCGGCCTGCTCGTGGCCGTTGCGCCCGAGCGGGCGCACGAGGTCCCCGGCGCCCGCATCGGGCGCCTGGTCGCCGGGCCCGCCGGGGCGCTGAGGGTCGACTGAGCCTCCCGCGATGGACGACCGCGCCGACGCCCTGCGCAGCCTCCCGTCGGTCGACCGCCTCGCGCGCGCCGTCGCGCGGGCCGAGGTGGAGGCCGCGCGCGAGCGCATCCTGCGCGGCAACGGCGCGGCCCCCGCGTTCGACGAGCTCGTCGACGGCGCGCGCGAGCGCGCGCAGCCGTCGCTGCGGCGCGTGATCAACGCGACCGGCGTCGTCGTCCACACCAACCTCGGCCGCGCCCCGCTGGCGCCCGCCGCCCGCGCCGCCGTCCACGGCGCGGCGGCCGGCTACGCGAACCTCGAGCTCGACCTCGCCGCCGGCACGCGCGGCTCGCGCCACGACCACGTCGAGGCGCTGCTGTGCGAGCTCACCGGCGCCGAGGCCGCGATCGCCGTCAACAACTGCGCGGCCGCCACCCTGCTCGCGGTCGCCGCGCTCGCCGGGCCGGTCGACCCGGCCGCGCCGCCCGAGGTCGTCGTCTCCCGCGGCCAGCTGATCGAGATCGGCGGCGCCTTTCGCATCCCCGACGTCGTCGCCCAGGCGGGCGCGCGCCTCGTCGAGGTCGGCACCACGAACCGCACGCGGCTGGACGACTACCGCGCCGCGATCGGCCCCGCGACCGCCGCGATCCTGCGCGCGCACCCCTCGAACTTCCGCACGGTCGGGTTCGTGGCCGCCGTCGAGATCGAGGAGCTCACCGGGCTCGGCGTTCCCGTCATCGACGACGTCGGCTCCGGCGTGCTGGCCGACGACCTGGCCCTCCTCGCCGACGAGCCGCCCGTGCGCCGCTCGGTGAAGGCCGGCGCCGCGCTCGTCGCGTTCTCCGGCGACAAGCTGCTCGGCGGCCCGCAGGCCGGCCTGCTCGTCGGCCGCCGCGAGGCGATCGACGCCTGCCGGCGCCACCCGCTGGCCCGCGCCGTGCGGATCGACAAGCTCTCGCTCGCCGCCCTGGAGGCGACGCTGCGCCTCTACCGCGACCCGGAGCACGCCGTCCGCGAGATCCCCGTCCTCGCGATGCTGACCGCCGACCCGGGCGAGCTCGAGCGCCGCGCCCGCGAGATCGCGCAGGCCGTCGGCGGGCGCGTCGTCACCGCCGCGGGCCGCGTCGGCGGCGGCGCGCTGCCGCTGCTCGAGCTGTCCGGCCCGGTCGTGGCGCTCGACGCCGGCGAGCGCGGGCCCGACGCGCTCGCCGCCGCCCTGCGCGCCGCCGACCCGCCCGTGCTCGCCCGCATCCGCGACGACGCGGTGCTGCTCGACCCGCGCACGGTCGCCCCGGACGAGACCTCGGCGCTCGTCGCCGCCGTCAAGGGCTCCTTCACGCCGAGCGTGCAGTGACAACGGTGTAGGCGCCGCGTCAGCTCGGCGCCGCGCCGCGGCGGCGCAGCACGCGCGAGTCGTCGGGGCGGCGGATCGTCAGCCGCTCGCCGTCGAAGTGCTCCAGCAGCGCCTGGGCGACCTTGCGCCCCGTCTGCAGCTCGTCGCGCAGCCGCGCGAGCGTGATCGAGCCCTCGTCCTCGATGATCGCGCGCACCCGCGCCTCGACGTCGGCCAGCACCTCCGGATGGACGTGGAGGTTGCGCCCGACGCGCACCGCGCGGCCGTGGGCGCGCAACGCGTCGAGCGCGCCGCTGTCGAGCTGGGTGTTCGTGGGCGGCGAGGCGCCCGCCTCGCGCAGCTGCGCCTCGACCGCGAGCGCCGCGTCGTCGAGCGGCGGCGGCTGCGGCGGGGCGGCGGGCGCGGGCTCCGCGGCGGGCTCGGGCGCGCGCGGCGGCCGGCGGCGCAGCACCGCGCCCGGGGGATGGGCGGTGGCGACGACTCCGCCGCCGAGCGTCGTCGGGGGCGCCACCGCGCGCACGACGACCCGGTCGCCCGGCACCGCCATCAGCGGGCGCTCCAGGCGCAGGCGCACCCGGCCGTCGTCCAGGCGCCGGCCGCGGGCCGGCGTCTCGCGCGTGCCGTGGTGGACGTGGACGCGCGTGCCGTGCAGGTCCAGCGCGGTCTCGACGTCGAGCACCCCGGCGGGCGCGACCGGGCTGCCCTCGCCGGCGAGGACGTCTCCGCGGCCGACCTCGTCGCGGTCCACGCCGATGAGGTTCACCGCGACGCGCTGCCCGGCGGGCGCGCGCTCCAGCGGCTGGTCGTGGACCTGCACGCCGCGGACCCGCACGCCGCGCCCCGACGGCAGCAGCGCGAGCGTGTCGCCGCGGCCGATCGAGCCCCGGTGCAGCGTCCCGGTGACGACCGTGCCGGCGCCGTGGATCGTGAACGCGCGGTCGATGTGCAGCAGCGCCGGGGCGGGGTCGGCGCCCCGCGCGGGGACCTCGGCGGCGACGGCGTCCAGCGCCGCCCGCAGCGTGCCCAGCCCGGCGCCGGTGCGCGCGCTCACCGGGATCGCCGGGACGCCGGGCAGGAGCTCGGCCACCTCCTCCGTCGCCAGCGCCGGGTCGAGCACGTCGGCCTTCGTGATCGCCACCACGCCCGTCTCGATGCCGAGCGCCGCCAGCACGAGCGCGTGCTCGCGCGTCTGGGGCATGACGCCGTCGTCGGCGGCGACCGTCATCAGGTACAGGTCGACGCCGGTCGCGCCGGACACCATCGTGCGCACGAACCGCTCGTGGCCGGGCACGTCGACGATCGAGACGCGCCGGCCCGACGGCAGCGTCAGCGGCGCATAGCCCAGCGCGATCGAGATGCCGCGCGTCTTCTCCTCGGGCAGCCGGTCGGTGTCGACGCCGGTCAGCGCCTGCACCAGCGTGGTCTTGCCGTGGTCGACGTGCCCGGCCGTGCCGAGCGTCAGCGGGAGGTCGGCGTCGGCCATCCGCTCACGGCGTCGGGAAAGCGGAGCGGCGAAGGAATCGAACCTTCCGACCGGGGATCGCCCGGCCTGCCGGTTTTGAAGACCGGATGGGTCACCAGACCCGTGCCACTCCATATGGGACGGATGCTCACCGTCATGGCCGGCACACGCTACGCCTCGCCACTCGCGGTGACCCCGTCGCCGGCGTCGGCTCCGGCGCGACCGTCGCGGCGCGCGCGATCGTCGTCATGGACGGGACCTCCTGGTGGGCGCGCACCGAGCGCAGGCTGCCGTGCATCAGGAGGCCCATGAGCGCCACGCCGGCCCTCGCGGGCCGCGGCGGCGGTCGAGCCCGCGGCGAACACCGCCGCCCCGGTCAGCACCACCCGGCGCGCGCCGTAGCGGTCGGCCAGCCCGCCCGCCGTGACCATGAGCGCGCCCAGGGCGAGCGCGTACGCGTTCACGACCCACTGGAGGAGGACCACGTCGGCGTCGAGCTGCCGTCCGATGGTCGGGAGCGCGACGTTGACCAGGCCGTTGTTGTTGTAGACGAGCGTCATCGCCAGGCAGCTCGCCCAGAGGGCCGGGCTGGCCAGGCGCGCGCTCGTCCGCGGGGTGGCGTGGGGCGGGGCCACCCGCCGGGGCCTACGCGATCACCGCGGTCGCCTCGACCTCGACCAGGAGGTCGGGGTGGGCCAGCCCGCGCACGACGAGCAGCGTGCCGGGCGGGTACGTCGAGGGGCCGTCGGGGAACGCCTCGGCGTAGATCGCGTCGCGGGCCGCTGCGAGGTCGCCGAGCTGCTCGTCGGAGGTGACGAAGATCCCGACCCGGATCACGTCGCGCCAGGTCGCGCCGGCCGCCTCGAGGGCGAGCCCGACGTTCTCGTAGGCCTGGGTGGTCTGCGCGCCGATGTCGGCGCCGGCGAGCTTGCCGTCGGGGCGGATGCCGACCTGGCCGGCGATCGAGACGATCCGGGTCCCGGTGGCGACGGCGACGTGGGTGTAGCGCCCCTGCGGCGGGCACAGCGTGTCCGGGTTGAGCAGCGAGACGGTCATGGGAGGGACTGTCTCATGTTCCCGAGCCGCGACGCTGCGGTCTCACTTCACGCCTTTTTCAGTACACAACTGTGTAGTTGTGCTATGGTGCTGCGCCATGACCACGACCGGCGCGACGTCCACGCCGCTCTCGGACGCCCTGGCCGAGATGCTCGCCGCGCGCTTCCGCGTCCTCGCGGAGCCGATGCGCATCAAGCTGCTCGACCGCCTCCGCGACGGCTCGGCGACCGTGCACGAGCTGCACGCGGCGGTGGGCGGGACCCAGCAGAACGTCTCCAAGCACCTGGCTGTCCTGCGCGGGGCCGGCCTCGTCGCGCGCACCAAGCAGGGCACGTTCGCCCGCTACGCGATCGCCGACGATGGCGTGTTCGCCCTCTGCGATCAGGTGTGCGGGGGCATCCGCCGGCAGGTCGCCGACCTCGACGCCGTACTCCAGGGAGGAGGCTCCCGATGAAGATCCGATCCGCAGCCTGCGCCACCGCCGGCTGGCCGCTCGAGCGCGTGCTGTTCGCCATGGCGGGCACGGTCACGCTCGTGAGCGTCGCGCTCGCGGCGGCGGTCAGCCCCTGGTTCCTGGCGCTCACGGCGCTCGTGGGCGTGAGCCAGTGGCTCTACGTCCTCACCGGCGCCTGCCCCACGTCGCTCGTCATCCGGCGCGTGTGGGGCCTGCGCTCCGTCGTATACCCCGACATCCCCAAGGAGGCGGTCCGGTGAACCGGCTCGGACCCATCGGGCGGCTCGGTCACTGGACCGCCACCCACGTCAGGATCGTCGTCCTCGCCTGGATCGCCCTCGCCGTCGGCCTGGGCGTGTTCGCCCCGAAGGTCGAGCACGCGCTGTCGGGCGCCGGATGGGAGACCACCGGCTCGGAGTCGGTCGCCGCGCGCGACCTGATCGACCGCGACTTCGACGGGCTCGGCAGCTACGGCCTGATGGTCGTCGTCCACTCGGAGTCCCAGACCGTCGACGACCCCGCGTTCGCGCGCGCGGTGGCCGAGGTGGAGGCGACGCTGGCGGGCTCCGACGCCGTCACGACCGTCGTGCCGCTGCAGCCGGGCGCGTCGATCTCGCGCGACGGCCACACCGCGGTGGTGCAGGCCGGCGCGGCCCGCGATTCCAACGCGATGGTCCGCGCGGCCGACGACCTGAAGGAGCGGCTCGCCGCGATCGGCGGCGGGGGCGTCGAGGTGAGCCTCACCGGCGCGTCGGGCATGTGGTCGGACTTCAACGCGGCCAACAAGGCGGCGATGATGAAGTCCGAGCTGATCTCCTGGCCGGTGACGATGGGGATCCTCGTGCTGGCCTTCGGCTCGCTCGTGGCCGCCGGACTGCCGCTGATGCTCACGATCGTCGGGCTCGTGACCGCGGCCGGCTCGCTGTACCTCGGCACGCAGCTCATGGACATCTCGATCTGGGCCATGAACTTCGCGCTGATGTTCGCGCTCGCGCTGGGCATCGACTACGCGCTGTTCATCGTCTACCGGTTCCGGGGCGCGTTCTTCGGCTCGAAGCTCAGCGCCGCCGACGCGGTGGCCGAGACGATGGACACCGCCGGCAAGGCCGTGCTGTTCAGCGGGGTCACCGTGCTCATCTCGCTGAGCGCGGTGATGCTCGTGCCCTCGCCGGCGTTCCGGTCGATGGCGCTGGGCATCATGCTCGCGGTCGCCTTCATCCTCCTGGCGACGCTGACGCTGCTGCCCGCGGTGCTGGCCAAGCTCGGCCCGCGGGTCGACCGGCTCGCGCTGAGGTGGGTCCACTCGGGCGAGCACCGCTCGCCGCGGTTCGCCGCGTGGGGCGAGCGGCTGTGGCGGCGGCCGCTCCCCTACGCGGTGGTCGCCGTCGTCGCGCTGGTCGCGCTCACGGTGCCGGTGCTGAGCCTCGACACCGGCATGCCGTCGATCAAGGTCGTGCCCGAGGGGGACGGCTCGCGCCGGGGCTACGTGCAGGTGGCCGAGGCGTTCGGGCCCGGGGCGGCCGGGCCGCTGCAGATCGTCGGCCCGGCGCGGGAGGCCCGGGCGGCGCTCGCGGTGGCGCAGGCCGACCGCAACGTCGCCGCGGTGCTGGCGCCGCAGGAGCGCGGCGGGCGCGCGCTGATCCAGGCGATCCCGGCGACCGACCCGTCCGACCCGGCCATGGGCGCGACCGTGGAGCGGCTGCGAGCGGCCCTGCCCGCCGGCATGCTCGTCGGCGGCGCGGTGGCCGAGAACCACGACCTCGAGCAGGCGCTGGCCGACCGGACGCCGCTCGTCATCGGCGTGGTCATCGGGCTCGGGTTCCTGCTGCTGCTCGTCGCCCTGCAGGCGCCGATCCTGGCGGCGGCGGGCGCGCTGACCAACCTGCTCGCGACCGGCGCCGCGTTCGGCGTGGCCAAGCTGATCTTCCAGGACGGCCACCTGTCCGGCCTGCTGGGCTTCGAGTCGCAGGGCTTCCTCGACGCCTGGGGACCCGTGTTCTTCTTCGCGATGATCTTCGCGATCTCGATGGACTACACGGTCTTCCTGCTGTCGAGCGCGAAGGAGCACTGGGACCGCGGCGAGGGCGCCAAGGCCGCGATGGTCGGCTCGATGGCCCACTCGGGGCGCGTGATCTTCGCCGCGGCGGCCGTGATGGTCGCGGTGTTCTTCACGTTCGCGCTGTCGGGGCCGATCCCGCCGAAGGAGATGGGCGTGATCCTGGGCGTCGCGGTGCTGCTCGACGCGGTCCTCGTGCGCCTGCTGCTCATGCCGGTGCTGCTGCGGCTGCTCGGCGACCGGGCCTGGTGGCTGCCCCGGGCGCTGGGCCGCGTGCTGCCCGCCGTGCGCTTCGGCCACGCGTAGGGGCCGCGGCGGCGGGAACACTCCCGCCATGGCGCTTCAGCGGATGGACAACGTGCTCATCGTCGTCGACGACCTCGACGGGGCCAAGGCGTTCTTCACCGAGCTCGGCCTGGAGCTCGAGGGCGAGGGCATGATCGAGGGGCCGTGGGCCGACGCGGTCGTCGGGCTCGAGGGGGTGCGCACCGAGATCGCGATGCTGCGCACGCCCGACGGCCACGGCCGCGTCGAGCTGTCGAAGTTCCACGCGCCGCCCGCGGTCCGCCTCACGCCCGAGGACGCGCCGTCCAACACGCTCGGCCTGCGCCGGATCATGTTCGCGGTCGACGACGTCGACGACCTGGTCGAGCGGCTGCGCAGCCGGCACGGGGCCGAGCTCGTCGGCGAGATCGCCCAGTACGAGGACCAGTACCGGCTGTGCTTCGTGCGCGGCCCGGAGGGCGTCGTCGTGGGCCTGGCCCAGCAGCTGAGCTGAGGCCGGACCTCCCCGGTCCCGGCGCCGGGCTCGTGACGGGGATTCCCGATGCGCGCGCACCTGCGCGCGGGGATCGTGGCGGTCATGAGACACCGACGTGCCCTCGCCCTCCTGATCCCCGCCCTGGCCGCGACCGCGGTCGCCGCCCCGCCTGCCCAGGCCGGCCGGCTCATCGCCCCGCTCGACGTCACCGCCGTCGCCGAGGTGCGGCCGGACACGGTCCTGCAGGGGTCGTGGATCCTCGACGGCCCCGACACGGGCTGGGTCGGCGAGAACCTGAAGGTCGTCGAGTCGTGGAAGCCGGGCGTCACGCGCCCGCTGCGCATCCGCGGCCGCGCCGAGGGTGGGCCCACGCGCACCCACTACGTCAAGACCGGGTACCTGCGCCAGCGCACCGCCCAGGGCGTCCTGGCCGAGAAGCTGCCCGAGGGCGACGGCACGCAGCCGCTGGAGCTGCGCTGCGCGCCGTCGGGGTTCTCGGAGCCCGGCGAGACGTTCACCGACGGCGCGCAGGTCGCGCTGCGCGTCGTCGACGAGCCCGCCAAGGACCGGGTGACGATCTACGGCCCGCCGATCACCTTCCTCGGGCCGACCTGCCGGCGCGCCGGCCACGAGCTGCCCGTGCGCACCGTCGGGCTGCACCCGCCCAACAAGCGGCAGCCGTGGGTGCCGGCGGGCGCCCTGACGCCGTGGCAGGTCACCGTCCCCCGCGCGGAGTTCGCGGCCGGCGGGACCTTCCGGTTCCGCGGCCGCTACAGCTACGCGCACCGCATCGAGCAGTACACCTCGCTCGACCTGGCCGGCACCGGGATGACCCACGGCCGGGTGGCCGTCGACCTGCGCGTGCGCCGCAACGGGCGCTAGGCGGTCGACACCCAACTCGGTAAGTCGTAACTTACCGACCCGGTGCAGACGTACCGGGACGCGTGTTGGGATGCGCTCGGCGACCGCACGCGGCGGGCGATCTTCTCGCGGCTCGCCCGCCGCCCGTGCGCCGTCGGCGAGCTCGCTCGCGAGCTGCCGGTCACCCGCCCTGCGGTGTCCCAGCACCTGAAGGTCCTCAAGGAGGCCGGACTGGTGCGGGACGAGCGGGACCGCAACCGCCGCATCTACCGCGTCGACCCGGCGGGCCTCGAGGCGCTGCGGGCCGATCTCGATCGGTTCTGGACGATCGCGCTGGAGGGGTTCAAGGCGACCGTCGAGCAACGGGAGGGGCAGGACCGATGACGCAATCCACCGAGGCGACCACCATCCGTCACCAGGTCACCGTGGACGCGCCGATCGAGCGGGCGTTCGCCGTGTTCACCGAGGACTTCGGCCGCTTCAAGCCGCGCGAGCACAACCTGCTCGGCGTCGACATCGCCGAAGGGCCGGACCGCACGCGCGTGGAGCTCGAGCACCGCCACCTCGATCGACACCTCGAGGGCTGGCAGGGCGTCCGCGACGGCGTCGATGCCGACGGTGGCTGGCCGCTCTACCTGCGCCGCTACGCCGAGCTGCTGGCGACCTGAGCGAGGCGTCGGCGGAGGCGGATGGCGAGACCCGGACTCGAACCGGGGACACCACGATTTTCAGTCGTGTGCTCTACCAACTGAGCTATCTCGCCGCGAATGCGGGATCAGAGGGTAGCGACGATCAGGCGTCCGCCGCAGCGAGCGCGTCGCGGACGAACGCGATGTCCGCGCGGACGTCGTCGAGGGTGCCCGGGGTCTCGACGACGACGGGGCAGTCGGCGGCGGCGATCATCGCGCGCAGCGCGTCGACGGGGATCTCGCCGTGGCCGAGGTTGGCGTGGCGGTCGGCGCCGGTCCCGGCCGGGTCGCGCGAGTCGTTGGCGTGCAGCAGGTCGACGCGGCCGGTGATCGCGCGGGAGCGCTCGACCGCGCCGTCGAGCGGCTCGCCGGCGGCGTGCGCGTGGCAGGTGTCGAAGCAGAAGCCGACCTCGAGGTCGTCGCGGGCGTCGCCGATCGCCTCCCACAGCAGCGCCAGCGCGTCGAAGCGGCGGGCGACCGCGTTCGATCCGCCCGCGGTGTTCTCGAGGTAGATCGGCACGCCGGTCGGCTCGAGCTGCTGGAGCGTGCGCGCCCACCGCGACACGCCCGCCTCGACGCCGTCCTCGGCGTGGCCGCCGTGCACGATCACCGCGGTCGCGTCGATCTCCGCGGCCGCCTCGAGCGTCTGCTGGAGGATCTTGCGCGACCCGTAGCGCACGTTGTTGCGCGGCGAGCACACGTTGATCAGGTACGGCGCGTGCACGAACACCGGGATCGGCGCGGCGCGCAGCGCGTCGGCGTCGTCGCGCGGGTCCGGCCTGCGCCAGCTCTGCGGGTCGCCGAGGAAGATCTGCACGGCCTCGGCGCCGATCGCCGCGGCGTCGTCGAGCGGCTGCTGCTGTCCCACGTGCGCGCCGACGGTCCCCGCCATGGCGCGCGAGCATAGTCGGCGCGCGGCGCCGACCTAGACTCACGGTGTGGCTGTCGCCCTGACGCTGCTCCAGGACGTGCGCTGGCGGGGCACGCCCGTCAGCGGGGACCGTCCCCGCGCGCTGCTGGCCGCGCTGGCCGAGGCCGGCGGCCGCCCGGTGTCCGACGACCGCCTCGTCGAGCTGATCTGGGGCGAGGACCCGCCGGCCAACGCCCACAAGAGCCTGCAGGTGCTCGTGTCGCGCACGCGCACCGCGCTCGGCCCCGACGCGATCGTCCGCGACGCCGCCGGCTACCGGCTCGGCGTCGGCCCCGACGAGGTCGACAGCGCCCGCCTGGCCGCGCTCGTCGCCGAGGCGGCCGCCGCGCTCGACCGCGATCCCGCCGCCGCCCAGGACCGCGCCCGCGAGGCGCTCGCGCTCGCCGACGACATCGGGTCGCCCAACGGCGACGGCGCGCTGCTCGCCGCCGTCCGCGCCGCCGCCGTCGAGCACGCCCGCGACGCGCGCGTCGTCCTCGCGCGCGCCGAGAGCCGCCTCGGCGCGCACGCCGCCGCGCTCCCCGCGCTCGAGGCCGCCCACGCCGCCCATCCCGACGACGAGTCGCTGCTCGCCGACCTGCTGCGCAGCGAGGCCGCCGTCCGCGGCCCCGGCGCCGCGATCGAGCGCTACGAGCGCTACCGCCGCGACCTGCGCGACCGGCTCGGCGCCCAGCCCGGCGAGCGGCTGCAGCGCACCCAGCGTGAGCTGCTCGCGCTCGACCGCCCGCAGCGCACCGGCGTGCGCTTCGACGCGACCCCGCTCGTCGGCCGCGACGCCGACATCGAGGCGCTGCGCGGCCTGCTCAGCAGCGCGCGGGTCGTCTCGATCGTCGGCCCCGGCGGCATCGGCAAGACGCGGCTGGCGCACGTGCTCGCGCGCGAGACGCTGCAGCCCGCCGTCCACGTCGTCGAGCTCGTCGGCGTGACCTCGCCCGACGACGTCGTCGCCGAGGTCGGCTCCGTCCTCGGCGTGCGCGACTCCGTGAGCGCGCGCCGCACGCTGACCCCGCAGCAGCGCGCCGACGTGCGCGGCCGCATCGCCCAGCAGCTCGGGCAGGTACCGAGCCTGCTCGTCCTCGACAACTGCGAGCACGTCGTCGGCGCGGTCGCCGAGCTCGTCGCGTTCCTCGTCTCCACCACCGCCGACCTGACGGTGCTGACGACGAGCCGGGCGCCGCTGGCCATCGCCGCCGAGCGGGTCTACCAGCTCGGTCAGCTCGACGCCGCCGACGCCGCGCGCCTGTTCGCCGACCGCGCCCGCGCGGCGCGGCCCGGCGTCGCGCTGGACGACGAGACGGTCCGGCGCATCGTCGCCCGGCTCGACGGCCTGCCGCTGGCGATCGAGCTCGCCGCGGCGCGAGTGCGCGCCATGTCGGTCGAGGAGATCGACCGGCGCCTGGAGGACCGCTTCGCGCTCCTGCGCGGCGGCGACCGCGCCGCGCCCGACCGCCACCAGACGCTGCTGGCCGTCATCGACTGGTCGTGGAACCTGCTGGAGGAGCACGAGCGCCGCGCGCTGCGGTGGCTCGCGCTGTTCAACGACGGCTTCACGCTCGACGCCGCCGCGTCCGTCCTCGGCGACGAGGCTCTCGACGCCGTCCAGGGCCTCGTGGACCAGTCGCTGCTGAGCGTGCGCGAGGCGCCCGCCGGCGTGCGCTACCGCATGCTGGAGACCGTCCGCGAGTTCGGGCTGATGCAGCTCGTTGACGCCGGCGACGAGGCCGACGCGCGCGCCGCCCGCCGCCGGTGGGCCGTCGACGTCGCCCGTCGATGGGCGCCCGCCCTCTCCAGCCGCGACCAGGTCGCCGCGATCGACGCGCTGGACCTGGAGGAGACGAACCTCGCCGACGAGCTGCGCGACGCGTTCGGCGACGGCGACCCGGGCACGGCGGTGGAGCTCCTGGCGGCGCTGGGGATGCTGTGGACGATCCGCGGCGAGCACGGCCGCGTCTTCACGCTGGCCGGCGAGCTCTCCCGGGCCATCGATGGCTGGACCCCGCCGCCCGAGCTCGAGCACGCCGCCCGCGTCGCGATGGTGATGACGCTCACGAACGCGATGATCGTCGACGACGGGCGCTGGGGGCCGGCCCGCGCGCTGCTCGAGCGGCTGGGGCCCGGCGACGAGGACCCGCGGCTGGCCGCGGCCGTGCGGCTGCAGCTCGGCTTCGAGCCCGGCAACCGCTTCGCCGCGATCGACGTGCTCGAGCGGGCGGCGCACGATCCCGACCCGGACCTCGCGCGCGCCGCCTACCACTGGCTCGGGCACGCGCGCGAGAACGCGGGCGACCCGCAGGGGGCGCTCGCCGCCACCGAGCGCGCCCTCGAGCTCACCGATGCCGACGAGGGCCCGTGGCTGACCGCGATGCTCAACTCGCAGGTCGCCCAGCTCGCGGCCCAGCTCGGCGATCCCCGGCGGGCGCGCGTCCACGCGCAGCAGGCGCTGCCGGTGATGGCGCGCCTGGGCGCTCGCGACGACGAGCTGCAGCTCCGCTCGCTGCTCGTCGCCTGCGCGATCGCCGACGGCCGGCTCGACGAGGCCGAGGCGGAGCTCGCGGCGACGCAGCGGATCGCCGACAGCGAGGTCGTCGGCGGCCTCGCGGTGCGCAGCGTCGGGGCCGCCGAGCTCGCGCTCGCCCGCGGCGACCACGCGCGCGGGCTGCGCGAGCATCGCGCGTCCGCCGCGCGCCTGCGCGAGCTGCGCTTCCCGGGGCTGAGCTCCACGGGTGGCGAGCCGTGGGCGGTGTTCGGCGAGGCGTCGGCGCTCGTCGCCCACGCCTACCACGCCGGCCCCGCCGACGAGCCGTACGGGCGCGAGCTCTACGCGTCGCTGCGCCGGCGCGCGCCGACGGTCCTCGACCCGTTCGACCCGGCGCTCGACGTCCCGGTCGCGGGCGTCGCCGTCTTCGCCCTGGGCGTGTGGGCCCTCCTGCGCGACGCGGCGCCCGTCGACGACGCCGTCGCGCTGCTCGCGCTCGCGCAGCGGTGCGCCTACAACCGCGCGCTCCCCACCATGGCGTGGGAGCGGATCGCCCCGCACGCGGAGGCCCGCGCGCCCGGTCGCCTCGCCGCCCTGGACGCCCGCTACGCGACCCGATCCCTGCACGACGTGCTCGGGGAGGCGCGCGACCGCGTCGCCCGCCTCCCCGCGTGAGCTACAGCAGCCGCCGGTAGCTGCGCACCGACAGCGGCGCGAAGATCGCGATCACGACCAGCCCCGCCAACAGCGTCCAGCCGACCTGGCCGCTGATCGTCGCGTGGTTGGCCAGGTCGCGCGTCGCCGACACCAGGTGCGAGACCGGGTTGACGTCGACGAACCGCTGCAGCCAGCCGGGCAGCGTGTCCACCGGCACGAACGCGTTGGACAGGAACGTCAGCGGGAACAGGATCATCATCGAGATCCCCTGCACGCTGCGCGCGCTGCGGGCGAGCGTGCCGATCCAGGTGAAGATCCAGGCCAGCGCCCAGCCGGTGAAGATCGCCAGCAGGATCGCGCCCGCCACGCCGAGCACCCCGCCGCCGGGCCGGTAGCCCATCGCGATGCCGGTCGCGAACGTGAGCGTCGCCGCGATGAAGTAGCGCACGAGGTCGGCCACCATCGGCCCGGCCAGCGGGCCGACGCGCGCCATCGGCAGCGACTTGAAGCGGTCGAACACGCCCTTGTCCATGTCCTCGCGAAGCTGGACGCCGGTCGCCATGCACGTCGTCAGCACGGTCTGGGCGACGATGCCGGGCACCATCAGCGGCAGGTAGCTGGCGACGTCGCCGGAGATCGCGCCGCCGAAGATGTAGGCGAACATCGCCGTGAACAGCAGCGGCTGGATCGTGACGTCGAAGAACTGCTCCGGGTTGCGGCGCATCTTCTTCAGCGCGCGCCACGCCATCGACAGGGTCTGGTCGACGGTCTCGCGCAGCGTCGCGCGCGGGCGGGTGCGCGCGACCGCCTCGGCCGGGTCGATCGCGACGGTCGGGGCGAACGTGCTCATCGGACCACCTCCAGGGCGGGCTCGGCGTCCGCGGCCTGCGCGTCGCCGTCGTCGTGGGTGTCGTGGCCGGTCAGCGCCAGGAAGACCTCGTCGAGCGTCGGCTTGGCGACGCTGACCGACGCGATGTCGATGTCCGCGTCGCGCAGGCCGACGAGGACGTCGGCGGCGCGCGCCGGCACGTCGAGGGGCACGTTCAGGCGCCCGGACTCGGGCGTCAGCACGGGCTCGGCCATCGCGATCCGGCGGACCACGTCGAGGGCGAGCGCCTGGTCGGCGCCGGCCGTGAGCTCGAGCTGGAGCGTCGAGTCGCCGACGGACTCCTTCAGCTCGTCGGGCGTGCCCTCGGCGACCTTGCGGCCGTGGTCGATGACCGCGATGCGGTCGGCGAGCTGGTCGGCCTCGTCGAGGTACTGGGTCGTCAGCAGGACCGTGCAGCCCTCGGCGACGAGGCCGCGGATCGTGTCCCACATCTGCCCGCGCGTGCGCGGGTCCAGGCCGGTGGTCGGCTCGTCGAGGAAGATCAGCGGCGGGCGCATGATCAGGCTGGCGGCGAGGTCGAGGCGCCGGCGCATGCCGCCCGAGAACTGCGACAGCGGGCGGTCGGCCGCGTCCTCGAGGCCGAACTGGGCCAGCAGCCGCTTGGCGGTTGCGCGGGCGTCGGCGGAGCGCAGTCCCTGCAGGCGACCGAACAGCCACAGGTTCTCGGTGGCGGTCAGCTCCTCGTCGACCGACGCGTACTGGCCGGTCACGCCGAGGAGCTGGCGGACGCGGTGCGGCTCGCGGGCGACGTCGACGCCGAAGATGCGGGCGTCGCCGGCGTCGATCGGCAGCAGCGTCGCCAGCATCCGCAGCATCGTGGTCTTGCCGGCGCCGTTGGGACCCAGCACGCCGAAGACCTCGCCCTGCTCGACGCGGAGGTCGATCCCGTCGACGGCCCGGACGTCGCCGAAGGCCTTCACGAGGCCCGTGGCGGCGACCGCCGGCATCGGGGGTGCGGTGGTGCTCTGGTTCATGGGGCGGACCGTAGGTCCGCCCGGTTTCACGCCGACTACACGGCGGTATCGCGGGTCCGGGCGGACGGCGACCGCCGCCCGCCCGGCCCGGCTCCCCCCTCCCGGTCTACCGGCGCACCGTGCAGGAGCCGGTCACCACGTCGTGGCGGTCGGCGAGCACGCGCGCATGGCGCGACGTGCACACGATGCGGTCGCGGTGGCCATCGGCCGCGTTGACGACCGTGTGCCGCGCGCCGGCGACGAACGTGTCGCGCCCGGGGCCGCCGACGAGCAGCACCCGGCCCGAGCCGCGTGCGACGAGCCGGTCGTCGCCGGCGCCGCCCTTCGCGACGCCGTCGGTGCCCGCGACGCGGATGACGTCGTCGCCGAGGCCGCCGTACGCGACGCCCGCGCGGTGGCGCACCGCCAGGTGGTCGGCGCCCGGCCCGCCGAACAGCGTGCCGCCGCTCATCTGCGTGGTCAGGCGGTCGGCCCGCTCGGTCCCGTACCCCAGGCCCTTGGCGACGAGCCGCGGCAGGCCGGCCCGGCGGCACGTCACCTGCAGCGCGACCTCCTTGCCGCGCGCGCTCGGCGTCGGGACGACCCGCGCGCCGTGCAGGCCTTCGGCGACGTGCGCGCGCGCCGCGGAGCTCTCGGCCAGCGTCTCGGCGTGCATGAGCACGCTCCCCCGCGGGCAGCGCAGCCGCAGCGCGGCCGGCATCGTGCGCGTGCGCGTGTGCGTGGTCAGCCCGAACGTGCTCTCGCGCACCTCCGTGATCCCCGCGCCGGCCGCGGTCGCGCGCGCGGCGCTGGCGCTCGTGCCCGCGACGCTCGTGCCCGACGTGTCGGTCGAGGTCTCCTCCGGGGACGGGCCGGCGTCGGTCACCGTGACGGCGTCGGGGGCGGTCGCGTCGGTCTCCGTCGCGGTCGCCGTCGCGCCGCTCAGGACCACCTGGATCACCTTCGAGCTCGCCGGCGTCCACCCGCAGCTCTCCGAGCGCGACGGGCAGGCCGACGTGTCGCCCTGGTAGACGGCGTCGACCTGGTAGCTCCCGGGCGCCGGCGGGCGGAACGTCAGCGTCGCCGTGCCGTTGGAGAACGGCGCCTGCGCCACCGGCTGGCCGTTCGCGCGCAGGACGGCGGCGCCCTTGGCGTCCGACGGCGAGATCGAGGCCGTGAACGTGAACGTGTCGCCCGACGGGGCGCCGGCCTTCAGCGACAGCGAGGTGATGCGCTGGATGCTCGTCGAGATCCCGCCGTGGCTGTCGCAGCCGTTGGAGTAGCTGTCGCCGTCGACGTCGCCGGTCGTGAACAGGACGCCGGCGGCCCAGTGCCGCGTGCCGTTCGGGTCCCAGTTCGTCGCGGTCGCCGTGTAGCTGGCCGACATCCACGCCTCGGTGACCGAGACGTCCTTGTCGCTGCGGTAGTAGCAGTGCGACTTGACGTTGTAGCCGAGGGCCGTGTTCTGGGTCCAGCTCTTCGTGTCCCAGGAGCCGATCGACTTCTTGCCCGAGTGGCGCGACGAGGCGCACTGGTAGGGCGGGTTGCGCTTGCTGTAGGGCAGCACGCTCTGCTCGGACGGGCAGCTGTCGGCCATCGCGGCGCCCGGGACCGCGAGGGCGGCGACGCCGACCGCGCCGGCGAGCAGGAAGATCGTGCTCGACCGTCTCATCCGTGAACTCCCCTTCGTGTCGGATGGTCCTGACGCCGCGTCATTAGAGCGGATCCGCGCGTCGCGAACTGTGGCGTCGGTCACGCCGCGGACATCAGCGCGGGCGCGGGCCGCGGCCGCGCCTGCGCTCGTCCCGCGCGTCGCGGCAGTCGCGATGCGCGGGCCGCTCCAGCGGCGACGCGCACCGCGCCGCGCACGACGGGCACGGTCCAGGGGCCGGCCGGCGCCCGGCGCCGGGGCGGGGATCCCGGCGCTTCACGAGCGGCCCGCCCAGGCCCTGAGCTGGGGCAGCGGGTCGATCGGCCGCCCGCGCTGCCAGCCGCCCTCCCAGATCTCGAAGTGCAGGTGCGGGCCGCTGGAGCGGCCGGTGGAGCCGACCGCGCCGAGCACGGTCCCGGCCGCGACGGACTGGTTGACCGCGACGGCGGTCGAGCCGCGCCGGAAGTGGCAGAAGAAGTAGTCGCGTCCGTCGACGCCGTGCAGCACGACGTAGAACCCGGCGCCGCGCCGCTGGAAGTCGACGGCGATGACGGTGCCGGCGACCGGCGCGACGACCGGCGTCCCCGCGGCGGCGCTGACGTCGTGGCCCTGGTGCAGGTGGTCGCGGCGGTCGGCGCCGAACCCCGAGCCCCGGCCGCCGAGGTCGAAGGGCCCGGCGACCGGGAACACGCCGTCGGAGACGGGCGCCGGCGGATCGGCCGGCGGCTCGGGCGCCGGCTCGGGCTTGGGCGGCGGCAGCACGGTCACCACCGTCTGGCCCGGGCGCTGGCCGGTGCGCGCGAGCGTGCGGCCGGTCGGGTCGGTCGCGTGCAGGCTCACGACGTAGCGTCCGGCGCCCAGCGCCGCCGAGCGCGGCCAGCGCACCCGGACCGTGTGGCCGATCGCCACCCGGCCGGCGTCGACCTGGAGCGCCAGCTTGCGGCCACGGCTCCGCGTGGCCGCCCGGTAGATGCGCACGCGCGCGTGCACGGCCTTCACGCCGCGCTGGCGGATGCGAAAGCGGATCCGCGGCAGCTCGCCCGCGCGCAGCCGCCGCGGCGACACCGTCAGCGCGGCCGTGATCGGCCGCGCGTCGAGCTCGCCCAGCGCGGTCCCGAACGACGCGCCGCCCGCCTTGCTGCCCGGCACGTACACGGCGCCGCCCGCCCGGGCGTTGGCGGCCGCCGGGGCGACCGACGCGGCGAGCGCGAACAGCAGCGCGAGCACGACGGCGGCGAGCAGCAGGCGAACGATCGACATCCGCCCACACCCTCGGCCCTCGCGCGCGCGACACCCGGCTCGCCCGCAGCTTTGCGCAGGTTTGCGCAGCGGAGCGTCAGGTTCGCTGCAGCCTCAGCGCGCGAGCATGCGCGCCATCAGCTCCAGCGCACCGGCCTTCGACAGCGGCTCGTTGAGGTTGCCGCACTTCGGCGACTGCACGCACGACGGGCAGCCGTCCTGGCACGGGCAGTCGGCGATCAGCCGGTGGGCGTCGGCCACGAGCGTCTCGAACGCCTCGAAGCCGCGGCGCGAGATCCCCACGCCGCCCGGGTGGCCGTCGTAGACGAAGATCGACGGCCGCCCGGTCTGCGGGTGCAGGTTCGTCGACAGGCCGCCGATGTCCCAGCGGTCGCACATCGCCAGCAGCGGCAGCACCGCGATCTGGGAGTGCTCGGCCGCGTGCAGGGCGCCGAGCAGCACCTCGGTGGGGAACTCGACCGCGACGATCTCGTCGGGCAGCTCGTACCAGAGCGCGCGCGTGACGAACTCGGTCTGCGGCAGGTCGAGCGTCTGCAGGTCGATGATCTCGTGGTCGGGCAGGCGCT
>Ga0180220_1000672_pt1 | contig 32619 bp, 26 predicted proteins | sample eDN5th37CBELigBY_FD_151335 | JGI IMG/M metagenome (GOLD analysis project Ga0180220, IMG submission 151335) | Enriched backyard soil microbial communities from Emeryville, California, USA - eDNA 5th pass 37_C BE-Lig BY (version 2) (version 2) | ecosystem: Environmental > Terrestrial > Soil >... | reverse complement strand
GGCATGTCGGCCGACATCCTGGCCACGCTTTCGGCCTACCTGACCATACTGCCGCAAATGACCCCCGTCAACGCGAATACCGCCAGCGCCGAGGTGCTGAGCGCCAGCGTGCCGGGCCTGGATCTGGCCCAGGCGCGCGCGCTGACCGAGCAGCGCGACCGCGGGCAATGGTTCAACAGCCGTGCGGATTTCTTCAACCGCCTGAGCGAGCGCCGCATCACGCCGGGGAACCAGATAGGCGTCAATAGCGAATGGTTCAAGGTCACCGGCGAGGTGACGCTGGATCGCGCCTCGGCGCGCATGCAGGCCCTGCTGCAGCGCCAGGGCGATGGGCCGCCTCTCATACGCTGGATCAAAGACTGACATGAAAACCAGACTGCGCCTGGCCTTGCCTCCTCTCGCCGCAATCGGTCCCGAATCCGCCGTTCCCTTCGCTGTGTTCGATCGCGCCGACCGCCTGTTGCGCAGCGGCGAACTGCCTCTCGCACAGCTTGCCGCCGCCGTTCCCGCCGACGAGGCGCAAGCTATTCTGCATCCCAACGATGCCGTCGTGCTCGCCATCGAGCTTCCGCCGCTGCCTGCGAAGCGCTTGGGCGAGGCCGTGCAAGCCAGTGTCGAACCCCTGGCGCTCAGCGATGTCGCCGACCTGTGCATCGCCCATGGGCCGCGCGGCCCCGATGGCCGCGTCACTGTTGTCTGGGCGGAGCGCCGCGCGCTGCTGGAAGCGTGGCGGCGGATCGACGCAGCCGGGTTGAAGCTCGCCGCCATTGCGCCGCTGGCCCTGGCGCTGCCCGAAGGCGACCCGCGCGCCGGCAAGGCGCTGGCGCTGCCCGTGGATGCGCTCTGGCATGCGCCCCTGCCGCGCTGGTCCCTGGCGCGGCCGGAATGGCGGCCCGCCACGCAAACGCGGCGCTGGCATAGCGCCGCCTTATGGGCCGGCGCCGCCGCCCTGCTGTGGACGGCCGGCCTGCACATCCATGCCGCCCAATTGCGCAGCGAAGCGCAGCGGCTGCAGAGCGCGACAGAACAGGCCGTGCTCGCAGCCTTCCCTTCCATCCCCATCGTCATCGATCCGGTCCAGCAGGCGCGCAGCCAGCGCGATATGCTGCGACGAGGCGCCGGCGCGGCGGGCGGGGACGACTTCCTGCCGCTGGCCCTGGGAGCCGCCAAAGTCCTTGACTTCGCCGCCGGCCACGTGTCCTCGCTGCATTATGAACAGGGCAAACTGACCCTGGTCCTGACCGAAGGCTATACCCCGCCCTCCAACGAAACCGCCCTGCACCAGGCGGCCGCGGTCCAGTCGCTGGCGCTCGTAAAAGACGAGCAAGCGCCTCATACATGGCGCTTCCAGCGCGCCGGCGCGCGATCCTCCGGCGAGGCCCGCCCATGAGCGCCCGCCGTCCCTTTTTCAATGCTCCGGAAACCGCCGTCTGGCGCCGGCAGGCCGACGAGCTGAAGCTGCGGATGCTTGCCTGGTGGAAGGAGCGCAGCGCGCGCGAACGCCGTCTGCTGGCCGCGGGCGCCGCGGTCATCGGCGCGGCGCTCATCTGGACGCAAGTCCTGCAGCCGGCGCTCGATACCATCGCCCTGTCGCGCGAGCTGCTGCCGCGGCTGCGTGCACAGGCGGCGCAGGTGGACGCCTTGATCCTGGAAGCGCGCGCCTTGCAGCGCGGCCAATCAGCCCGTATCGACCCCGCCGAACTGTCCGAGGCGCTGCGCGCCGGCCTGCGCCGGGCCGGACTGGAAGCGTCCGCGGCCTTGAGCGAAATTTCCGAAGCCAACCATGACAAGGCTGCAGGGCAATGGGAAGTTGCGCTGCACGATGCCAACGCCACGCGGGTCATGGAATGGCTGGCCGGCCTGCCCCATCTCGGGCCGTTGCATGCGCGCATCGTCGACCTGAAACGCGCCAACATCGACGGCCGCGACAGGCCGGGCCATGTGTCCGGGCGCATCGTGCTCCAAGCCGCCGCGAGGCAGACGCCATGAGCCGCCGCCGATTATTTCTCGCCGCCGGCTTCGTGCTGCTGGCTTGCGCCGCCGCCGCGGCGGTGCTGCCGGCGCGCTGGATCCTGGCCGTGCTGCCCGGCTCCTGGCCCTTGGCGGTCGTCGACGCCACCGGGACCCTGTGGTCCGGCAGCGCCACCATCGCGGTCGGCGCCGCCGCGCAACGGCGCACGCTGCCCGAGCCGCTGCGCTGGCGGCTGTCGGCGTCCGGCGGTCCGCGGCTGCAGCTGTCCCATCCGTGGATGGGCGGTACGCTGGACGTGGCCCCGGGTTGGCGCGGGGTGAGCGTGTCGGCGCAGACTTTGCGGCTGCCCGCCGCGGCGCTGGCCACGCTGGACGCGCGTATCGCGGCCATCGGCCCCGACGGCGAGCTTGTGGTCAAATGGCCGGCGGCGTTTTTCGGCTGGTCCGGCCGCCCCGCCGGCGCAACGCTGCTGGACGTCCAGTGGCGCAATGCGGTGTCGGCATTGACGCCCATACGCCCGCTGGGGGACTATGCCCTGGCCTTGAAGCAGCGCGGCCCCGGCACAGCGGATCTCACGCTCAGCACCCGGCAGGGCCCCTTGATATTGAGCGGCTCGGGCGTGCTGGACCGCAACCATGGCTTTCGATTCGAAGGCACGGCGCAGGCGGATCCCAAGGCCGGCGCCGAGGTGCAGGCCGCCCTGCGGGATGTGCTGGCCGCCCTCGGCCCGCGCCAAAACAATCAGACTCTTTTGCGCTTTCAATAGCGCAACTCAAAACAGGCTAGTCAACACTCATGAAATACCTCCATAAATCAGCGAGCCACAGAGAAGAACTCCGCCCCGCCCTGCCGGTGCTGGCCCTGTCCCTGATATTGGCGGGTTGCGCCGCGCCTACGCCGCCCGACGACGGTGGACCTTCACAGCTCATCGTACACACCTCGACGGGCCACGGTTGGCGCCTCGAGGGCCCTCCGGGCGCCACGACTTCGCCGCTGCCGGAGTCCGCCCCGCGCGCGCGGTCGGCCCGCCCGATCGCGCGCCGCGGCGGCGAAAGCGCCGGCCCTCCGGCCCGTCCGGCGCGCGCGTCCGACAGCGGCGGCGCATCGGGCGACAACACCATGCTCAATTTCGTGGAAGCGGATCTGCAGGGCGTCATACGCGCGTTGGCGCGGTTCACCGGCCGTAATTTCGTCGTCGACCCGCGGGTCAAAGGGCAGCTCACGCTGGTCTCCGAAGCGCCGGTCGATCCGGACACCGCTTATTCCATGCTGCTGAGCGCCCTGCGCATGCAAGGCTATGCGGTGGTCGATGTCGACGGCGTGAGCCGCGTCCTGCCCGAAGCCGACGCCAAGCTGCAAGGCGCAGCGGTCAGCAGCGGCGGCAAGGCCGCCGGCGCCCGCGGCGGGGAATTGATGACGCGCGTCTTTTCCCTGCGCTATGAAAACGCCGCGAACCTGGTGCCGATATTGCGGCCCATGATCGCGCCCAATAATCCCATCAACGCCTATGCGGGCAACAATACGCTGGTCATCACCGATTACGCGGACAACCTGGACCGCATCGCCGAAGTCATCGCCGACATCGATACGCCCGATTCCATCAGCACCGACGTGGTGCCCATCGAGTATGGCGTTGCGCTGGACGTGGCGGCGCTGGCGACCCAGTTGCTGGACAGCCGCGCCGGCGGCGATCCTTCCCGCCAGACCGTGGTGGTGGCGGACCCGCGCAGCAATGCCATTCTGCTGCGCGCCAGCAGCCCCGACAGGCTGGCGCTGGCGCGCGACCTGATCGAGCGCATCGACAGCCCCGATTCCCAGGCAGGCAGCCTGCATGTGGTGTACTTGCGCAACGCTCAGGCGACGCGCCTGGCCGAAGTGCTGCGCGGCGCGCTGGGCGGCCAGGGCGCCGGCGCCGGCACCGGCGCCGCGGCTCCCGCCCTGTCATCGGGCGGCCTGTCGGGCGGTTTGTCGGGCGGAACAGGCGGCATGGGCGGAAACTCGGGGCCGATGGCGGCATCCAGGCTCGGCGCCGATTCCATCCCGACAGCGGCATCCGGTATCGCTGCCGGCGGCGCCTTGGGCGGGGCGGCCCGATCCCCATTGAGCAGCGCCGGCGACAACTCCATGCAGCCCGTGTCGTTCAGCGCCGGCGGCGCCACCATACAGGCCGATCCCGCCACCAACACGCTGATCATTTCCGCGCCCGCCCCGCTGTACCGCAGCCTGCGCGAGGTCATCGACCAGCTGGACCAGCGCCGCGCGCAAGTCCTGGTGGAAAGCCTGATCGTCGAAGTCAACGCCCAGAACGCCGCGGAATTCGGCATTCAATGGATGGCCGGGGGCAGCGACATCGGCAGCGGAAGGACTTCGTTCATAGGCGGCCAGAACCTGGGCGGCAGCGGCATCAACCGCGACGGCAGAACCACCATCGATGCGCTGGCGCAGGGCTTGAGCCTGGGCGTAGTCAAAGGCACGATCAATGTGCTGGGCAATGAAATCCTCAACCTCGGTGTGCTGGCCCGCGCCCTGGAATCCAAGGGCGGCGCCAATGTGCTGTCCACGCCGAACCTGATGACCCTGGACAACGAAGAGGCCAGCATCATGGTCGGGCGGACGGTGCCTTTCGTCACCGGGCGGTACACGACCTCCGCCGATGGCGCCGGCAATCCTTTCCAGACCATCGCCCGCGAAGACATCGGCCTGACTTTGCGCATCCGCCCGCAAATTTCCGAGGGGGGCACCGTCAAGCTGGCCCTGTACCAGGAAGTCAGCAGCATCGACACCGCGCTGTCCAACGAGCGGACGGGGACGGTTACGCGCAAGCGCGCGCTGGAAACCAATGTGCTGGTGGATGATGGCCAGATCATCGTGCTGGGCGGCCTGCTCGAAGACGAGATTACCGACAGCAAGCAGTCGGTGCCCTTCCTGGGCGACATCCCCGTGCTCGGCAACCTGTTCCGCTACGACAAGCGCGCCCGCGTCAAAACCAACCTGATGGTTTTCCTGCGCCCGCATATCGTGCGCAACGCCCAGGACGGCGCCAGCGTGACGCTGGACCGCTACAACTACATGCGCGCGGTGCAGGCGCGCCTGCCGGTCTCCTCCGCCTGGCAGTCCTCCAGCACCGGCATGGCGCCGCTGCCCAATATCCAGCGCAACCCCAGCACCGGTCTGCTGGACCTGCGCGAACCGGAGGGCGACCTGCTCATGCAGGCGCCGGCGCCCGCGCCGCAGAAGCCGGCAGCGCCGGCCAGGGCCAGGCCATCGGGCTCTGCCGGCGAACTATGACTATCCGGCTTCCGTACGCCTGGGCGCGCGCCCACAGGGCGCTGATCCAGACCGGCTCTGCAGGCGCGCTGCTGACGACCTCCGAGCGGACGCCGGCCTGGGCTCTGGCCGAAATCCGCCGAAGGTACGGCGAGCTCGCCACCCGCCGGGTGCAGGATGCCGAACTGGATACCTTGCTGGCGGCGGCCTACGCGCAAACCGGCGACGCCGCCGCCGTGGTGGACGCCGCCGCCAGCGAAATCGACCTGGACCGCTTGATGCAGGACATTCCGGAGGTCGAGGACCTGCTGGAGGCCCACGACGATGCGCCCGTCATCCGCATGATCAATGCGCTCTTCACCCAGGCGGCGCGCGACGGCGCCAGCGACATCCACCTGGAGGCGTTCGAGACGCACTCGGTGGTGCGCTACAGGGTGGACGGAACCTTGCGCGACATCGTCAGCCCGCGGCGCGCTTTGCACAACGCCCTGGTGTCGCGCATCAAGATCATGGCCAGCCTGGATATCGCCGAAAAGCGCTTGCCCCAGGACGGGCGCATCGCCCTGCGCGTGGGCGGCCGCCCCATCGACGTGCGGGTATCCACGCTGCCCACCGGCCACGGCGAACGCGCCGTGCTGCGCCTGCTGGACAAGGAAGCCGGACGGCTAGAGCTGGAACGCCTGGGCATGGCGCCGGATGTGCTGGCCCGCCTGGACCGGTTGGTTCATCTGCCGCACGGCATCGTGCTGGTCACCGGTCCCACCGGCAGCGGCAAAAGCACGACCCTGTATGCCGCGCTGGGCCGCCTGGACGCCTCGACCACCAATATCCTGACCGTCGAAGATCCCATCGAATACGATTTGCCCGGCATCGGGCAAACCCAGGTCAACCCGCGCATAGACCTGACCTTCGCCGCCGCACTGCGCGCCATACTGCGCCAGGATCCCGACGTCATCATGATAGGAGAAATACGCGACCTGGAAACCGCGCAGATCGCCGTCCAGGCCTCGCTGACGGGGCATTTGGTGCTGGCCACCCTGCATACCAACGACGCCATCTCGGCGGTAACCCGGCTGGTCGACATGGGGGTGGAGCCCTTCCTGCTGGCCTCCACCCTGCAAGGCGTGCTGGCCCAGCGCTTGATCAGGAAGCTGTGCCCGCATTGCAAGAGCCGGCGCGACGACGGCACGGCCGCCTGGACGCCGGGCGGGTGCGCCGCCTGCGGCCATACCGGCTACAGCGGACGCACCGGCGTGCATGAGCTGTTCATGGTGGACGATGCCGCGCGCGGCATGATACACGCCGGCGCCGATGAGCAGGCCTTGCGCCAGGCGGCGCAGCGCAATGGCATGAGCAGCCTGCGCCAGGACGGCATGCGCTGGGTGGTCCAAGGCGTCACCACCGATGAAGAAATCGCGCGCGTCACGCGCGACGCCTGAAATGCGCATGCGGAGCCGATATGCCTAGCTATCAATACGAGGCCTCCAACGCGGCGGGGCGCGTGGAGCGCGGCCTGGTCGACGCCGATACGGAACGCAACGCCCGGCAGATACTGCGTTCGCGGGGCCTGCTGCCCCTGTCGCTGAAGGCCGCCGGCGGCCGCGGCAAGACGGACCGGATACTGAAGGGCCCGAGCATCAGCGATGCGGATCTGGGCTGGCTCACCCGCCAGCTCGCCGGCCTGCTGGCGGCGCGCCTGCCGCTGGAGGCCGCGCTCAGCGCCACGCTGGAACAGGCCGAGCGCCAGCATGTGGCCCATGCGCTGGCGTCGGTGCGGGCCGATATCCGCGCCGGCCATAGGCTGGGCGTAGCGCTGGCGGCGCGTCCGCGCGACTTTCCGCCCATTTACCGGGCCCTGGTCGACGCCGGGGAACAGTCCGGCGATTTGTCGCAGGTGATGGAAAAACTGGCCGACTATATCGAGTCGCGCGGCGCGCTGCGCAACAAGATTCTGACCGCCTTCATTTACCCCTTGATCGTCACGGTCGTGTCGATCGCCATCGTGGTCTTCCTGCTCAGCTATGTGGTGCCCCAGGTGGTGGGCGCCTTCAACCAGGCGCATCAAACCCTGCCGCTGCTCACTCGCCTCATGCTGGCCGCCAGCGGCTTCGTGCAGGAATGGGGCTTGGCCGCCGCAGCCGGCCTGGCGCTCGTGTTCGCCTTGTGGCGCTGGCGTTTGCGCCACCCCGCCGCCCGGCTGGCCTGGCATGCGCGCGTATTGCGCTTGCCCTTGTTCGGCCGGTATGTGCTGGGCGTGAACACTGCACGCTACGCCGCCACGCTGGGCATATTGACCAGTAGCGGCGTTCCTTTGCTGGCGGCGCTGGAGGCCGCCGGCCGCACGCTGGGCAACGACAGGCTGCGGCTTGCGGTGGATGAAGCCACGCGGCGCGTGCGTGAAGGCAGTCCGCTGGCGCCCGCGCTGGCGGCGCAAAAAGTCTTTCCGCCGCTCTTGATCCACCTGATAGGCAGCGGCGAGCGCACGGGCGAACTGCCCGCCATGCTGGAGCGGGCCGCACGCACGCTTTCGGACGAACTCGAGCGCCGCGCCACGACCTTGACCGCCCTGCTGGAGCCTTTGATGATTCTGATCATGGGCAGCATCGTGCTGCTCATCGTACTGGCTGTGATGATGCCTATCATCGAAATCAACCAGATGATCCAGTGAACGATGCCATAGGCAACCGCGGCCGGCTCGGGCCCCGCCGCCTCGACCGTAGCGCCTGTAACGCCGGCGTAAGGCGTTTTTTGTTACTATTGTTGCGCAAATTCACAATTGGCGCGTAAACGCGGCCTGTCGTGGCGCCCGCTGCGGCGCATGGGCGCAAGGCGTGCTTCCGCTTGCACCGGCCCTTGCGGCCTACTGGAGAAAAACATGCATAAGACAGTTCCAGGATTGATCGCAGCCGCCTGCGCTGCGTTGACCCTCGCCGGCTGCGACAGCGGCGGCAGCAGCGGCGGCGGTGTAGCCGCCGCCGGCGACGCCTCGCGGCAAACCCAGCCCAACATTCTTTTCGTCGTCCTGGACGACCTGGGCGTCGACCAGTTGCCGGTATTCGGCTATGGCGGCCTCACGGCCGCAAAAACCCCGAATATCGACGCCATCGCTCATGCCGGCGTGCGTTTCCGCAATGCCTGGTCCATGCCCACCTGCACGCCCACGCGCGCCACCTTCTTCCAGGGACGCTACCCCTTCCGCACCGACGTGCGCAATGCCATCGTCGCCCTCGATCTGGCCAACTCGCAAGTATCGCCCTTCGAGCTGACCACGCCCAAACTGTTGAAGGAAAAGGGCTATGTCAACGCCCTCATCGGCAAGATGCACTTGTCGGGCTCGGACTTGAACCGCGACAACAATCCGCTGGGCAACGGCGTCATGCGTGAATTGGGCTGGGATTATTTCGAAGGCTATCTGGACGGTGCGCCCTACCCCATCGATGCCACGGCGGGCGGCGTCAGCCAGGGCGGCGCGGTCTACGGCTGCGGCTTCGTGCCCAATACCAGGGATGATCCCGCCCACGGCGCCGACAGCGGCGCCTGCTACCAGGCCAACGGCGCCTGCTCGGCGCTGTCCATCGCTGAAACCGAGAGCCCCGGGCGCACCTGCCTGGAGCGCGGCGGCATTTTCGACCCCGGCCAGTCCTGCAAACCGGCCAAACCCGCCTATATCGATTTCACGGTACAGAACGGCTATTACACCGGCGAATGGGTGATCAACCGGCAGGACGGCGGCATCGAAGTCGTGCCGGCCTCGGATTCCCGCGCGCGCGGCTACCGCAGCGTGCTCGAAACCGACAGGGCCGTCGCCTGGCTCAAACAGCAATCGCCGAACAAGCCCTGGATGCTGAGCGTGGGTTATTCCGCCATCCATACGCCGCTACAGCAACCGCCGGCATCGCTGCTGTCGGCCGGCTCGGCCCCGACCGGCGCCTATACCTGCAGCACCGGCGACATTGGCGAGCAGCGGGAACTGAGCAACCAGATGCTCGAAGCACTGGACAGCGAGATCGGCCGCTTGCTGGTCGAGGCGGGGCTGGCCAGGCGCAAGAGCGACGGCTCGCTCGATTACCGCCCCGAAGAGACCAACACCGTCCTGGTGGTCATGGCCGACAACGGCACCTATGCGCCCAGCGTGAAAGCGCCTTTCAACCCGGCGCGGGCCAAGGGCTTCCCCTACCAGACCGGCGTCTGGGTGCCGCTGATCGTGGCCGGCCCCATGGTCAAGCAGCCCGACCGGGACGTGGAGCACATGGTCAACTCGACCGACCTGTACAGCCTCTTCGGCGAGGTTGCCGGCATCGACGTGCGCAATGCCGTTCCCGCTGCGCGCGGGCTGGACGCCCAGCCGCTGCTGCCCTATTTGATCGAACCAGGCCGGGCGGGCATACGGAGCAGCAATTACACCGAGATGGGCACCAATATCATCTCCACCGCCACTCCACCCGCGCCGCCCTGCGTCATTCCCGCCTCCAATGTCTGCGTGCAGATATTCCCGCAGCAAGGCGTATGCGAAGATCAGAGCGGCATCTGGTACGGGCCCGGCGGCGTTGCGGGAGGCGCCGGGCTGGCCTCGTGCTGCGCCGTCAATGACTACCGGATGGCGAATGGCGAGGACGCGGTGGACATCATGCCGGATTCGCAGAAAGCCCTGCGCAACGAGTTCTACAAGCTGGTGCGCATCGATCGCCTGAATTGCGGCAGCGGGCGCATCGAATCCACCGACGAGTTCTACCACATCAGCCAGGCGACGCCCATTCCCAAGCTCGACAACGGTCCGAGCAATCTTTTGGCTCATGGCCCCATGACGCCCGAGCAGCAGCAGAACTATACGGCCCTGAAATCCGAGCTGCAGAACTTGCTGAACAGCAGAATCGCCTGCCCCGGCGACGGCAACCTGGATCTGCTGGTGAACGACGATGACGTCCAGAACTGGAAGCGTTTCAGCAGCGCCAACGGCGGCAAGTCGAGCTGGTACGACTTCAACCATGACGGGCTGACCAACGAGGCGGACCTGGCGATCATCCAGCAGAATATGGGCAAGGATTGCCGGCCGGGCGTTTGATATACGAGTTTGATATACAAGCTTGTCGCGCAGCCTGCATGCTTCAAGCCGCAGGCCGCGCGGCTTTCAGCTTGAAGCGCGCGGGCGGACGCCCGCAAACGGGAAGTCCGCCGCTCAGCGCCGCGTATTGGACGCCAACTGAGCGGGCGGCGACGCGTCCTTGACCAGCCTGAAGCCCAGGTGGGACATGGGGCTGTAGGGATCCGAACTGCGGCGGGCGCTGGGGCGGTAGGACAGGCAATAGGATTCGTTGCACAGAAAAGAACCGCCGCGTATGACCCGCTTGGGCGCCTTGGCCGGCATGCCCGGCTCCGAGGGATCGAAGGAGTCGGCAGGCCCCTGGGGGTTATCAATGGGCCCTGCTTTTGCGGCGATATTCGCCTGCCGGGAAAAATAGTCGGAACGATACCAGTCGGCCACCCATTGCCAGGCGTTGCCGGTCATGTCGTAAAGGCCATAGCCATTCTCGGGGAAGGTGCCGGCCGGCATGGTATTGGCGGCGCCGCCCGCCTTGGGGCTCACCACCGGAAAGGGGCGCTGCCGGGTGTCCCAGTAGTTGGCCTGCATCTGCCCGTCGGGCATCAATTCGTCGCCCCAGACGTAAGTGGCCTGCTCCAGGCCGCCGCGCGCGGCGAATTCCCATTCGGCCTCGGTGGGCAGGCGCTTGCCGGCCCATTTGGCGTAGGCAAGCGCATCCTCGTAGCTGACCTGCACGACAGGATGGTCGCCCTTGCCTTCTATCGAGCTGCCGGGCCCTTGCGGATGCCGCCAGTCGGCGCCCGGCACATAGCGCCACCACTGCGAATAATCGGCCAGGTTGACGGGCCCGCTGGTGCCCACGAACACCATGGCGCCGGGCACCAGGGCGTCATCGGGCGGCTTGGGTATGCCGGGCGGCAGCTGCACCCGTATCGTTTCCCAGTCCGGTTTTTTTTCAGCCGTGGTGACATAGCCGGTCTGGCGGACGAATTCCGCAAATTGGTCATTGGTGACATGGGTGACGTCCATCCAGAACCCGCGGACTTTTACCTGATGCGCGGGGCGCTCGTTGGGCTGCGCGAGCTTGCTGTCGCTGCCCATCAGGAAGACGCCCGGCGGGATCCAGGCCATGTTCTTGGGGGTGCTGACGCCGTCGCCCAGGATGACGGCGGGCGCGGCGGGCTGCGCTTCGGGCTGTGGCCAGGACGCCCACCCCAGCGCCGCCGCGGCCGCCAGGCCCCCCAGCGCGGCGCCGCCGGCCAGCATCAGGCGGCGGCGATTCGGTCTAGTAGAGGGCATAAGTTTTATCGCAAGTCTTGCCCAGATTGTTCTGGATGACGGCTTCGTCCAGGTTATTCGTCAGACCGTCGAAGACGCCGTTGACCAGAAAATCGTAGACGCTGGACAAGCCCCAGGCATGGGCGATGCGGCCCCATTCCGCAAGATCCTTGCCGTCGACCACGCCGTCCATGTTGCCGTCTCCGGGGCAATCGGGGTTGGACGCCAATATCTTGTCCAGCTTGGCTTTCAGGTCGTCGTAGGTGGCTTGGGTTTCGGGGGTGGAAGCCGGCAGCAGATTGCGGTCCGGCGTATCCAGCAGCGGCTTGGGCGCCGCCTGGTTGACCTCGTACAGCTCTTCCGTGGTCACCAGTTCGACGGCGTCGGTGGCGGGTACGTAGGTCTGCGTGATGTTGCGCACCAGCTTGAAGCGATCGTTGCGTATGGCCATCGAGGTTTCAGGCAGTATGGTTATAAGCGGCTGGCCGGCTTGCGACAATGCCCTGTTCACATCACCGCAAAGCTTGTAGCCCGCTCCGCTCGGATCGTAGACGCTGGCGTGGGTATGCCCCGGCCCCCAATAGACGCCGCCGTTGTCTTCGCAGACCGACTTGGAGGTCGGAATCTGGGTGCAACTGCTATTGATCACGCAAGGCCCGTTGCGGCCCCCATTGGCCTGCTGGTTCACGCCGCCTATCGTGAAGTTGATGCTGCGCAGACTGGGCTGGCCCGGGTTGGTCAGATAGGCCTGGATGCCCGCCGAATCGATGGTGCGCGGCACGGCCTGGTGGACGTCGATGCCGGCGACTTCTCCGAAGAACTGGAACAAGTCCACCATATTGACCATGTGCTCGACCTCGCGGTCGGGCTGGGCGACTTGCGGGCCGGCGATGATGAGCGGATCCCAGACGCCCGTCTGGTATGCGGTGCCTTTCGCCTGCGAGCCTTCGAAGGGCAGCTTGACCGCGGTGCCCAGCGAGCCGTTGTCGCCGACGATGGCGATGACGGTGTTGGTGGCCTTGGGGTCGTAAATCAATTTGCCGTCCTCGCCCCGCTTGGCCAGCCCGGTCTGGACCAGCAGCCTGCCGAATTCGGTGTCCATGGCTTCGATCATGCGATCCTGGATCAGTCGGCCCGTGGCGTTCTCGGTGCAGCTCAGGCCGTCGGCGGCGGGGCCGTGCCTGGCCAGCAGGTCGCCGGGCGGCTGCTGCCAGGGCGTATGGGCCGAGCTATAGCTGACCGTGGCCATCCAGGGCTTGCCGGGCGAGCGCGACTTGATCCAGTCAATGGCGGCATCGGTTTCTATGCGGGTGCGATAGCGCCTGGCCCGAGGATCGGTAAGCGATACCTTTTCCACCGTTCCGCCGCCGATGACCACCAGCGGCGAGACGTAATAGCCATTCTCGCGGGTGAAGTTCAAGGTGGATGGAGGGGCGCCGCAGGTCTCGTTCGGCACGAAGATGCCTCCGGAATCCAGGCATTGCAGGCCTGCGGCGTCGTCCGCCATCGATGCGCGGGTAATGACCTTGCATGACTTGTCCGCTTGATAGCAGGCGCCGGTGTCGGCGCCGCCCTTGGCAAGTTTGCCGGGAACGTAGCCGCAGCTGTAGGTCCCATCGGGCGCCACGCCGCCCGCCGTGGTGTCCACCGAGCCGGGAAGCCCGCCGACCCAGCCATAGAAGTAATCCCAGCCCAGTACGCTCGGCGTGGCGTTTTCCGCCTGGTTGTTTTCGGGGCCCGCCAAGTGGAACTTGCCGAACATCGCGCTTTCGTAATTGGCCTGCTTGAGCAGCTTGGGCGTCGTCATGTCATACGGCGATACCTGCGAGATGGCCAGATCGCTGGGGCCGATGGCCTGGTAGATATTCGTGCGTGTGGGATAGCGGCCGAGAAAGAATGCGGCCCGGCCCGGCGAGCACTCGGGCATGGACCAGGTATTGCGGAAGCGCACGCCGGCGGCCGCGATCGCATTCATGTTCGGCATGCTGGGCGGCGTGGCGCCGCCGTAGCCGAAGGACGCCATCTGGTCGATGCCGACGTCGTCCATGATGACAAAGAGGATGTTGGGCTGCTTCCCCGAAGGCGGGGCGGGGTCGCTGGAAGCCACCTTGCCGCCGGTGCCGCCGCTGTCGCAGGCGGTGAGTGCGATTGCGGCGCACGCCGCTGAGAATAAGGCTGGAACTGACTTGTGCAAAGCATCCTCCAGTGGCGCATGGCCGGTGTGTGCAGAAGCCGCCATGCTCTCAGCCGGAGAAGGTCTTATCGCTCTGCGCTATTGCTATAGCATTGTATATACATGTGATCAACAGAAAAAATGATAACAGATCATTACATATATCCCAACCTCAGCGTCAGCGCGGCCAGCACCGCCATCAGCACGGGCAGCGTCAGCACTATGCCCACCTTGAAGTAATAAGCCCATGAAATCCGTGTTCCCTTGCGTTCCAGGACATGCAGCCACAGCAATGTCGCCAGGCTGCCTATGGGCGTGATCTTGGGGCCGAGATCGCTGCCAATGACATTGGCGTAGATCATCGCTTCCTTGACGGCGCCGCTGGCCTGGCTGGCGTCTATGGACAGCGCGCCCACCAGGACGGTAGGCAGGTTGTTCATGATGGAGGAAAGCAGGGCCATGATGACGCCCGTGCCGAAGGTGGCGGCCCATATGCCCTGTTCCGCGCAGAGCGTCAGGACGTCGGCCAGGTATCGCGTCAGCCCGGCATTGCGCAAGCCATACACCACCAGATACATGCCCAGGGAAAAAATCACGATCTGCCAAGGCGCTTCGCGCATGACTTTGCGCGTGCTGATGACATGGCCGCGCGCCGCCACCCACAAGAGCACGGCGGCGCCGCAGGCGGCGACCGCGCTGACCGGGACGCCCAGGGGTTCGAGCCCGAAAAACCCCAACAGCAGCAGGACCAGGACCATCCATCCGGCACGGAAGGTCGGCAAATCGCGGATGGCCGCCTTGGGCTCGCGCAATACGCCGGCATCGTAATGGACGGGGACGTCCTTGCGGAAATACAGATACAGGACCGCCAGGCTGGCGGCGACCGAGACGATATTCACAGGCGCCATGACTTCCGCATAGCGCTTGAAGCCGATGCCGAAGAAATCGGCCGACACGATGTTGACGAGATTGGAAACCAGCAAAGGCAGGCTGGCGGCATCCGCGATAAAGCCCGCGGCCATCACGAAAGCCAGCGTCGCGGCCGCGCTGAAGCCCAGCGCCAGCAGTATGGCCATCACGATGGGCGTCAGGATCAGCGCGGCGCCGTCATTGGTGAACAAAGCGGACACGCAAGCCCCCAGCAAGACGATCAGAGCCAGCAGGCGCCGCCCGCGTCCCCCGCCCCAGCGCGCGACATGCAGAGCGGCCCATTCGAAAAAGCCCGCCGCATCCAGCAGCAGGCTGATGATGATGACGGCAATGAAAGTGGCCGTGGCATTCCATACGATATTCCACACCACCAGGACATCGGACCAGTGAACGACCCCGCTCAGCAAGGCCAGCGCCGCACCCAGCCCGGCGCTCCAGCCTATGCCCAGCCCACGCGGCTGCCAGATGACCAGGACCAGGGTGGGAACAAAGATAGCTGCCGCTGCGATCATCTTGGGGTGTGCGAGGTTAATGGATATCAGGACACGATAGGAGCGGCCCGCCGAGGAATTCCTTCGGGGACCGTATAGCGGCCGGCGGGCGATCCTGGCATGAAGCTGAATGCGTTCGCCGGTCCGAACCGGACATCATAAATGACAAATCGCTTTCCATGGGCGAGCGAGGGGTCCGGCAGGCCGCGGCCGTGAGCAAGCATGGGTAAAATCCGCCGCCGGCTTGCCGGCGCCCCGGTTCCGCCGTGCCATACTATGGGCTGATTTGAAGGAGAAACCCGGTGATATGGAACTGTCTCATCATCGAGGATGATCGCGAGAATGCGCACTATATTGCTGATGGATTCAGGGAGCTCGGGCACTGGCCGGTGGTGTGCTATGACGGCGCCGAGGGCCTGCAGCGGGCGTCTTCCGAGCCCTGGGATTTGATCATTCTGGATCGCATGCTGCCCAACCAGGTCGACGGCCTGTCCATACTGACCACTTTGCGCGGCCTGGGCATCAAGACGCCGGTGATCGTGCTCAGCGCCTTGACCGCGCTCGATGAGCGCGTGCGCGGCCTGAAGGCGGGCGGCGACGACTACCTGACCAAGCCCTTTGCGCTGATAGAGCTGCTGACGCGCGCGGAAGCGCTGATACGCCGCTCGCGGCACGGCGAGAGCCAGCGGCTGCTGGAGTACGCGGACCTGCGCCTGGATCTGACGATTCCCAGGCTGACCCGCGGCGGCAAGGTGATCAACCTGCAGCCGCGCGAATCGCGCCTGCTGGCCTACATGATGATGCATCCCGAACAGGTGCTGACGCGCGCCATGCTGCTGGGCGCGGTATGGGGCTATCAGTTCGATCCGCAGACCAACGTGATCGATGCGACCATCAGCCGGCTGCGGCAGAAGGTGGACGGCGAACACGCGCCGCCCTTTCTCATACACACGGTGCGCGGCGTCGGCTACCGGCTGGCCCGCGAGGACGCATCCGAGCGTGGAACATGAGCTCCGGCCCGAAAGCGCCGCAGCGGGACGCGGGCCGGCCGCCCAGAACGGGCCTGGCGGCGCTCGCCACGGCCTGGCGCAGGCTGTGGGGGTCGGTGGCCTTTCGCCTCACGCTGAATTACAGCCTGCTGGCGGTATGCACCACCATCTTCCTGCTCATATTCGCCTACGGGAAAATCGTCGATGTGCTGCAAGTGCAATTCTCCCGCCAGGTCACGCTGACCATGCACAGGCTGGTGCTGCATTACCAGGAGCGCGGCGCGACATCCTTGCAGCATGAAATCCGCCAGCTGCTATCGGACCAGACCGACATCGATACCGAGATGTATTTATTGCTGGACCGAAATGGCGCAAAGCTGGCGGGCAACCTGAATATGTTCGAGGCCGGCGACCTGATCCGCGATCCGCCCGTTCCACTGCAATCCAATGTGCTGCGGGACGGCGTATCGGTGTCGGGCGTGCTGGTCGCGCAAAGGCTGGGCGACGGCGACATCCTGGTGGTGGGGCGCGACACCCAGGATCTGAAGGAAATCAAAGACCTCATCGGCAAGGCCGTGATCGTGGCCACCCTGGTCGCCCTCTTCCTGGTCCTGATCGGCACGCTCATCTTCCGGCGTGAGCTGCGCCGGCGCGTGGAAGCCATACGGGATACCGCCATCCATGTGGGCACGGGCGAATTGACACGGCGCGTGCCGGCCGCGGCGGACGCCGATGAGTTCGATCAATTGCGCTCCGATATCAACCATATGCTGGATCGCATAGAAAACCTGATGAAGGGCGTGCGCAATGTGTCCGATTCCATCGCCCACAATATGCGCACGCCGCTCACGCGCGTGCTGGCTAGGCTGCATAAGGCGCAAAGCGGCGCGCGCGATGCGCAGGCGCTGGGCGCCGCCATAGATGCGGCCAGCGCCGAAATACTGGAACTGATCGCGATGTCCGAGAAGCTGCTGCTGATCGCCGAGGCCGAATCGGGCGTGCGGCGGCAGGCGTTTCAGGCGGTGCGCCTGGACGCCATCGCGCGGGACGTATTGGAGCTGTATGAAGCGCTGGCCGAAGAAAAAGGCGTCGCCCTGCGGCTGGCCGTCGCCCAGGCGGGCAGGACCAATGGATCGGTCAGGAACAATGGAACGCACAATGGCGCCGGCGACGAAGGCGTCTGGGTCGCCGGCGATGCCGATCTGCTGGCCGGCGTGATCAGCAATCTGGTCGACAACGCGCTCAAGTATGCGGGCCGGGGCGCATGCGCCACCATCAGTGTTGCGCGGCGCGACAGCCTGGCCGTGCTAACGGTGCGCGACAATGGGCCGGGCGTGGCTGAAGACGAATTGCGTCAGCTGGGCAAGCGCTTTTATCGGGCGCCCACCCGCAGCCGCTCGGGCCTGCCGGGCTCGGGCCTGGGCCTGGCTTCCGTGCGCGCCGTGGTGGCGCTGCACGAAGGCCGTCTCGCTTTCAGGGACGCCGCCCCGGGCCTGGAAGTGGAAATCGAACTGCCATCCGCCATTCCCCCCGCGGATCATTACGATTTGGTAATGAAACGGTAATGGCCGGCCGCATCCGCGGCACGTCTCCCTACTCTACTATGCGGAATCGCTGAAGCGACGCTGATGTCCGGCGCCCTGTTTGGCCCCATCCGTACGGAATAAGCAAACAGGACGCCGGCGCATGCATGGCGCGCGGAGGGATGTCCGTATCAATGGTTAGAGAGACTTCACTTGCATGCATATAAGAAATAAACAGGACTTCTGGTCCGGTGTCATGTTCCTGGTTTTAGGCCTGGGCTTCGCCCTGGGCGCCACCAAATATTCAATGGGAACGGCGGCCCGCATGGGCCCCGGCTACTTTCCATTCTGGCTGGGCATCTGCATGGCGGTGCTGGGTACGGGCGTGTCGCTGGGCGCGATGTCGCCCAAGGCCGAGAAGGTCAAGATGGAAAAATTCGACTGGGGCATAACGGTGATCCTGCTGGGCAGCGTCGCGCTCAGCGGGCTGTTCATGAATTACCTGGGCGTCTATATCAGTGTCTTCCTTCTGGTTTTCCTCAGCAGCTTCGCCGGCCATGATGTCAATTGGAAAGTGGCCGCGATCAATGGCTTGTTTCTCGTGCTCTTCGTCTGGCTGGCCTTCATCAAGGGCCTGGGCCTGATCTTCCCGCTGTGGCCCAGCTTTCTAGGCAATTAAAGGAACCCTGAAAATGGAATTGATCGATCACCTGATGCTGGGCCTTTCAGTCGCCATGTCGCTGGAAAACGTGGCCTACTGCTTGCTGGGCTGTTTGCTGGGCACCTTGATCGGCGTGCTGCCGGGCATCGGCCCCGTGCCGACTATCGCCATGCTGCTGCCCATCACTTATGTACTGCCGCCCGTGGCCGGCCTCATCATGCTGGCCGGCATTTACTACGGCGCGCAATATGGCGGCTCCACCACGGCCATCCTGGTCGCGCTTCCGGGCGAGACGTCGGCGGTGGTGACCGTGCTGGACGGCCACCAGATGGCGCGCAACGGCCGCGCCGGTGCGGCCCTGGCCATTGCCGCACTGGGCTCATTCTTCGCGGGCTGCGTGGCCACCGTCCTGCTGGCGGGCTTCGCGCCGCCGCTGGCGGAAGTCGCCTTCAAATTCGGTCCCGCGGAATACTTCTCGCTGATGGTGCTGGGCCTGATCGGCGCGGTGGTGCTGGCTTCGGGTTCGCTGCCCAAGGCCATTTGCATGATCCTGCTGGGTCTGCTGCTGGGCATGGTCGGCACCGACGTGAACTCGGGCGTGGCGCGCTACGACTTCGGCATCCCCGAACTGCAGGACGGCATCGACTTCGCCGTGGTCGCCATGGGCGTGTTCGGCTTCGCCGAGATCATGACCAATCTGGAGCTGAAGGACCAGCGCGTGGAAATCACCGGCAAGGTGGGCTCCCTGTATCCGAACAAGCAGGAATTCAAGGAAGCCTGGCCCGCTTGCGTGCGCGGCACGGCCCTGGGTTCAGCGCTGGGCATCCTGCCGGGCGGCGGCGCCGTGCTCTCGTCCTTTGCATCCTATACGCTGGAGAAGAAGCTTTCCAAGAACCCCGAACGCTTCGGCAAGGGCCATCCGGCCGGCCTGGCTGGCCCGGAATCGGCCAACAACGCCGCCGCGCAGACATCATTCATCCCGCTGCTGACGCTGGGCATACCCGGCAACGCGGTGACGGCGCTGATGATAGGCGCCATGACCATCCACAACATCCAGCCCGGCCCGCAAGTCATGACCAGCCACCCGGAGCTGTTCTGGGGCCTGATCGTATCCATGTGGATAGGCAACCTGATGCTGATCGTCCTCAACCTGCCGCTGGTGGGCCTGTGGATCAAGCTGCTCAAAGTGCCTTACCGCATCCTGTTCCCGGCGATCCTGGTGTTCTGCACGATAGGCGTGTATTCGTTGAACTACAACGTCTTCGACATCTGGATGACCGCCGCCTTCGGCCTGGTGGGCTATGTCTGGGCGAAGCTGAAGTGCGAAGGCGCGCCGCTGCTGCTGGGCCTGGTGCTGGGTCCCATGATGGAAGAAAACTTCCGCCGGGCGCTGCTGCTGGCCCGCGGCGATTATTCGACCTTCGTGACGCGGCCCTTGTCGGCGGCCCTGCTGGCGGGCGCAGCCGCCCTGATCGTCATCGTGGCGCTGCCCTCCATCAAGAAGAAGCGCCAGGAAACCTTCGTCGAAGAAGGCTGACGCCGCGGCCATCCGCAAGCCACCGCCCTTGGGCCGGCGCCGTACGCGCCGGCCCCAAGGGCTTTTTGCCGCTTGCGGATGTTGCTGCTGGACGCGCAGCGCGCGCCGGGAATCAGGGCTTGGCGGTGTGCCAAACTCCTCTGACGCCATCGCCCGTGGTGTCGCCCGGATTGGCGTCCTTCACGAAGCGGTACAAAGGCTTGCCCTTGTAAGCCCATTGCTTCTTGCCGTCGTGCGTCTGCACGAAGGTCCAGTCGCCGCTGGCCGTGTCCGTGTCTCCCGCCAGAGCGGGCGGCCAATTCTTGGCGCAAGCCGCGTCGCAGGCGCTTTTTCCCGGCGTATCCTTGTCGTAGGTGTACAAGGTGGCGCCATTATCGTCCACGAAATGCCCGTTGTTCGTCTTGGGCTGGGCCGCCAGCACGGGGACCGCCAGGCTTGCGCCGGCCAGCGCCATGATGACAAATCGCGATAGCTGCATGGATGGCTCCTTTACAAACGAGCCCTTGCATAGGGAAGGCGGCATGCCTTCCGGATTCCGGCCGAGGGCTCTGGGATCGAACGCATATGAGCCGGATCGAACTGATGTTATATATCCGTTTCCCCGCCGGCGAGAGTCCACGCGGGCTTCTATGCGGAAAAACTTGTTGAGCAGATGTCGCAAAATGTAGCGCCGGCTCCGGGCCTGGTCCCCAGCAACGCGGCGGGCGGCTTGTCCCGGAACCTGAATTGGCCGAAACTATGAGACGCCATAAGGTGCTTAATTTTCAGGAGAGCTTCATGAGTCAATACCGTATCGCCGTCATCGTCGGCAGCCTCAGGCAGGATTCATTCAACCGCAAGCTGGCGAAGGCCTTGATCAAGCTCGCTCCTCCAGAGTTTTCCTTCGAATTCCCCGACATAGGCGGCCTGCCTTTATATAACCAGGACGACGACGCCCACCAGGCGGATAGCGTCAAGCGGCTGAAGGCGGATATCGCGGCGGCGCAGGGGCTGATCTTCGTGACGCCGGAATACAACCGTTCCGTGCCGGGGGTCTTGAAAAACGCCATCGACCACGCTTCGCGCCCTTATGGCCAGAATGCCTGGGCGGGCAAGCCGGCGGGCGTGATCGGCATATCGATCGGCGCCATCGGCTCGGCCCTGGCGCAGCAGCACTTGCGCAACATCCTGGCTTATCTCGACGTCCCCACCATGGGACAGCCCGAGGCCTTCATCCAGGCCAAGGAAGGCCTGTTCGACGACGCCGGCGGCATCGCCGCGGGCAGCAAAGACTTCCTGCAGCAGTGGATGAACTCCTATGTGGCGTGGGTGAAGAAACACACGCAGCAGCAATAAGCGGGTCTTGGCTTGGCCGGGCTTGCGCAGGCCAGAATACGCGCCCGCCCTTACCCGGCCATGCGTCTAGATTTGTTCGTAGCGGTCGAAATAGCGCTCCGTCGGCGTTTCATGGTGTTCCACCTGTTCCACCCGGGCCGCCGGCGGGCCGGCGTGCAGCCATGACAGCATGCGGTCCACCTGATCGTGGGGGCCTTGCAGCAAGGTCTGGACGGAACCATCGGGCTGGTTGCGGATCCAGCCGCGTATGCCGAGCGCATGCGCCTGCCGGACCGCCGAGGCGCGAAACCCCACGCCTTGCACGCGCCCTGTGATGGTCGCGGTAATGGTCTCGTATTGCGTATCGCGATGCAGCTTTTTCATGCGGGTATTTTATGCGGATTTTCCGCCCGCGCCCACCGGCGCCGGCATCCGCCGGCCGGCCCGCCACCGCATGTCATTACACGTCACCGCAAGCCATCGCACGTCACCGCAGACCATCGCAGGCCGCCATGTCGCGGGCCCTAACGCAGCATGCCGGCCGCCGCGGTCTGATGCGTGGCTTGGTCGATCAGGATGAAAGCCCCCATGGCCGGCGAATCGGCGTAGCGATCAAAAGCTAGCACGTCGCGCGTGGTCAACGATATGCGGCCTATATCATTCATGCGCAACACGCCGTCGGAGCTCGATACTTCCCGCAGTTCATGGATGTCCCGCCTGGCGAGCACGGCATCGACCTTCGCCGAGGTCAGGCGCGTTCCTTGCTTCAACAGGTATTTGCGTGCGGGGTTCAAAGCCTGAGTGTCCAGCCAGCAGACCTCCGCCTCGAAGCGGCGGCCCAGCCTGGCCGGCGCGTCCGCATGGGTCAGGACGTCTCCGCGCGACACATCGACGTTGCGGTCCAGCAGCACGGTAACCGAATCCCCGGCCACAGCCAGATCCACTTCGGTATCGAAGGCCAGGAGTTTGGCGATTTGCGCCGCCACGCCTGAAGGCTGGATGCGGATAAGGTCGCCGGGGCGCATCGAGCCGCTGCACAGGCGGCCCGCATAGCCGCGCAAGCCGTCCGGGCCGTCGCCGCCGTGGCGCGCCACCCACTGCACGGGAAAACGCAGCGGCTGGCTGCCGCCATCCGCTGCCGGCTCCAGGCTTTCCAGCAGCTCCAATAATGGCGGCCCTTCGTACCAGGGCGTGTGCGGCGAATGCTTGACGACATTGTCGCCCCGCAAGGCGGACAATGGAAGCGCATGGAAATCGACGATGCCCAGGCGGCGGGATAATTCCGCGTAAGCCGCGCGAATGCGCTCGAAGACGCTGCGGCGCCAATCGGCGAGGTCCATTTTGTTCACCGCCACGACGATGTGGCGTATGCCCAGCAAATGCGCGATAGCGCTGTGCCGCCTGGTTTGCGTCAGCAATTCGCCCTCCGCCGCGCGGGTTGCATCGATCAGTATGATGGCTGCATCGGCGGTCGAAGCGCCAGTCACCATATTGCGCGTGTATTGCTCATGCCCGGGCGCGTCGGCGACGATGAACTTGCGGCGGGGCGTGGAAAAATAACGGTAGGCGACATCGATGGTGATGCCCTGCTCCCTCTCGGCCTCCAGGCCGTCGGTCAGCAGCGCGAAATCGATGCCGTCGCCCGGCACACGCTTATGCTTGGCCCGGGCGATGGCGGCGAGCTGGTCGGCGAACACGCCCTTGCTGTCGTACAGCAGGCGCCCGATCAATGTGGACTTGCCGTCATCCACCGATCCGGCGGTAATCAAGCGCAGGACGCCATTGCGGGCGCCCCGGAGAAAAGAATCGTTCACTGCGTTCATGCTTGGCTCCTGAAGGCGCGCTCGCCGGCGCCGCCATGATTTTGGATGCGCCGTCCGGGCATCAGAAATAACCTTCCTTCTTGCGCCGCTCCATCGACGCCTCGGAGGTCTGATCGTCCATACGGGTGGCGCCGCGCTCGGTGATATCGGTCACGGCCGTCTCCGCGATGATGGCGGCCGCGTCGGCGGCATCCGAAGCCACGGGACAAGTGCAGGAAATGTCGCCTACAGTGCGGAACCGCACTTGCAAAGTCTCGACGGTTTCGCCCTCGCGCGCGGGGGTCAGCGGTGTGACGGGAACCAGCAGCCCCGACCTGCGCACCACCCGGCGGCGATGGCTGTAGTAGATGGAAGGGAGGGCCAGGCGCTCGCGCTGTATGTATTGCCAGACATCGAGCTCGGTCCAGTTCGAAATGGGGAACACGCGCATGTGCTCTCCGGGGTGGACGCGCGTATTGAAGAGGTTCCACAATTCGGGGCGCTGCGCCTTGGGATCCCACTGGCCGAACTCATCGCGAAAAGAAAAGATCCGCTCCTTCGCGCGCGCCTTTTCCTCGTCGCGGCGCGCGCCGCCTATGCAGGCGTCGAAGCCGAATTCCTCGATGGCTTCCAGCAGCGTGATGGCTTGTGAAGCATTGCGCGAATCATCCCTGCGGCGCAGAACGACGCTGCCGCGCTCGATGGAATCCTCGACGCTGCGGACGATCAGCGTTTCGCCCAGTTCGGCGGCGCGCGCATCCCGAAAGGCGATCACCTCATCGAAATTATGGCCGGTGTCGACATGCAGCAGCGGAAAAGGGAAACGCGCGGGCCGGAAGGCTTTTTCAGCCAGCCGCAGCAAGACCACGGAATCCTTTCCACCCGAAAACAGCAATACCGGCCTCGAGCATTCCGCCGCAAACTCGCGCAAGATATAAATGGACTCCGACTCCAGCCAATCCAGATGGCTGCGTTCCAGGCCTTGGGCAACAACGGACATGGTTTTCCTTTTTAAATGAGAAATGCGAAACATGCGGGTTCTCAGACGTCCGCGGGGCCGTCCGGAACCGTCCGATTGCCCGCGTGCAGACCGCATTCCCTGGACTCGGACCTTTCCCACCACCAGCGCCCCGCGCGTATATCCTCGCCGGGCCGGATGGCGCGGGTACAGGGTTCGCATCCTATGGACGGGTAGCCTTGATCATGCAGCGGGTTGTACGGCACGCCCAGCGCTCGAATCAGGTTCCAGACCTCCGCCACGCTCCAGGCCGCCAGAGGGTTGTATTTATGCAAGCCGAACACGGCATCCCATTCTTCTTCCGGCAATTCGCCGCGCGTCACCGATTGCGCGCGGCGCTGCCCGGTGATCCAGGCGCTCCTTCCCGCCAAGGCGCGTTTCAGCGGTTCGACTTTGCGCAAGGCGCAACAGGCCTTGCGCAGCTCGACGCTTTCATAGAACGCGAAAGCGCCGCGTCTTTCCACATGGGCCCGCACACGGGCGCCATCAGGCTCATAGACGGCGATTTCACGCGCATAGCGATCCTTTATCGTGTCGAGCATGCCCAAGGTCTCCGCGTGCAGGCGCCCGGTGTTCAAGGTGAAAATCTGCAGCGGCAGGCCAGTGTCGAAGATGGCGTGAGTCAGCACCATGTCCTCAGCGGCCAGCGACGAGGCCAGCGCCGCGTCGGGATGGCGTTCGGCGATGGCGGCCAGGCGCGACAACAATGCATCCCAGCGAGCCGCTGTGGCGCGGGAGAGCGGTTCGCGCGCGATCATGGCCGGGCCGCGTGACGCGCCGGAAGATCTGCCATCCGCTGGCGCCGAGGGTCAACGCCGCCTGCTCTTCGTCGCTGCCCTGGGCCTGCATCAGCGGTATCAGCTCGCGAGCAATGAAGGGCAAGTCCACCAGGGCGTCCAGCACCTTCTCCCCCGGGAAGGTGTAGCGAACCAGCACCCATGCAACCAGGGCGCCGAATGCCAGATTGACCAAGGCCGCAATCAGGGATGCGCCGAACGTCAGTTGATATGACGCCAGCACGCGCGGCGCCGTCACCGCGGCCCAGAACCCGGCCCAGCCCAGGCCGCGCTCCTGATGGGCAATGCTGCCAGCGGGATAAACCCCTTTTCCGTCGCACCATTTTTCGCTCCGCGTATGTATCAACAATGGAATACAGTGTGCGGCTCGAAGCGGGGAAACGGAACGACTGATTTATTGATTACTCATTTCTTTTGATCATTATTTCCCGCGGGATTGAACATATACGGGGCCGGCCCCTCGTCCCGCACGCCGCCTCGCGCATGGCGGCGCGCGGCTTATGCATGCGCCCTTTCCTGCGCGGGCGCTTGCACGCGATGCAGGTTCAAGGCGGTGTTGATGATGCCCACGTGGCTGAATGCCTGCGGAAAGTTGCCCAGCATGCGGCGTTCATGCGGGTCGTATTGCTCGGCCAGCAGGCCGACGTCGTTGCACAGGCCGGCCAGGCGGTCGAACAGCTCGCGCGCGTCGTCGTCGCGCCCCAGCAGGACGTAGACATCGGCCAGCCAGAACGAGCAGACCAGGAAGGTGCCTTCGCCGGGCGGCAGCCCGTCCACCCCATGTTCGGTTTCGTAGCGCAGCAGCAGGCCGTCGCGCATCAATCGTTTCTCTATCGCCGCCACGGTGCCGAGCACGCGCGGGTCGTCCGGCGGCAGAAAGCCGGTCAGCGCGATATGCAGCAGGCTGGCGTCCAGGCATTTGCAGCCGTAATACTGGACGAAGCTGCCCAGCTCGGGGTCGTAGGCTTCCCGGCAGACTTCTTCATGGATCTCATCGGCGACGCGGCGGCAGTTTTCGGCGAACTCGCGCCCGTTCTCCATGGCGCCGGCCACGTTCGCTATACGGTCGAAGGCGACCCAGGCCATGACCTTGGAGTGGGTGAAGTGCTGCTGTTCGGCGCGGATTTCCCAGATGCCTTCATCGGGCTTGCGCCAGGCCTGTTCGAGAAACGGCACGATCACCTCGGCAATGGCTTCGATGCGCGGATGGCGCGGCAAGCCCCCGCGTATGGCCTGCTCCATGGCGTCCGCGACTTCGCCGTAAACGTCCAGCTGCGTTTGCTTGGCGGCAGCGTTGCCCACCCGCACGGGCTGAGATCCCTCGTAGCCGCTGAGCCATGGCAGTTCGTATTCGGGCAGATGCCGTTCTCCGCCCAGGCCGTACATGATCTGCATCTGATCGGGGTTGCCCGCGACCGAACGGGTCAGCCAGTCGCGCCAGGCGTGGGCTTCTTCGAAATAGCCCAGGCTCATGAAGGCGAGCAAGGTCATGGTGGCGTCGCGCAGCCAGCAATAGCGGTAGTCCCAATTGCGCTGGCCGCCCAATTGCTCGGGCAGCGATGTCGTGGGCGCCGCGGCGATGCCGCCGGTGGGCAGGTAAGTCAGGGCCTTGAGCGTGATGAGCGAACGCTTCACCAGGGCCGTCCAGGGCCCGACGTCCGGGCAGCGCGCCGAAAACTCATGCCAGAAATACTCGGTTTTGGCCAGAGCGGATTCCGCGTCGAACGGATCCGCCACCGGTTCGTGCGACGGCTGATGGGACAGCGTGAATACTTTGCGTTCCCCAGGGCTTACGCTGAAGCGGGCGGTGGAGTGCTTGGCGCGCGCCTTGATGGGGGTGGGAGTGTGCAGCACCAGCATGTCGGGCCCCGCGACCGCGGTCAGCGTGACCGCGTCGTAGCGCTCCACCCAGGGCACGGTCTGCCCGTAATCGAAGCGCATGACCAGATCCATGTCGAAGACCACCCGCCCTTCGACGCCCGTCACCATGCGCACCACGCTGGAATGGGTGAAGGTGGACGGCATGAAATCTATCAGCGTGGCGACGCCCTCGCTGGTCGTGAAAGTGGTTTCCAGAATCATGGTGCCGTCGTGATAGCGACGCTTCACGTTGTGCACGGGGGCCGACGGAGCGATTTGCCAGCGGCCGTTTTCCGGCGTGCCCAGCAAGGCCGCAAAGCAGGCGGGGGCATCGAAGCGCGGGAAACACAGCCAGTCTATGGACCCTCGATTGGAAACCAGGGCCGCCGTGCGGCAATTCCCCAGCAATGCGTAGTCTTCTATCCGGCTTGCCATAGTCCTCCGATATGAATGGAACCGCCCTTGGTATGCGGCGCGGCGCCGGCGCGCCGCTGCCACGAGCACGGCTCTTGATTTAAATGCGGCTCTTGATTTAAATCATGACGCCTGGAACAAGATCTTTTAATATAAGCTAGCTGTCCCGCTTATGCCAGTCGCGTCTGGCAGGCGATACCCCTACAACATAGCCAAAGAGGTATTGATGAAAACCATATTGATTCCCGTCGACGGATCCGATGCATCGGTGCGCGCCGCAAAAGCGGCCGTCGCCGCGGCGGCTGAAATGGGCGGCGCGAAGCTGCACCTGATCACCGTGCATCCGCCCATAATCTCGGGTAATGTGAAGCGCTTCTTTTCAGCCGAGGCCTTGAACGACTATTATCAGGACGAAGGCCGCAATGCCTTGCTGCCCGCCAAAACCGCCCTGGACGAAGCGGGTGTCAGCTACGAAGAAAGCATAGAAGTGGGGCCTGTGGCGCAAACCATCGCCGACTTCGCCAAGAAGCACCAGTGCGACCACATCTTCATGGGCACGCGCGGCCTGGGCACCGTTACCGGCCTGGTCCTGGGCTCCGTCACGATCAAGGTGCTCAGCCTGGTGAATATTCCGGTCACCCTGGTCAGGTAATGATCGGATGATGACCAGATAAAATTCCGATCCAATAATGATCGGACGGATTTCAATTTCGCAGGCCGACCTTCAATAGCTGCCCTTTTGCATGATCGGTCAGTACATAAAGATAGCCGTCGGGGCCGACGCGCACATCGCGTATGCGCTGGTCCCGATCTTCGAGCAATCGCTCTTCCCCCGCCACTTTGTCGCCATCCAGTTGCAGGCGTATCAGCGCCCGTTCCTTCAAGGCGCCTATGAACAGCGAATGCTTCCATTCGGGGAAGCGTTGGGCGTCGTAGAATGCCATGCCTGAAATCGCCGGGGACACCTTCCAGTAATAAACGGGATCTTCCATGCCGGCCGCGGACGCCCCCTTGGCTTCGGGGATGGCGAAGCCGGAATAATTGATGCCGCGGGTCGCTATGGGCCAGCCATAGTTCCTGCCCGCCTTCGGTATGTTGACTTCGTCGCCTCCGCGCGGGCCGTGCTCATGCGTCCAAAGCTCGCCCGTCCAGGGATTCAAGGCGGCCCCTTGCTGGTTGCGATGGCCGTAGGACCAGATTTCAGGCCGCGCGCCGGATCGGCCGACAAAAGGGTTGTCGTCCGGAATGCGGCCGTCGGCGTGCAGGCGGACGACCTTGCCTTGCAGCTTGTCCAGATCCTGCGCGGTCGGCCTCTGGTTGTTTTCGCCCAAAGCGATGAACAGATAGCCTTGTTTGTCGAACACCAGGCGGGAGCCGAAGTGCTCGCCCGTGGACAGCTTGGGTTCCTGGCGGAAAATGACGGTGAAATCCGCCAGCGAGCGGCCGTCTTCCGACAGCCGCCCATAACCGACGGTCGTGCCCGCCTTGCCGCTCCGCCCGCTTTCGGCATAGGACAGATACACCCGCCGGCTTTGAGCGAAATCGGGCGCCAGGGCGACGTCCAGCAAGCCGCCCTGCGATTTGGCATAGACCTTGGGCACGCCGCTTATGGGCGATTGCAGGCCCGTGTCAGGCCGCCATAGCAGCAAGGCGCCCGGCCTTTCCGTGATCAGAATGCCTTCCTTCCCCGGCAGAAAGGCGAGCGACCAGGGATGATCCAGCCCGGAGGCCAGCTCGCTGACCCGCAGCGCCCGAGTGGAGCCGGCCTGGCTGCTGTGGCTGGCGGCCGGCGCCACGGCGGCCACCACGCTCCGCGGGGCGGCCTGCGCCTGCGCGCCGGCGGCTGCCGCCAGCAGCCATGCGGCGCCGGCCAGCAAGATGGGTTTCCAATGGCGATGATGTGTGTTGTCTGTCGGCATGGTCAACAATCCCGGTCGGGTTCTGCTTGAGGATGCTGCCAGCCGCCATGATCGGCAAGCAATTGGTCGGCTTCCTTGGGCCCCCAACTGCCGGGCGCATAAGGCAGAGCTTTCGGGTGGCGCCGCAATACCGGCTCCACCGCGGCCCAGGCCGCTTCGATGGCCTGCTCGCTGGTGAACAGCGCCCGGTCGCCGGCGATGGCGTCGGTCAGCAGGCGTTCATAAGGCATTTCCTCAAACGGGTCGGTGTCCTGCAAATAAAGCTCGCGCTGCTCGCCGACAAACTCCTTGCCCGAACGCTTGACCCTGGCGGCAAGCGCCACGGCCGAGCGCGGCGAAAGGCGGAAGCGCAGATAATTCGCCCTGCCCTTGGCCGGCTGAGAGTCGGTGAACAATTGCTGCGGCGGCGCTTTCAACTGGATCAGCACCTCCGCGGCGTCCCGAGCCAGGCATTTTCCGGAACGCAGAAACCACGGCACGCCGGACCAGCGCCATGAATCGATATACAGCCGCAGCGCGCAATAGGTTTCCACATCCGATCGCGGATCCACGTGGGCTTCCTTGCGGTAGCCGCGGTACTGCCCGCGCACCAGGTCTTCGGGCCGCAAGGGGCGCATCGCCTGGAAAACCTTGGTCTTTTCGGTGTGGACCGCCGCAAAGCCGCGGCGCGCGGGCGGTTCCATCGCCAGCAGGGCGACGATCTGGAACAGATGGTTCTGGATGACGTCCCGCAGGCAGCCCGCGCTTTCATAAAACGCACCTCGCTGGCCCACCCCGAAGGTTTCCGACAAGGTGATCTGCACGCTGTCGATGTGATCGCGATTCCAGATGGGTTCGAGAAACGAGTTTGCAAAACGGAAATACAGGATGTTCATGATCGCTTCCTTGCCCAGGAAGTGATCGATGCGGAATATCTCGTCTTCGGGGAATACCGAGCAGGCCAGCCGGTTCAGCTCTTGCGCCGAAGCCAGATCGCGGCCAAAGGGCTTCTCGACGATGACGCGCCCGTTATGGGCCAGGCCGGCGGCATCCAGATGGCGGATGACGACGCCGAACAGCGCCGGGGGAATGGCCAGGTAGTAGACCGCGCAGCGGGCCTTGCCCAGCGCCTCGCGCAGCCGGCTGAAGGTGTCCGGATTCTTGTAGTCGCCCTGGACATAGCTCACCATGCCGACGAGGCGCTCCAGCGCCTCTTTGTCTTCCACCTTGCCCGCCTGGCGCACGCTATCGTGGATGCGCTTGCGCAACTGCCGGGTAGTCAGGCGCGACGAGGCCACGCCTATGACGGGCGCTTTCAATGTGCCCGCCCGGGTCATGGCGTACAGCGCCGGAAAGATTTTTTTATGAGCCAAGTCCCCCGTCATGCCGAACAGCACCAGCGCGTCCGACGCGGTGCGCCGCGGCTCGCCGCCGGCGGGCCGGCGGTGCGCGCGGGCTGGGCGAGTTGGGCTGGCGCTCGAGCGGGCGGCGTTCACCTGGCCCTCTCTTTTTTCTGTTTTTCCGCATGGCCGCCGAACTGCTTGCGCATGGCGGACAGCACGCGGTGGCCATAGCCGCCATTGCCGCGCGATTCGAAACGCGAAAACAGCGCGGCGCTGAGCACGGGAGCGGGCACGCCCTGATCGATCGCCGCCGCCAGAGCCCAGCGCCCTTCGCCGGAATCCGAGACATGGCCGGAGTAGCCATTCAATTGCGCGTCGCCTTGCAGAGCCTGTGCGGTCAGATCCAGCAGCCACGAAGAAATCACGCTGCCGCGCCGCCATAGCTCCGTGATTTCAGGAATGTCGAAATCGTACTGATAGTGTTCGGGGTGGCGCAGCGGCGAGGTTTCCGCATCGGCCTCGCGGGAGTGGCGGCCGATATCCGCCTGGTGCAGGATGTTCAAGCCTTCCGCGAGGGCGGCCATCATGCCGTATTCGATGCCATTGTGGATCATCTTGACGAAATGGCCGGCGCCATGGGGGCCGCAGAGCAGATAGCCCGACTCGGCCGTGCCCGGCGATTCCCTGCCCGGCGTGCGCTGCACCGCGCCGGAGCCGGGCGCGAGCGCGGCGAATACCGGCTCCAGCCGCTGAAACACCCGGTGCTCGCCGCCTATCATCAGGCAATAGCCGCGCTCCAGGCCCGCCACGCCGCCGCTGGTGCCGACGTCCATGTAATGGATCTTGCGCGGCGCCAGGGCCGCGGCGCGGCGGATATCGTCGTGATAGGAAGAGTTACCGCCGTCGATCACCACATCGTCCTCGTCCAGCAGGGGCAGCAGGCTGTCCAGCACCTGGTCGACGACGGCGGCGGGAACCATTAGCCAGACTGCGCGCGGCCGGCTCAGGGCGCCCGCCAATGCTTCCAGGCTGGCGCAGGCGGTAGCGCCCTGCCCGGCCGCCCGCTGCAATGCTTCCGGGTGGGCGTCATAGACCGCGCAGTCTATGCCCTGCCGCAATAGCCGCTGCACCATATTGCCGCCCATGCGGCCCAAGCCCACCATTCCTATCTGCATGCTGTTTCTCCTTGAAAGCTCAAGGCGCCATCATAAAAGACGCGATGCCAAGACGGTGCGCGCCTTGGGAAATCCCTGCGGCGTCTCACGCATTGAAAGGCGGATTCAACCGCCTTTAAACGGCGAACCTAGCCATCCTTTTTGCCCATGAGCGAGGAAAGCAGGTCGACCGGTATCGGGAAGACCAAAGTGGAGCTCTTGTCGCCGGCGACCTGTGTCAGCGTCTGCAGATAGCGCAGCTGCATGGCCGACGGCTGCTCGGCCAGAATCTGCGCGGCTTCCATCAAGGCCTGGGCCGCCTGCTTTTCGCCTTCGGCATGGATGACCTTGGCGCGCCGTTCGCGCTCGGCCTCGGCCTGGCGCGCAATGGCGCGCACCATGCTTTCGTTCAGGTCTATATGCTTGATCTCGACGTTGGTGACCTTGATGCCCCAGGAATCCGTCTGGGCATCGAGGATTTGCTGCACATCCATGTTCAGCTTTTCCCGCTCGGACAGCATTTCGTCGAGCTCGTGCTTGCCCAGCACCGCCCGCAGCGTCGTCTGCGCCAGCTGGCTGGTGGCGTCCAGGTATCGCTCCACCTGGATGATGGCCTTGTCCGGAGACATGACGCGGAAATAAATGACCGCATTCACCTTCACCGACACGTTGTCGCGGGAAATGACGTCCTGGCTGGGCACATCCATGGTGACGACGCGCAGGTCGACGCGCACCATCTGCTGCACGACAGGAATCACGAAGATCAGGCCCGGCCCTTTTACGCTGGAGAACCGGCCCAATGTAAAAATGACGCCGCGCTGGTATTCGCGCAATACCTTGATCGCGTTGACCACGACCACCAGCAGCACCACGATGACGGCTGTCAAGCCGATATTGACGCTATAGAACATGTGATTCCCCTTCGATGGATTTGGCAACGGGCCGATCGGCGCGCGCCACTTGCAGCGTCAGCCCGTCCATGGCCAACACGCGTATGGCATCGCCGGGCGCCAGCGGCTGATCGCAACGCACTTTCCAGCTTTCGCCCCGGACTTCCGCATAGGCCACGCCATTGTTGACAGCAGTCACCGTGCCCGGCAGCCCCAGCATTTCCTCGCGGCCGCTGACCACGGCCAGGCGGTGGGCGCGCGCCGCCA
>Ga0180220_1000671_pt1 | contig 32637 bp, 33 predicted proteins | sample eDN5th37CBELigBY_FD_151335 | JGI IMG/M metagenome (GOLD analysis project Ga0180220, IMG submission 151335) | Enriched backyard soil microbial communities from Emeryville, California, USA - eDNA 5th pass 37_C BE-Lig BY (version 2) (version 2) | ecosystem: Environmental > Terrestrial > Soil >... | reverse complement strand
TGCGGGGTGGACGGGAGGGCTTAGGCGCACCCGCAGAGCCGCGCGTGGGGAACGCGGGAACTGGCGGTGGCGAGGGGCGATGGGGCTGGTGGCGTCAATCAGCCGTAGGCTCGGCGGGTGGCTGGCGCGGATCATCCTCGAGGCCGAGATTGGTGGCCCTGCCCATCCAGGCCTGCGGGCGGATGCAGCGCACCCAATCGGCGAATGAGGGGATGCGGCCGAGGTCTTCGCGGACGTGCTGTTCGCCGATCCAGCGCACCGGAATGACGCGGCCGGTGGATAGCGTGCGGGTCACACCGAAGATTTTCTCGGCCATGAAGATGCCTTCCGCGTGGTGGCGGAGAGAACGGTGCCGGAAATCCGCGATGATCTGTTTGCTTTCGTCGAACCAGGCGTGGATGTCGAGATAGTCGTCGGGGGTTCCGCCCCATTTGCGGACGGAGGACAAGGCGTGATGGTAAGCGTGGGCCATGGGAATATCCTTCGTTTGTTTATCGTGTGGTTGCGTGACATCGCCGTCAGGAGTGGGCTTCACTGACGTTGACGCCGGGAAAGGCGCAGCGCGCTTCCTCGTAGATGTCCGCGAGGTTTACCGAATGTAGACGGCCGTCGGGGTGAACGGCAGTGGCCACGCCGACCAGATAGCGGAGCTTTTCGCTGCCGATTTCGAAGAGCACGGCGACGTTTTCGGGGTGGAGCATGTTCGCCAGTTCGCCGTGCAGGTCGATTTCCACGTAGTCTCCGCAATCGTCGTCGCCTTCCCATCGTTGGGAGGGCCAGCCGCAGCTGTCGCCGGTGTCGGAGGTGATGGCGTAGTAGGTGTCGGAGCCGGCTTCCTTGGTCCAGAACGTGAGGTTGAGATCTGCGCACCAGGCTTTGAAGGCCTCGGCGTCGCGGACGCGGAAGTAGTTGGAACGGGTGGTGGCGTAATAGTTGGCCATCGGTGATGTCTTTCATGGAAGGGCTGGAACGAAGGCGCGCGGGCTCATGTGCGGCCGGGCGCACCTGGGAGTGGGTTTCTGGGGGAGCGGGAAGCGGGCTAGGTTTCGGTGCCGTTTCGCTCAGGGCCGCGATGGAACGCGCGGTGGGCCGGTTCTCGGAAGGACGCGCGATCGATGCCGAGGCGCCGCGCGTTCCTCCGGAGGGTGTTGCGGTTGATGTCGAGGCTTCTGGCGGCCGCGAGGGTGTTCCCCTTGTGGGAGGACAAGGCCCAGGTGATCGCGGCCCGGAGGACCTCGTCCTGCAGGGTGGTGACGATCTTTCGCGCGGGCTTGCGGTAGGCGGGGAAGGTGGCGTGCAGGACGGCGAGGAGGTGTGCGTGCAGCTGCCCCTCAAGGGGGGTGGCTGCTGTATGGTCACGGGCGGTGGACGCCTGCTGCGAAGAGGTCGGGACGGGGTGGGCCATGTCACACCTCCGTCGTGGTCGTGGTGACGTCCACGAAGCGGTCGTTGTGGCACAACTGGATGGAGGTATCCGGCACGCTGAAGGTGAAGGTGCCGAAGCCGCCGTCGTTGATCTCAAAACCGTCGTGGTGGAGCTCCAGAATGTCCCAGCAGAAGTCCTCGAGGCAGTCGTGAAGGGTTGCACGCTGCGGTTCGCCGTCAGCGTTGTGGGGGATGTTGAGCGCAACGGGTGTGTCGTCGGCCGCAAAGGCTGAAATCTCGTTGATTTGCCCGGAATCTCCCTCCCCGTCGTACTCAGCGGTGACGGTGTGGATGCCGTGCGTGGCAAGGGTGGAAAAGAGCGCCTGTTTGCGTTGCTCGAAGGATTCTTCGGGGCCAACGTCGGGCGTGGGCATGTTCAGGTTCATGGGGTCTGCTTTCGCTGGTTTGGCCGGGAACGGTGGGAGGCGTTTCCTCTCCACCCTTCCGGTTCACCCGGACCCCTTGCGTCCTCTCCCTCTGAACGTGGCGACGACGTGGGACACAGAAAAAGCCGCATCCCGTGAAGGATGCGGCCGGTTGGTGGAACGGTTCAGGCGGCGGCGGGCTCCTCAGCGGTATCACCGGCAAGAAAGGCCGGCAGGTCGCCCGCCTGGTCTTCCGTGGGCACGGTTTCCCAGGCAGCACGCAGCGGGGCGGGGAGCCATGCAGTCTCGGATATGAGACGCTCTGCTTCTGCCGCCATGGCGTCCTTCTTGAGGTGCATGATGAGGTTGGCGGTATCCTGCCCTTTGGCTTCGGCAACAGCCTCCAGAATGTGGCCCTTGGTGACGCGGCCGAAGTAGTTGTCGGCGCGCGTGGTCCAGCCGGATGCGGCCATGCTCATGCCCAACGTGTCGGTGAGTTGATCGGCATGTTTGAGTGCGGAACCACGCGGGTCGTGGCGCACGCGGACCGCGTTGATCGTGCCCGCCGCGCAATGCGCGAAGAGTTGCTGCTGTGTCGGCGCATCCATCTCGAGCAAGGCGTTCCAGAGGTCGCGGGATTGTTCCGGCAAGAGCTTGCGGAGGGCTTCGTTGCGCTTGTCCACCGCCTGCGTGGTTGCCCAGCTGTCGAGGCCCGGTGCACTGGCCGGAAAGGAGCGCTGGCTGCGGATCTGCAGGCAGCTGGAGGCGGCCCCGTTGTAGAACTGCTCGGATACCAGAACGTGCAGGACGGCAACGAACGCGACATCATAGGCATCGCCGAGGGCCTTCCTGAGGGCCACGGTGCGGAACGACGTGAGGTCCTGCTGGAGGCTGTCCGGAAGCGGCTTCCCGGTAGCAATACCCTCATCGGCATCGTGGTCGTCGGTGCCGATATCGCCGGTTGGTTCACCAGCCAGTTGGTCTTCTTCTCCTTCGGCGCGGACGCGGTCCTCCGGCCGGACGAAGCCGACATCGCAGACCAGGCGCCCGTCGTAGCTCACGGTGACGAAGGCGCCGGCGCGCGCCATGTCCTCGGCGGCGTAGACGTCGGGACGTTCGTCGAGGGCGTCCAGCTCGCTTTCGATCTCGTGGAGGAGCTTCTCCTGCGCGTCATTGAGCTCGTCGGCTTCGGCGAGGGCGTCACGCTTGGCTTCAAGGCTGGCGTAGTGGCTTGCTTCCTCCTCGGTGAGCTCCTGATTGAGGGGAATGAGGCGGTCGAAATTCTGCTTCTCGCCGTAGCTGACCGTGAGGGCGGCATGCACCCATTTCCAGCCTTGCGCGAGAAGGTCTGCTTTCGCGGCCTCGAGTTTCTCGCTGACCAGGCGGTTCAGGAGATCGGGGTCCTGCAGGTACGCGTTGTTTTCGCTGAACAAGTCACGCAGGAGGGCGCCGCCAGCGGCTTCGTAAGCCTCAAGGCCGATAAACTTCACCCGCTGGTCGGTTGAGCGAACGGTGTCTTCGGTGAGCAGCTGGCGGATGTAGTGCGCGTGCGGCTGGATGTGACCCTGCTGGATTTGTGCGTAAACGTCGTCCTGACGGGCGTGATCCTCGGTCACGCAGAACGCCATCAACTCATCCAGCTCGAGCTCGTTGGTGGCAAAGGCGTTGAGGACGGTGGGACTGGCAGATGAGAGGCGAAGGCGCTGGCGCACGAAAGCCGGCGTCACACGGTAGGCGGCTGCGATGGCGTCCTCGGTCATGCCTTTTGACTTCATGGCCGCAAACGCCCGAAACTCATCCAAGGGGTGGAGGTCGGCACGGTCGCTGTTCTCGGCCAGGCTGTCGTCTTCGGCAATGCCTTCGGTCTTGATGATGCAGGGTACAGGGGCGTTGGCATCAAGACGTTTGGCGGTGACCAGCGTCTGCAGGGCGCGGTAGCGGCGCCCACCGGCCTGGATTTCGTAAAGGCCTGTGGGTTCGCCAGCGCCATCGGTTTGCGGGCGCACACTCAGGCTTTGCAGAAGGCCGCGGCGGGAAATGCTGTCGGCAAGATCTGCGATGTCCGCTTCCTCATAGATGTTGCGGACATTCGCGGGGCTGAGAACCAGTTCGCTCAGCGGAATGTTGGTGATGGGGTGAAGCGTGACGGCTGTGCCTGCGGTGCGGTTGGCTTTGCCGTTGGATTTGGGCTTGCGGGCCATGGGAGGGATTCCTTGTTGGGTTCCGACGGTCTGGCCAGGAGCCCTTCTCCTGCTGCCATTCCGTCACCCTCTCCCTCCCCACCTCTCCCTCTCTCCTGCTTTCGGCGCTGCAATGAAGGCTGCTTGGGGCCATAAGCCGCCCAAGCGATGCACTTGGATGCTGCGCTGCACCAAAGTGACCTGCATCAACAACGAGACATGTGTTGAGCTGCAGTTGTGACCGGAGGCGAGACCCCGACCATGTCCGGAAACGGAGGGACCGTGTTCGTAGAAGTTTAGGTAGTCAAATCGTTGACACCGGCGGCGGATCGCTCTGGTCTTTGATTGTCATTTAGTTTCAGGCTTGATGTCCCAACTTGATGAAGGGGCTCCGATAGCTTCGCATTATCGGAAGAACACGTATTTGATGAGAGCCGCGATCACGAGGGCGATGATGACTGCACCAGTCAGGTGCATCCATCCCATGCCCCACATCCATTCATTGTTCATCATAGCTTCTCACTCCGGTTGCGCCTGGGATTCTGTTCTGACTTCAGACCGGTTGATCGCCTTTGTAGCGGTCGAAGATCTGGCTCGGCTTCTGACCGAACAGAATGACCTCGTAGGCCTCTGGTGTGCCGCCCTCCATCCCGGGGGAGCCGATCGGCATGCCGGGAACGGCAAGACCACGGCCGGGCGATTTCTCCGCGATCAGCCGCTTGATGGCATGAGCGGGTACGTGTCCCTCGATAACATATCCGCCGACCTCGGCGGTGTGGCAGGAGGCGAGTTCGCTCGGAACACCGAGGTGAACCTTGACCTCTTGCATGGCGGCGGTGTCGATTACTGTCACGACGAAGCCGTTCCGACCCAGATGTTCAACCCAACCGGTACAGCAGCCGCAATTCGGATCCTTCCAGACCTTGATGGCGAAGGGCGTCTCTGCGCGCGCGCCGAGGGTCAATCCCAGCGCCGTGGTGGACATCAATCCGATGACGACGCGGCGGGTGAGTGTGTGTTTCGTCATGGCGCTCTCCTCGATGAGCAGCGGAGTTTTTCTATTTCGGGCCGAGGGCCTTGGTGATGTGCCGGCTCGAAGTCAGCGTCAGCGCATTAGACGACCTTGACCTCGGTCATCATGCCGGTCGCCATATGGTAGAGGTGATGGCAATGCAGGAACCATGACCCCTTCATATTGGCGTCGAACGCGACTGTGACCGGTGCATGAGCTGGGACGATCAGGGTATCACGCACCGCACCCGAGAATCGGCGTCCTCCAACCGCCACGACCTGGAAGTGATGACCGTGCAGGTGCATGGGATGCATCATCATGGTGGGATTCATGAACGTCATTTCGACGCGTTCGCCCTGTGTGACCTCGAAGGGTTGATGCTCGCCGTGGATGCGACCGTTGATGGTCCATCGATATCCGGGCTCTTCACCGAGCATGACCGCGAATGACTTGTCAGGACGTTTGTCCGCAAGCGGCTTGGCGGCTCTCAGGCTTGTCTCGAAGCCAAGATCGAGCATGCCCTGTTTCTTGTCGGCGGCGGCTGACCGCTTGATGATCGCCGCCCCTGGGGTCGCGAGTACAACACCCGTCAGGAACTGCGCGTCCTCGACCTGGGCAAGCACTGGAAAAGCACCCCCATCCTTCGGAATGTTGACGAGAAGATCGACGCGCTGGCCTTGCGCGAGGGGATAGGAGGATGCCTGTGCCGGCAGGCATGGCGTTCCGTCAACCGCGATCGCCGTTGAAGTGAGGCCCGGTGTCGAAATGAAGAATGCGGTTGCTGTGCCACCGTTGATGATGCGCAAGCGGACGCGGCCACCTTTCTCGACTTTGACGACCTCTGGATCGTCCAGCGTGCGGTCATTGGCGAGATAGGCGTCGTAACGCACGTCGTTGGCGTGCGTCATTCCCATCATGTGTCCCGTGCCCATCCCCGGCATCGCATGCATCATGCCGGAGCCATGAGGCATAGGCGTGGAACTACGGTGCGCCGCATGGGGATCTTTCGCAGGCGGCGCTCCGTGTCCGGCATGTGCATTGGTGCCGCCCAGCTCAGCCAGGATTTCCTGTGGTGAGCGGAAGGCGAAGTCGTGCAGCATGATGACAACATCCTGCACGTCGCCCGCGTCCTTTTCGCGCGTGATCATCGGTGCCGCAAGAAGCTGTTGCTCGGAGAGCGTGTGGGAATGCATCCAATGCGTGCCTGGTGTCAGCTCGAAGTCGTGGACATCGGACTGACCGACGGCCAGGGCGCCACCCTCCGGTCGGGCGCGATCTTGATTAAAGGGCGCCTTGACCTGCCCATGCCAGTGCATCTGGAGCGGTTCACCAGAAGCGTTCAGCAGGCTGCCAGCGAAGCGATCACCCTCTTTGGCAGACACCCCCACCCTGCCATCAGCACCGAGCACGCTAAAGACCTTGGCCGCCTTCTTGTTGACCTCGATGGTGCGCGTGTCGACTTTGAGAATAGGCGCGGCAGCGAAAGCGGGGTTCCACGGAGCCCCCGCCGCAATCCAGCCGCCGAAAACGGCGCCCGATTGCATGAAAGACCGCCGGGTCAAGGCGAGTGATGCGCGATGGGTGCTCATGTTCATCTCCATGTTGTTTTTGATATTGAATCAGAACTTAGCTTGAGCAGTCGCGCCATCCGGAGCGGTGAGCTGAATGGCGCCTTTGACTCCTGGCTTGACGGGCACTGGCGCTGTGCCGACGAGCTTCGAACCTTCGGCGGGAGACAGAGTAAAGCGCTGCGATTTGCCGTCGATGACGAGAATGGCATTGGCCTTGAAATCCTTGGCAGGGATCGGCTTGTCATCGGCGTCGCTGAGAAAGACGGCGACGTTGGTCGTGCCATCGACGAGCAGTTCAGTATGGTAAATGCCCGCATCAACGCGGAGTCCGCCATTGCGCCCCTTCGCAGCCTCATGCGCGAGGACGGCCGAGCCCGTCATCAGCACGAGTGAAAGGGCGATGGTAGCGAGGCGATGGATGGTCATGGATGATCTCCTTTAGTGTGGTTAGAAAGCTTCGATAGGTTTCGTCGCTGCGGATTGCGATTGTGATGGCTCTGCGGCGCTGCCGGCCTGGGCGACGAGGCGTTCGAGTGATCTGCGGCCATACCGCAGGAACAAGACCGGCGTGAGCGCGGTATCGAGCAGTGTTGCACTGATGAGGCCGCCAAAAATGGTGACGGCGACGGGGTGCAGGATTTCCTTGCCCGGCGCGTGGGCGTCGATCATCAGCGGCACCAGCGCAATGCCGGCAGAGATGGCCGTCATCAGAACAGGTGTCAGGCGTTCGAGGCTGCCGCGCATGACAAGATCCGGTCCGAACGGCAAGCCCTCGTGAATCGCGAGGTTGATGTAGTGACTGATCTTGAGGATGCCGTTGCGGGTCGCGATGCCGGTCAGCGTGATGAAGCCGATCATGCTCGCGACCGAAAGCGGCTGGCCCGCCCACCATAATGCCAGCACCGAGCCGATGAGAGCGAGCGGCACGCTGCCCATGATGATGAGCGCGAACAGAACGGAGCGGTAGCGGCTGTAGAGAATGGCGAAGATCATCCCGAGCGAGATCAGCGAGAGCCCAGCGATGGTGCGCATGGACTCTTCCTGCGCCTGGAAGGTGCCTTCCAGCGTCGTGAAGAAACCCGTCGGCAGCTTAGTGCTGGCGAGCTCGCGGCGCATATCGGCGATGATGGCCGCCATATCGCGTTCTCCATCGGAATTGGCAAGGACGACGATCCGCCGCTTGGTGTTCTCGCGCAGGATCTGGTTCGGTCCGTCCGTCTCCTTCACCTGTGCGACCTGGCGAAGAGGAATCCAGCCGGCTGGTGTCTCGATCAGAAGATCGGCAAGGCCCTGCGTTGTGCGCATGCGATCGGGGAGCCGCACGACAAGATCGAACCGCTTGCTGCCATCGACCAAGCGGGAAACGAGCCGGCCATTGGACAGGCGTTCGAGTTGCTCGGTAACTTGAGCCGGTTGGAGGCCATAGAGCGCGGCCTTCTTGTAATTGACCGTGATTTCCAGCTGCGGAATGCGCACTTGGCGCTCGACCTGCAAATCGACCACGCCAGGAATCGTGGCGAGGCGCTGGCGCATGTCTTCGGCGAGGGAGCGGAGCGTATCGAGGTCCTCGCCGAAGATCTTGATGGCAATCTGCGCACGCACGCCTGAGAGCATGTGGTCAAGGCGATGCGAGATCGGCTGGCCAATATTGGTGGCGGCCGGCAGGACCGAGAGACGGCTGCGGATATCGTTGATGATGTCGTTTTTGGACCGCTCAGAGGGTTTGAGATCAACTTCGATTTCGGAGGAGTGAACGCCTTCGGCGTGCTCGTCGAGTTCGGCGCGTCCGGTGCGGCGAGCGACCAGCTTGGCCTCAGGCACCTCCATGATCAGTTTCTCGGCAATGAGGCCGACGCGGTGACTTTCGGCGAGCGAGATGCCAGGCTGGAAGAGCGTATTGATGGTGAGGGTGCCCTCGTTGAAGGGCGGCAGGAATGCGCGCGGGAGTGCGACGGCTGCGCCCAAGGCCAGCATGACACCGACGGTTGCACCCATCATGAGCGTGCGCAGATGCGCGAACGACCAGCGCAACACCGCGCGATTGGCACGTTTCAAATTCCGAACCAGCCAACCCTCGTGCTCATCGAGCCGTTTCAAGCTCGGGAGCAGGTAATAGGCCATCACCGGAGTGAGCGTGATCGAGACAACCAGGCTTGCGAGAATAGAAATGATGTAGGCTTGGCCGAGCGGCGCGAAGAGGCGGCCTTCAATGCCTGACAGCGCGAACAGCGGCACGAAGACGAGTACGATGATCAACGTTGCATAAACGATGCCCGAGCGGACTTCCTGGCTTGCGCCAACGACCACATCGAAGGTGGAACGGGGATTGCCCGCCTCACGGTTCTCACGCAGGCGCCTAAAGATGTTCTCGACATCGACAACCGCGTCATCGACCAGTTCGCCGATTGCGATGGCAAGACCGCCGAGCGTCATGGTGTTGATGGAGAGGCCAAGTGCGTAGAAGACGATGGCGGTCGCCAGGATCGAGACGGGAATGGCCGTCAATGAAATAAACGTCGTGCGCACATTGAGGAGGAACAGGAATAGGATGATGGCGACAACCGCCACAGCCTCAATGAGGACCTTCTTGACGTTGCCGATCGAGGTTTCGATGAAATTCGCCTGCCGGAAGACGATGTTGTCGATCTTGATGCCTTTCGGCATGGTCTGATTGAGCTCGGCTATGGCCCGTTCGACCTCGCCAGAGAGTTTCACGGTGTCGATCGCCGGCTGCTTCTCGACTGAGATGATGACAGCTGGCTGGCCCATGAAGCCGGCTTCGCCACGTTTCAGACGGGCGCCGTAGCTGACCTCGGCGACTTGATGCAAATAGACGGACCGGCCGCCTTCGGCGGCAATCACGACGTCGCGAAGATCATCAAGCCTGAGTGTCAGCCCAATGTTGCGGATCAGGAACTCCCGGCTGTACTGGTCGGCAAAGCCGCCGCCGCTGTTGGTGCCGAAGCGCTGCAGCGCACGTTCCATCTGCTCAAGTGTCACGCCAAGGGCACGCATCGCAGGCGGGTTCGGGGCAACCCGAAACTGCCGAACCTCGCCGCCGATCGGAATGACCTGAGCGACGCCAGGGATGGTCAGCAGGCGAGGACGGATGACGAAATCAGCGATCTCGCGCACCTCCATCCGGGTTGCCGTCTCTGCCGTCACGGCAAACATGAGGATCTGCCCCATGATGGAGTTGATCGGCCCCATCTGCGGCGTGACGTTGGCTGGAAGTTGCTCCTTGACGAGCCCAAGCCGCTCGGAGATCTGCTGACGATTGCGGAAGATGTCGGTTCCCCAGTCGAACTCGACATAGATGATGGAGAGGCCGACGCCTGAGACCGAGCGCACGCGCGAAACACCGGGCAGCCCATTCATCTGTGTCTCGATAGGAAACGAGACAAGTTGCTCGACTTCGGCCGGTGCGAGGCCTTCGGCCTCTGTCATGATGGTGACGGTCGGACGGTTGAGGTCCGGGAAGACGTCGACGGGTAGCCGCTGCAGGGTGAAGGCGCCGTAGAGCACCATGACGGCCGCCAAGGCCAGCACCAGTAGCCGGTTGCGGAGCGAGCGGGTAACGAGAAAGGTGAACACGCCTGCCTCCTACCGGATCTGGTTCAAGAGTTCGGCGCCTTGTGTCACAATGCGCTTGCCCGGTTCGACACCAGCAATGATCAGAACTCGCGCGGCATCGAGCTGCTCGATGCGCACCTCGCGCGGGACGAAGCGTTCGGCGTTGCTGTGCTCGTAGATGATGCTTTGGCCGTTTGTGCCGCGCAAAACGGCCTCTCGCGGAACAGCGATGCCGGTGCGTTCGTCGGTCGTCGTGGCGAGCACCGTCATGAACTGACCAGCGCGCAAGCCCGATGCATCGCTCTTGATCGCGAAGTGAATGGGAACGGATTGATTGCGGTCGGCAAGCCCGGTGCCAACATAAACGAGATCGACGGTGCGGCCGCCGGCGAACAGGCCTTGCGCTGCTCCGCTCGTCGCTTGCGGCTCGAAGCTCAGAGCTTCAATCCAGAGACGGGTGGGATCGACGATCTGGAAAATGACGGAGTTGGGTTCGGCCATCTGACCAGCGACAGCGTTCGAGGCTGCGATGACGCCATCGACCGGTGCAAGGAGCGGCTCGGGCTCCTTGTTGGCGCGCTCGAGATTGGCGCGCCGGGCCTGCAAGCCCTTTAATTCGAGTTCGGCGTCCTCAAGTTGGCTCTTGGCGATCACCTGTTGAATGGTCCGGAAGCGCTCAACCTTGCGCGCAACCACGGAGATCTGCTGATCCAGCTCGCGCGCCTGTTGTTGCTGAGTGGTCAGGTCCGCTGATGCAATGGGCGGGCGTACATAGGCCAGAATGTCACCGGCCTTGACGGGGGTGCCGAGCGGCTTGAAGCCGCCGATGGGAGGCACGAGGCGCCCGCCAACGGAGGCTTGAACAAGGCCGCTCGCGTTCGGATCGGGGATGACCCGACCGGGGAGCTCGATGGAACGGCGATGCGGCTTCGCTTCTGTGAAAATGGTTCGAAGCCCAAGAATGCGTTGCGTCGGCTTCGGCACGAACAATGCCCCATCCGGGAAGCGCTGCGAAACGTCGCGCGCCGCAAAGGTCGCGGCCGGCTCGGCTGCAAAGCCATCGGAAGGAAACACACCAGGTAAAACGGCCAACATGATCAGTCCGGCAACCGCACGGCGGCGGCGCCAGACCAGTGACGTGACCAACACACCGCCCACAAATCCGAGCGCAACAGCAATCAAGAGGGGTGTGTTTGCAGAGACTGCACCGGGACCGACTTCCCGGGCTATGGCGGGATCGACACCCAGAGACAAGAGCCGTCCGGCCGAATTCGCAGTCGCTGCCGGGATCTTCAAAGTTGCGGTCAGGATATCGACGATGCCGTTGGCTGAGACCGTTATCGCAAGGTCATAAGAGCCGGGCTTAGCAAGGAAGGGAGCGGCGGCGACATAGGTTCCAGGACCGTCGGCCGTGGGGGTCAGTAGGCCACCGGGGGCATCGATCTCAATGGCGGCTCCATCGACTGGTTGGTTCTCCCGGAACGTATCGAGGAAGATCGCGAGCTTGTCGCCGCGAGCGATGACGACGATTTCGAAATCCGTCGATGATGCATCCGCACGGGGGGCGATGGTGCTGGAGACAGGCGTTGGTGGCGCTCCATGATCGTGACCGTCATGGGCATGGGCCGGCGCACCCAGCACCAGCGGGATCATTGACAGAAAAGCGAGCAGCGCCCTATGTGCGATCGCGGATCGCATGGTTCCCCCTTGGCTACCGATGGGTCAGCCATTGGAAGATAGCGAAGGGGGTGTATCGGCGCGTTACGGCTCGGTAACAAATTGTTTCAAGAACGCTGGCGCGGAAGCGCGGCAGTGGCGCGGAGACCACCTTCGGGGCGATTGGTCAGCGTGAGCGTACCTGCATCGGCCTCGATGTGGCTCTTGGCAATGGTGAGCCCGAGCCCGACACCGCCGGTTTCGCGATTGCGCGAGTGATCGAGACGTACAAACGGCTCAAGTACGGCGGCAAGTTGGTCCACGGGGATTCCCGGGCCATTGTCGTCGACCAAGACTGTGACGGCGCGATCGGAGAGAACGATCGACACGTTGATTTTTGAGCCGAAGCGGACAGCATTGCTGACGAGATTGCTGAAGGCACGCTTAAGGCCGATCAACCGTCCATTGATGACGATATGTTCCCGCGTCTCGAAGGTCACATCGTGTCCGGCATCACGCGCATCGTTGACGATCGTCGCGAGCAGTGCCGTCAATTCGAGTGGGCGATGAGCCTCAGCCGTCTCATCCCCCTTGAGGTAGGACAAGGTGGCATCGATCATTTGCTCCATCTCGCCGATGTCTGCGGCGATGGCGCCCTTTAGATTATCATCTTGAAGATCCTCGGTCCGCAGTTTGAGCCGCGTCAATGGTGTGCGCAGGTCGTGCGAAACAGCGGCTAGGGACTGCGTCCGGCGCGCGATGAGGTCAGCGATACGACGCTGCATGTCATTGAAGGCCTTTGCCAGATCGCGGACTTCCTCAGGCCCGCTCTCACGCACAATAATCGGGGCTCCATCGGGCGACAGGGAGCGAACAGCAGCGGACACGGTGCGGATGGGCCGTGTCAGCCAGCGCGCAATCAGGATGGACAAGAGAATGACGCCGAAGGCCATCAAAGTGGTGGAGAGCACCGTGCCGTGGCCGGAGGGGCGCGGACGACCGACGGCAAACAAGCTGACATTGATCCAGCTGTCATCCGGCAGACGCATGGAGACGAGGGCGACATGGGGATCAGCGCCAGCGCTGCTGCCGATGACAATATCGGCGGGGTTGTGATCCTGCGCGAGCGAGACGATCTGGCCGGCAAGACTTTGCCAGTGCTCGGCTCCTGGTCCGCCCGGGATGGCACCGCGCGTGAGGCTCCAATGGGCTTCGATGGGCCCGCCGGAAAGGTCGTGCGCAACGGTCTCGCGCTGTGATGCCGCAACCAGCATCACACTGCGCTTGATGGCGATGATGCGTTCGGCGAGGCGCGTTTCGTGCGCGATGGTCAACTCGCGTTCAAGTGTGTGCTCGTAGGTCCACAAGCTCAGAAAATGGACGAGCGTGATGCCGATCAGAGAAACGAGCACAGCGCGTGCGGCAAGGGTATCGAAGGACCGGATCATTCGCGCGCGACCGCTGGCACGAACATATAGCCTGTGCCCCTGATGGTCTTGATCATGGCTTGCCCGTCCTCGCTCGCATCGATCTTGCGGCGCAGACGGCTGACCTGGATATCAATGGCGCGATCAAATCCGGTCGCCATGCGGTGCTTGGCGGCATCCATGAGTTGGTCGCGGGTCAGGACGCGCTGCGGGGCTTCGAGGAAGGTCAACAGAAGGTCATACTCACCGGTCGATAAATCGACTACGACGCCCTTGGGGTCCATCAATTCGCGGCGGCGCGTGTCGAGCGTCCACTGCTCGAAGCGCAGACAATGACCGCTCCCGGCCTGTGGTGCATCGAGGTGGGCACGTGCGCGCCGCAAGACGGCATTGATGCGTGCGAGGAGCTCACGGGGATTGAAGGGCTTGGCGAGATAATCATCGGCACCGATTTCGAGGCCGACGATTCGATCGGTTTCCGAGCCCCTCGCAGTCAGCATGATGACGGGAAGCGAGGAGCGGCTACGGAGTTCCTTGCAGAGATCAAGTCCATTGCTTCCAGGTAGCATGATGTCGAGGATGACGAGATCGATCGAGGCACTTGCCAGCGTTTGGCGCATCTCTCGGCCATCACGCGCCGTGGTCACCCTGTAGCCGTGCTCGCGCAGGAATTTGCCGGCGAGCTGACGGATCTGCGCATCATCGTCGACGATGAGGATGTGCCCATCATTGCCGACGGGAGTGGGGCTGGATGGGGACACTGAAGAGTCATCGGTCATGGTGCGCGCGATCTGGACGGGGACAGGCACGACCCTACCGCGTCGATTGTTTCGCTTCGTATCAGTCGTGTTTCAAAGTGTTTCCACCGCGGCGATTGGCTCATTCGGGGCTTGCGGAGGGGACGATCAAGACTCATGCTTTGGTTCGTGAGACGACAGCCATCAGCTCCTCGATCTTCCGCTCCTGTTCGGCCTTGTTGCCAGTCGTCATGGCGTGCCGGACGCAATGTTGAACATGCTCACGTAGAAGCTGATCTTCGACCCGCGCCAGCGCGGCGCGCGCGGCGGCGATCTGGGTGATGATGTCGATACAATAGCGATCCTCCTCGACCATGCGGGCGAGACCACGGACCTGCCCCTCGATCCTGTTGAGGCTCTTGAGGCGCGAAGATTTAGCGGTTTGGCTCATACTTGACAGATACCCTATAGGGGTATATGTGTCAAGCATGATACCCCCTATGGGTATGATGTTCAATTTCACACGCTCGACCGCTACGGAGGCGCATCATGGCGCAGCACACATCCCATTCACATGAACACGACCATCACGGTCCTGCCGCCAAGGCGGCGAGCGCTCACGGCGTGAAAGATCCTGTGTGCGGCATGACGGTCGACCCGCATACGGCGAAGCACCGGCATACGCTTGAGGGACACCCTTATTATTTTTGTTCGGGCAAGTGCCGCGAGAAGTTCATTGCCGAACCGGCGAAGTACTTGAAGCTGGAGACCAAGCCAGGCGCCGCTGTTCCTGCGGGCACCATCTATACCTGCCCCATGCATCCCGAAATCCGGCAGGAGGGGCCGGGCTCATGCCCCATCTGCGCCATGGCGCTCGAACCCGAGGTCGTCTCGGCAGATAGCGTCCCCAATCCCGAGCTCGCCGACATGACGCGGCGCTTCTGGATTGGCCTTGCTCTCACGCTGCCGGTCTTTGCCCTCGAAATGGGCGGGCATCTGACAGGCCTGCATCAATGGCTTGGTCAGCAGAAATCCAACTGGATACAGCTGGTGCTGGCAACGCCTGTCGTGCTGTGGGCCGGTTGGCCCTTCTTGGAGCGCGCTTGGAACTCGCTCAAGACGCGCAATCTCAACATGTTCACGCTGATTGCCATGGGGACCGGCGTCGCATGGGTCTATAGCATCGTTGGAACTTTCTGGCCGGGCTTTTTCCCGGCTTCCATGCGGGGCCATGACGGCTCGGTCGCCATCTATTTCGAGGCGGCGGCGGTCATCACAGTGCTCGTGCTCCTGGGGCAAGTCCTGGAGCTGAGAGCACGCGAGCAGACGAGCGGCGCCATTCGCGCGCTGCTGGACCTATCGCCGAAGATGGCACGGAGGATAAATGCCGATGGTACGGATGAGGATGTGAGCCTCGATCAAGTGATTGCCGGCGAAATGTTGCGGGTTCGTCCAGGCGAGCGCGTGCCTGTCGACGGCGAGATTATCGAAGGGCGGAGTGCGATAGATGAATCCATGGTGACCGGCGAGAGCATGCCCGTCACCAAGAGCGTCGGCGAAAAGGTCATTGGCGGCACGATGAACCAGTCGGGCGGTTTCGTCATGCGGGCCGACAAGGTTGGCCGCGATACCGTGCTTGCCCAAATCGTGCAGATGGTGGCGCAGGCGCAGCGGAGCCGTGCGCCTATTCAGAGGCTCGCCGATCAGGTCTCTGCGTGGTTCGTGCCGGCGGTGATTGCCGCAGCGCTTCTGGCCTTCGCCGTCTGGTCGATCTGGGGGCCGGAACCTCGCTTTACCTATGGCCTGATTGCAGCTGTGTCCGTGCTCATTATCGCCTGCCCCTGCGCACTCGGCCTCGCCACGCCGATGTCGATCATGGTGGGAGTGGGGCGGGGTGCCCAATCCGGCGTTCTCATCAAAAGCGCGGAAGCGCTTGAGCGGATGGAGAAGGTGGACACGCTTGTCGTCGACAAGACAGGCACCCTGACCGAGGGCAAGCCGAGTGTCGTTGCCATCAAAACAACAAATGGGATAACGGAAGCCGACCTCTTGCGCCTGACCGCGAGCCTTGAGCGGAGCAGTGAGCATCCCCTGGCAGCCGCCATCGTGCGTGCCGCCAATGAGCGCGGCCTCACTCTTGGTGCTGTCGAGGATTTCGATTCCCCCGTCGGCAAGGGTGTCACCGGCTCGGTCGAAGGCCGGAAGCTCGTCATTGGCAATCAGCGGATCATGACAGAGGACAGCATAGATACGGCTAGTTTGAGCGCTGCGGCTGATGAGATGCGAAAAGAAGGTGTGACGGCCATCTTCGTGGCGCTTGATGGCAAGGTGGCTGGCATCATCGCCATTGCTGATCCAATCAAGTCAACGACACCGGCAGCTATTGCGGCGCTGACGGCGGCCGGCATCAAGGTCGTCATGCTCACCGGCGACAACCGGACCACGGCACAGGCAGTTGCTGCGAAGCTCGGCATTGCAGATGTCGAAGCCGAGGTCCTGCCGGAGGATAAGGGCAAGATCGTCGCCCGATTCCGCTCACAAGGCCGGGTCGTGGCCATGGCTGGTGATGGTGTCAACGATGCGCCAGCTCTCGCCGCTGCCGATGTTGGCATCGCCATGGGAACCGGCACGGATGTCGCGATGGAAAGCGCCGGCGTGACACTGCTCAAGGGTGACCTCAACGGCATTGTCCGGGCGCGGCACCTTTCGGCAGCGACCATGGCGAACATCCGCCAGAACCTGTTCTTCGCCTTTATCTACAATGCCGCCGGCGTGCCGATTGCGGCAGGAGTGCTCTATCCGTTCCTCGGCATCCTGCTCTCGCCCATCATTGCGGCAGCGGCCATGGCTTTGTCCTCGGTCAGCGTCATCGGCAATGCGCTGCGACTAAACCGCGTGAGGATCTAGCCATGCCCTTGCTCAGCCGGTCAGCAACGATCGACGGTCCGGCTGAGCGGGTGTTCGCCTATGTCGACGACATCCGCAACCTCGCGCGTCACATGAGCGAACGCGGGTCCATGCCCATGATGGGCTCGAAGCTTCACCTTGAAATAGTCACTCCGGAGCCGACCGGGGTCGGCGCCACCTATCGGTATTCCGGTCGCGTAATGGGTCTCGCGATCGACTTCTCGGAGACCGTGACCCGGTACATCCCCGGCCGCGAGAAGGCATGGCAGACAATCGGTCATCCTCGCCTGTTCATCATCGAAAGTTGCGAGATGCGCGTTCTGGCGGAGCCGATGCCGAACGCGACATCGAAGCTGACCATCTCCATCGACTACATCCTGCCACGCTCGGTTCTCTGGCGCGCAATTGGGGGATGCTTGCTGCGTCCTACGCAAGGTGGTGTCTCGACAGCATGATCGAAGGCACCTTGCAAGACCTACAGGGGACTGCGTCATGACCTCCGCCCCCTCTTACCGCCATGACTGGCCCGGCGCGTTACGGCGCTACATTTTGGCGTCGGCTGCACTGCACCTCGCCTGGGAGATTGTGCAGCTGCCTCTCTATTCAATCTGGTCGGAGCCTATCCCGAAAAGAGCTTTTGCCGTGGTCCATTGCACCCTCGGCGACTTGATGATCGCTGGGCTCACCCTGCTAACCGCACTCGCCATGTTCGGCACGTCAAACTGGCCTCGCTCCGGCACGCGGGCGGTCTGGCTGCTCCTGCTGGTCCTCGGTGTCGGGTACACGGTCTACAGCGAGTGGCTGAACGTCAGCGTGCGCGGCAGTTGGAGCTATGCGGAGATGATGCCGGTCATCCCGATACTCGGGACTGGCCTTACGCCACTCTTGCAGTGGCTTGTCGTGCCCACCGCCGCACTATGGATCGCTGGTGGACGATCGCCTTGGCGCGATCAACCCGGCGCGACGTGATGATCCGAGAATTTCTATTGAGGCAAGTCAACAACAAGGGGAAACCAACATGTCAGACGTCAAATCGTTTCTGGGATCAACTGCGGGTCTTGTCAGCTGCCTCGTCGCCGCAGGGCTCGGCGTCTATCTGCTCGTCTACCACCTCGCGCATATGGCGCTCGCAGTCCCCTATCTTCTGCTGCTGGCTTGCCCGCTTATGCATCTGATGCATCGCGGTTATCACGGGCATCATGGCAAGACCCCTCCGAAGCAAGATTGATCGGATAGGCACGCCGATGGAGAAGTAGGGCAGGACTTCAACTGCCGAGTTCGCGCCCGTCGTCGGCGTTTTGGTTCTCGTGTCGTTGTCGTCGTCCCATCACGCGTCGATGATGCGCCACCATGAGAGGATGCACGGCGCCATGATGGCTCAACATCGCCGACATATGCGGATGACGAGACACGGCGGCATGCACGGTGACAAACAACATTCAGGGATAAAAGGAATGCATGGCAAGGCGAATACCGGAATGCGCAGAGCGAGGCTCGACCCGTGGTAGCCGGCTAAGCAAATTGCAGCTAAGTCAACGCACACGGGTCACTGAAGCAACGTCAATCGCCACGCAGCAGCCTAGGAGTGGCAGCGCTGCGTTATGCGCTGCACAGTCCGCTTGCTGGTGATGGCGTCTAGCACTGGGCCCTGACTGTTTTCAGTCTCGACTGGCGAGATCGAACGTCAAGCGGACATCGCGCGGTCGGCTGCCTCAGCCTGGAAAGCAAGGGGATCCGATGACTGGAATCTCTGCGCTGCGTTCGATGGTGCGCCGCCCATGCTGCGATTGCTCAGGGCCGCTGTGGGTCAATAGCGTCGACACCACCGGGGTGAATGTTCGGGGGCCAAATCACTGGCGGCCCCTCAGGCAGGATAACGGGCGGCTCAAGAGCCGCCCTTGGTTGCACGGGTGCGCAGGTCCCAGAGGGGGATGCCCATGCGCTTCGCCTTGTCGGCAAGATTGTCGGTGATGCCGTTTCCAGGGAACAGCACCACGCCGATGGGCACCGTCTCCAGCATGCGGTCGTTGCGTTTGAACGGGGCCGCCTTGGCATCGCGGTTCCAGTCGGGCTTGAAGACGATGCAGGCGACCTTGCGGTTGTCGGCCCAGCAGGTGGCGATGCGTTCGGCGCCACGGTCGTTGCCGCCGTGGAGGAGGACCATGCCGGGGTGCTTGGCGTGGACGTCATCGAGGGCCGCCCAGATGGCCTTGTGGTCGTTGCAGTCGAGACCACCGGCGAAGGCGATCTTCGGCCCGTCCGGAAGTAGCACCTCGGTTTCGCGGCGACGTTTGGCGTTGATGTGCTCCCGGCTGTCGATCATGGCCGCGGTCATCACCTTGCGGTTCACCATGGAGCCGGAACGGGGACGCCAGACGCTGCCGGTTGCCTCCTCGAAGAGGCGCGCGGCTTCATCGCGCATGTGCTCGAAGGCATCCCGCTTCTCGACCAGAAGCTTGCCCTTGTCGATCAGCTTCTCGAGCTCGACGGAACGTATTTCGGAACCGTCCTGAAGCGCTTGCGATGCGCGCTGCTTGTCCTCGTTGTCGTCCAGGAACCGCTGCACGCGGTCGCTCTTCCGGTGGAAGAGGTCGGTAAGCGACCACAGCAGATCCCCCACCTCTGGCTCGAGGGCCGTATCGTCGAGGGGGCCACTCAGGTTGGCGAACAGACTGGCCACGATGCCGTCGAGGTCATCCTTGCCCGGCATGGGGCGGTGCTCGGGCTCATCATCACGTGGGGTGTGGCCGTAGAGGGCGAGATTGTCGGCAACGCGGGCCGTCGCGGTTGTGGAGGGATATCCGGAGGGAGAGAGGGTTCGGGATGAGTTGGCCATGAGCCTGACTTTCTTGCGGGTTCGGCGCCGGGGACCATCCCCGGCCTTGCCAGCGAGGCTCTCGCCAGGGGCGCGTACAGGGCAGCACCCCGCGCGTGCGCGGGGCCGGAGCGCAGCGGAGGACGGAAGCCGCAGGGCTTTTTTGTTTCGCGATGCAAAGCGCGGCTCGGCCGCGCGGCGGAAAAAAGCCCAAGGCCCGTTGCGCCCGCACCCGCCGCTGGCTTCCTCGCTGCTTGCCAAGGCCGGTGGGCCTTCGGGCCGCGAAGAACGAAGACAGGTGGTGCCACTTCCCGCAATCCCTTTCCGGGAGTGCGCAACGCGCTCCGGGCTGCCGCCAAGGCTTACGGAAACAGTGTACCCATGAGTGATCCGTGCGGGTTCCGGTATCGGCTCGGTGGCAGGGGTTAAGCGTGTTGGCCACAAGCAGGGCGTTGCAGCAATGGCGGGAGACTAACGCTGCGGGTCGCTGTCGGGAGAATGGGGAGGAGCGGTGACCGCATCTTCGATCCACAGGGGCATGGTAACCTCCGCGGTGCGGATGATGTTTCCCTCGCGTAAACGTGCCCAGCGGATGACGGGCTGGTCGTCAATCGAGTTGTCGAAGATGTAGGCGCGGTCGACGATGGGAAGAACGCGGCGGAGATTGGCCATGCTGCGCTCATAGCGGGCAACGATACGGTCGGCCGGAACATCATGTCCGCCTTTGCCGACGCGTTCCTCGACCCGCCGGATGTTGATGGCGGGATCGGCGGTGCCCACGAAATAAAGTCTGACGAAGTAGGCCGCAGCCTTGGCGCGCTCGATGAAGCGCATGCGGGGCGGCGTAGAGAAGACGGTTTCGTAAGCGAAGCTCTTGCCTTCGGCGTGGCAGGCCTACCGGCGCTCATCCGCAAGGCGCGCAGTCTGCAGCACGGTTTCCTGGGCGTTCCAATCGCCCAGCTCCTGCTGGGCTATCTCATCGGCGTTGATGCAGACGGTGCCTTGTGGCTATCCCTCATCTCTCCGCCAGCTGCCGCAGGAGATCGCGCACGGTTTTGCGGTCCTTGGCATCAGAAGGGAGCTGGTTCCAATGATGATAAAAGTTCTCAACCGCCTCTCGCGCAGCTGCGGGGTGCTCAACAATGAGCTGTCTGCGGTCGAGACCACTTTCGTGGATTTTCGATGACTCGAAGATGGCCACGTGTGTCCCGTGGGTCATGCAGGAGCTATGACGTGTGGCGGACATCTGCAAGATGTCGGAGAAGCGCTGCCTGCTGACCAAGGCGAGCTCGAAGTTCGGTTTGATGTCGAGAAGGTCAGCGCAATAGCGCAATCGAGCGGCCTTGACGAGTGACTGTTTCGATCCTGCCCTGCTTTTCGATGGGCTTTCCCGCATCCATTCGGCGATGGCGTCAATGCAGGCGACATGGCGGAATTTTGTCGTCTCCACTCGGCGCTGGAATGATCGAACGGCACGCCGTCCAAACTTAAGAAGAAGCTCCTTGACGTGTCTTTCCTTACCTAGCCTGTCAAGGCAGGCGGCAGCGGGACCCTCATCATCGAAGTCCTCTATCGAACGGAGATGATCCATGAGCAGGGGCTGCGTGAGGGTACGATCACCATCGTATTCTTCCATTTCAAAGAGGTCGTAGAGGAAATCCTCACGCGCGTTTTCGCGGTAGCACCGAATGGCAGGGAATCCGATATTATCGGAGCGTATCAGCTGCGATACCCAGGCGGCGTAGCCGCCGCCGTCGCGCGCTTCCGGTGCGACGAAGACCACGGGCTGGGTCTCCGCGGAACGAGATTTCCCAAAGCAGATCAAGGCGCCGGAGTGAGCCGTAAAATAGGCGTCAACAGGGGCCTGATCGAGTGCAGCGTCGCTCGAAATGGTGGGCCAGAACAGATCAGGGAAGGCCATGTACCGCAACCTGGCCGAAGCCATGAGAAGCAAGACAGGCAGTACCTCCGACGCTGCATGACCGCCACGGAGAGAGTGGGTCGCGGTTCCACCAGCGGCCACGATCACATCCATGAATTCCTCGTATAGCCACTCGCGGAGAGTTTCGTAGTGTTCTGCCGCCGCGTTTGAGGACCAAACGGCGACCGCGCGCGCCGCCTTTTGATGCGAGGCCTCCCTCATGGCCATCTCCGAGACCATGGTTCGGATGGACGTTTGGTCGAGAAGCATGGGTCTGCTTGCTGGAGCAGGCCGCAAGCCTGCCTGTGGGGCTGGCCGGCGTTCCTCCCGCATCTGCGCGCCGTCATCGGATGCAAGGAGTTCGAGCATCTGGTTGACGAACGTGGCTTGAGCCTCAGGCGGACGAAGGAGTGTCTCCGGAGGAACGCCCACGACAGCCGCGTACTTGAGGGCAAACTTGGCGGATGGCTTCTTGGTCCCGGCCTCTATCGCGGCGACATAGCTGTAGTCGTAGCCGGAGGCCTCGGCGACTTGCTTCATGGTGAGCCGGGCCGACTCTCTCGCCAAGGTGAACGGGCTCGGAGTTCCAGTGGGCATGGTGTCGGTCATTGGCATTGGCGTTGAGCCTCGAATTATCACTGGCGCACCTTTCTAATGCGTAAAGGTGGCGGAATGACAGCCCGAAAATAGGAACAGTGGCGCCGTCGTAACAGTCATTATTCCCATATCCCCACTGGCCAAGTGGACTGGCGGAGTTGCGATGTCGCTTGACTCGGCCTGCGAGGGCGTGCGGAAATAAAAACGCCCGAGACCTCGAAAGGTCCCGGGCGCCCCAAAACAACCTTGGCAGGCAATGTCTTGCCCGACACCTGCCAAGGTTGTGAAAACGAGGAACGGTAAGGTGGCAGTATGTACTTACGCAACATAGTCACAGTTGGCATGTGGTGTCAAGAAAAACTGAACATCGTACACTTCCATCAGTTTTGGGGCGCTTCGCATTAGCTCGGAGACGCCACGATGATTTCGGAATTTCTGGTTGCACTCGATGAATGGCCCTTGATTCCATGGGGGTTTATTGCGTTCACGATGCTGGCAGTGGGGCGATGTCGGCTTACCCTGTTCCAGATCGTCGTTCGAACGCTTCACATCAGCGGTTCGGTCTTTGCCGCGTTGATGGTTTTTGGGGTTGCCGCGGCACTGATGTTCGTTGTCTTGAACGCTGCCCCCGGAACATATCCGTCGCCGCCCCGGCGGATCTCAGAACCCGTCAAACTCAAGGATGGCATTGGAATTTTCAAAGCCATCCCAGAGCGTTCGAACTCGAGGAGAGCTGCCAGGGCCGGAAAGCCAAGGCCCTTAGAGAACCGGGATACTCCCTGCGAGCAAGGCCTTGAAGCCTACTACAAGTGCCAAGGGCGGCTAAGTCCTTAGGGAGCATTGGGCGGTGCGGTTGGCTCTGGACCATTCAACCGCGCTGCTTAGATCGTCGGGAGGTTGAGTGCCCGCAAAGTGGAATTCCACATAGTGGTCATGCGCTGAGTGGCAACAGCTCCGCATCCACCGGTGCCAGTTGGGACCGAAGGGCCTCCATCAGCCGGGAACGGGGAAGGCACCGAAGATCGTCGTTCCAGTCGTCATCGCCGGGCGGCGTAAGCAACCGCGCCGCAATCCCAGCGTCGGCGGCATGGGCCAACACCTGCTCGGCCGCCGCAACACCGGCCGCACCGTGGTCATGGGCGACGTAAAGGCGCTTGAGCGATGGCGGCAGTTGCAGGGCCGCGAGATGGTTGGCGGAGGTGGCGGCGGCGACAGGCAGCTTTGGCAGAAGCGAACGCACGGACAGCATGGTCTCGAGGCCTTCGCCGACCGCGAGAACCTCACCGGCAGCGCCCACCCGCACCGCGTGCCCAAGTACATCGCCCATGGACTTGCGCGGGTATGTGACGGCCGCTTTGCCGCCTCCATCGGCGGTGAGGAAGATCCGCTGTACGGCGGTGATGTTGCCCGCAAGATCGGTGATGCCCGCAATGAGCGCGGGTATCTCCATGCGGTGTCCCTCATCGGTCACGTGATAGCAGCGCGGATGGAAGCGCAGCGCCGGGAGAGACAACGGGCAGGTGATGCCGCGCGACCGCAGGTAGGTTTCCGCGAGGGTACCTGACACAGGCACCGAGGCCGCGAAGAGGCGCCGAGCGGCGGGGGTGCTGTTGGAGGGCACGGGCTCGCGCGGGACGCGCGGCTTCGGTTGCGGCGCCGGTTCGGCAAGAAAGCGCAACGCTTCGGCGCGCGCGTCCTGGATGGAGGGAAGCCCGAGGCTGAGCTGGATCACATCCAACAGGTCGCCATGCTCGCCGGTGGCGGCATCGGTCCATTTTCCGGCTGCCCCGGCTCCGAAGGTGGGGCCGGTGAGACGGACGTACATGGAACGGCCGGGCGTGTTGAACACGTCGCCGACAATCCAGTAGCGGCCCTCCTTGCGGCCGCTGGACAGGTAGCATGCGCAGACGTCCTCGGCACGGTAGGCGAGGCGCTCGGCAATCTGACGGATGGTCAGGGTCATGGCAGCCTCCCTGTCACACGTTTGCGGCGTTGTGGCGGCCGAGGAGACGTTCAACGACCTTGGGCCCTTCATCGCCGGTCGGCACGAAGAGGCGGGTTTTCCACGCGATGATTTCGGAGAAGAGCCCCATGGTCTTGAGGCGGGGAAGCGCATCGGCATCGAAGTCGGTGAGCTCGATGCGCTGCTCGCCCATCACACGCACGCGTTTGAGGCGGCCGCCTGCGGGCAGGTCAAACACGCCACCGGCGGTGATATGCCGCCACGCCTGCTCCGGCGTTACCGCGGCGTTATCTTCGACGGCGAGCGCATGCAGTTGGCCGGGCTCAACCAGACGGCCGATCAGGGCTTGGCCGTCATCGGTGGTGAACCGGTAAACCCGTGGGTTGTGCATGGGCAGGTGCTTCCAGATCGGCAGCAGCAACCCGCTCACGATGTGGAACGTGGCGGTGGTGAACTCGGGCAAGGCCGCCAGTTCCCTCAACCAGCAATCGCGGAAGGTGGCGAGGTCGCACGGTTCCCAGAGCGTGTCCGCCATCGCGTCCACGGGGATGGCGTGGTGTTCCATCGGCCGGATGAGGCGCACGCGGGCCTGCACGGTGCCGTCGTCCTGCGTGATGGACGTGGTTGGTACTTGCAGGGCCACGCGCCCGGAACGGGGATTGCCGAGCAGGATGGCGGCGGGTTCACGCACGCGCCGCGCCAGAACGGCCTCCAACGACAGGGGCGTGTTGCGGTCCTTGCGGATGATCTCGACGAGCTCGCTCACGGTTCCGGTGGCGGCATGGGTGGAGATGACCTTGCGGCTGGCGATGACCAGGCTTTCGGCGGTGATGGTCTCGAGCCCCACCTCATAAGTCCCGGCCGCCACGGCCGCGGCGACACGGGCTTCAATCAGCCCCTCGAACACCGCGAACAGGTCGTTCTGCAAGCCGATGGGCAGCGCCAGCATACGGTTGAGGAAGGTTTGGATGGGCGGCAGGTCTTCACGCAAGGTGCCGTCGCCGTCGCAGAGGGTGAGGCCGGTGGCTGCCTCAAAGTCCTTCAGCGTGGTGCCGTCCACCTTGCCGGAATAGATCAGGCGGTAGAAGTGGCGCAACGCATCACGCGCATAGACGCTTTCGAGATTGTCGGACGCGCGGAACATGCCTTGCCCGCCGGTCTGGCGTTGTCCGCGCGTGATGGCGCCGAGACTGTCCAGCCTGCGCGCAATGGTGGAGAGGAAGCGCTTCTCGCCACGGATGTCGGTGGCCACCGGGCGGAACAGCGGCGGCTGCTTCTGGTTGGTGCGGTTGGAGCGGCCAAGTCCTTGGATAGCGGCATCCGCCTTCCAGCCGGATTCCAGGAGATAGTGCACACGGTGCCGTTGGTTGAGGCAGGCCAGATCCGCGTGGTAGCTGCGGCCGGTGCCGCCGGCGTCGGAGAAGACGAGAATGCGCTTGTGGTCGTCCATGAAGGCCTGCGTTTCGCCGAGGTTGGCGGAGCCGGGACGGTTCTGGACAGCCAGCACGAAACCATTGCCCTCGTGGCGCTTGACGATGCGCCGGGAGCGTCCGGTCACTTCGGCCACGGCATCTTCGCCGAAGTGGTGGATGAGCTGGTCGAGCGCGGATTGCACCGGCGGCAAGGCCGCAAGGCGTTCCAGGAGCGCATCCCGGGCCGCGACGGCTTCACGGCAGATGACGGGCTGCCCGTCCACGATCATCGGCCGGGATCGGATGTTGCCGTTCTCGTCGGAGAAGGTTTCAAAGAGTTGGGTGGGGAAGCTGTGCAGAAGATAATCCAGCACATATTCGCGCGGCGTGACGTCGAACGAGAGGTCGTTCCACTCGGAAGGAGGCACGGTGGCAAGGCGGCGCTCCATCAAGGATTCCGAGGTCGAGACGAGTTGAACGACGGCGGCGCGGCCCTCCGCCACATCGGCTTCGATGGCGGCAATCAGCGACGGCATCTTCATGGCCGTGATGAGGTGGGAGAAGAACCTCTGCTTGTTGGATTCAAACGCGGAGCGCGCAGCGGACTTCGCCTGCTTGCAGAGCGTGCCGTGCTCCTCGCTGGTGATGCCGCTGGCTAGCAGCGCAGCTTCGAGGTTGTTGTGAATGATCTGGTATGCCTTCGCGAAGGCGTCGTAGATGGCGACCTGAGCGGGCGTCAGCGCATGCTCCAGCATGTCCACTTCCACACCGTCGTAGGAAAGGGACCGCGCCATGTAGAGGCCAAGCGCCTTGAGGTCGCGGGCGAGGACCTCGGCGGACGCGATACCGCCCTCGTCCATGGCGGTGACAAACGCCTGGCGGGTTTCGAACGGCAGGTCGTCGCTGCCCCAGAGGCCCAGGCGTTGCGCGTAAGCGAGATTTTCGACGGTGGTGGCGCCGGTGGCGGACACGTAGACCACGCGGGCATCGTGAAGCGCATGCTGGAGAGAAAGCCCCGCAAGGCCCTGCTGGGATGGGGCTTTCGCGCCGCGATCAGAGGCCCCTCCGGCAGCATTGCCCATGGCGTGGGCCTCATCGAAGATGAGCGCGCCGTCGAAGTCAGGCCCAACCCAGTCGAGGATTTGCTGGAGACGGGATTTCTTGCCCTCGCGCTCGGCGGAGCGAAGGGTTGCATAGGTCGTGAACAGGATGCCTTCGGGTAAACGGATGGGCTTGCCCTGCTGGAAGCGGGACTGCGGCACAACGAGGAGCTTTTCCTGACCAAGCGCGCTCCAGTCGCGTTGCGCATCTTCCAGGAGCTTGTCGGACTTGGAGATCCAGACCGCCTTGCGGCGGCCCTTCAGCCAGTTGTCGAGGATGATGCCGGCCACCTGACGGCCCTTGCCTGCCCCGGTGCCGTCGCCGAGGAACCAGCCGCGCCGGTATTGCACGGCACCGTCCGCCCCTTCGGCTGCCGCGTCGATGCGGTCGAAGTGCTGGGTGGGTATCCACCAGCCGCCGAGTACGCGGCTGTGGGCTTCACCGGCGTAAATCACGCTTTCCAGCTGCGCGGCGGAGAGCAAGCCGTCGCGCACCACGCGCGCGGGGAGATGCGGCCGGTAGGTAGGCGCGGGAGGCAGCACCGAGGCCATGGCGGCGGATTGCACCAGCTTGGTCGGATGGGGCTGGGCGTCGGCGATGCGGATGCGTTCCGGCGCATAGGGCTCATAGAGCGCTTCGGTGGCGCCGTTGGCGGGCGCCGGATCGGCGGCAACCTCGTACGCGATCTCGATGGTGTCGGCGACAGGCGGGGGCGACGCGGGACGGGGCGCGGCAGCGGGAACGGCAACGGATGCTTTCAGCTGAACGGCGCGCACGGAAACGCCCGCACGTCGCGGCTCGGCCGGACGGCGCGGCGGCAGCGCGAGGCGCAGGTTGTCGAGGATGACCGGAAGGGGCGTGCCCGGTTTGACATGGATGGGCTTGTGCCCATCTGTTGTCGGCACCTTGTCGAACACGCTGAGGCGGGTTTCGATGGTGGTGCCGTGACGGCGGTAATGGTCGCCGGAGAGGAGACAGGTCAGCTGGAGTGTGGCGATGCCCCCGAGCGCCGCAAAGGCATCGCGGTAGGTCGGGTTGTCGGGGGACAGCGCGGCGGAGGTGATGGCGACCAGGCGGCCGCCGGGCGCGAGGCGCGCCAATGCGCTGCGGATGTGTTTGAGGTCAACGCCCGCATAGGACCCGGACACGGTGGGTGACGCCGAGAACGGCGGGTTCATGATAACCACCGACGGCGCCAGCTGGTCATCCAGCAGGTCGTGGATGTGCTCGGCGTTGTGGCGGGTGACGGTCGTGTGCGGGAACAGCTTGCCCAGCAGTTCGGCGCGCGTAGGCCCCAGCTCGTTGAGATAGATGCCGGCATTGGCAAGCTCGGCGTGGATGGCCAGCTGGCCGGTTCCGGCCGACGGCTCCAGCACGATGTCGTGGGCGGTGATGGCTGCCGCCTCGGCCGCCAACAGGGTGAGGGGGAACGGGGTCGAGAACTGTTGCAGCCCTTGGCTCTCCTCGCTGCGCCGGGTGTGGGTGGCGATGAGGCCCGTGACCTTTTCGGCCATGGTCATCAGCTGGGTGGACGACTTGGCGGCCGCGCGCATGGCGGGCAAATGCTTGCGCACGAACAGGGCCAGGGCCGCTTCGGCGGCTTCATAGGCATCCTTCCACGTCCAACTGCCGTCAGCATCGGAGCCGCCGTCAAAACTTTCGGTCATCGCCGCGCGCAAAGCCTGGGCGTCAACGGGCTTGCCGCGCTGGAGGGTTTTGAGCAGCGCCTCGGCGGCGCGGTAGATGCCTTCGGCCTTGGTCGGCGCATCGTCGGCAGACGGAAGCGCGTAAATGGCGGCCGGATTCGGTGAAGCGGATGGAATGGATTGCATGGCGGAGCCCTTCGTTGATTGCACCGGCCTAGGGACTGCCTCTCGCAATCCCTCTCCCGGCACCCGAAGGGCGCCCCCTCTTACTCTCGCGACTTTGCTTGACCAGCGACGAAAACGATGGCGTGCGGTTCAGTAATGGAGAGCGGAATAGCATCGGACCCGTGTTCCAGGGCCCACAATGCTGATGTCCGTCTGCCGATGAGGCTTCGATACCTTCTATTTAATTGAATAAATTGGGTACATTTTTATTCTTGGCAACGGCGTTGAAAATCTCCAATCAGCGGCCCACACTGCTTGAGTAGCCGGAAACGTGCTGGTGCTTCACTCTGCGGTAAATATGGGTCATGCACTGGAACGCCTGAAGGCGAGAGGCAAAGGCCACATGATTAAGCACTAATCCGTATACGCATATTGCGTTTTAAGGTTGCATGATCTATCATCCACCCATGACCACGAACACACCCGATATCTGCCCCATGACCGGCCTCCCGGTTGAGACCGTCCGTCAAATGCTGGACGAGGCCGCTGCTTCCATCGCAGCAGGCAACGGCATTGAAGTCACCACCGAGGCCCAGCATAAAGCCTTCTACGATGACATCATCCGTCGCGGAACCGAGCGCCACCGGGCGCGTCAGCTCGACCGAACACGATAATCATGCAATCCAGGATACCTACTTACGCGCCAAAAGCGCGTTCCGACCTCGATGCTATATTTGACTACATTGCTGATTCATCTCCCGAAAACGCAGCGTCATTCCTGCATAAACTGCGCCTCCATATTTCCAATATCGCTGAGACCGGTGCTTTATTTCAGCTGAGGCCCGAATATGGTAACGGCCGGCGTATCACCGCCTACGGTCGCTTCTCAGTCGTCTATGAGATCCACGGCGATGAATTTCATGTCCTGCGCGTCTTTGGCGGTCAGGACATTGCCGCCCATCTGGGTGCATCTCGCCGGCGCCCAACTGCACTCGACGCCGAGCCGAACGATCGCGACGACGAGCACGACGACGAACGCTAAGGCGTCCCTTTCTCTCCTCCACCTCCACCCGCTCCGTAAGGGGGCCAAGCCCCGATCCCGTCAAGGGCATCCACAGGTATCCCCTGAAGGGGCCCCGCGTGCGGCGCCTCCCTTGACCGTCTCTCCCCCTTCATGAGCCCTTCTTCATCCACATACAGGGTGTCGCGGTTCTGCAGGTACACGGCCTCGGTATCAATTCAGTTCCTTGCACTCATCTGGCGCCTACTTGCAGGGATGCTGCGCATACGGTACTATTTTACCATGAAACGCGAGAAGGTCATTTCCATCATCAAGTCGATCGAACCCGCATTGCGGAACATGGGTGCGACGGCGCTTTACCTGTTCGGTTCAACAGCGCGGGATGAAGCGAACGCCAGCTCGGACGTTGATATCTTCGTTGATCGTGATCTTGCGCGGACGTTCACGTTGATTGATTTGGCGCACATGGAAGAGCTCCTCGAGGATTCGCTTGGCACGAAGGTTGACCTCACGACGCGGGATTCCCTGCATCCCATGCTCAAGGCCGGTATCGAGCAATCGGCTATCCGGGTCTTATGACGCGCAGCCCGCTCCATCGTCTGGACGACATCATTCGGAGCGTTGAGAACGCCCTTCATGCGATTGAGGGCAGGAGCCGCGACAGCCTCGAAGACGATTGGATCCTGAGCCATGCCCTGCAGATGGCGATCGTTATCACGGCTGAGGCCGCCAAGACACTGCCGAGGGATCTTGTGGCTTGTTATCCGGGAGTTGAATGGACGGCACTCATCAAGATGGGCGACCGGCTCAAGCATAACTATCACCGCCTTTCCACACGCGTGCTTTGGGATACTGTCGCGAGGGATCTTCCCATTCTGCTCATCACCGCGCCTGAAATGCGTGAATCGATGGAGGAACCGGAGCCTGCGGAATAGTGACGGACGCAGGGATTGAGTTGGGCTCCATGCAGGCGGTTGAGTGGGGCGTGGTTCACGCCGGGCCTTGTTTCTCAAGGCGTTCCAGCACCCTGTCCAGCCGGTCGAGATGATAAACCTTCGGACGGACCGCCTCGCGGATGCTCACGACCCCGTTCACCAGCATTTCCATGTAGCTGACCTTGGCTGTCAGCGCCTCCAGTGAGGTTTTGGCGTCGGTGCTGTTGCCGCCGGGCGTGGCGCCAAGGAGCACGCCTTTTCCGGCAATCGGCTGCGGGTATCCGTCAAGGACGATGAAGTGCCATTGGCGTTTCAGCAGCCCTTCCTCATCCACATACAGGGTGTCGCCGTTCTCCAGGTACACGGCCTCGACCATGTCGCAGCCGATGTGCTTGTAGAGCTGTTCAAGGGTGTGGTCGCGGTCAATCTCCACCGGTGCGATGGTGAAGCGGGATGGGTCAATCTGATAGGCTTTCATGGTGGATGCTTTCGTTTGGTGATTGGTCTTGGGGTGGGTTTACCGTTCGCGCACGACGCAGGTGCTTGCGTCCTCGCGCTCGAGCCGCCGGAGCTGGTCACGGACATGCACGCGGCTGCCGCGGCCGGTGCGCGTGTGGTCGATGAGCTGGATGTCGGCGGTCATCGTGGATCTCCAAATGACAACGGCCGCACGAACGGCGGCCGAAGTGCATCGAGGGGGTGTGGTCGGTCAGGCAGACGCGGGCGGAATGGGTGCCCGCAAGGCGATGCCCTGTGCGAGGAGGTGGGCATCGAACGCGGCCGCGATGGCCCGCACCGGCCCGATGGTGTCGGCCAGGTAATAGGCGAGGGATTCGAGGAGCTTTTCGCGCGGAAACGGGTTCGGCGGTTTCACCAGCCAGCAATCGGGCTGAAGCCCGTTGTAGAAGATGTAAAGGGGGACGGTGCTCTCGCAGTCTTCCTCAAACCACAGGCGGCTGCCGCCGTAGGCGTGGCATTCGTTGGGCAGGCGCTTGAAGTACAGCGCGGCGAGCTCGGGATGGACGCGCGTGCCACCATGTCCGGCAGTGTGGACTTGCCAAAGAATGGGCACGCGGGCGTGGTCGGCACCTTGGCCCCACATCAGGATGTCATCCTGCTGGATGGGACCCCATGGGGTTTTGCCGGGAAGCGGAATAGAGGAAAAGCCCGCCTGGCGCGGGCGCTGGATTACAAGAGAGTTCATGGTGTGGGCTTTCTATCGGTTGGGCCCGGGGCGCCAGCACTCGCTGCCGCTTGACGGGTCAACCTCTCCGCCTCTCCTCTCCCTCTCTCCACGCAAGAACGCGCCGTGAAGCCGGTCGGACGGGCGAAGAAAGTGGGCCACGATGTTGGTGAGAGCTGCGGGAGCGCGGACACCGTAGGTTGGGGAAACGGCGGCTTCCACGGATTGCCGCGTATTGGTGAGGTGACGCGTTCGTACGAGCGCGCCACGGAGCCGGCGCCACAATTTGGGCGACAGGAAGCCGTCATTCGAGTCGTAATTCGCGGGTTGTGGCCTGCTATCCCATCAATGCGGGCGCCGTTGCAGGATCGTGCCGCCCGCATGGAACGAAACGGTGCGGGAGACGGCTTGTGCTTGGGTGGCGGTCTGAACGGTCTTGGTCGGGAATGATGCTGCCGGTTGACGGCGGCGGTCCCGGGTTCAACAGCGGGACCTCCACAAACGCGCCAACTTGGGCCGGAAACGCGCTTCGCGCGTGCAGAGCGGGTGGCGGGTGAGTTAGCCAGCATACCGGTATTTGCCGCGAGGGGATTCCGAACGTCAGAAAACGTCACCGCGCCCGACACCATCGGGCGTGAACGGGTGTGGCGTGTTTGCTTGGATGATTGCGATGGAGCAGGGCAACGCGGTTGCGGAACGGGGGGAAGAGGCGCCTGCCTTTGCGTCGGCCCCGTTTTACCGACGGGTTGACGCTGTGGCGTCGGAGTGGATTGCCGGGGAATGGGAGGCGCGCGAGGCGATCCGGCGACACGCGGCCGTGCATGGCTGGAACGACACGCGGCGCAGAACCTTCGAGGACGCCATGTTGACGGCAGACAACCTCGCCCGCGCCATCGACAACATCAGCCTCACGAAACTGCGGCGCGAACTCAGGAAGATCGGTGCACCGTCACCGGGGGCGCTGATCCGCAACGCCCGCATGCGGCACGCCAAACACCTGCTGGTGACGGGAAGGCTGCTGATCC
>Ga0180220_1000670_pt1 | contig 32653 bp, 31 predicted proteins | sample eDN5th37CBELigBY_FD_151335 | JGI IMG/M metagenome (GOLD analysis project Ga0180220, IMG submission 151335) | Enriched backyard soil microbial communities from Emeryville, California, USA - eDNA 5th pass 37_C BE-Lig BY (version 2) (version 2) | ecosystem: Environmental > Terrestrial > Soil >... | reverse complement strand
AAAACGTTTAGACGCGGCCATTGCCACCGCCCAGGCCAGCGGCGAGCGTGTCGATGAATGGAATCAGCCTGGCGCTAAGTGGTCTTGAAAAGCCAGCTGTCAAGACGGCCTCGGAATGACGCTTACGTTCAAACCAGCGCCATCGAAGGCGAAACGCTGGATGTCGCCTCAGTCAGATCCTCTGTCGCACGACGACTGGGAGTAGACATCGGCGCCCTTGCTCCTGTCGATCGCAATGTCGAAGGCGTGGTCGATATGGTGATGGACGCCACTCGTAACGCGACAGCCGCACTAACGAATGAACGCCTGTTCGGCTGGCACGCTGCTCTGTTCCCCACCGGCTATTCCGGCATGAGCCGTATACGTGTAGGCAATTGGCGAAACGATGCCACGGGGCCTATGCAGGTCGTATCGGGTTCCATTGGACGCGAGACGGTGCATTTCGAAGCGCCGCCAGCTGACCGCCTGGGCGTTGAAATGACACGCTTTCTGGACTGGGTGAACGACCCCTTACCCACTGATCCGTCACTGATACGCGCGGGCCTCGGACACTTGTGGTTTGTGACACTGCATCCCTTCGATGACGGCAATGGTCGTATCGCCCGTGCTATTGGCGATCTGCTATTAACACGGGCCGATGGCAGCCCACAACGCTTCTATAGCCTCTCAACACAGATCCAGCGAGAGCGCAAAGCTTATTACGACATCCTGGAGCTCACACAAAGAACCGACATGGATGTGACCGCCTGGCTGCAGTGGTTTCTCGCAGCGTTGTTGAAAGCTTTGGAACATGCACACTCCACCCTGGATCAAGTGCTGGCCAAGGCAAAGTTCTGGCAATGGGCGTCAGGCATCCCCATGAATGCCCGTCAGATCAAAGTGCTGAACCGGCTGCTGAATGGATTTGAAGGCAAGCTGACCACGAGCAAGTGGGCAGCCATCGCCAAATGCTCGCAGGATACTGCCCTACGTGACATCACAGAACTGCTGCACCACGCAGTACTGCAAAAGGCGGACGGTGGCGGACGCAGTACTCACTACCAGATTCGTCAGTCCTTTCCTTGAGAAAGGAGCTTCGGCACGATTTGGCACCTCGCTTCAGTAGGTTGCCACCGCACAAGCAAGAAAGCCCGCCGACATGCACTTTGAGCATCTGGCAAGAAAGCGTCATTTTTCGCGCCTGAGAGTCCGTGCCTGTTTTCCACATATCAGCCGGATGAGGTATCGGCCCCCGGATCCTGGAGGTCAGTGGCTCAATGATAGTCAGACTCACGCTGATGCCGCACGGCCAATATCGTCACGATGTCATCGGGTTCGATCTCGAATAGCGCCACATATCCAGCAGCGCCGAACGAGATCACCAACTCGCGCAAATAAGGGTTGTGCCCCAACACCTTGCGGCAGGTAAACGGAAACTGCTTTAGCAACTCAATGGCCTGGGCAATGCGTGACAAGGCTCGCTGTGCCAGTTCCGTACTATGCGGGTCTTGCTCCAACAGGAAATCGTAGAGCCTGAGAAGATCAGCTTCGGCCTCCTCCGTAAAACGAACGCTATAGCTCATGACCGGCTGCTGCGCGCCTTCGCGGCCTCTAGCTTGGCATGTAGCTTGTCAAGTACAGCATCGGCCTCAACATAGCGCCCGGTCTGCCGTGCATGGTCACGCGAGGCCAGGCCTCGAGCGAGAAAAGCTTCATTGGCCTTGCGCAACTCAACCTGACTGCGTACGGCCTGTTCGATGAACTGCGACAGGCTTTCCCCATCGCGTAAGACACTTTCAGTGTCCTGGCGCAACTGCGGGTCAACTCTGAGCGGCGGAAACGTAGCGGTTTTCATATTGCCTCCAATGTATAGCAATTGCGATACATTATAGAAGGATAGACATTGCTTCGACAAGATGATCACTGTCATGTCTAAAAATCGGCGCAGCAGTACGGCTTGCCCTAGACGATGCACTATCAGGAGCGGCCATTCGGCTGCGCATCAGGCCCCGTGGCGCGTTTCATACATTAAGGTGGCACGGCGCGGGTCGGACTTTTATGATGACGATAGGGCCGATAGTTGCCCTGACTGGTGCCAGTCTTTGGCGCATCCATAAAGACAGGTGCTGACTCCCCCGCTGTCGTCTGGGACGCAGGCGTAGCGCATCTGTCGATGACGTCCTGTCGCAAGTTGGCGACCCTCTCTGCTGCCTGCCGGATAGAGTCATCTTCTGTGTGCACGTAGGTCATGAACATGGAAACCGTCTTGTGCGCGGTTAGAGCCATGCCAACCTTGAGCGGAACACCAGAATTGGCGATATCTGTCGCCGCCCTGTGTCGGATGCCATGCGTACCCACATGCGGCACACCGGCGCTCTCCAGGATGCGCTTCCACGAGTTGTAGTAGGTGCCTTCAGGCAATGGCGCATGATTGTCGTAGATAGCAGTGCATACATAGGGCGTGTCATCGATGCGCAGCGCGTTGGACAGCAACTGATACGCGCGCTCGCTCATTGGCTTGGAAATACCGCCAGTCTTACTATCGGGCCAGACAACACGGCGCTGTTCAAAATCCACCCAAGACCATTCCAATCCGCAGATCTCCGACGTGCGTGCCGAAAACTCGAACTGCAGCCGAATCGCCAATGTCACCGTGGGATGCTCCAGGCCTTCCTCATCGGCCAAGTCCAGATAGGCAAAGAGACGCGCCAGCTCTTCGTCAGTGATGTAGCGGTTTTTGCTGCCTTCCCGAAACTTGGGCACGTGGCGGCAGGGATTGGAGCCGTCCGGTCTGTAGCCCCATACCTCAGCCATGTTGAACATCTTTCGCACGCACGCCAGAAGACGGTTTGCCGTGGTCGGCGTATGAGCATGGTTGCGCATCATCTCCGTCACATCCGCTCGTGTCAGATCCGGCACCTTGATCTTGCCCAACTCCGGAACGATATGGCGATCGATCTGTCCTTGGTAGGTCTCGACGGTGCTCGGCTTGTTGCGCATCTTCGAATACTCTTCGATAAACTGCACGCACAGATCCTTGACGGTCGGTGCTTGCCGGGCAGCTTGCTTGGCCGCGCTGGGGTCCAGTCCTTTGCGGATGTCCGCCATCCAGTCCTGGGCAATGGTGCGTGCCTGATCTACCGTCAGCTCACCATACAAGCCAATCTTGGGCTTGCGGCGTTCGCCGGCATTCGTGCGATACTGGAGCATGAAAACCTTGCTGCCGGCGGCAGTGACTTTACACAGAAAACCAGGCACCAGGGTGTCGCGCAGCTCGTAATCCTTGCCTGTTGCCCGAGCCGATTCAACGGCAGTTTTTGTGAGTTTTACGGTAGCCATACAGCCTCTTTCCAGGGGAAAATCTAGGAGCCAAATAGGAGCCAGCAGAGCGCAAACTCAGCCGTATTTGGTCGATTTCAGGCGTAAGGTTAACGTGCCAGGAAAAATAGAAAAACCAATTACAGCAATGACTTGCGTGCTCCAGCGTAGTTAAATGCTACTCTTTCTGGCTCGACTCAAAATCCCCCGCCGCAAGGCGGGCTGGTTCGATTCCGGCGTTGGCGCCATTGACCGCTTGGCGATCCATGATTTCCGCCCGCTGCCAGCGCGGGTAACTGCGCCAACACTCGCGGCCGGTCAACCGGATGGCCTCGAGAAGGCCCGGTGTGGGTGCGTGCTACTCGACGAGGTACCTGACCGAATACTTGAGCAGAGCCGCCACATCGTCAGCGTCCAGCAGCGCATCCGATGCCATCCTGACTGCGATCTCCCAAGCCAGTTCCTGGATGTCAATTCCGGTCATCGCTCTAGTCCTCTACGACGCCGCAGTCGCGACACCGGCGCTTGGGCTGATCGCCGAACCACATGAAGTTGGCGGAATTTCCCCGGTAGTGAAGATTTCGTTCCAGCTGTGGCGGCCATAGATAGCGCAGGGATATTATTTATTCGGTCAGCCTCCAAGCTCTGCCTGAAAGAATGGTGCGCCCACGCGCCGCTGCAGCGACCGGAACATTGATTCCAATATAACCGCGGCAGACGCGCAAATCACACATCCCATCCCTCCGCCATCCTACTTCGCATCAGCGCCGGACTGCTTGACAACTTCGCCCCAACGCTTGTACTCGGCTTCCTGGATCTTGCCGAGTTCCTCGGGACCAACCTTCATCAGGCGCATGCCCAGTTGTGCGAAGCGCGCTTCGGTTTCGGAATTGTCCATTGAAGAGCGCACCGCCTTGACCAGCTTCTGGATCACCGGCTTGGGCGTACCGGCAGGCGCGTACATCGCCACCCGCATTTCGGCCTGGAAGCCCGGTATTTCTTCGGCGATGGCGGGGACGTCGGGAAGTAGGTCCAGCCGCTTTTCACTCGTCACCGCCAAGGGCCGCAGATTACCGGCACGGATATTTTCCAATACCGATGACAAGCTGCCAAAGAGTATGGGGATCTGGCCGCCCAGCACGTCGGACATGGCCGGCGCCACACCCCGATACGGAACGTGCTCCATCTTGGAGCCGACTTCGCTGGCCAGCATTTCAGGGATCAGGTGGTTGAGCGTGCCGACTCCCGCGGAGGCGTAGTAAAGCTCACCCGGTTTTTCCTTCAATAGGCGCAGAAATTCCGGCAGCGTCTTGGCTTCGAATGACGGATGAACGGCCAATACATAGGGCACGACGCCCAAGCCCGCGACCGGCTCGAAATCCTTGATTGGGTCAAAGCCGGCTTCCTTGACCACCCAAGGGAGAATCAACTGATTGCTGTTCGCCGTGACAAATAAGGAGTAGCCATCGTTCTTCTCGCGCCGCATGAATTGATTGCCGATCGCACCGCCCGCGCCAGGTTTGTTGTTCACGACGATGGGCTGCCCAAGCGCCGGCCCGATCTTGTCGGCCACCAGCCGCGCGACAATGTCGGTGCCCCCGCCCGCCGCAGTCGGCGTTACGATCGTGATGGGTCCGGCGGGATAGCCGGTCTCGGCATGTGCGTTCGCCATGCCTGTGCCCAGGCACATTGCAAGGGCGCTACTCGCGGCAAGGCGCATGATGGTTTTCATATCGGTCTCCTATTTCCTATTTAAGCTTGTTTGATTGAGGTGAATGGGGTCGGAGCAAGCGTTCAAGTTGTGCACCGTAAGACAAAACACTAAAGTCCCGCTTCCAGGGCCCGACAAGCTGCACGCCCGTCGGCAGGCCGGCGCTATTGCGGTGAACCGGCACATGCAAGCAGGGCCAGCCCAATACCGTCCAGCATTTGTTGAATGCTGGCGCTCCAGTGAATTCGTGGCCCGCCGGCGCCGGCCCCGCTGCCGGCGGGGTCAGAATAAAGTCCGCACCGCCGCTCAAGGCATGCCACTGCGTGCGCATTTCATGCTGGAAGGCGCACATCGCCAGGTAGTGATCCGCCGGTGTATTCCAGCCCTCCTCTACGTTCTTCAGCAATGAAGGCGTCAGCAGACCGCCGCGCGTCCGTACCACCGGATTCAAGTTGCGGGCGAACTCGTACTTCATGATGGCTGTATGCGCCCGGACAAGCTCATCCAACTTTGAGCGGACGTCGATAGGCATACACCGCACGCCGGCTTGTTGCAGTACCTGGATGGCCCTGTCGAGCGCTTCGCGCCCCTCGTCCTCAAGCGAAGCTTCCGGCGCATAATCCACAACGGCTACGCGGGCGCCCGCCAGGCTGGCCATTGCATCAGTCTTGCCCAATGCCGGCAGCAACACCCCGGCGGCGCGTATCATCCAGTCCATATCTGACGCATGCCAGCCGATGGTGTCGAGCGAGTCACTGGTCAACTGCATGCCGTCCCGGCTCAAGAGGCCGAAGGACGGCTTGAACCCTGGTACGCCGCAATAGGCGGCGGGCCTGATGATCGAGCCGCCGGTCTGGGTGCTTAGGGCCAAAGGCACCATTCCGGCGGCCACCGCAGCCGCCGAGCCGCTTGAAGAACCGCCCGGCGTATGGGCGAGATTATGCGGGTTGCGGGTGGGGCCAGGGTCACGGAATGCATATTCGGCCGTGACGGTCTTACCTAGCGGTATGGCGCCGGCGCGCGCCAGCAGATCCACGCTGGCACCATTGAAAGCGGCCGCCCTGTCGTCACTGGCGGGAGAACCGCAACGCGTGGGCATACCCGCTGCCATGATGACGTCCTTGACACCAAAGGGCACACCCGCTAGCGGGCCGTTCAATGCCTCGGGTTTGGGCAGCTCATCCCTGGACGCAATATGGGTCCAGGCACGCACATTCGCCTCGTGTTCGCCGATCGCCGAAAAAGCGCGCTCGAGCGCATAGGCAGGGTCCTTCCCTTCCAGCGACGCCCCCGTCGGAAACGGGCGCGGCCTACTTCCTGGTTCGGCAAGCTTGTCGACGGGAACATCAAGCGGATGGCTGAGCAATGTGTTCATGACTCCTTTTTCCAAGCGGTGTGCGTGACATCGGCTGCATGGTAAGCTGCGACATTATTCCTGGTCCAATTCAAAATATGCGGCAGATTAATACCATTTTGGACATAATCAAATTGGACGGCGTCTTGCTGTCCGCATTTTGCGCTGTCGCCGAGGAGCTGAATTTTGCGCGCGCGGCGGAGCGCCTCTGCATTAGCCAACCGCCTCTGAGCCGCCGCATCCGCCAGTTGGAAGACATGGTGGGTTCGCCGCTGTTCGAGCGCACTACGCGTTCCGTGCGGCTGACGCCAGCCGGAGCCCTGATGTACGAGCACGCCCGGCGTATTACCGTGGATATGGGTTACATGCTTGCCAGCGTGCGTGAGCTGGCCCGCGGGGAAGGCGGCACCTTGTCGATTGGGATTTCGCCCACGGCCGCGTCATCGCCGCTGGTGGAATCCTTGCATGCCTTTCGGCACAGCCATCCCAGCGTAGCGCTGGATTTGCGAGAGATGGATTCCGTGCAACTATGGGAAGAACTGAGCTACGGAAGGCTAGACGTGGCGCTGATGCGGCCTGTGAAAGAACACGAGTCAATAGAGATGGCCGTGGTCCACGCCGAACCTCTATGCTTCGTGACACGGCGGGAGCACGGCCTGCCCGGCGGGTCGGTCTCGCTCAAGCAAGTGCTGCAGCACCCGCTCATTGGCTACGACACTACGCATTCGCCCTACCTCGCGCAGTTGTTTGAAAGCCTGCTTTCCGGCGTACTGCACGACGCGCGCGTCGTCCAGTGGAGCCGACTTCCGTCCATCCTAACCTTGGTGGAAGCCGGTGTGGGCGCGGCCCTCGTCCCGCGCTCGATGGAAAGCACGAAGCCGCAGGTATTGCGCTTCCATACGATCGAACCCGCGCCGGGCCCCGTCGCGCAGCTGGTCGTGGCACGCCCCGTTCGAGGGAAGAACCCGAACGCGCTTGCGTTCATGGCGGCGCTGCTGGCGAAGCGGTGATTTCAAAACGTTGAGGCGCAATGCCCTCCGGAAGGAGCCCGTCCCGAACCCGCCGCGATCAGCGGCGGCTCCAAATGGACATTGACGGGATCGGACCCTACCCAGTCCCACGCAAAAAAACCAAGCAGCGCTATCCAGAAAGCGATAAAAAGTATCGGATTTTTCATGACGCCTCCGATATCAGAACTGAAAATGGCGGCGCACGCGCACGCCAATCAGCGAACCCAGGAATGCCATGGGTACCCAGATCCAGCCATGAAGGCTGCCGGTCGAAATGCCGCTAACCATCGCGCCAATATTGCAGCCAAAGGCCAGGCGCGAGCTATAGCCCAATAAGAATCCGGCCACGATCCCGATAATCCATTGCGTGCTCGTCAGCGGTGTCGACGCCTTGGACGACGATGATTTGCGCGCCGCAATGTACAGGGCGCCCGCCAGTATGCCGATATTCGTGATGGACGTGACATCCATGAACACCGACTGCGAAAGATTCGCCATATTTACCGGTTGGCTCCAAAAGGGATTGGTCGCGGGGTCGAATACGCCGGCCGCTGTGGCGATTTTGCCAAACCACAGTCCAAAGCCATACACGACGCCCCAGGGCTGGCCCGCCACCACCAGGTTCAGCACCGCCAAGACCGCCAGCAAGGCGGCGCCGATGAACAGCTTCCGATCGAACCAGCGCGCCGACTTGCCCGCCCAGGCCATCGCGGCGATGGCAAAGACCGCCAACCCGGCCAAGGTCAGGAGAAAAGCGGGTAATGGCCCGTATTCGGCGACCAATCCCACCGGTTTGATCGCCCCCAATTGCAGCCACTGATCCAGTTGCGCCGAACCCAGGAAACTGCCAAACGCAAAGACAGGCAAAATGGCCATATTCAATGGCACGCCCATCCCCGCCTTATACAAGGTTCCGGAACCGCAGCCGTCCGCAACCTGCATGCTGGCGCCGAAGATAAAAGCCCCCACAAGAAGGCTGATGCTCGGCGGCCCCAAGGCAGCGCCCAGGTCGGTGGGATATGCGGCCAACAAAGGTATGGACACCGCTGCGGCAAGGACGAGCAGAAACAGCTGCGCCAATACGCCGCTGGGATCCCGGTGTTCAATCAGGCGACGCCAGCCGGTGGTGAACCCGAACCGGGCCCCCGCCAACACACTGCCCATGCCTATGCCGATCAGAAACAAAACAGCCTGACGCAGGGAGACGAACCAGACCAGGAATACAAAAAATGCGGCCATGACGGCCGCAAGCGGAAAGCGTTTCATAGAGACGGATCAGAAAATTGCTTGGCCTAGAATGCCCTTGAGTTTGTTCAGCAGCTGCTCGCCGCGCCCGGGTACGTTATCCATGGGTAGCGGCGTGGGCGATTGTGTCCATTCAGCCAGGGAAGCGGGATACAGTTTAACGTTCTTTTGCCCCACCACTTCCGACAGCGCAAACCAGTCAGTCGCCGCCCAGTGTCCGGTATTGCAAAAGGAGATGGTCTCTTCAGAGGGCTTGCTCAATTCACGAGCCGCAATTTGCTTGGCCTCTTCGGTCGAAACGAATACGGACGTGCCCGGCTTGAACCACTTGTCGTGTTCGAGATTGATGGCATTGTGAATGGTACCGGGCGTACTGGCGGTCGGCGCCTTGGTCTCGCCCAGGAAGAACTTGTTCGGGCGGGCATCCACCAAGCGGGTTTGCGGGCTGTCGATCTGGGACTGGACGTACTCTTTGGTCGCGATAAGCGCCTGGTTCAGCACGGGCTTGTACTGGCTGGCGGCCACTGTCGCCACGCTTTTGTCCTGCGGCAATCCCGCATCGGCCCAAGCCTTGACGCCGCCATTCAAAATCGACAAATTGGTCAATCCCAGATATTTCAAGGTCCAGTAGACACGCGCGGAGGCGCCAAAGTCCGTCGCGTCGGCGCCAGAGGAAACCACCACTGCATGCGTGTTTTCGTCCAGGCCCAGGCCCTGCACCAGCGCCGTCAGTTTTTCCAGCGGCGGCAATTGGCCAGGATTATTGGCCGGGCCACGCCAGGAACCATAAGGCGCGTTCAGTGCGCCCGGAATATGCTGAGCGCCATACACGTCGGGCGGCCGAATATCGATAACGCGCACCGCCGCGTCACCGCGGATGCCATCAAGTTCCGCGGGTGTCAGCAACGGCGCCGCCTGGCTGGCCGTGCCGATGACTATAGCTGCAATGGCAGAGGCAAAGGATAAGAGGGTATTCATGTCTGGCCGCTACAAAAAAGAAGGAAGCAACCCGGCCATTTTCCCAAATTTTTATATAAACATATAGATTGTTTTATTGTTTTCTTATAATAATAAGAAATTAAGCACGAGGCAGGCCCGACGAAGCGCGTCAATGCGAGCCTCGCGCGCCAGAGCGAGCCCAAACGAGGAATATCGCAAGGCTGAATGCTATCCACCGCGTCGCGATAGTGACACAATAGCGTCTGTAAGTGTCCGCGCCCAATTGATATTTGGCCCGAAAGCCCGCTAGACCAATGCCCCATTCAAACAACATTGCCGCCATTGCCAATCGCGAGGATCTGGATGCGCAGGCATGCTTGTCGGATGCAGTCGCCGCATGGCGCGCAGCCGGCATCAAGGTCGTCGGTGTCCTGGCCGAAAACAATCGGGGCGAAAGCGTGTGCAGCGCGGGCTTCCTGCGCGATGTCGTCTCTGGAAAAGCGTTCTCCATCCAGCTTGAAACCCCGTCCGCCGATACCATCTGTCACCTTGATGCGGCGGGACTGGAAGATGCCGGCGCCAACCTGCTTGGCCAAATACCCGCGGCCGATATCGTGGTCGTCAGCAAATTCGGCAAGCTCGAAGCCATGGAAGGAGGGCTCTGGCCGGTATTCCAGGCGGCGATTGCCGCAGGCAAGCCGCTGTTGACGACTGTCTCCGTCAAGCATCGTGAAGCCTGGCATGCATTCGCCCCGGCCGCTACCTGGCTGACGGGCGATCAGGCGTCCATTGCGCAATGGTGGCGTACGGTGAATGGGTAGATCAGGTGGAGTCCAGGAAGCACTGCAGGCCGTTGGCGCCCGCGTTCTCCACCTGCCGCCATACCCGTCCTGCCTCAATCCAATATAAAAACTCTTTGCCAGACTTAAAGCCTTGCTGCGCAAGGCGGCAAGCGTACGACTGAAGCTCTATGGAACGAAGCCGTCACGGTCTGCGGTGAGCAACGGCGCGCCAAAAAATTAAAAATCTGCTTGAATCTGGGTAAATGGCAGGCCATAATGTCCGCTATGTTTCCCAGAGAATGTAAAAATGACACATACCCAGCCATTAGAACTGCTTAAACAGGCTCGCAGCAGATACACTCAGCAACAAATTGCCAGCCACGTAGGCAGGAATGCCAAGACAGTAGGACGCTGGGAAAAAGGCAAAACTCCATGTCCCGCAATGCTCGAACCAGCGTTACGCGACCTTCTGCAAGAACCTGCGATCAGCACTGCGGGAGACGGCCGTGGCTTTCGCCTCATTGACCTTTTTGCCGGTATTGGCGGCATTCGCATGGGCTTTGAGGCCCACGGCGGTGAATGCGTCTTTACCAGCGAATGGAATGAATTCTCGAAAAAAACCTACATCGAGAACTACGGGAATCACCACCCCTTTGTTGGCGATATCGTTCCGTATCCGGCGGAGGATGTGCCGGACCATGATGTGCTGCTCGGCGGATTTCCGTGCCAGCCATTCAGCATAGCCGGTGTAAGCAAGAAAAATTCCCTGGGCCGTCCACATGGATTTGAGTGCACCACACAAGGAACTTTATTTTTCGACGTGGCCCGCATCATTGCCACCAAGCGCCCCAAAGCGTTCCTGCTGGAAAATGTCAAGAATCTGCTTTCTCACGACAAGGGCCACACCTTCGCAGTGATCCTGCAAACACTCAGGGATGAGCTGGGTTATGACGTACATTACAGAGTGATAGACGGGCAGCGCTTCACACCACAGCACCGGGAAAGAATCATCATCGTCGGCTTTCGGGAAAAAACCGGCTTTTCATGGGATGATTTAAAGCTGCCGGAAGAAGGCCCGCGTCTTGCATCAATACTGCACAGGACTGATGGCACAGAGCCCGTCATCCCGTCGGACGGTAACCGCTACTTCGATCACGACAGGAAGGCTGTGCAGCCGCGATATACCCTGACGCCCAAACTGTGGGCCTACCTGCAAGCCTATGCAGAAAAACATCGCGCTGCTGGCAATGGTTTCGGCTTTGGCATGGTCCATCCCGACAGCGTCACCCGTACATTATCAGCCCGGTATTATAAGGACGGGTCTGAAATCCTGGTGTGGCAGGGCGAGGGCAAGCGGCCACGCCGCCTTACGCCCCGGGAGTGCGCCCGCCTGATGGGCTTCCCCGACTCGTTCCGGATACCTGTTAGTGATACACAGGCTTACCGCCAGTTTGGCAACAGTGTTGTCATGCCTGTAATGCAGGAAGTCGCCCGGATCATGGTACCCCATATACAGACGCTGATCGCTCATGAGCAGGACGGTACTCCACTTCCACTGCCATTATTTGCCTGATGGCTGACGTAGTCGACAGTACTACACGTAGCCGGATGATGTCCGGAATACGCGGGCGCAATACCAGACCTGAAATCCTGATCCGCAGCCTGCTGCACCGACGCGGCTTCCGGTTTCGGCTGCATGCCCGTGACCTGCCCGGCAAACCTGATATCGTGCTGCCACGTTACCATGCTGTAATATTTGTACATGGATGTTTCTGGCATGGACATGACTGCGCGCTGTTCAAGTGGCCCGGAACACACCCTGACTTCTGGCGGGAAAAGATCGGGCGAAACCAGATAAACGACAGCAAGGTCAGGGAAGCTCTGCTCGCAGATAAGTGGCGGATTGGTGTCGTATGGGAATGTTCGCTGCGCGGCGCAGGAAAGGATGTCGAGGGAATAGCACAGAGCCTTGCAGACTGGCTCCATGGCAACGCCCCGCTGATCGAGGTAAAGGGATGAAGCAGGGATATTTGTCGCAGTATTTTGAAGGGGTCGCCGCCAAGAGGCTTAGTGCGGTAGAGGCTGACGGGACAAGATCACATCAGCATGAATACCACGCCACGAAGAAGATGCTGGTGTTTCTTGGCAGTCCCGAAGAAAAAACGAGAATACCTGCGCGCTTCTTCTACCTCACCGATGACGATCCTGATCCCATCGTCGAGGATGCGTTTCTTACACTCTACAACTGTCGCAAAGGAAAACCCCGCCCTCCCGAGTACCATTTGTACTTCCCGACCACAAATGTATCCCTGAATGCCAGCGAGGGAGATCTGCTCGTGATCGCGAAGAAGCGCGATGGCGGCCTGTTAGTTATTATTGCCGAGAATGGCTCAAGCATTGGACAGCAGATTGAATGGCTGTTCGGTTTCGTGGATCTGGCACATCCCGGTTTCTCCGTCAAATCTGAGCTGGAAACAGAGCAGGACCGTATTGAATTTGCCTCGCGCTTCATTCTGGAAAACATAGGTATTGAGGTCGAGACCTCCGAAGATACGTATCTTGATGCCATGCTTTCCCGCTTCTCCGGTCGTCTCCCGACTACCCGGGAATTTTCGGCTTATGCGCGATCGACACTCCCGGACCTTTCTCCACAGGAACAGCCTGATCTTGTCTTGATGACCTGGATGGAGCGGGAGGAAATCCTTTTCCGCACATTTGAACGCTACCTTATTGCAGATCGTCTGTCGCAGGGATTCACGGGCGGAATCAGTACAGGGGCCGTTGACGTCGATGGCTTTCTGTCATTCTCATTGTCTGTACAAAACCGGCGCAAAAGCCGTGTCGGACTTGCCCTGGAAAATCATCTGGAACTGCTATTTACAGAAAATGGCCTGCGCTATGCAAGGGCGCCCATAACAGAGAACCGTGCCAAACCTGATTTTCTGTTCCCCGGCGCGGCTGAATACCATGATCCAGCATTCGATCCACTAAAACTGACAATGCTGGGGGTGAAATCCACCTGCAAAGATCGCTGGCGTCAAGTCCTGGCAGAAGCAGACCGGATTGACCACAAGCATTTGCTGACGCTGGAGACATCAATTTCTACCCGCCAGACAGATGAAATGGCAGCAAAGCAGCTGCAACTCGTTCTGCCGCGCAGTCTGCATCGGACTTATACATCAGCCCAGCAGGAATGGTTGATGGATCTCGAAGCTTTCATTGGTCTGGCAAGGAAACAGCAGGACGGCTAGCGGGCTCCAGCATGAAGGCAGCTAAATGGGAGGTGAGCGGAAAAGAACTGCGGCTAATCGATTCGGCAGGAAATATCCGCGTTCCATCCGTAGAAGAAGCATATGAAGCGCTCATCGAGCACCGGTCTTCTGAAGGGGTGCCGACGAAAGTTGAGGGTTTACGCGTTTCACGCTATCCTCTGGTCCCACGTCTGGTAGTGGAAGAAAACAGCGATGGGGTTCCCGTTTACTCGATCGTTGCGAAGATCCAGGCGCTATCCTTTTCGCTTGATTTTCCCGATCTGGAACGAGGGCATGTCATTGCAAAGAGTACGTGGTACCCCATTGATGTGCCGGCGGGTACAGAGGTCGCCGGGTTGTTGCGCGACGCTGGCGGAAGGCCTGGCCCCGTTCAATCATTAAGGTCATTCCTTTACATTCGCAAGGTGGCCGCGTCGGGGGGACCAGTTGACGACCATACAGCCGCACGCTCCGTATCGCCTTCCGCCTTCGTTCCGGCCAGCAATGACAGGCCTGCCGGTATCGATGCGAAGCTCTATCCTTATCAGCTATCGGGATGGCGCTGGCTAAAATTCCTGCTGTCTGAAGGTAACGGAGGGCTGCTTGCTGATGAAATGGGGCTCGGAAAAACCCTGCAGATTATCGCTGTATTGAGTGATGCGGGCAGCGGTCCTCTACGCCCTTCATTAATCATCGCCCCAGGGTCACTGCTCGAAAATTGGCGACGGGAGATCAGCAGATTTGCACCGCATCTGAAAGTTCTGAAGCACCATGGGCCATTGCGCACTGGCCGACCCGTGGATCTTTCCGAGTACGACGCAGTCGTTACCTCGTATGAGATTGCTGTCGGGGACAACAGCCTGCTCAACATGATCCACTGGAAGGTCGTTGTACTCGATGAGGCGCAGTTTATCCGGAATCCCGATGCACAACGCACCAGATCAGTGAAGCGCCTGAAGCGGGACGCTGGCCTCGCAGTAACAGGTACACCAATTGAAAACAGGCTGCTCGATGTCTGGTCAATCATGGATTTCGTATTTCCGGGATACCTCGGAAATGCTGAATCCTTCACCAGACAATTTCTCGATAATCCAGATGGCGCAACCCGACTCGAACCCCTGATAACTCCCTTAATACTGAGAAGACGCGTCGCCGAAGTCGCCCGAGACCTGCCTCCCCGTATCGACATCCCCCAATTGCTTGAACTGGATGAGCCGGAAGCCGTTGCGTATGACGCCGAGCGCGAACGTATATATGCCGAATATGGCTCCGCCGCGACACTCGTCGCCCTGACTTCTCTTCGGCGCTTTTGTGCGCACCCTGACCTGATGTCCAGGAGGCGGGGGACGTCGGATCCCATGGCCTTCTCCAAGTTCCGGAGGCTGAATGAGATCATCGAGGAGATATTCGAGCAGAATGAAAAGGTGCTGATCTTCACGTCATTTACCACAATGGCAGACATGATCGCGCGACATATTGGAAAATGCTTCGGGGCCTTCGCTGGCGTTATAGACGGGCGTCTTCCGATCGACGGGCGGCAGCCAATGATCGACCACTTCAGCGCCGCAGGAAGCGGTGCCGCACTTGTATTAAACCCGAAGGCTGGCGGGGCTGGTCTAAATATCGTCGCGGCCAATCACGTGATTCACTATAACCCGGAGTGGAATCCCGCCCTGGAGGATCAGGCGTCGGCGCGCGCATATCGACGTGGTCAGGAACTGCCTGTTACAGTGCACCGTCTGCTTATTGCAAATACCGTCGAGGAGGTTGTAAACGACCGGTTGACCAGAAAAAGGGCTCTTTCAGATACTGCAATCATGGGCATCGAGGGAAAGGACGAGGACTATGGCGACATTATTGCGGCGCTCAGCCGCTCGCCTTTAAGGCAGGAGAGATAGCACTATGGAGTGCCGGATAGCAAAGATTTTAAGCGCGAACGATACCGGGGAAACAGGAGCTCATCAGGCGGGAATCCTCGTCCCGAAGGAGCCGGAGCTGCTGTCGTTTTTTCCGGCACTGGATACGGGACAATACAATCCGCGTGTCCACCTGCACTTTCTTGACGATGGAGGTACGTTTTGGGAGTTCGCCTTCATCTATTACAACAACGCCCTTTTCAACGGAACCCGTAATGAGTATCGGCTGACGCGGATGACGAAATACATCCGGCAGACAAGGCTTGTCGCTGGAGATGAATTGATTCTGTCGCGGGACGGTGACCGGTATCTGGTATCACATAACCGCAAACAGAAGCGTGGGCATTCCGGTAACGTGCTCAAGCTCGGGACCGGCTGGCGCATTGTGCCGATTTGAACCGGGGGAAAGAAAAATGAGCGATTTCGAAGAAATAGAACTTCAACCCGATCCGGAACGCGTCATTGTCGGACTCCGGGACACAGGGTATGAATTCAATACTGCCGTTGCCGATATCGTAGACAACTCTATCGCTGCAAACGCAACCAGGATCGTGCTCGTTCTTTCAGCCGATTTCAAGGGAAACATCCGGCTGATGATCGCTGATAATGGCGAGGGCATGGATCGGCAAGGGCTGATCAACGCCATGCGGTATGGCTCAGAAGCACGTCCGAACCCCGCAAGTCTTGGCAAATATGGCCTCGGTCTCAAGACTGCCTCGACGGCATTCTGCAAGCGTCTGTCCGTGGTCTCCCGCCCCGACGGGAGGACTCCTGCGCTTATGGCCACCTGGGACCTGTATCACGTTGCCAAAGCGAAAAAGTGGGCGCTTCTCCTTGGTGAGGAGTGCGATGACGAGTCTCTGGAACTGCTGGAAAAGATTGCTCCAGGCCGCTCTGGCACGGTAGTACTATGGGAAAATGTCGATCGCTTGATCAAGGATTATTCAGTTCCGGCGGGAAAATCGGCACAGAAGGCACTGGGAGCAAAAGAAGAGGCACTCCGTCAGCACCTGGCGATGGTCTATCAGCGGTTCCTTGATCCAGACGATGGACGTGCCCAGCACGTTAGCATAGAGCTGAATGGTGTTTTGATTGATGCCTGGGATCCGTTCCAGCGAGAGCTGTCAGAACTCGTTGCCGAAGAATCGGTACAGGTGGAAATGGGGGACGGCAAAAATGCTTCATTCATCGTGCGTGCCTTTATCCTCCCGCGCAGAGAGGAATTTCCGGACGATGAGCTGGCCAGGAGGGCGATGCTCACCAACGAGCGGCAGGGTATTTACATCTATCGCGAAAACAGGCTTATTCACGACGCCGACTGGTTGGGTCTTTATCAGAAGGAGCCACATCTGACGCTCCTGCGTATCGAATTTTCATTCGATTACCGCCTGGACGATGCTTTCCATCTCGATATCAAGAAATCACAGATTATCCTGAACGAGGACCTCGCTGCATGGCTGCAGGAATCATTCCTGCCTGCGCCGAGAAGGGAAGCGAACAGGCGCTCCCGGGAGGGACAGCAAAAGCTGATTTCAAGGAAGGGCGATGGTGCGCATGACACATCAAACAACAATATCCGTAACCGTGAGGCGGCGGCGGGCGGCCCGAAAGTCGGCGCCGTTGATCCAGTGACGGGTACCACGGAGATTGACAATAAATATGGCAAGACACGCTTGACATTAACGATTGCTTCTGCAAAGCGCCCAGGTGAAGTCTTCGTGCAGCCGGTCGACGGAATCAATAACGGCCTTCTCTTTCAGCCAGCGATCATAGACCAGCACAGGGCTGTACAGATCAATACGAGCCACCCTTATTACCACAAGGTTTATGTCCCGAATCTCAATCGCAGCGTGACGATGCAGGGCCTTGACTCACTGATGTGGGCTATTGCGGTAGCAGAGCTTTCGACAGTGCAGGATGATACCGCCGCAATGTTCCAGGATATGCGCTATGAGACCTCGCGTATCCTCGAAAAACTGGTCGAGACATTGCCCGATCCTGATCCTGGCAAGGACGAATGAATACAATTGATCCTCGCGAGCTTGCGAAAGCCGTTTCTGCTGAAACAGGGCTTGGGTTCATCGGCTCCCAGGGACGTGCTGCTAATGGAACCCATTGGTTTGAGCTGTCGCCGGAAGGACATCCGTCCAGCAGCACTTTCGCGATCCGCGTTGAAGTCGGCTGGCGACGGATCGATGTGCAATTCCGGCTGGGAAATTTTGCCGGAGACCTGCTTTCCGCGATAAGAGCCGTAGATGAAGCGGGCCGCCGCTCTTTCCGTTCAGTGCTCGACGGATGCCAAGGCGCAGGAGCGGATGTTGTTCTAACCTTGAACCGTACGGTCCGGAACCACCATGATGATGCAATATGGACAGAGCCCTGGCGTAGTTTCGGGTTTGCAGTCAGCAAAGGAATGCTTGCCATCAATGAAGGCGACGACAGTGCAGACATGCGTCTGATAGTGGAGTGGACCTCCCGCGCTGCTGCGGCTGTTCTTGCCTTGCTGCCAGTTGAAGAAGAGGTAGAGGAAAGTACAAATATATATGGCCTGCCTGAGGGCGCAAAGATACGTGTCGAGGTTAATCGCTACGAGCGTGACAGGCGAAACCGTGTAGCAGCGCTTGCTATTCACGGGCATAAATGCACGGCGTGCGGTATCGATATGGCTGCGCGTTATGGGCCGGCTGCGGAAGGCATGATCGAGGTTCACCATGTGGTTCCCGTATCAGAGCTCGGTCCGGAATATATTATCGACCCGGGAAATGATCTGATACCGCTTTGCCCTAATTGCCATGCGGTAGCCCACCGGCGATCGCCGCCCTACTCGGTCGATGAACTGCAAGGCATGTTGCGTCCGGACTGGCGACAAAGCTCTTAAGCCCGGTGTTGCTCCAACTGCAGCTCTCCCTGCACACAGGCCATGGCGGGAAGCCAGCCCGCGCCCAATGGTGGGCGCCATCGCCAGAGATTGCAGACGCGTCTGCTCCCCACGGACCTTGCGGCCGACGCCGCCCCATATACTGGCCGCATTACTGCGGCTGTATCTTCGCCGTCTTGACCCATTCCTTCCAGCGCTGTGTGTCGTCGCGCACATACTGGCCGAACGCATCGACGTCCATCGCTTCGGGCTGCAGGCCCATTGCGGCCAACTGGTCTCGTGTCGTCTTGTCCGCGACAGCCGCTTTTAGGTAGCCGTTCATTTTCACCACGACTTCCTTCGGGGTGCCCGCGGGCGCTGAAATGCCCAGCCAGCCTTCTACCACGAAGCCCGGATAGATGCTGTCGGTGGTCGGGATGTTCGGCCAGAGGGGATTGCGCTGCGCCCCGGTGACGGCGATGGGCTTGAGGTTGCCTCCGTCTATCTGGCCCCTGGCGGTCAGGTAGTCGACGAAGGCGAACTGGATCAGGCCGCCGCGCAAATCGGTGAGGATTTGGGTGATGTTCTTGTAGGCGGCGCCCTCGATGTCGATATCGGCGTATTGCTTGAGCAGGTTGGGCGGGACTTGCGAGGACGAACTGTAGTAGCCAAAGAATACGCCGCCGGGCTTCTTCTTGGCCAGGTCGACCAGCTCTCTCAAATCCTTGATCGGGCTGTCGGGCGCCACCACGGCAACCGTGCCGAATTTTCCTATCATGCCGATATCCACAAAGTCCTTGCCGGCATCGTAAGGCAGGCTCTTGTAGAGGAACTGGTTGGCGGACTGGGTGGAATTGGTTGAGAGCAGGAAGGTATGGCCATCGGCTGCCGCGTTCTTGACGGCGGCCGTTCCGATTATGCCGCCCGCGCCGGGCTTGTCTTCCACCACGGTGTTGATGCGTGCATGCTCGTTGAGGTATTTCGCGATGCTGCGCGCGGTCATGTCCGCTGCGCCGCCCGGGGCGGAGGGCACGACGATGGCCACGGGTTTGCTGCCCGGCCATTCTTGCGCTTGCGCCGCAGTGGTCAACAACAGGGATGCGGCCAGCATAGTCCGCGTCATGATGCCGATAAATCGCTTATTCATGTTTCGTCTCCGTTTCTGTGGTGGTGCCGGCGTTTCGCTGGCCTGGATATTCAGGAAGAGTCGCCGTGCCGGGTGATCCGTAGGTATCCAGGAACCAGTCCAGCAATGCGTGCGCGCTGTCCTGCCAGCGCGGGCCATACATCATGCAATGGGGTTGCCCCGGCATGAGCCGGTAGTCGAACCCCAGAAAACGGGCGATCGCCTGGTCCTGGCCCGGCGGATGGCGCTCGCCGTCGTCGAACTCGGCCTCAAAGCAAATGCCCGGGCAAGCAATGCGCGCGGGATCGATGGCAATGCGCAACTTGTAGCGATCATTCAGCACGGCGGGACTTTCCGGTCTCAGGCGGGCCATGACGGTGTCGACAGGCGCATCACATTCCATCCCCAGGAACCGGCGCCGGACTTCGGTCGCATCCGGCGGCGGCTTGAATCCATCCACCGGCACTGCCGGCAGCGGGCGGGCGCCCGGCAGGTTGCCTGGCGGCGAGGGCGCCAGCAGCGCCACCCCGGCGGGCTGGGTCTGCATGGCGGCCAGCAGCACCGGCAATGCGCCTACACTGTGCCCGACCAGCACCAGCGGCCGTCCCAGGCTGCGGCAGCATGCGGCCAGGGCTTGCCCCAACTGCGCGATGCCCATGCCGATGTCCAGATGCCCGGCCTGCGCGCCATGTCCCGGCAAATCCACGGCCATACATGCCACGCCGTGCTGCTCGAAGAAATCCAGATAGTGGCTGTAGCACCATGCGCCATGGTAGCCGCCCGCCACGAACAGCAGCGACGGCATGGCAAACGATGAAGCCGGCTGCTTTCCTTCATAGACCAGGCAGTCAGCGGCCATGATGGGGCGCATCAAGTCGAAAGCGCTGAAATCCAGGTGGGCGGGTGTTGATGACATGCTCATCGGGCCATTGTAGGCAGGACGGATAAATAAATATAATTAATTATTCTCATCAATCAATAAGTGCGGCAAATTTCATGACGGAATTATTTTCCATCAACCACTATCGCTACTTCGTCTACGTTGCAGACACCGGCAGCTTTCGCCTGGCGGCCGAACGGGCCTGCCGTTCCCAGCCGGCGATTTCTCTGGCGATCCGGGAAATGGAAGAACGCTTGGGGCAGCCGCTCTTCATCCGGGGCAGCCCCGTCAGGCTCAGCAGCTTTGGCCAGTCTTGCATTGCGCTGGCCAAGCAATTGGTGGCCCACGCCGATCTGGTGGCGGGCACCATGGGCCGTATGGCGCGCAGCGACACCGGCTACTTGAGTATTGCCAGCGTCATGTCGGTGGCCACGCATTGGATGCCCGGCTTGCTGCAAACCTACCGCCGCCTATATCCCAATGTGATGCTCAATGTCCATGACGACAATTCGGAAGGCGTGGAGCAGATGCTGCTCAATGGGCAGGTTGAATTAGGCCTGTGCAGCGTGGTCAGCCAGGATCCCTCACTGGCGTTCCAGCCGCTTTACGAGGACGAGTTCGGGCTTGTCTGCCACCGCAGCCATCCCGCCGCTCTCCGCGCGTCGCTGACATGGAAAGATATCGAGTCGTTGCCGCTCATAGGCACCGTCGCGCACAAGCAGTTGCGCGCCTGGCCGGAGGCGGCAGTGCTGCGCGACCGGCCGCTGTTCATCGCGAACATGCTGACTCTGCTCGCCATGTTGCGTCGCAATCTGGGCGTCACCGTGCTGGCTCGCCTCGGCGTGCCGCCCGAACAGGATGACCTGGTGTTCGTGCCCCTGGTCGAGCCGGTCATCCGGCGCACGCTGGGCCTGCGGACCATGGCGGACGCGGTGCTGTCCCCGTCCGGCGCCCGCATGGCGGCGCTGCTCGAGCAAGAGCTGCGTACGGCGGGGTCGTCGGGACCATTCCGAACGAGCCGCTCCTTGCCGCATGCCGCCATTTAGCGCCTCAGTTCATGGCGCATCATCCGCCGCGTCCAGCAGAATAAAGGCGATTCTTGCAGGCTTGTCCGATCGATTGCTCCATCCATGGTTCGTGCCGCGCTGGATCAAGACATCGCCGGCCCGCATGGTTACTTCCTCTTCATCCATGATGGCCACGAGTTCGCCGGACAGCATGATCGCGTAATCGACGGTGCTCGTCTTGTGCATGCCCGGATGCTGGCCGGGCTTGGGGGCGTGGTGGGCGTCGGCAAATAATTTGCCGAAGCTCGCCTTCATCGCGCGCTCGCGCTCGGCGGGGTCTTTGGGCTCGGGGGGGATGTCAATGATTCGCAGCACCGAGCCATTCTTGGGGGGTAGCACCCCTTTCAGGCCCGTGACGAGATCGGGCCCGTCGATGTTTGCCGGCGCTGAATCGGTAGCCCATAAATTGGTGACGCGATATCCGGGGCGTTCCGGCAGCGTGCGCACAGACGGCGATTCCCCGTCTTCAATGATGCGCGAACGGCCGCTGGCGTCGTTGCCGGTTACGATGCGGCGTATAGGTTTGGTCAGGTCCATCTAAAAGAATTCCGAAAGGTTACGTAGGTGTCATGAAGTCAGGCGAGCGCAGTCAGCCCGCGCGTGGAACGATGCGCCCCGCGCACTCGCCGAAACCGATGCTGATGTATCCTTCGCGGCGGCATCGGCCTGTCAAGACGACTTCGTCGCCATCTTCCAGGTAGCTACGCACTTCACCGCTGGGCAGGGACAATGGCTGCCGGCCATCCAGGGTCAGTTCCAGCAGGCTGCCCAGTTCCTGGTCGGAGGGACCCGACACCGTGCCCGACCCCAGCAGGTCTCCGGGCAGCAGGCAGCAGCCGTTTTCGGTATGGTGCGTGATCATCTGTGCGACCGTCCAGTACTGATCTTTGAATGTGGAGCGGCTGATCGTTGCCTCATGCGCTTGGGCGCGCATGCGTTCGGTGCGCAAAGCCACCTCGAACGAAATATCGATGCCCCCTGCTTCTCGATTCGTGCGCGAGTCCAGGTTGGATACCAGCGCGGGCGCCTCGCTATCGCGTTCTACCGCTGCGCACCTGAACGGCGCCAGGGCCTCCATCGTTATCACCCACGGCGAGATGGATGTCAAAAAACTCTTGGCCAGGAAGGGGCCCAAGGGCTGGGCCTCCCAGCGCTGGACATCGCGGGAAGACCAGTCGTTCAGCAGGCAAAAACCAAATATGCGCTGCTCCGCCTCTTCGATGGGGATGGGGCTGCCCAAGGCGTTGCCCTGCCCCACGAAAATGCCCAGCTCCAGCTCGAAGTCGAGCTTTTCAGTGGGCGCATACACCGGCGCGTCGGCGCCATCGCGAAGTATCTGCCCATGAGGCCGTATGCACGGCGTGCCGCTGACGCGGATGGACGAGGCACGGCCATGATAGGCCACGGGCAAAGTATGAAAATTCCGAAACAGTGGGTTATTCGGGCGGATCATCCTGCCGGTATTTTGGGCATGATGGATCGACGTAAAGAAGTCCGTATAGTTGCATATGCGCGCTGGCATGTGCATGGTCGCACCGTGTTGCGGCACAAGACATGAGGCCAGCCGTTCCGTGTTCGGCGCATCGGCGCGCAGCGCTCGCGATAATGCCAGGCGCAGCGCCTTTATCTGCGCCTTGTCCAGCGCCATGAGCTCATTGAGCGCATCCCGCCCGCAGGCCGATACGACCGGCGAAGGCAGTTCGGGCAAGGCCCCGCACGCGAAGGCGGCCTGCAAGTCGAGGATTTCGTCTCCTATGGCGACGCCGACCCGCTTTTGCCGATCCGTAGCGGTGCTGAATATTCCAAAGGGCAGATTCTGGATGGGGAAATCCGTTACGGATGTATTGGCGGAGCCGACCCAGCTTTTCAATGCGGGGTCGTGTGTTTCATCCAGGCCGGATAAAGTTGCGCGATTCATTGCTATTCCTTCTTGAGATCCAAGCCACGAGTCAGCTCGGCATTTTCAGCATAGGTTGCCTGCAGCCGCGCCTTGAACTGCGCGGCGTTCAGATATGCCGGAACCTGTTGAAGGTTTGCCGATGCGTCTTTGAAAGCCTTGGACTCCACCACTTGCTGGCAGATACCCTCGAGCTTTTTGATGATGGGCTGAGGCGTGCCCGCCGGGACGAACAACCCGTTGAGGCCGGGCGTAGTGACGGGGAACCCCAAGTCGCCCATCGAGGGCACGTCGGGCAAAGCGGGGTGCCGCTTTTCGGCCAAGACGGCGAGAACGCGCAAATTCTTGCCGGCCAAAGATGAAATGGCCGGCACGCCCACGTCCACATGCCCGCCCAGCAAGTCGGGCAGCATCTGGCCGTCTCCACGGTAGCCGATGGCATTCAGCGTAATGCCCAAAGCCTTTTCGATGGCGGCGACCGAAAGATGCGGTACGGACCCTGGGCCGGCATGGCCGTATGACAGGGACCCTGGCTTGGCCTTCGCCTTTTCGACCAGGTCCTGTATCGACTTGATCGGCGAATCCGGCCTGACGGCGAATGCGAATACGTTCTCGAAGACTTGGCAAACAGGTTCTATCTGTTCAGTCTGGAAAGGCATCTTGCTGACGACAAAAGGCGCGTTCGTCAGCGCGGAGGCGGGAGAAAAAACGATGGTGTAGCCGTTGGGCTGGGCATGCGCCAATGCTGAAAAGCCTACTGTTCCTCCAGCTCCAGGGCGATTGACGACGACCCATTGCTGTCGGGTAAGCCTGGATGCCTCTTCCGAGAACGCTCGAGCCATGGCGTCCACCCCGCCGCCGGCGGCGTAGGGAAGAATGACTTCCAGCCGCTTGTCCGGATAGGCATCGGGCGATTCCGCGGCGGACAGCCCGGGATGAAGCGCCGCAATCAAGGCTATTGCAGCCATGGTCTTTAAAGGAAGGGAAGCAAGAATGCTCTGCACAGCGGTCTCCTATAGATCAGGAAAAATTGAAGATGGTTCTGTCTGGTGGTGCTTACAGATGTTATTTACTGACGCTGACGTTCGCCGATGTTCGCCGGGAAGCCGGAACGGGCGCTTGCAACGCCCCCACGAGAAAACAGCGAAGCGCCCGGGCCATTTTTTCGCCGTCGTTCGCGTCCGCCCGGCCTTTGGAAAGCCGGGAAAGGCGATTAGCCGTGGAGTTGTCGGTAATGGTGAGTACGATCGAGCTGACCATGAAGATATAGCGCCAGTAGAACTCATCTCGATTCACCGACGGGCTGGTTTGCGCCATGGCGTCGATAAAGCGCGTTGCCATAGGATCGAAGTGTTCGGCGATGATGCGGTTGGTGGCCTGTGTCGGCGCGATCCGGTGCCGAAGTATCATCTGCGCCAGCAATGCGCCGGTACGGCGGGAAGCCGCGTCAAAATACGGCTTCATAAAAATATCGATTATGTTTTCCAGGCGGGCCTGCCTGTGGCCGCTACGCTTCAGCAGGGCTTCGAGTTCCTCGGTCCGGCGGCTGTTGACTTCATGCGCAAGTTTTTCGAATACGGCTTCCGCCAGGCCCTCTTTGCTGCCAAAGTGGTAATTGACCGAGGCGACATTGACCGAGGCATGAGCCGTGAGCTCCCTGAGAGAAACCCTGTCTACTCCCTTCTCTCCAAACAATTCAATAGCCGCTTGAATGATCCTGGCTCTGGTATCGGCTTCTTTCTTTAACCTGTTTTCCGAGGTCGACATATGCGTAGGCCATGCACCCGACGATAGCTGAAGGCCTGATTCTATTTTCAAACAACCGTTTAAATCAAGTGTTTTGTTTTAGCAGGCTTGTTTTGGTGTCGGCGGAATGCCTCTGAATAGCGTTGACATGGCGTTTTCGGCATGCCGCTGGCCGCTGCCGCATGGGCGGCATGCTGAAAACGCTCGTGCGAGCGATGGATCGCGTCAGCGCCCGTCCGCTGCGAGCAGGGTCGCCAGCGCCATGCCGATGACTTTGGTGGCGCGCCGCAGGTCTTCCAGGGCTATGTTCTCGTCGGCGCGCTTCGCATTGGATTCGAGCAGGGTGCGCGGGCCGGCGCCGTACATCACGACAGGTATCCCGCGCTCAGCATACAGGCGGGCATCCGCATACAGCGGCGTTCCCACCGCGGGGATATCCTCCCCCAGTACCGTTTTGGCGGCTTGCTGGATGGCCGATACCAGCTTTTCATATCCGGGCAATGGCCGCAATGCGTTCGCCAACAGCAGGCGGCGGATCTCGACACGGATGCCATCCAGGCCTTGCACCGCGCGCTCGATCATGGAACGCACGTCCTGTTCGACCTGCGCCGGGTCTTCTTCCGGGATCATGCGCCGATCCATCTTCAGCACCACCTGGCCAGGCACGACATTGGTATTGGTGCCGCCCATGATCTGGCCGACGATCATGGTGGGATGGTCGATGCCCTCTACCGAAGAACTGACTGTATTCAGCTTATCGGCCTGCGCGTAGATCGCATCCAGGATCTTGCTGGCTGCGCGCAATGCGTCATGCCCTGTATGCGGCACCGCCCCATGCGTCGCTTTGCCATTGACCGTTATCTCGAATTGCAGGCAGCCGTTATGGGCCATCACCACGGCATAACTGAACGCGGCGCAAATGGCGAAATCGGGCTTGACCAGTTCTTCCTCAAGCAGCCAGCCCGGCCCCAACAGGCCGCCGAACTCCTCGTCGCAGGTGAAGTGCAGTTCGATCGCTCCCTTTAACGGGATCCCGGACGCTTCCAGCGCGCGCACCGCAAACAGGTAGGTCGCATAATCGCTTTTGGATACGGCCGCGGCGCGGCCATAGAGCCGTCCGTCATGCACCTCGCCGCCGTAAGGCGGGAAGCTCCATCCGTCACCGGGAGGCACCACATCGCCATGCGCGTTGAGCGCAACAGTCGGCCCTTCGCCGTATTGGCGCCTGATCACCAGGTTGGTGATGCTCTTCATGCCGTAGGCCTGCACGCGCTCGGCGGGCACTGGGTGCCTGCTGACTCGCCAGCCCCATCGTTCCAGCATGCCAGCCACCGCCAGCGCATAAGGGGCGTTGTCGCCAGGCGGCGTATCGGTCGGAATCTGCACCAGCTTCTGCAGAAAGGCGACCTCTTCGTCGAAATTCTGGTCTACCCAATCCGCAAGGCGATTATTTACTGTCTTAGAAGTCATGTCGCTATCCGCCCCTGGCCTAGTATCCGCCCACTTCGCCGCGCTTGACGAATTGGCCGCTTCCGGGCTTGCCCAGCCACTGGTCGCCGTCGACGATCATCTCGCCGCGCAAAAACACCTTTTTCACGCGTCCATGCACATGCTTTCCTTCGAACAGCGTGTAATCGCAGTTGCTGTGGTGCGTATGGGCCGAGATCGTGTGGCATTCGTTCGGATCGAACAGCACAATGTCGGCATCGCTGCCCACGGCGATGGTGCCTTTGCGCGGGAACAGCCCGAACAGCTTGGCGGGCGCAGTCGATGTCAGCTCGACAAACCGGTTCAGCGTTATCCTGTTCTGGCGCACTCCGCCATCGTAAATCACCGTCATGCGGGTTTCGACGCCGGGCACGCCATTCGGTATGCGTGAAAAATCGTCCTTGCCATAAGGCTTCTGGCGCACGCGGCCGAGGTGGCCTTCTTTCATGCAGAAAGGGCAGTGATCGGTGGAAACAAGCTGCAGGTCGTCGGTTTTAAGCGCCGTCCACAATGCCTTCTGCGATTCTTTATCGCGCAGGGGCGGGCTCATTACATACCGCGCCACATCAAAACCTTCCTTCTCGTACTCCGAGTCGTCAAAGAACAAGTAGTGGGGGCAGGTTTCGGCGAATACCGGTATGCCGAGATCGCGTGCTTCAACGACGTGCTTCAGCGCTTCTTTGGCTGACAGGTGCACGAAATACACCGGGGCTTCGGCCAGCTCCGCCAGGCGGATGCCCCGATGCGTGGCTTCGCCTTCCATCAGGGCCGGCCGTGTCAGGCCGTGATAGCGCGGCGATGTATGGCCTTTTTCCAGCGCCTCTTTGATCAATAGCTCAATAATCGTGCCGTTCTCGGCGTGCAGGGCGACCATGCCGCCATGCTGGCCCACCATGCGCATGGCCCTGAAAATGGCGGCATCGTCGACCATCACCGTGTTCGGGTAGGCCATGAACATTTTGAAGCTGCTCACGCCCTCGTGGCGTATGGCGATTTTCATGTCTTCGAGCACGTTGTCATCGACGTGCGTGACGATCACGTGAAAGCCGTAATCGATACTGGCTTTATCGCTGGCGGTCGCTTGCGCGCGGGCTATGGCCTCCAGGGGGGTGGTACCCTTGTTCTGGAATGCAAAGTCAATAATGGTTGTCGTGCCGCCGAACGCAGCCGCCTTGGTTCCGGATTCGAAAGTATCGCAGGTCGTCGAATCGCCGAAGGTGTTCTCCATATGGGTGTGGCAGTCGACCCCGCCGGGAAGGACATACAAGCCCTGCGCGTCGACCACGGTCACGTCCGCGCCCACAGGCAGCGACTGCCCGATGGCCTGAATGCGCCCGTTCTCCAGCAGGATGTCGGCGATGTAGTTGTCGACGGCGGTGATGATGCGTCCGTTACGTATGAGTGTAGGCATGGTGTCTCCAGCAGTTGGTCAAAGCCCGGCCGCTTTCAAGGCCTGTTCGAGCATATCGATTTCGTTTTTCGGCAATGTGCATATCGGCGCGCGCGCCGCATCATTCTTGATACGGCCCAGCAGTTTCAGGCAGGCCTTGAGCCTGGCATTCGCATACCCGCTCGGACTGGCGCCGTATATGGCCTTGGCCAGCGGGTAGATGCGTGCGTTGAGCGCCTGCGCCCGCGCCAGATCGCCCGCGCGAACCGCGCGATCCAGGCCCACGATGATTTCCGGAATCACAATGGCCAGGCTGACCAGGCTGCCTTCGGAGCCCAATACAAAGCAGGTGAACAAGTGCTCGTCGCCCGATGCCATGACGGCGACATGCGGCGCCACCCGTTTGACCAGCGCCCTGTTGCCTTCATATGCGCTGGTTTCCCAGCTGCCTTCCTTGATGCCCACGACATTGGGCAAGCGCACCAGCGCTTCGAGCGTCGCGTGGCTGTATGCCATGGCCCCGGCATTCACCCCCGCCTGGTACAACATGACGGGCATCTGCGCGGCCTCGTTGGCGATCGTGTGGTGCCGTACCGCCATTTCAGTCGTATGCGACAGCGCCCAAGAGAATGGCGGAAAGATCAGGGCGATGTCGGCCCCCGCCGCCTGGGCCTCGGCCGTGTCCCGCCGCGCGTCAAAGCTGTTTTCCGCGTTGATGCCATTGATCAGTATCGAACGCTCGCCGCACACTTCATGGGCGATCTCGACGACGCGCCGCTTCTCGTGCCGATTCAGGGAGAAGTTTTCGCCCGCATGCCCATTGATCAGCAAGCCGACAATGCCGTCGACGGATGAAACGTCGCCGATATGCTTGGCAAGGGCTTCTTCATCGATCTGGCCATCCGCGGTGAACGGGCAAACCGTTGCGGCGTAAATGCCATTGAAGTTTTCTTTTTTACCTGTGAACATTAAGCTTCCTCATTGCCCGGATGCCTACTGAGCAGGCGGGCGGGATCAAATAAAGGCATCTCGGGCTGTCGGCCCAGGATGTACTGTGCGATGATCTTCCCCATGAACGGCCCGCTGGTGTAACCGGAGTGGGCGCTCCCGACGACGTAGGCGTCCTCCACCCCGGGCACGTCGCCGATGATCGGCATGGCATCGGCTGTTTCGGCTTCCAGCCCAAGCCAGATGCGCGCAATGCGGCCTTCCGACATCGCGGGGACGACGTAGCGCGCCAGCCGCATGTTGCCGATGAGGTTTTCCGGGACGGCTTCGACGCCGCCGCGTTCACGGTCGCCGATGCCCTGCCAGCCCCCGCCTATCAATATGGTCCCGTTTGCGAACTGCTTGAGCGATAGCAGGCCGTTGGCCACGCTCATGACGGTGCGCATTACGGGCCGCATTCTTTCGGTGATGCTCAACTGGTTGATGAGCGTCTTGATCGGGATCCTCACCCCCAGCCAGGCAAGCATCGGCTCTATCCATACCCCGCCGGCCAAAACGATGCGCCTCGCGTGCAGCACCCGCCCTCCGCGGCAGCTGATCCGGAACACGCCATTGCGGCGATCCACGGCTTCGACTGGAAGGTTTTCATACAGCGCCACTTGCTGTGCGTCCAGCCCTTGCCTGAAGGCGCGCCCGGTGAGATAGGCCGTGGCAAAGCCATCGATATCGCAGTGCGCAGCCTTGAGCAGGCGCGGATTGAGCCCCGGCTCGACTTCCAGCGCCTGCTGCGGCGTCAGGATGTTGATGTTCGCGCCATACTCGCGCCTGGCGGCAGCCCGCTGTTCGAGCATTTCGCACTCCGCCTCGGTAAATGCCAGCGTCAGGCCGGGCACATGGGTCGCGAGCACGCCGGCGCCCAGCCACTGTTCCGCCGTCATCCACATTTCCCATGCTTTCATGGCATAGGGAACCAGGGCAGCACGGGTCATGTGCAGCGTCAAGGTGCCGGCGTTCACTCCCGATGCCTCGCGGCAGAGCTGGCCGCGATCGATCAAGGCCACCTTCATGCCGCCCTGTGCCAAGTGGAAGGCCGTCGAACATCCCATGACGCCGGCGCCGATCACCGCCGCGTCGAACGGCCTGTCGGCCGGATTCACAACGTCCAGTGTGCTCGTCATAGAGGAGCCGCCTTGGGCAAGGGTATATCGGCATAGTCGTAATCCCCGGTCAGCTGCTCCAAAGAGACCGGCCGCAAGGGCGCGCGGCCGGTAAAGAAACCGACCTCGCTGCGCCCGCAACCCGCCTTCAGCGCCGCCAGCTCTGCCGCCACATCGCCGCAGCTGCGCCCCTGGCATGGCCCCATCCCGCAGCGCGTCCAGGCCTTGAGCTGGTTCATGTCGCGCGCGCCGCCGGCGACGGCGGCGTCGATTTCTGCGCGAGTGACGTCCTCGCAGCGACAGACCACGGTATCCGGCGCGATGGTTTCAACCTGGCGGCTCGGCAAGGCCATCAGCGCTCCCATCGCCTGCCCGAATCTTCTGGCCTTGCTCAGGCGGCGCTGTACCGCCGCGGCCTCGCGTTCGAAAGAATGCTCATCCAGACTGCCCACGTCATGCGCGACCGCCAGGCCCGCAAGCTCGCCATGATGAATGGCCGCGGCGGCCCCCGAAATCCCGCAGCCATCCCCGGCGGCATATAGGCCGGGAACGGAAGTGCGGCAGTACTCGTCGGTCACCGCCACCCAGCCGCCCAGTTTTCTGTTGAACGTGTGCTCGGCCCGCAGCAGCCGGGTCACATCCGTGCCCGGCACCAAGCCATTGCCAACCACCACCGCATCGGCATGCACCGCATGCCGTTCGCCCCCGCCAATACGCCTGTCGCTATCCACAGGCGCAAGCGTGGCGCGCAGCCGGCCATCGACCGCCTCGACTTTTTCTATCGCATGCGCGGAGAATATCGGGATGCCTGCGGTTTTGATCTGCGCCAGCCACTTCACCCCCTGCCACATCAAGTCGGGACGGGAAACCATGGCCGGCGAAGCTTTCAGCCAGGCGGACCGGGGCGCCGCGTCGACCAGCGCCGCGACCCTGCCGCCCCCGTCCACAATACCCGCGGCCACCGCCGTCAACAAAGGCCCGCAGCCCGCTACCAAGGTATCCGCGCCGGGCAGCATCTTTTGAGACTTCAACAAAATGGTGGCGGCCGCAAGCCCCATCACATTGGGCAAGGTCCAGCCGGGAAACGGCACGACACGCTCGGTCGTTCCGGAGGCGACCACCAGAGCCCTGCATCGCCAGTGAACCGGGCCGTCGGGACCGACCGCATCGACCCGTAAATCCGTGCTTACGTTCCAGACCGTATGGTTGAAATAGACGCGCACCTGGCTGCGGGCGAGGCGTTGGCGCAACTCGTCGCCTTCGCCAGGGGCTGCGGAGCCGCCGGATGGAGTGAATGTTTCGGGCATGGGGCGAAATACCTGCCCGCCCGCCGCATGGTTCTGATCCACCAGCACCACCTTCAGGCCATGGCGGTTAGCGGTGATCGCCGCATTGACGCCCGCGGGCCCGGCGCCCAGCACGACGAGGTCGACGTCCTTATCCACGTTATCCATTACGGCGCCTCTGTGCTGATGGAAGACACCTGCAATGATTCAACCAAAGGCTGCTGGCAGGCCGGCACCTTGCGCCCGTTGACCCAGACTAGGCACTCCTGGCATGAGCCCATCAGGCAAAACATGCCGCGCGGCTGGTGGTTGCGCGGGCTGTCGCGCAGATGCGCCATGCCGGAGGCGAACAGCGCGGCGGCGACGCTCTCGCCGGCATACCCCGAGTAGCGCACACCGTTGAACGTAAACGACACCGGCTCGCCCCGGGTCACTCCCTTTGTAATTCGCATGTCTCCGACCTTGGCTTTAGACCCGGCTCAGCAAAAAAATTAACCGATCAGGCTTGACTTTTTTGACTGTCATAACGTAGAGTGTACGTATCGTATACGAATCGTACACGAGAAGGCAAGAAGAATTACGCAGGTGGCTTGTACCTCCAATCAATGGGCGGCAAGCCGATTCATTCCTACATGGAGAAGACAAATGAAGCTAATCAAGGCAGTTCTGGGTGCTTTTGTGATGGCCAGCACAGCCATCGCCGCCTTGGGTCCGGCATCGGCCGAGGCGCGCGGTCTCGACGAGGTCATCGCCAGCAAGAAGCTGATCGTGGGTATCAACCCCAACTTTCCGCCGCTGGGTGTCTACAACGATAAAAACGAGATAGACGGCTTCGACGTCGAGGTGTCTCGAAAGATTGCCGAGATGCTGGGCGTCAAGCTCGAAATCGTACCGGTCGGCTCGCCCGACCGCATTCCCTTCGTCATCAGCAACAAGATCGACGCCGTCATGGGGGCCATGACACGCACCGACGAACGCGCCAAGGTCATCGACTTCACGGTGCCGATACATACCGAAGTGCTGGGTGTGCTCACCACCAAAGACAAGCCCTATAAAGAATGGACCGACCTGAACAATTCGTCGGTCAGGATGGTGGAGGTGCGCGGCGCCACCCCCGTGAAGCTCGTGCAGGAACAGCTCCCCAAAGCGCAACTTCTGCTGCTCGACAACTACCCTGACGCCGTGCGCGCCCTCGCCCAAGGCCGCGCCGACGCCATGATCGACGTACTGGACTTCATGCGCGAACACACCAACAAGCATGCAAACGTCAAATGGCACATGATGCAGACGCCAATCGATGTCTACT